>Ga0208244_100454_pt1 | contig 40049 bp, 38 predicted proteins | sample SubbioCR12Aug_5A_FD_184828 | JGI IMG/M metagenome (GOLD analysis project Ga0208244, IMG submission 184828) | Serpentinite rock and fluid subsurface biosphere microbial communities from McLaughlin Reserve, California, USA - CR12Aug_5A (SPAdes) | ecosystem: Environmental > Terrestrial > Deep...
CACCAGCCTGTTATCAGCGCTTAATAATCGCTCAAACAAAAACAAGCTACTCGACACTATTGTCAAATACACAGCCTATGACAAACGAAAACGAATCAATATCATCGAGCTACAAGCCCTTGTGTGCTTAAGTTGACGAGTATGCCCGAAGGGGTTGAACATGAATAATCCTGCATGCAAACAGGTAACAGAAATATTAATCCCCAACTCATTGTAACTATTTACATATCAGTTGTATATATATTTTTCACTTTTGGATTTCCTTAATAAAAATTTAAGGCTACTGAAATAGCCGGGTTTGTTATTATAAAAAATATTACGGTGCGCTGCACCTTCTGTGTTTAATACATTATCTAAGCTACAAATATAACCGGTGCGCTGCACCTTTTCCAGTTATTTGTTTCTGCCATACCGTGGCAGGTAGCGGCAGATCCGCGAAATATTTGTAACAAAAGGCCGAATGAAAGTCTGGAAAGGTGAAGCGCACAGAAATATTTATTCCCACCTCACATCATCGAAAAATTCGAATACATATTCATCCTTGAATTCAATTTCCTGTTTAAACGATATTGCTACTGCCGAAAGTTAGAAATTGTTTTTTAATTTTCAAACTACTGGGAATCGGTATTTTTATTCTTTTTTGACCTTCAGAATCCATTTGCATTCTGAAGGTTTTTCTTTTCATTTTCAGCCCGTTTCAAAGGAAATTCAATACGATTCTTCATCTTTCATCGGACACAAAACACATTTTTTCTGTTGGTGGTTATTAAAATGTAATACATTTGGCGGCTGTTTGAAGTGGTATAGCGATACCTGATTACCGAAAAACCTACATAGAAATTGTATCTATGTAATTATTAATCAGGCATTAAATTTTACAACATCCACTATCAGACCTTTTTTTTAATCATTTAAAAGAATGACACAATGCGTAATGTTTATATAAAAGGAACAGGTTCTTATGCTCCGGCGAACATTGTGAAGAATGATTTTTTTGAAAAAGTTGGTTCTTCAGACGAATGGATTTTCGAACGTCTTGGAATTAGAGAGAGACGAATTTCAACCGGTGAAACAACAAGTGACCTTGGTTACAAAGCTGGCCTGCTTGCAATCGAAAATGCCGGTTTGACAGTCAATGACATAGACTTATTAATTGTTGCAACCGCAACACCTGACAGGCAGGCGCCATCATGTGCCTGTTTTATTCAGGAAAAACTTGAAGCATTCAATACTGTTGCTTTTGATGTGGCTGCAGTTTGTTCAGGGGCTTTGTTTACGATTTCGGTCGGTGTGCAATACATTAAATCTGGCATGTACAACAATGTGCTTGTCATTGGTGCTGATACTTTTTCGAATATAACAGATTGGAGCAGAAGAGATTCTGTCTTCTTTGGTGATGGAGCAGGAGCGATGGTATTGTCACATACAGAGGAAGATAAAGGATTTCTGGATTTTGTTTTACATTCTGATGGGCGCGGAAAAGAGCATTTTACCATTCCCGGAGGTGGCTCAGAGAATCCGGCAAACCAGGAAACGATCGACAAAAGACAGCATTATTTTCAAATGAATGGTCAGGAAGTTTTCAATACGGCCATTGATGTTGTGCCAAAAAGCATTAACGAAATCCTTGCCAAAAACAATTTTTCAATAGACCAGATTGATTATATGCTTCCGCATCAGCCGAGTATAAAAATATTACAGGAAATTGCAAGACGCGTCAATATGCCATTTGAAAAGGTAAAAACCAATATGGATCGCTATGCCAACACCTCCGGCGGAACAATTCCGATTTTGCTGGATGAACTGCACCGCAGTGATACATTCAAGCCAAATGACATGCTGCTTTTTGCAGCCGTTGGCGCAGGCTGGACATGGGGAACAGCTTTATACAGATGGTAAAAAGCGATAAAGCACAAATTTCTGAATTTATTTATCAAAAAAAAACATCAATATGAATAGTCAATTATTCTCGGGAAGAACCTTTTTGATCACCGGCATAGCCGACAAAAACTCACTGGCAATGTTTGTTGCGAAAAAGATCAGAGAAAACGGCGGAGAAGTCGTTTGCACAGGCTTAGGGGTGAGCCCGTTTCATAAAAACCTTTCTGAAAAAGCGGCAGCATTCCTGAATAAGAATCACAATGATTTTGTTGAAGCTGTGCAAAGTGAATTGGGTGATACGCTGACAGCAGTGCTTGATGTAAGCATAGACGAAAGCATTGAAGCTTTTGCCGCATTGATGAAAGAGAAAAACATCCAACTCAGTGGCTTCCTGCATGCCATTGCAATGGATAAAACCATTCGCCAGAAAGAGGTTAAACCTTTGATTGAGGTCACAAAAAGTGAGTTTTGCGACACCATGGACGTTTCAGCTTATTCGCTTATCCGGCTCACACATTATATGCTTAAATATGATATTCTTCAGCCGGACTCATCCATTTGCTCGTTGAGTTACATTGCTGCAGCAAAAGTGACTTTTCACCCATACCGCAATATCAGCATTGCAAAGGCTGCGCTGGAGCGCATCACCATTGAGCTTGCCGACGAGTTGGGCCGTTTGAACAGGACGCGTGTCAATGCCATCCGTTTTTCACCCTATATGGGAAGCAAAGCCGGAAATGCCACACTCACGGAAAATGTTGTCGACACTTCTGATGAAATCAGTCCGCTAGGAAACGCCACTCCCGACGATCTTGCCAACGAAGTAGTGCATTTATTCCGTCCGGGCGGAAGAATAACCGGCGAAATAAGGCATGTCGATGGCGGATACAATATCATGGGATAATTCCGGGATTTCTTAATTATTTAAGCTAAGTAAATTAAGTTTTTCCACATGTAAATAGTTAATATTTAACTATTTAAGCGTTCAATTTGTCAATGATTGACCGAGATAGGTAACTTTTTTCCAGTAACTTAGTAAAGCGATGATAGCGTGTATGTTCTAACAAGTGAACCAATTTTGGCTATTAATTTTACGTTTTAGCTTCATTCTTCGACTTTTACGCATTCGCCTTGGTATCAAATTTTACTACCTTTGCACCCAATTTTTAATAAAGGCTTTCAGCAGAGTAATTATGACAAAAGTGAAGTACAAAGAATACAAGCAGCTCGATCTCACCCAGACAGGTAAAGAGGTTCAGAAGTTCTGGGAAGAGCAGGATATTTTCAAGAAGAGTCTTGATTCACGTAAAAACGGTGAAGCATTCGTTTTTTATGAAGGTCCGCCTTCAGCCAATGGCGTGCCCGGAATTCACCATGTGATGGCCCGCGCAATCAAAGATATTTTCTGCCGCTATCAAACGCTGAAAGGTAAATTTGTTGAGCGCAAAGCCGGATGGGATACGCATGGACTTCCTGTTGAAATTGGTGTCGAAAAAACTTTGGGCATCACAAAAGAAGATATCGGAAAAAAAATCACCGTCGAAGAATACAATCTGGCCTGCCGCAGGGAGGTGATGAAATACAAGGATCTTTGGGATGACCTGACCCGAAAAATGGGCTATTGGGTCGACCTGGATCATCCATATATTACATTTGACAATAAATATATTGAAACAGTCTGGCATTTGCTGTCGAAACTTTACGAAAAAGGACTGCTTTACAGAGGCTACACAATTCAGCCTTATTCACCCGCCGCCGGCACCGGTCTCAGTACACATGAGCTAAACCAGCCGGGTTGTTACCGTGATGTAAAAGACACTTCTGCTACAGCGCAGTTTGAGCTTATTTGTGACGAAAAAACAGCTTTTCTGAATGCTGATGAGAATCTGCCGCTTTTCATCCTTGCCTGGACAACAACCCCATGGACACTGCCTTCGAACACGGCCCTTGCTGTTGGCGCAAATATCGACTATGTTCTGCTCAAGACTTTCAATCCCTATACCGCTTTGCCCGTTCAGCTTATTCTGGCTAAAGAACTGATATCCGCGCATTTCGATGAAAAGATGCTGGATGCAGAAATGAATGATTACAAAGCCGGCGACAAAAAGATACCTTATTCCATTATTGCTGAATTCAAAGGAAAAGAGCTGACAGGACTTCGGTATAAACAACTTATTCCATGGATACGTCCGATGGGAGATGCTTTCAGAGTGATCGAAGGCGATTTTGTAACTACAAGCGATGGTACAGGCATTGTGCATATCGCGCCCACTTTTGGAGCCGATGACGACCGTGCCGGAAAAGCTTCTGGCATCGTTCCATTGCTGCTGATTGACAACGAAGGTGTCCGCCGCCCGATGGTAGATCTGCAAGGTCGTTTTTATGCCATTGAAGCACTCGATAAGGAGTTTGTACAGAATTTTGTTGATGTAGAAACCTATCGTGAGTTTGCCGGACGTTATGTAAAGAATGAATACAATGAAAATCTTGCTGCTGATGCCCCTTCCCTTGATGTAGACATCTCGGTAATGCTCAAAAAGGAAAACAAAGCATTCAGAATTGAAAAATATGTGCATAGTTATCCGCATTGCTGGCGCACAGACAAGCCTGTTTTGTATTATCCGATGGACAGCTGGTTTATTCGCACAACGGCTTTGAAGGATAGAATGCTTGAACTGAATAAAACCATCAACTGGAAACCAAAAGCCACCGGCGAAGGTCGTTTTGGCAACTGGCTCGAAAATCTTGTCGACTGGAATCTTTCACGCTCACGCTATTGGGGTGTGCCATTGCCAATCTGGACAACAGAAGACAAAACCGAACAACGTTGTTTTGGCTCTGCGGCAGAACTTAAAGAAGCCGTTGATGCCTCAGTCAAAGCTGGTTTAATGGAAGAAAATCCATTCCAGAATTATGTCCCCGGCGACAACAGCGATGAAAACTACAACACTTTTGACCTTCACAGGCCTTATGCTGATCGGATTGTATTGGTATCTCCATCTGGTAAACCCATGTTCCGCGATCCTGACCTGATCGATGTTTGGTTCGACTCCGGTGCCATGCCTTATGCACAAATGCATTATCCGTTCGAAAATGCGGAGACATTCCATGCTAATTTTCCTGCCGATTTCATTGCCGAAGGTGTAGATCAAACACGCGGTTGGTTCTTTACTTTGCACGCCATTGCTGTAATGCTTTTCGATTCTGTTGCCTTCAAAACTGTGGTTTCTAATGGACTTGTTCTGGATAAAAACGGAAACAAAATGTCGAAACGACTTGGAAATGCTGTTGATCCTTTCGAAACCATTGAAAAATACGGGCCTGATGCAACACGCTGGTATATGATTACCAATGCACAGCCCTGGGACAACCTGAAATTTGATCTCAGTGGAATTGATGAAGTAAGAAGAAAATTTTTCGGAACACTTTACAATACATATGCCTTTTTTGCCCTCTACGCCAACATTGATGGCTTTAAATACGCAGAAGATGATATACCGCTGAATGAGCGCCCGGAGATTGACCTTTGGATACTTTCAGAACTCAATTCATTGATTCAAGTTGTGGATGAGTCATACCGCACTTTTGAGCCAACGCGTGCCGGACGTGCCATACAGGAGTTTGTTGACGAACACCTGAGCAATTGGTATGTGCGTCTTTCACGCCGCCGTTTCTGGAAAGGTCAGTACACTTCTGATAAAATTTCGGCTTATCAGACACTCTATACTTGTCTTGAAACCATTGCTCAGCTGGCATCACCGATTGCTCCATTTTTCAGCGAACAGTTGTTTATAGATCTGAATAAAGTTACCGGACGCAAAACAGAAGAATCTGTTCACCTGACTATTTTTCCTGTCTCAAATCCTGAACTTATTGATAAAGATCTGGAAGAGCGCATGGAAATGGCACAAAAGTTCTCTTCTATGGTATTGTCTCTTCGCAAAAAGGCCAATATCCGCGTTCGTCAGCCATTGAATTCAATTATGATTCCGGTGACAGACGAAAAAATGCGCCGCCAGCTTCAAGGGGTCGAAAACCTGATTTTATCCGAAGTGAATGTGAAGGAAATTAACTACCTGAGCGATGAGGCAGGTGTGCTTATCAAAAAAATCAAACCAAATTTTAAAACCCTTGGGCCAAAATTTGGCAAACTGATGAAGCAAATTTCACTTGTTCTTGCAGGCTTTTCACAGTTTGATATCAGACAGATTGAAGTTAAAGGCAGTATTAATCTGGATATTGAAGGTCAAAACATAGAACTTACCCAGGAAGATGTGGAAATTCTTACTGAAGATATACCCGGCTGGACTGTCACTGCACAGGATAAACTTACTGTGGCTCTGGATATGACGCTGACTCCTGAATTATTGCAGGAAGGAATGGCCCGTGAACTTGTGAACAGGGTTCAAAATCTCAGGAAAGATAGCGGTCTTGAAGTTACCGATCATATTTTGCTTGAGGTGGATGCTGCTCCAGATGTAGTGGAAGCAATTATAAGCCATGAAGAATATATCTGTTCTGAAACCCTTGCTAAACTTGAAATTAAGCTTATGGAAGATGGCTCAGATGTATTTGACAATGAGCTCACAGAATCAAAAACAGCCAGAATCAGGGTGTCAAAATTGAAATAAATGATTTTTTAAACCATTTTTTATGTTTGTTTTAAGAAATTATACTAAATTTATACCGGATTCATGAAATGAATTGTTGAGAGAAAACTAACATCTAAGGCTATGAAAGAGAATGAAAATTTACAGGAAACCGATGCCAGAAAAAACAGGTATTCTGATGAGGAACTAGAGGAATTCAGAGAAATTATATTGAGGAAACTCGAGAAAGCCAGGTCTGACCTAAAGCTTCTTACCGAAGCACTTTCAAATGATGGAGAAAACGGAACAAACGATACTTCACCCACATTTAAAGTTCTTGAAGAAGGCTATCAGGTGCTCTCCAAAGAGGAAAATGGCAGGCTTGCGGCTCGTCAGCAGAAATTTATCAACAACCTTGAAAACGCGCTTATCCGGATTGAAAATAAAACGTACGGCATTTGTCGTGCTACCGGAAAGCTTATTGCAAAAGAGCGCCTGAGAATTGTTCCGCATGCCACCCTCAGCATTGAAGCAAAGTTGCAGCAGGGAAGCAATGGTTGAGACTACAAAACGCTTCTCTGAATATGAAAATAATTTCATCCCTGACCGGATTACGGCCAGGGGTGATGTTTTATGAACTTATACGTCTGAAAAAAAGTGAAAAAACCTTTTCTAATTATATTCTTTGTTTTACTGTTCGATCAGATTCTCAAAGTTTATATTAAACTTACCATGACCATCGGTCAGGAATATTCAGTGCTGGGAGATTGGTTCATTATTCATTTTACTGAAAACAATGGAATGGCCTTTGGCTTTCAGTTTGCAGGAGAATGGGGTAAGCTCTCATTGAGTATTTTCCGCATTCTGGCTGTCATAGCAATTGGAATATACCTTTATCTGCTCTCAAAAAAACGTGTTGGCTTTGGCCCCGTTTTTGGAATTTCGATGATAATGGCCGGTGCAATCGGAAATATTATCGACAGCGCTTTTTATGGAATGATTTTCAGTAACAGCACGTATCATACTGTTGCGCAGTTTATGCCTGAAGCAGGCGGTTACTCCAGCTTCCTGCATGGAAAAGTTGTCGACATGTTTTACTTTCCGCTAATTGTGCTTAAACAGTCAGAAATGCCTGCATGGATACCTGATTTAATTTTCGGACGTGACGGCTATTTTATCTTTTTCAGGCCTGTTTTTAATATTGCAGACGCCGCAATTTCAACTGGCGTTTTTTGGCTTTTACTTTTTGAAAGAAAATTTTTGAAAGGAATCTAAATTCAATGTTTTTCCTTAAAAAGTTAAACCAGTCTTAACCTGAAATCGCACAAAAATATATCTTTGCTTTTTAAACCATTATTAATTAAAGACTTTCAAATATCAATGAATAAAATAGCCACAGGACGAATTGCCCAAATTATAGGCCCAATTGTCGATGTAGCCTTCGACCATGGAATTGCCCTGCCCGATTTATATGAGGCACTCGAAATCACACGTGACAACGGCGACAAACTTATTCTGGAAGTTCAACAGGACATCGGCGAAAACACTGTCAGAACCATTGCTATGGACTCAACCGATGGGTTGCGAAGAGGTTTGGAAGCAGTTGCACTCGGCAGATCAATTTCGATGCCAACAGGCGATCAGATAAAAGGACGGTTGTTTAATGTGATCGGACAACCAATTGATGGTCTTAAGCCGATCGAATCAAAGAAGGTAAACAGCATCCACCGCGATCCACCATTGTACGAAAATCTTTCTACACAATCAGAGGTGCTTTATACCGGTATCAAAGTTATTGATTTGATTGAGCCTTATTCAAAAGGCGGTAAAGTTGGTCTTTTTGGCGGTGCCGGCGTTGGAAAAACGGTAATCATCATGGAGCTTATCAACAATATTGCCAAGTCATATGCTGGAATGTCAGTTTTTGCCGGTGTTGGTGAACGCACCCGCGAAGGGAATGATCTGTTGCGCGAAATGATTGAGTCCGGGGTTGTCAAATATGGAGATGCTTTTGTCGAAAGCATGGAAAAAGGAAACTGGGATCTCTCCAAAGTGGATTATAAAAGCATGGAAGAATCGCAGGCTACACTTGTTTTCGGCCAGATGAACGAACCTCCGGGAGCACGTGCTCGTGTTGCTTTGAGTGGACTTACCCTCGCTGAATATTTCCGCGATGGCGATGAAGAGTCGGGTGGACGTGACATCTTGTTTTTTATTGACAATATTTTCCGATTCACACAAGCTGGCTCAGAGGTTTCGGCCTTGCTTGGCCGCATGCCTTCTGCCGTTGGTTATCAGCCGACACTGGCAACTGAAATGGGTGTGATGCAGGAACGTATTACTTCAACAAAAAGAGGTTCAATTACTTCAGTTCAAGCAGTTTATGTACCTGCTGATGACCTTACTGACCCTGCTCCGGCAACAACTTTTGCCCACCTTGATGCAACAACAGTACTTAACAGAAAAATCGCTGAGCTGGGTATTTATCCTGCCGTTGACCCGCTTGATTCGACTTCAAGGATTCTTAGTCCTGACATCGTTGGTGAGGCGCATTATAATACTGCCCAGCGTGTAAAAAATATTCTTCAGCGGTATAAAGAACTTCAGGATATCATTGCCATCCTTGGTATGGACGAGCTTTCAGATGAGGATAAATTGATCGTTCATCGTGCACGCCGCGTACAACGTTTCCTTTCGCAGCCTTTCCATGTGGCTGAGCAATTTACAGGTATTCCCGGCACAATTGTTTCAATTGAGGACACCATAAAAGGCTTCAACATGATCATGGATGGAGAAGTGGACGAATATCCTGAATCTGCTTTCAATCTTGTTGGAACCATCGATGAGGCTATCGAAAAAGGCAAGAAAATCCTTTCAGAAAGTAAATCCTGATCAACAAAAGAAGATCAAAAATGAAACTGGAAATCATTACACCTGATAAAACCATTTTTTCCGGAGAAGTTCAACTTGTTCAACTACCCGGCCTTGATGGTTTGTTTGAAATACTCAACAACCACGCTCCGATGATTGCTGCACTTGGAAAAGGACGCGTCAAAATTGAAAATGAAGATAAAAAGCTTCAGTATTTTGAAATCAACGGAGGCGTGCTTGAAGTGCTTGACAACAAAGTGCTGATTTTGTCAGAATAGGATTGCCAAAAGAACAGAAACAAAAAACCCTGAGGCCATTAGCTCCAGGGTTTTTTTATTGATTTCGTTGAAATAAGAGGTGCTTATTCAGCTCCAACAGCCGGCGCTGCAGCTGACATGGCACTCAGTTCTTTATCGATATGAAACATACCTGATTTATCACTTCCAACGAGGCTTATTTTATCCAGAATGGTCGACATTGTGCTTTCTTCCTCGATTTGTTCAGTGATGTACCACTGAAGGAAATTTCCTGTGGTGTAATCTTTTTCGTTAAGCGTAACTTCATAAAGATCATTAATAGAAGAAGTTATGTAACGCTCATGTTCCATCACCTGCTCAAATACTTCTTTAAGTGTTCCAAAATTTGCTTCAGGTGCACTCAATGACATTAAAGCAGCTTTTCCACCACGGTCGTTTACATAATGCACGAGTTTCAGCTGATGCATGCGCTCTTCGTCTGATTGACGGTACAAAAAGGTTGCTGCACCCGGAAAACCATTGGATTCACACCAGATTGCCATTGAAAGATATAACCGTGAAGAAAACTCTTCTCTTTTAATCTGTTCGTTTATTGCAGATTCAACTGTTTTTTTAATCATAGTTTTAAAGGTTTTATTTCTTTTATTATAACAATTAACAATGCTTCTGGTTCAAATAATTTGTCAAAATCAACATGATTTTTGATTTTAAGTCAGTGCATTTGCACCACCAACAATTTCCAGAATTTCTTTCGTTATCGAGGCTTGACGTGCTTTATTGTAGGTCAATTTTAACTCTTTCAGCATATCTGTCGCATTGTCGGTGGCTTTGTGCATGGCAATCATCCGTGCACCATGTTCCGAAGCGTAACTGTCGAGCAGCATTTTGTACACCTGCATTTTGAGTGTCCGTGGAATCAACTGATCAAGTATCTGCACTTTGTCGGGTTCGAAAATAAATTCAGGACCTTCAACATTATTGTTTTCAACCTTAGCGGGAAGCTCAATAGGCAGAAGTTGCTCTTCAATAAGGGTTTGCGAACCAGCATTTTTAAATTGGTTGTAAACAAAAACAATTCTGTCGAAATTGGCATCTTCAAAATGTTTCATCAGTTTTTCAGCCACCGGCACTACTGTCTCGAAACTTAGTTTGTCAAAGACAGCAATTTCTGAATCTATGATGTTAATCAATGATTTTCGGAAATATTCGAGTCCTTTTTTTCCAACGCAAAAAAGTGAAACATTGCCCGATTCCAGTTGAGCACTGTATTTTTCGTTGATTACTTTATTGGTCTGCCTGATAACATTGGCATTGAATGCGCCGCAAAGGCCTCTGTTTGAGGTTACGGGAACAACGAGAATGCGTTCTAAAGGTCTGACAACAGAAAATTTTCCCTGCGAGCTTGATTCAAGGTTAGTAGCAATATTTTGCATCAATTCGCGCAGTTTTGCAGCATAAGGCCTCATTGTGATGATGGAATTCTGCGCCTTGCGGAGCTTCGATGCCGACACCATTTTCATGGCACTTGTGATCTGTCTGGTCGAATTGACGGATTCAATTCTTGTTCTTACTTCTTTTAAACTTGGCATGCTTTATTGGGCTTTTTTGCCTTGTTAGTTTTCGTATTTGGTTGCGATTCTCTGAGCTGCACCTCTAAGTGTTTCTACAATCTGATCTGTATATTTACCTGTTCTGAGTGCTTCAAGAAGGTCTTTATGGTTTTCATCGAGATAATGAAGAAATTCAATCTGAAAATCACTTACAGAACGGAGTGGCATTTTGCGTAAAAGATTATTGGTTCCACAGTAAATGATTGCTATCTGATGCTCCACAGTCATAGGTGAATATTGTGGTTGTTTCAGAATTTCAAGATTTCGTTTTCCTTTATCGAGCACTGCCATCGTTGCTGCATCAAGGTCAGATCCGAATTTGGAAAAGGCCTCAAGTTCGCGAAACTGCGCCTGATCAAGCTTTAGCGTTCCGGCAACTTTTTTCATTGGCTTTATCTGAGCATTACCTCCAACGCGTGAAACAGAGATACCAACATTGATGGCGGGACGAATACCTGAGTTGAAGAGATTCGTTTCAAGAAATATCTGTCCATCAGTGATCGAAATCACGTTTGTGGGAATATATGCAGAAACGTCACCGGCCTGGGTTTCGATGATAGGCAATGCAGTAAGCGAACCACCTCCTTTAACCAACGGACGAATGCTTTCAGGAAGATCGTTCATGTTTTTTGCAATCTCATCGGAATTGATGATTTTAGAGGCTCTTTCAAGCAAACGTGAATGCAGATAGAAAACGTCGCCCGGATAGGCTTCGCGTCCCGGAGGACGGCGCAACAACAAAGAAACTTCGCGGTAAGCAACAGCTTGCTTCGAGAGGTCATCAAAAATCACAAGTGCAGGGCGACCTGTATCCCTGAAAAACTCTCCGATGGCAGCACCGGCAAAAGGTGCGTAAAACTGCAATGCAGCCGGGTCGGATGCAGTTGCCGAGATGATTACTGTGTATGGCATTGCGCCATTATCTTCGAGGGTTTTCTGTATGCTTGCAACGGTCGAACCTTTTTGTCCGATAGCAACGTAGATGCAAAAAACAGGCTCACCCCTTTGGTAAAATTCTTTCTGATTAATGATTGTGTCAATTACGATGGCTGTTTTTCCGGTTTGACGGTCGCCGATAATCAATTCACGTTGTCCGCGGCCAATCGGGATCATTGCATCAATGGCTTTGATGCCAGTTTGAAGAGGCTCATTTACGGGTTGACGGAATATTACTCCGGGAGCCTTTCGTTCAAGCGGCATTTCGTAGGTTGTTCCTAAAACTTCTCCCTTTCCATCGATAGGCTGACCCAAAGTGTTGATAACGCGTCCGAGCATGCCTTCGCCCACATTGATTGAAGCAATGCGACCTGTACGTTTTACTGTATCTCCTTCGCTGATTCCTTTGGCGCTTCCCAAAAGCACTACACCTACGTTATCTTCTTCAAGGTTGAGTACGATACCCATCAGGCCGGTTTTTTCAAACTTAACCATTTCACCTGATTCGGCATTGCTCATTCCATAAATACGTGCGATTCCGTCGCCAATCTGCAGAACTGAGCCTATTTCTTCCAGAACGGCATCGGTGCTGTAACCGGCTAATTCCTGACGCAGTATGGCTGATACTTCAGCGGGTTTGATAATTGACATATTCTATAAAGGTGTTGTTAAATTCTTTTGATAAACAAATTCTTGTCAAATTCCTTGTGCATATTGTCGATTACCTTTCGAATACTTGCATCGTACTGATAATCCTCCATGTTGATTTTGAATCCTCCAATAATTGCAGGGTCGATCTTTGACTTAACGCTAATTTCTTTTTTAGTGAGATTGGCAACAAGATTTTTAATTCTGTTGCTTGTTTCTTCATTTACAGCAATTGCGGTCACAATTTCAGCAACCACAATATTTTTATGTTCCAGAAAAAGTTGCAGGTATTGGTGTGCAATTTCAGCCACTTCATATTCACGTCCTTTTCTGATTAAAATGTTTAAAAAACTGATCGAAAGTTTGTCGAGATGCTTTTCAAAAACAGATTTGAAAATCTTTTGCTTTCGGAGCGATGTAACAACAGGATTAACCATCAATTGACGGAGTTCCCTGTTTTCGCCTACTACATTTGCCACGAGTTCCATATCGGCATTAACCCTGTCGACGATTCCGTTTTCGAGGGCCATTTGAAACAGTGCTTTCGCGTAACGTTTGGCAAGTATGCTATTTTTCTTCATTGCTCAGTCTGGAATGTTATGCTAGAACGGCTTGCCTTCAATGACTTTATCGATATATGCCTGATGTTCTTTTGGCTCCTGAAGTTTTTGCCTGATGATTTTTTCAGCAACATCGATAGAAATTTCAGCGATTTGATTCTTGATATCAGTGATGGCTGCCATCCTTTCACTCTGTATGCGAACTCTGGCGCTTTCTACAATGCGGTCAGCCTCCTCATTGGCTTTTGTGCGCGCATCATCCAGTATCTTTTCGCGTATTTTTCGCGCTTCGCTCATAATGATGTCGCGCTCTTCTTTGGCTTCTTTGAGCAGAAGTTCGTTGTCAATCTTGAGTTTTTTCATCTCTTCGTAGGCAATATCTGCTGCTCTGAGGGCCTCCTCAATGTGTTGCTCTCTTTCTTTCAAAGCCTGAACAATGGAGGGCCATGCAAATTTTTTGAGGATGAAAAAAACCGATCCGAAAGCAATAATCATCCAGAATATCAGTCCGACTCCCGGGTTTACCAATTCCATAATTATTCCTGTTTAAATTTTCAGAATTTTTAAAAAAAACCTGCTGTTGCAACCAACCGTTGCAACGCAGGTTAAAGCTTTGCTTACATGAAAACGATCAACAGACACACTACGATTGCAAAGAAGGCAACGCCTTCGATGAGTGCGGCTGATACAATCATGCTGGAACGTATATCACCGGCAGCTTCTGGCTGACGTGCGATTGATTCCACTGAGCTGCGACCGATGGCGCTGATGCCCATACTTGCTCCGATAACAGCAATACTGGCTGCCAGACCTGCTACCATTTTTGCAATGGGAGTGAGATCGGTTGCGGCTTGTAACAAAATAGTTAATAAATCCATGATTTTAAAATATTAGGTTAATTAATCAGGTTCTTTTGAAACTGTTTTTTTTAATTCAATTGTTAATGATGCTCCTCATGCGCGTGCTCTTCCACTGCCATTCCTAAAAAGATTGCCGACAGCAGTGTAAAAACATAAGCCTGAATAAATGCAACGAGTAATTCAAGGAAATTCATGAAAATTACCAATGTCACCGAAAGTACCGACATGCCATAACCGGCGTAAATACTGGCCTGACTAAAAACAAAGATCAGACTCATGAAACCAAGAATAATGATATGCCCTGCGGTTATGTTGGCAAACAAACGCACCATAAGCACGAAAGGCTTTGTGAACATTCCGACAACTTCAATTATTGGCATCAAAGGCAAGGGGTATTTTAACCACCATGGCACTCCGGGCGTATTAAAAATATGTTGCCAGTAATATTTATTCGACATTACAATGGTCATCATAAAAGTAAAAAATGCCAGAACGCCTGTAACTGCAATGTTTCCTGTCACGTTGGCGCCTAATGGAAATATAGGAATAAGCCCAAAAATGTTGTTGAAAAAGATGAAAAAGAATACCGTAAGCAGATATGGCAGAAACTTTTCATAGTGTTTTTCGCCGATGGAGGAGCGCGCAATTTCATCGCGAATAAAAAGAATAAGCGGCTCAATTAATGACTGGAAACCTTTTGGAGCATGTTTTTTTGTTCTTTTGTAGGCATTCGCTACATGCAGAAAAACCAGTATCAGAATAATGGACGAAACAAAAATTGCAAACACATTTTTCGTGATTGATATGTCAATTGGCCTTACAAAAGTACCATCGGGAAGTGGCCTTATGATCTTGCCTTTCATTTGTCCGTCGGAAGCAATTTCGTAACCCTTGTAAGAATCATAGCCATGATTGAACTTTGATGACATGAAAACATGCCAGGAGCCCTCATCGTAAAGAATCACAGGAAAGTAAGCGCTGATATGCGTTTCACCAATAGTTGCTATATGCCATTCATAGGAGTCAACGATATGATCAACGATCATTTTGCCAGCATCAAAAGCTTCTTTGTTGCCGTGTTCATCCGTTTTTGGAGGTCCGGCAAAAACAATTTCAGTGCGCGTAAAAAAAAGTAAAAGAATTAGAAGGATTGATTTTGAAGTCATGGTCCTTTTCCTAAATATTTTGATCATTAATCAGTAGAGTTCTGCTTATTCATTTCAGAGTGCAATTTTACGCAAGAATCCCCAAATAGCAGCCATTTTTAGAAAAAATAATTCAGCTGACATACAGGCAAATCGGCTAAAATATGCGTTAATTCTAGCTTATCCCAAATTATAATGATTCCAAATAATGTGATTTTAGTGGATTTTAGTATATAAATTTCGTATTTTCATCAAAAATTTGAATTGTTTTATGCCAAACCTTAATATTTTGACAAGATGAAAAACATAATTTTAGGTATTGCAGTTCTCTTTGCGCTAATTGCCTGCGAGCGCTGCCCAAAAGATGAAGTTCAAACAGATGAAATTACCAAAGTTGAGAACGTGCTCGAAAAGTACGTGATTGCTATCGAAAATGAAGACTATCTGATGATTGAGAATTTGTGGGATAAAGGAGATAGTACAATGTTGCTTGGGACTGACTCCCATGAGCGGCTGATGGGATGGAAGAGCATTCGCAATGCCTATCAAAATCAGTTCAACTTGCTCAGCGACACCTACATTTCTGTGCAGGATCAGTATATCAGGATTAATTGTACTGCCAATACTGCCTGGTTTTCGCAACGGATGAACTATAATTTTATCTATGACAGTATTGCACACAGTTTCGAAGGAATCCGTTTCACAGGTGTTTTAGTAAAAAACGAAGACAATGCCTGGAAAATGGTTCAGGGACATCTTTCTGTGCCTGCTCATATCAATATCGGCAAGTAGAAATCTGAGCAGTAAGAATTTTTATTTCCGGGAGTTTGATTAATTCTAATTCAAAATTCATTTTTGAACAGTGTGATTCTATAGATTCACAAGCTGATTTTTTGTTTTTGCAGCACTCAGAACAAACAACAAAAACTTAAATCTTATACACAGAATTCGCGTAACTTTGCAGCCTTATTCAGACGATCAAATCTACACTCTCAATAAAATATAAGATTATGTCAAAAATAATGGATCCCATCGGAAGATTGATGGGTTTGAGGTATAAATCACACCCATGGCACGGTGTTGAATTAGGTCCTGATGCACCACAAGTGCTTACATGCTTCATCGAAATGGTGCCAACAGACACGGTAAAATATGAAGTAGATAAGGTTTCAGGTTACCTGCGTCTCGACAGGCCACAGAAATACTCGAATGTGGTGCCGGCGCTTTATGGGTTTATTCCGCAAACATTTTGTGCCGAAAGAGTTGCGGCCTATTGCAACGAAAAGACTGATCGTACAGACATCAAAGGCGACCGCGACCCTTTGGATATCTGTGTGCTCACCGAAAAAGACATTACCCATGGCGATATTCTTGTTCGTGTAAGGCCTTTAGGTGGCTTCAGGATGATCGACGGCAACGAAGCAGATGACAAAATTGTGGCTGTACTGGACAATGATGCAGTTTATGGCGGTTATAAAGATATCAGCGATTGTCCTCCTTTGGTTCTTGACAGGTTGAGACACTATTTCCTTACGTACAAAGATCTTCCGGGACGTGAAAGCAAGGTTGAAGTCACACATGTATACGGCATCGAAGAAGCACATGAAGTCATCCGGCGATCAATGGATGATTATCACCACAAGTTCGACAATCTCGACAGCTTTCTTTCTGAAGTATAAAAAACTTTTTTCAGACTAAATGAATCCACAGAACCATTTCATAATGAAATGGTTCTGTGGATTTTGTTTTAGAAACCCCTTCCAAACATACCCCAGAACTGGTGTTCAAGCTCTTTCCACTTTTGAATGGTTGAGCCTGAAAAATTACTGCTGTAGAGGTTGAGATAAGTCGATACATCCTCTGTTTTTCCATCTTTAAGCATCAAAGCGGCTTTCTTTTCAATAAGCGGTAACTCATCGAAAGCTTTCTGTTCAAAATCCTTGACACTTTTGAGTACAATATCTTTGGTTTTTCCCCAGCTGACTGTGGCCAGTTTGTTTGCCCGACGATAGTGCCATAGGGCTGCATCTTCGCGGTAACGTTTTTGTCCGCAGAATTCATAGCCTTCAGGTAGTTTTGTAGTTCCTGCAAAAATCGGAATTCGTGGGCTTTCTCCCGGATTGTCGAAAGAAAACCAAGATATGCCTCCAACAGCATCCGGCATCCAGTCACGCAATTGCACAATAAAAGAATAGGAGCACCACGAAACCGACACTGTCCGTTGAAAATCAATCGTTCCTTCAGCAATAAAATTTAGGGTGTTGCGCATATCAGTTGTAAGCCATGGGTTAGCAACAGGGCTGATCAAGGTATCCTGTCCGATTTCTTTGCGGTTGTCGTCAAACTTCTTTTTGATATATTTCACGTTTTGCGTCATATCAAATTCAGTTCCTTCATAGGTTGCTCTGTATAGCTCCATAAGTTTTTCGACAGTGATTTTTTGTTCAGGTTTAACCGAAAAAGGCAGTTCATCCATATCCATCGACAGATTGAGTGAAGGAGCGAGGCTGTTTAAAACAAAAAATTCCCTTATTTTAAAAGGCTTCTCTTGTTTTGCATACGCTTTCCAGAATTTAAATTCCCCTTCACCATCCCACAAACCAAATTCTTTGGCAACAGACTCAATATTATCAGACGCCATAAAGAATTCGGGATTATTTCTGTCAATAACCCCAATGCGTGAGATGTTTGCAGAAATACCTACATGATCATCCGGAATTCGTTGAGCTGCCCATACTCCGCCAATACGCGACGGACCTTCTCCCAAAATTTCCATTTGCCATACTTCATTTTTGTCTGCAATTGTAATGCATTCTCCCCAGTCGCCATAGCCATATTCTTTGATTAAACCTCCAATCAAGCGGATGGCATCTCTGGCATTATCGCAGCGCTGAAGTGCAAGACGCTGCAATTCTTCAATGAGGAACATCCCGTTTTTATTCACTAAAGTGTCAGGACCTACAAAAGTTGTTTCGCCGATAGCCAGTTGCTTTTCGTTAAGACTCGGATAAGCTGTATTCAGATAAGCAAAAGTATGCTTCACCTGAGGAATGGTGCCTGCAAGTTTCACGTTGCGCATATCCCAAGGTGTTTCTGTGTGCAAAGTGCCTTTGTACACTTCATGAACTGCAGTATCAGCATGTTCTTTTGCAGGTTCCATGCGGAGCCAGGTGCGGTAGTTTCCATCGCAGGTATGTGAAGTAAAAACAGAGCCATCAGCTGAAGCTTTTTTGCCAACCATAATGCTGGTGCAACTTTCGCCAAACCATGGATCTGACTTTTGTACCTGGGCTGTAAGGTTTGTTGCTGCAAAAAGCAAGGCCGTAAGAAGCAGAAATAAACGATTTTTCATAGAAGAAATGATTTTTGATTCGCAGGCTAAAGTAAAAAGAAATCTTCCTTATTAACAGAAGAATCAGTTTTCGGCATAAAAAAACCCCTGAAGTGTTTTTTGGATTCACTTCAGGGGATGATTATTTATTTTTATTGTGGCTAATGCCTTGTTTGATAAAACTTTTCTTTTTTAAAACTTTCCAAATTTAAGGCAGAAACTTCCCGTCAAACCATTTAGGGCATCGCTTTTGGCATTTTCCATCTTTATGTCGGAAGTCAATCTGTAGGATGCGCCTACTGCTAAACGAAGAAAGCGTACCAGATTCAGTTCGAGTTCTATGCCCGGCTCAAAAACAAAGAAAGCAGCGGCATCGGTTACCCAGGGATCATAAGTATGGCTGCTCCAGTAATAGCGATCTACATAAGCTATGCCACCTGCGCCAATAATGATAGGAAAAGCTAAATGGACTGGTGAAAAAGGTGCAAGAATTGGTTCGATAAGCAGTCCGCCGTAACCTCCGGAAAGCCCTGAACTCACGCTTCCCGGCCCATAATCAAGTTCAAGATTGTTCACAAAGCCACTGCCTGCAATACCAAGTGTCAACCGATGGTCGATCAGCCAGCCACCTTTGAGTCCGGTAAATATTGCCTGACTTCCGTCAACCTGACCTATTCCCAGAGTCAAAGCACCATATCCACCGTGAGAAACTTTTTTGTTGTTGCCAAAAACAGTGCGATATTCACTTCTGTTGCTTTCCTGACCGAATGCAATATGACTGATCAGCATGAAAGCGATGATGATTTTTAGATATTTCATGATAAATTATTGATATTAAAATTGATATTTCATTGTAAAAGCAAAATCTCCAAGCGCAAGCCTGAAAAACCGGTTGCCAAAAAACTCGAAAAATGGTTTGTAGTCAAATCCAAAGGTGACCGGAACTGATTCAATACGGTATTCTATGCCGATGATGGCGTTGGCTCCAAGGACTGGCCTTGTTAGGCCATAGTATTGATTTTGCTGGATGTTTGAATAGTTGTCGCAATCGGATCTTGATTTTCTTGTATAACCAAAGTGAACTCCTGCACCGTAATACATAAAAAACTGATCCTGATAGTTGATCATAACAGGCTCATAATGTTCCATCAAGCCTGTAATTTGCATGCCGTTATCGCGAAAACTAAGCAATAGTTTGAGGTCATCCATTGATGAATAAAAATATTGATAGGTGATGCCGCTGCTGATGCCTCCACGCAGTCCGGCAGCATTTCTCAGAGACTGTCCGGAAACGGAAATGCTTACAAACAGAAAGAGTATTATAAAATGAAATTTCATAACAAGTAATTTATGATTGGTAAAATATTGTTTTTTTTAGCACGTATTTTTTTAGAAGTGGGCAATCAAATTATGTATCTGAACCCTCAAATGATTTTTTAGAAAGAACCTCAAAAAAATCACTGCCGAATCACTCTGCCACTCCCCGAGATTCGTTGAATTACATTGGGATTGCCTCTGTAACAGATGTTTCCGCTGCCCGAAATGACTGCATCAAGTAAATCGCTTACACGTACATACATATTGCCAGAACCACTGATGTTGGCATAACATCGTCTTTGATTAAGACTATAGGCCTTGATCTGTCCCGAACCACTTATATTTAGGTTTGTTGTTTCAGTAATGCCTGAAAGTTCTATTATTCCGGAACCGGTAATAGTTGCGTTAATGTTTAAGGCATCCGCATCGGCAATAATTTCGCCTGATCCGTTTAGCCGGATGCTGAGTTCATCAAGATAAAGGTCGTAGGCAGAAACATACCCTGAACCATTTAATTCAATTCCGTCGACATAAGGTGTATACACTGTTACAATAATTGACATCGTGCTATTGATACATCGGTTCGTGACTGTTTCAATAAACAATCTTCTTCCGGAAACACTTGTGCGGATGTAAGGCAACAGATTTGATTCGGCATCCACCTGCACTTCATGGCGGTCACCAGGCAAGATGTGTACTTCAAAAGAGCCGTTATTTACTACTTCATTGAAGGTGCTGGTAATTCTTGTTTCAATTTCTGGTCTTCCATTACCGCGGATGCAAGATTCTTCTTTGTAGCACCCGCTCAGCAAAAGCATTGTAATTCCCGCAAAAAGCAGCAGTAAAAACTTATTGGTTTTTAGTATTCGTTTCATGACTTTGTTGTTTTCAAATGATAATAAAAATTGAGAACTGATTTTATGAATGGACTTTTTTCATTTATAGCCGGTTTTATTTTTCCATAATACTCAAATCGCCGCCAGTTAAGTTTAATTTGAGACTAAACCCTTTTTCTTTGCCGATTTTTCCCCGCATTATATTTGGCTCGTTATCGGAAAGGGTTGAAACTTGTTCTTGAATTGTCAGTGTTTGAGGGTAGCTAAGTTTTGTTTTCTTTGAATAAAGAATTTCAAGATCAGCTGAAAGTTGAGGGTGAACATACAGTTGGATGCTCGTATAACTTGCGTTGAGCTGTAGAAACTTCATTTTGTTGCCAATTTTCAACATGTTCAGATTGCCATAATTGGTGTTGAGCAAGAGGTCATTTTCGAGGTTTGAAAGAACGATTCGTGAGAAAGAGCTTTCGCCACTCAGCGACTCCAGTTTTTCGACAGTAATTTTATCCCGGCGAGAATCAAGATGAACATGCCTGGCTTCATCAATATGCATGTTTGATGACCGGCTGGAAAGACGCAATTTTCCTGTTTTTCTGAGTTCCAGATCTGAATAGTTCAGATCGGCCACGCCATCATCTATCTTTGCAATATTGGCGCTGCCAAAGGAAACAACAACTCTTGTTTTTCCTTCAAGGTGGTTGGCTTGTAACACCCCGTTAGAAAGTTTGAACTCAGTTTCTCCGGTATGGTCAGTCGTATAGATATTTCCAAAGCGGTTTTCAACTTTCAATCTTACCCATTTAGGAATATAAATGGTGTAATTAATTTCGGCTTCATTGCCCGATTGAATTACAGATTTAGTGACATCAGCTATTTCGGACCAAAGTTTTCCTGTGTTTGGGAAGCTAGAAACAGCAGTGACGTAATAGGCTGTTTGAGTGAATCTTACATCAATTTCGTTGAATAATTTTTCTACCCTTCCTGCTTTGGAAGAACGAAATATGAGCTCCACTTCAAAGCGGACGGAATCTTTTTCCCAGTTGATGATATGAATATTCCCGTATTTGTTGTTGACATTCACCTCTGTACTTTTCTGAATGGCAAAGCTTTTGTCGTAGCGTTTTGTTTTTTCATTCGTTTGTGCCCAAACAGCTTCAAAGCTTATCGATGCAATGAATATGGCAAGCAAAAGTTTTCTATAACACATAATGTACCTCCTTCTCTTTATCTGAATCTTTTTCGGGTGCAGCAGCCTGAAGCTGGTGCAGAATATCTTCCAGCAATTCAAGTTTAAGCCTGTAATGCTGAATCATGGCTTCAATTACTACTTCGCTTGCTACCTCGTCAGCAAGATCGTGTTGCAATTGCTTAAAAGCTTCCTCCATCTGACTGAACTCATTGCTGATTTCTGCCTTTATAGATGGGTTATTTGAGGCCAGTTTCAAAACCTTCTCGCTTCTTTCTTCTATCTGACTGGTATAATAGGCTTTAGCTTCAAGCAGTTCCTGTATTTCGGGCGATTGCACAACGGTGCTCTGTTGCGGTTCGTTTTCAACTTTGTTGACAACGAAACTAAAAAAGTAACCTGCAATGAAAATTGCAGCAACAGCAGCAACTTTGATTAAATGGGTTCTCCAAAGGCTAATTTTTGGCGCTTGAATCTTTGCTTCGATCTCATGCCAAAGCCTTGGTTCAGGTTCCAGTTCATCGAACGCATCGCGATGGCTGCGGATGAATTTTTCCAAAGGATCAGTTTTCATAACTTGTTTGTGTTAGTATCTCTTTAACGCGATGACGAGCACGCATATATTGTGTTTTTGAGTTTGAAACAGAAATATTAAGGATTTCTGAAATTTCATTATGGTCGTAACCTTCGAGCAGGTAAAGCGAGAAAATCATTTTGCTGCCTGATGGCAGGTCTCTCATTGCTTTGCGCACCTGATCAACTGTGAGGCCATAATCATTGCTTTCTTCCTCAGTTTTCTGTGCAAACACATGCATATCGTCAAAGAACTGCAGATTGGCTTTTTTTCTTCGCATCTCATTTATGCAACGATTGATCATAATCCGCTTCAGCCATGCCCCGAAAGTGCTCTCGAACCTGAATCCCGACATTCTGCGAAATGCGTCTGCAAAAGCATCCTGCATCATATCTTCTGCATCCTCCTTGTTTTGCATCATCCGATAACAAACGTTCAGCATCGCTTTTGCATACAGTTGATAAATGCTGTACTGCGCTTTGCGGTTGCCCTGCATGCACTGCTCAATGAGTTCCCTATGGATGTTCAGTTCAATTTTCTCCACCAGCGGATTTTTTCTTTCCAATCTACACCTACAAATGACAGGCCGAAAAACAGACGGTTGCAAATTGAGTTAAAAAAATTGTTTTGATGTTACTGTCAAGTCGTTTTTGATGCATCTAATGTGGGGTTTTAATGTTTTTTCAAATGATTTGAGTTCTGTTCGTGCTTTCAAAACAATCAATTTTGATAGAAACAATCAGGAGAATTTTTATCTTTGATGCGTTAAAACAAACCTTAATTATTGACCAATTATGAAAACATTTTTCATTTTTTTCACATTCTTCTTTTTGCAATCAGCGCTTTTTTCCAAACCCGACAGCTTAAGGCTATTTTCATTCAATGACATTTTTCCGTACTCGGAATTTGAGGCTAACAAGCTCAAGATGCTCGCCAGCGATGCTTCTGTTGACTATTTTAAAATGGCAATGGCTACTGATGCCAACATGACCAAAGAGTTAGCTGAGAATGAGCACAGCAGGTTTTATGGCTTTCTGGAAGAAGTAAGAAAGAACAAGCGCTATGGAGGCAAACCGCGTCAGCAGGTAAAATTTGTATTCAAGGCCATTCACGACCAATATTTCAAACTGTATGACCCAAACGCCCCCCTTTTCAGCGAAATATTTGCAAGCGGCCGTTTCAATTGCCTTACGGCTTCTATGTTGTATGCTTTGGCTTTTGATCATCTTAAGATTCCATACGAAATCATCCAGCAACCCCAACATGTTTACCTTTTGGCTTATCCAACACAGGGAGCCATTGTGGTTGAAACAACCAATCCACTAAAAGGTGCCACTCTGCTTATTGACAGTAGAAGCAAATCAAGAGCAGTTCAGGACCTGATCAACTCGAAATTGGTTAGCGCCGAGGAACTCCAATCAAAAGGGGCAGACAGGATTTACACTGAGTATTACCTCTCTACCGAAACCCCTGACCTTCATCAGTTATTCGGTTCGCTGTATATGAATATTGCAAGTAATTACAGCGAAGAAATGCAATTTGCAAAAGCCTATGAGAGTCTGAAGAAATCAGTGGTTTTCTTTCCAAAACGCTTTGTTTACGGTTTAATGATCGTAAACGGAGCCACTTATCTGTCAATGGAAACCAATGACTTTCCAACGATTTGCAGAATTACAACGGATTTTGAGCGGTTTACCATTTTTACGGTAAGTCAAAGAATGTTGAGCGAACAAGGGCAGATAAACCTCACCAATGCACTGCAGCAAGAAGGGATCAAGAAATTCGACGAGGTTTTTAAATGTCTTGAATCGGGTTTCACTAATCCCAATACTCTTCAGGAGATCAGCTATTTCTACTACTATAATCGTGGCATTGAAAACTATCGCAAGATGAAATTCAAAGATGCATTGACTGATATCAATCATTCAATTCCGCATGCCAAAGATGACAATACACCCGGAATACTTATGGTGGAAATTATCAGAAAAGAAATCGCCTCAAACATTTCGCCTCCACGCGTTTACGATTACCTGCTCAATTGTAAGCAGGACTTCGTGCATCTGAACGGTATACAGGAATTTAAAAACATGCTGCAGTACAGCGCGATCGATATGGTACAGTACCATATTGAACGCAGCAATTTTGCCAAAGCGGATGAAATGAGAAAACTGTTTGACTCACAATTCAATCCGGAGGAAGTTACCGATCATTATGTTCTTAATTATCTTGATGCTACATATTCAAGGGCTGCTATGCGTTTTTACCGCAATAATCAAAAAGCCCATGCCAGAGCTGTAATCGACAGCGGATTGAAGTATGTACCCGACAGCTTCGACCTTCAGGCAAAAAAGAAAGCATTACAGTAAGCAAACATTTTGATTATCAGTATGTATTTTCATAAGGGCGTAAGCCAGCAAGCTGCATGCGAGCATTCTGAAAAACGGAATGATACGGTCTCGCAGCAACCAACAATGTAAGGTTTATATTATTAATAATGAACCATTTATGACACAATATCAATCAAAACGTTTCATGTTGGTAAAATTAAGAAGATAGGTTTCGTAGTGTATTTCAGTATGTCCAAGACGTGTTTTTCGTTCGGCCTTGTAGTGAATTGTTTTTTTGATGGCATGACCGGGCAGCACATAATAGGTTTCAACACCTATCCCATTCTTAGTGGCCACATAATAAAGATCTGTTTGGTTTCCTGATTGTTCAGGTTCTGACACTACCATAAATTGTGCATTTTTTGATCCGTCGGCCAGGGTCATTTCCAGGTCAAGTTTGTTGTCAAATGCAGTCATGTCTTTTAGCTTAAAATTAATTTTATTGGGTTTAGTAATCAGCTTGCCCTGTTTGTCATATTCTTTTAAACCCGGCATCAATTGATTGTCACGATAGGGGATTTCTGCCATAAGGATATTTTTTTCGTAATATTTCAACTGAATTCCATTTCGCATGTCATTTTCATATGGGATCTTCAAATAGACATCCCCATTTTCGTAATATTGCGTTGCAAAACCGTGCTTTTTGCCCTCCACGTAATTTATTTCAAGCTGTACTTTCCCATTTGTGTAATAGTTACGTGCTAATCCATGCCGCAAACTGTCTTTATAATGTACTGTGGCCAGCAATGTACCGTCTTTACGGTAGCTCTTCTTTACATTTTTATCCAGATCAGCATTGTTGCCATCATTCTTTTTAAAGAATTGACAAGCCCCAAAAAAACTGATTATGAAAAATGAAAGAAAAAGCAACTTCAACTTATTGATGCATTTGGTTTTCATAACGAAGAGTTTTACCTAGCAAAAGTAAGGTTTAACGTTATATCTTCAAACAAATCAGATCCAAATTGACAATCAATTTTCGATAGGTTATCCCCTTGCTCGTGCAATAAACTGCTATTTCTACGGTATTCAACGTAGTTTTTTCCGAACTGCCAATAATCCATCAATATCATTGTGGCAAGATTGCGTCTTATCATACATTATGATTTCATTTACAGCTTCTTGACTTCTTACACCTTTATTTCTCGTTAATTTTCAAAGTTTTAAGACGCGGATTTTCGCTGATGTACGTGATTTGGTGAAGCTTCTTCCTGAACCCCTCGCTCTCCCTTTACTTGAATCTTTGTGCTTTTTACTTGGTTCTTCTTGCATGGCTCTTTTTACTTAGTTCCATCTCAAAAGTTGAGTAAACAATCTCAAAAAACCTTACCTTTGCTGTTATTAAATAAACACTGAATGACAGAGCCTTTAATTCGCGTCATTATTGTTGATGACCACGAAATATTCCGGAGCGGACTTAAAATGGTGATCAACAAACTGGGTTATGCCAAAGTAGTAGCTGAAGCTGCTGACGGTGCAGAATTTCTCAGGTTGCTCGAACAGGAAGAAACAGACCTGGTGCTGATGGATATCGAAATGCCTGTAATGAATGGTGTTGAAGCCACGCGAAAAGCTATTGAGAAATATCCCGGAATCAAAATCATTGCGCTTACCATGTTCAAAGAGGATGCCTACATACAAAGCATGATTGAAGCTGGAGTGAAAGGATTTCTTATTAAAAACATCAGAAAAGAAGTGCTCGACAGGGCTTTGCAGGCGGTTTACAACGGCAAGACTTATTATAGTGAAGAACTTTGGGACTATTTTACCAAGTCAGTTTCGAAAGAAGAGAAAATTGAAAGTGATTTGAGTCTTACACGCAGAGAATTGGAAGTGCTTGCTTTGCTCGCAGAAGGCTTGAATAACAAAGAAATCGCTGATCGCCTGTTTGTAAGTGAACGCACGATTGTAGGACATAAAAGCAATCTTATGGCAAAAACAAACACCAAGAATACTGTTTCGATGCTTGCTTATGCCATACGTAATGGGCTGATTAATATATAGATGAGCTTTACGTTTCTAAATTGAAGAAATTACTATACTTCTTAATTTCGTGGCCTTGAGTTTTGAATCACAAACCCCATCCCCGATAAAAAAATCAACCTCATCCATTTTGATAATATTATAACCTTCTCTTTAACGCAATTTCTTTTGCGTAAAATTACTGGTTTTGTTTCCTTAAAACGTAAAAACTCTATTGTGAAATCAGTAACAATATACGTAACACACCTTATATATTATGTGTAATTTTGTATCCTGATTGTTATTTATATCACAGTTGATCATAAACCAAAAAATCGAATATCATGAATAATGCAAAAATTCTCGTTGTTGATGATGACATGGATGTTATCACCGTTCTTGAACAAATGCTTGGAAACGAAGGATATGAAGTAATTTCCGCTTTCAACAAAGAAGAAGGAATAGAACTTGCACTTAGCGAAAAACCGGATCTTGCTATCCTCGACGTAATGATGACTACGCATTACGAAGGTTTCGAAATGGCACGTGAGTTTGTTGACAACCCTGAACTACGCAGTATTCCGACGATTATGGAAACATCCATAGAAGTTTTGATGACCACAAAACCAAGTGTTCAGGCAATGGCCCGCGAGTTTCGCAACGATCCAAATTACAAAGAACTACAGGTGATTCTTATCCGCGACATCGTTACTGGAAATGCTGGTATCGATTACCGTGCTGAAGATGGTCGCTCTGTATGGGTTCCTGTTGATGGTTTCATCCGCAAACCTGTTGATAAAAGCAGATTGCTTCCAGAGATAGAGCGCGTTCTTGCAAAGAAGAAAATGCACCCGCAAGCCTGATTGATTTTTGGAAGTATAACACAGTTTGAAAAAACTATAAATCAACGCATTACTCTCCGATAAAAAATTGCTCAAAAAGCATTGAACTTCGGGAAAACAGAGTCTGTTGGAAATTAAAATACACAAAAAATGAAAAGTATAGTTCAGGAAATTCTGAAAGAATACCCCAATGCCGGCTATGACAGCCTCATTCCAATCTTGCAGCATGTGCAGGAAAAAATGGGATTTTTGTCGGAGGAATCGGTGGTTGAAGTAAGTAAATACTTAAAAATGCCAGCAAGTAAAATATTTGGAGTGGCAACTTTTTACAACCAGTTTCGGTTCACTCAACCAGGAAAATACCATGTGCAGGTTTGCAGAGGCACAGCCTGTCATGTGCTTGGTTCAGCCACAGTACTTGATGAGATTGAAAAGAATCTGAAGATTAAATCGGGTCAAACTACACGTGATAAACTGTTTAGTCTTGAAGTTGTAGCGTGTATCGGCGCTTGTGGCCTCGCACCTGTAATAAGCATCAACGGTGAGTTTCATGCCAAAGTTTCGAGTGAATCTATCAAAACTATTTTCCAGGATTACAAAAGCAGGGAGGTACAACCATGATTGCAGAGAAATCATTTTTAGTTAAAAACGTTTTACAAAAAAGCGAAAAAGAAACACTCAGTGCAGAAACACTGAGTCAACTAAGCATAGTACGCAATGAGGAAAAAGATTATCCTGTAATTTTTGTTGGCGCAGGAACTTGCGGACTTGGAGCCGGTGCTTCCGAAACGATTAAGAAGGCAAAAAAATATATCGAAGACCACAATATTAAAGCAGATATCATTCCTGTTGGCTGTATCGGTCTTTGTTCTTCAGAACCGATCATGGATATTAAGTTACCCGGCAAAAAACGTATCTCATTTGAAGCAGTTACGGGTGATAAGGTAACAGCGATACTTACCAGTGTTTTTGAAAAAACGCTGCCTGATCATCCGGTTTTAGGGCAGTTCAGAGAACAGGAAAAACAATCAGACTGGGAAGGTGTTTCATATCTGGATGAGCACTCTTTCTTTAAGCCTCAGGTGCGCATAGTGCTTGAAAACTGTGGGGTCATAAATCCTGAAAGCATCGAAGAATACATTGCAAGAGGTGGTTACAAAGCCTATCTCAATGCATTGAAAATTTTCAGCCGTGCCGAACTTTGCGATTTTATTGAGAAAAGTGGTTTGCGCGGTCGTGGCGGCGGGGGCTTTCCAACAGGTAAAAAATGGAAGTTTGCCCTAGGCACCGAAGCCGATCAGAAATACCTTATATGCAATGCCGATGAAGGCGACCCGGGTGCTTTTATGGATCGCGCTGTTATCGAAGGCGATCCTCACAGATTGCTTGAAGGCATGGCTTTGGCCGCATATGCCATCGGAGCTACAAAAGCATATGTATACATCCGTGCTGAATATCCGCTTGCAATCGAAAGGCTTGTAATTGCAATAGCGCAAGCCAAAGAATACGGCTTGCTTGGAAAAAATATTTTTGAAACAGGCATCGACCTTGACATCGTCATAAAAAAGGGCGCAGGCGCTTTTGTTTGCGGTGAAGAAACCGCACTTATTCATAGCATCGAAGGCAAACGCGGGATGCCTCGTCCACGCCCACCCTTTCCTGCAGTGAGCGGATTGTTTGGCAAGCCAACAATCATCAACAATGTTGAAACGCTTTCAAACCTTACCACAATTGTAAATAAAGGTGCCGATTGGTTTGGTTCAATGGGAACTGCTACAAGCAAAGGAACCAAAGTTTTCGCGCTTTCAGGTAAAATAGCAACTACTGGGCTTGTTGAAATTCCAATGGGAACAACAATCCGGGATATCATTTATAAAATTGCCGGAGGTATCGCCAACGGAAAGAAATTTAAGGCTGTTCAAATGGGCGGGCCTTCTGGTGGCTGTGTTACTGAAGCGAATCTTGACATTGAAGTTGACTACGAAAACCTGGTCAATGTTGGCGCGATGATGGGTTCAGGAGGTATGGTTGTGATGGACGAAGATACTTGTATGGTCGATGTGGCTAAATTTTTCATGGATTTCATTCAACGTGAAAGTTGTGGAAAATGTATCCCTTGCCGTGAAGGTACGCGTCGTATGCTCGAAATTCTTGAAAGCATCACCTCAAAGCCAAAAGACCGCGAAACCCATGAGCCTCTAGCACGTTTCAAAGGTGTTTTACAAATTGAAAGTCTGGCAAAAGTTATCAAAGACACCTCCCTTTGCGGACTGGGTCAAACAGCTCCTAATCCGGTACTCAGCACCCTGACATGGTTTAAAGAAGAATACGAAGAACATGTATTTGACAAAAAATGCAGGGCTGGTGTTTGCCAAAACTTACGTGATTACACCATTGATGTGGAGAAATGCACCGGATGTACAATTTGTGCCAAAAAGTGTCCAACCAATGCGATTATCGGCGGCAGAAAACAACCACATTTTATCATACCTGATAAATGTATAAGTTGCGGAGCATGTTTGGAAGCATGTAATTTCGATGCTGTAAAGGTTAGCTAAAACGACGCATAAAAAACTTAAAACTACGAGAAACATGAACCTCACGATAGAAGTTAATAACAACAGACTACAGGCCAGTCAAGGCGAAACGATACTGGATGTGCTGAGTCGCAACGGGATGAAAGTTCCTACACTTTGTCACATGAAAGGACTTTTTCCAACAGGATCTTGTCGCATGTGTGTGGTCGAAGTTGAAGGCCGTCGCAACCTTGTTACAGCCTGTTCCGAGCCTGTTTTGGATGGCATGAAAATCATGACCCACTCTTTGCGCGTTATCGAATCAAGAAAAACCATTGTAGAACTGCTGCTTTCAAATCACCCGGACGACTGTCTGTATTGCGAAAGAAACGGTAGTTGCGAACTGCAGAAACTTTCGGAAGATCTCAATGTGCGCGAACGACGCATAAGCGGAAACAAGAACAATTATAAACTTGACGTATCGAGTACGAGTATCGTTCGCGATCCTGCCAAATGTATCCTTTGTGGCCGCTGTGTAAGAGTTTGCGAAGAGATCGAAGGGGTAACAGCCATCGAATTTGTTGGTCGTGGAAGCAAGACTTTCATTGACACCTCATTTAATCATGGTCTTAACCTTTCCAGCTGTGTAAATTGCGGACAATGTATCATGGTTTGTCCTACCGGCGCACTGAAAGAAAAGCCACATATCAGTGAAATAAAAAATAATCTGGGCAATCCCGATAAAGTTGTTGTAGTGCAGTATGCTCCATCCATTTCGGTTTCATTGGCTGAAGAGTTTGGATTCAAGCCAGGACAAAATATTATCGGGTTGATGAATGCTGCTTTGCGCAGAATTGGATTCAATTTTGTATTCGACACTTCATTTTCGGCAGACCTCACGATCATGGAAGAGGCTTCAGAATTGGTGCATCGTGTGACAAACGGAGGTGTTCTTCCAATGATTACCAGCTGCTGCCCGGGATGGGTCAAATATGCCGAAGAGTTTGGACACGATTTGCTGCCCAACCTTTCCTCATGCAAATCGCCTCAGCAAATGATGGGTGCCATTATAAAGAGCTACTTCGCAGAGTCAGAGGGCATTGCGCCTGAAAACATTTATTCGGTTTCGGTGATGCCTTGTACAGCGAAAAAATTCGAGCAGCAACGTGAAGAAATGACTCAAAATGGTATTTCCGATGTTGATGCCGTTATGACAACACGAGAATTGGCGCGGCTGATTCGCATGTATGGAATAGATATACACAAAATGGAACCTGAACTTGCCGATTCCCCATTGGGAACACGCTCCTCTGCCGGCAAAATATTTGGCTCCTCAGGTGGTGTAATGGAAGCAGCGATACGCACTGCACACTATATGATTACCGGAAAGGAAATGGTTAAGTTTCAGGTTAAAGCCCTTCGTGGATTGCAGGGTCGCAAAGAAGCACACATTCAAATCGGTGATCTGAATGTTGGTGTTGCGGTGGTTAGCGGACTAAAAAATGCTGCCGAACTGCTTGAAGAAGTGAGAAACGGACGCGATGACATTCATTTTATTGAGGTCATGGCTTGCCCCGGAGGTTGTATCAATGGTGGTGGGCAACCAATTGGAACGGATGAAGAAGCCGTGAAAGCACGTATGGCAACACTCTACGATATTGATGAAAAGGATGCAATCAAAGCATCACATAAAAATCCATATATCGTTGAATTGTACGATAAATTCCTTGGGAAGCCACTTGGACATAAGAGTCACCATTTGCTTCACACACACTATCAAAAAAGAGAAGTGAACTAACAAACAAGGGCGAAGGGCTGTAAACGCATCCTTTCGCCTGAATATTCCTGAAATGGCACACAACACACAACATAAACAGCTTGTTTTTACGGTTAAGGATCTTTGCAGGGTATGCTTTACCTGTGTACGCGAATGTCCTGTGAAAGCGATAAGAATAGTCAACGGACAGGCTGAGGTCATCAGCGAACGTTGCATCGGCTGTGGCAATTGTGTGAAGGTTTGTCGGCAGGAAGCAAAAGTATATTTGAAACAAAACGAAGAAGTTTTGGAGTTACTCCAAAGCGGCAAGCGCACTGCAGCATGTCTGGCACCAAGTTTTCCGGCTGAATTTACAGAGATCGAGGATTACAGAATTTTGGTTAGTATGGTTAAAACACTCGGTTTTGATCTTGTGACTGAGGTTGGGTTTGGGGCGGACATGGCAGCGGTGGCGTATCGTGAACTGTATGAAAAAAACGAGGGAAAAGGTATTATTACTTCCGATTGTCCGGCCATTGTTTTTTATATTGAACACTATCAGCCCGAGCTGGTTTCCAATCTGGCTCCGGTTGTTTCACCTATGGTAGCTGCATCCCGTTTTTTAAAGCAAAAACATGGTGATGATCTTCAAATCGTTTTTGTAGGCCCTTGTATTGCGAAAAAAGCAGAATCAGACGATGTACATTACGCCATCACATTTAGTGAATTAAGAGGACTTTTTGAGCAAAAGGGAATCCGTCAGGAGAATGTTGAACCGCGCGAATTCGACCCTCCACATGCCGCAAAAGGTTCAGTGTTTCCTATCAGTCATGGCTTGCTGCAAAATATGGATGTGGAACACGACCTCACCAAAGGCGATGTAATTGTGGCCGAAGGAAGGGTAAACTTCAAAGATGCTATTACAGAATTTGCTTTGGGAAAACTTCAGGTCAGGCACCTTGAACTGCTTTGCTGCGAAGGGTGTATTATGGGACCCGGGATGTCAAAAAACGGAAATAAATACGAACGCCGATCCTGTATTGCGAAGTATGTAGCACAAAAAATGGAGCATCTCGATGCCGAGCAATGGCAGAATGATATGGCCGAAGCGCAAACAATCGACCTAAGCAATAGTTTCTCTCCAATGGACAGAAGGTTGCAAAAACCGTCTTCTGAAAGAATTGCAGAAGTGCTTTTCAGTATGGGTAAAAATGATGCATCAGACTACCTTGACTGCGGCGCTTGTGGTTATGACAGTTGCGTTGAGCACGCCATAGCCATTGTTCAAGGGTTGGCAGAAAATGAAATGTGTCTTCCGTTTGCAATTGAAAAACTGCATCAATCAGTCGAAAAACTCAACCTGTCAAATTTGGAACTGGCGACTGCGCGTGAAGCATTGAAGCAGTCAGAAAAACTTGCACATATGGGCCAGCTTTCGGCCGGTATTGCCCACGAACTCAACAATCCGCTTGGTGTAATTACCATGTACAGCAATCTTCTGCTTGACGAGACCAAGGATACTACAGCCCGCGGTGATCTGGAACTTATCGTGGAACAAGCCGACCGGTGCAGAAAAATTGTTGGAGGGCTGCTTAATTTTGCCAGAAAAAATCAGGTTCGGCATGTCGAAACAAATCTCGAAAAGTTTGCCACCCGAAGCATTCAGTCGATTGTTTTGCCCGAAAACATTACAGTCGACATGAAAGTTGAGATGAACGATCCATTTGTATATATTGATTCCGATCAGATGATGCAGGTGCTAACCAATCTTGAAAAAAATGCTGTTGAAGCTATGCCCGAAGGGGGAGTGCTGACGATCGAACTGAAGGAAAAGCGTGATGAAGTTGAGATTCATATAAAAGATAATGGAACGGGTATCTCCGAAGAAAATATGGAGAAAATATTTACTCCGTTTTTTACAACAAAGGAATTGGGCAAAGGAACCGGCCTGGGTTTGCCGCTTTGCTACGGTATAGTGAAAATGCATCAGGGAAAAATAAATATTGTTTCCAATAGCATGCCTGAAAATGGGCCTACCGGCACCTCTTTCATCATTACTTTACCACGAAACCCGGCATAAATTATTATTAATCAGATAAAATTTCTAATAAAATGAGCAACGAGCTTAAATTGATTTTAATCGTCGATGATGATGCAGACTATCTTTATCAAATGGAATTGATGGTCAAAAATCTTGGATTCCGCGTTAAAACTGCCGAAGGACAAGCGGAGGCTGAAAAGGTACTTGAGACCGTAAAGCCTGATCTGGCAATCTTTGACCTGATGATGGAACAGGAAGACAGCGGGTTTATTCTTGCCTATAAAGCAAAACGCAAATATCCTGATATGCCTATTATCATGGCATCAGCTGCAACTGCAGAAACCGGATTCAATTTCGATCTGTACAACGAAAACAATAAAAACTGGATAAAAGCTGACCTTTACCTTGAAAAAGGTATTCGGAGTGATCAGTTACATCGCGAGATCAACAAGTTGTTGAAATTGTAAGATAAATTTCCAGCGGTTTACAACAACAGATTTTGCCAGACTTTGAAAAGGTGAAATCTGTTGGTGTACATCATTTCGCAGACAATCAATGTGTTTAAAATTTTAAATTAAAATCAGAAATAATGGCAACACTTCATGTTCTTGTTGTGGATGACGAACCTGGCATTCGCTCAGGCATTACCCGCATATTGGGAAACTATACTGTTGGCTATCCCTTCATGGACGAAGACTTCGACTTCAATCTCATCGAAGCAGGCACCGGGGAAGAGGCAATTGAGATACTCAACACGCAGCATGTGGATGTAGTTTTGCTTGACAATAAACTTCCCGGCATGGACGGGATTGAAGTACTCGAGTATATCAATAAACAGCAGTTTGATGTGGCTGTAATGATGATTACTTCTTATGCTTCGCTTGATTTAGCCATTAAAGCGACTAAAAACGGCGCATATAATTTCATGCCTAAGCCTTTTACGCCTCAGGAACTCAGGGCAACAATCGAAAATGTAGCCAAACACCTTTTCCTGAAACGAATGACCCTCAAAATGCAAAAAGAGGGAAAACAAATCCGCTTTCAGTTTCTGTCAGTTTTATCACACGAACTCAAATCGCCGATCAATGCCATCGAAGGTTATCTGAAAATGATGCAGGAGAAACAAATGGGTGAAAAAATTGAGGACTATGAAAAAATGATCGACCGTTCACTTTCAAGGCTCAAGGGCATGCGTAACCTTATTATGGATTTACTCGATCTCACCAAAATGGAATCAGGAAAAAAAGAACGCAAAATGCGCGAAATAGACCTGGCTGCCATAGCACGCACATCAATGGATACCATGGAGCCATATTCCATTCAGAAAAACGTGAAAATGACACTCAAAGTCATTGGAAATTCTTATGTTTTAGCCGATGCCGATGAAATGGAGATAATTTTTAACAATCTTGTTTCAAACGCAGTAAAATATAATAAAGACAATGGAAAAGTTGAAATTTTGATTGAAGATAAAAAACAAAGCCTTTGTGTCGTTGTTAAAGATAGTGGAATTGGAATGAACAGCGAAGATGTCACCAAGATATTTGAAGATTTTGTCCGCATCAAAAACAGCAAGACCAAAGCCATTACCGGCAGCGGACTTGGTCTTTCGATTGCGAAAAAAATGGTGGAACAATACAATGGTACCATCAGTGTTGAAAGCATTGTTGACGAAGGAACAACTTTCACAGTATCTTTGCCGCGTCAATAACACTTTCATTTCAAACAAGAAACTATCCGGCTACCTAAAGTTGAAAACAATTGTTAGTCCTGACTAAAAAACAAAATTTAAACAGGTAATGAAGAACCTGAATCCGTCATCAATGCATTAAAAAAAGCATAAGAATAATGAAATTCACACCTGAAAAATATAAGCTGCCAGATGTTTCAATGCAGCCCTTTATCGACGACGAAGAAATATGGGAATTTATCAATCAGGCAAAGCCAACACCTGAGCTTGTTGAAACAATCGTACAGAAATCTTTGAACAAAAACAGGCTCAACATGGCCGAAACTGCTGTCCTGCTTCAGGCCCGCGAACCGGAAATGATTGAGCTCATCAAGCAGGGAGCCCGCGAACTTAAAGAAAAGGTTTATGGAAAAAGGATTGTACTTTTTGCGCCTCTTTATGTAGGAAATTATTGCTCAAACAATTGTCGTTACTGTGGTTTTAAGGCTTCCAACAAGGAGGCAATCCGCAAAACCCTTACCAAAGAAGAGCTTATTGAAAACGTAAAAGCACTGGAAGAACACGGCCAAAAACGTCTTATTCTGGTTTTTGGCGAACACCGTACATATAATGCAGAATTTATTGCCGACACCGTCCGTGAAGTGTATAAAGTAAAAAAAGATCACGGCGAAATCCGCAGAGTGAACATCAATGCAGCTCCTTTCGATATCGAAGGTTTCAAAACAATTCATGAATCCGGTATCGGAACTTATCAGGTTTTTCAGGAAACCTATCATCACGAAACTTATACCGTTTGTCATGTCTCCGGAAAAAAATCAGACTACAATTATCGGCTTACTGCACTTGACAGAGCCATGGAAGCAGGCATTGATGATGTTGGTATTGGTGCATTGTTTGGTCTTTACGACTGGCGTTTTGAGATCCTTGCATTGCTCAGGCATGTGAACCACCTTGAAGCTTGTTACAATGTTGGCCCACACACAATTTCATTCCCAAGAATTCAGGACGCACTTGAGTATGACCTCGACAACAAGCATCAGGTTAGCGATGAAGAATTCACACGTTTGGTTGCCATTTTGCGCCTTGCCGTTCCCTACACGGGCTTGATACTTACTGCCCGTGAACCGCATCATATCCGCCGCGAAGTGCTTGCTTTCGGCTGCTCACAAATTGATGCAGGAACAAAGCTTGAAATTGGCGCCTATGCCGAAAATCCGGAAATAGATCAGAACCTTTCAAAGGAACAGTTCAAAATCAATGACGACCGCACCCTCAATGAGGTGATTGATGAGCTCATAGAAAGTGATTATATACCATCTTTTTGTACAGCTTGCTACAGAAAAGGCCGTACAGGACAGCATTTCATGGAATTCAGTGTGCCTGGTTTTATCAAAAAATTCTGTACGCCCAATGCATTGCTCACGTTGGCCGAGTATATCGAGGATTATGCCACCGAAAGTACTGCCGCCAAAGGCTGGGCGCTTATTGAGAAGAGCCTTGACGAGATGGAAGACGATCGCTATGTAATTCAGGTACGCGATCGCATCAGCCGAATCAGGCAGGGAGAGCGGGATTTGTATTTTTAACATCGGTCTTTTCCGGCATTTTGAAATGCGTAAACAGAAATATCTCAGCTTGCTGAGGCAGCGACAAAACAAAAAACATTAAAAACAATGGCAAAAGGAAGAGATCTAAAACCACATATTGGAATTTTTGGCAGACGCAACAACGGAAAAAGCTCAATCATAAATCTTATGGTGAATCAGGATGTTGCAATAGTTTCGCCAGAACCTGGCACTACTACCGATCCTGTAAAAAAATCGATTGAGATTTTTGGAATCGGACCTGCCATTATCGTAGATACTGCCGGAATTGATGACACAGGTGAACTGGGCGAAAAAAGGGTGAAAAAAACCTATGACGCCCTCAAAGCAATGGATTGCGCTATTCTTGTAATTGCCAACAATGAGTTTGGTTTTTATGAAAAAGAACTCATTAAGCAATTGCGTGAATTTGCCGTTCCCTACCTAATCGTTCACAATAAATCAGACATAAGACCTGTTGAGCCTATCACCCGCGAAAAAATCCGTGAATTCAGTAAAGCAACAGTGCTCGATTTTACAACTACACACAGCGGTCATCTCAACGAACTGATAGAAGAGTTGAAGCGCACCATTCCTGAAACTACGTGGCAAAAACCTTCTCTGCTCGGAGGTATTGTAAAACCCGATGGTGTGGTACTTCTGGTTACGCCTATTGATTCAGAAGCCCCCGAGGGACGTATGATTTTGCCGCAGGTAATGGCTATTCGTGATGTGCTCGACAATGATTGTATTTGTGTAGTTCTAAAAGAAACGCACCTTAAACAGTATTTCGATCAAAATATGCCACGCCCGCAGCTTGTTATAACTGACAGTCAGGCTTTTGCTTTTGTAAATTCTATCGTGCCGGCCGACGTCCCTCTTACAAGTTTTAGCATCGTTTTTGCCCGGCTCAGGGGCGATTTTGATCATTATATTGCAGGAACTCCAATGCTATCAAAACTTCAGGAAGGTGATAAGGTTCTGATACTTGAATCTTGCGCACATCAGGTAAGCTGCGAAGATATTGGACGGCACAAGCTTCCTAAATGGATAGAAGCGTTCACGCAGAAAAACATCAGTTTTGATATAGTAGCAGGACTTTCGACTATTGCTGATATACAGCAGTATAAGCTTGTAATTCAATGCGGTGGTTGTGTTGTGACACGTAAACAGCTTCTAAACAGGCTTAAACCAGCTGTTGATGCCAATATTCCTGTGAGTAACTATGGAATGACAATTGCCTACCTGAATGGTATTTTCGACAGAGTTATGGAACCGTTTTTAAGCATTGAATCATGAGCCAACGGATCACAGCGCTTTTAGAAAAACACCATCATAGCAAAGATGAACTTGTCGAATTACTTTCAGTTCAATCTGACCAGGAAATAGCACTTATTCTTGACAAAGCACTCCAAAAGAAGGCGTCAGCTGTTGGCAGAAAAGTTTATTTGAGAGGTCTCATTGAACTTTCGAATATCTGCAGTAAAAACTGCTATTACTGTGGCATCAGGGCAGGCAATAAAAACGTTGAACGATATACACTCAGCGATGAGGAAGTTCTAAGCTGCGCAGATTTTGCGTGGAAGCAAGGTTTTGGTTCGCTGGTGATTCAAACAGGAGAGCAGTCGGGACAAGCTTTTGCTGATCATATCGAACGGCTTTTGAATAAAATTCATGAACAAACCAACAGCGAGCTCACCATCACGCTCAGCTGTGGTGAACAACCTGAAGAGGTCTACCGTCGGTGGAAGCAAGCTGGTGCTGACCGCTATCTTTTACGCATTGAAACCACCAACAAGGAATTGTATTATAAAATACACCCAAATGATAAAAACCATGCATGGGAAAATCGCATTGAATCATTGGAGAATTTAAGAAAAACAGGCTTTCAGGTTGGTACAGGCGTGATGATCGGACTCCCCGGACAAACGCTTGAAGATCTTGCCGACGATTTGATCTTTTTCCGCTCTTTGGATATTGATATGGTGGGGATGGGGCCGTATATTGAGCATGCCGAAACGCCGCTTTTTGCCAATGTACATGAGCTTTGGCCAGCTCCGGAACGTTTCAGGAAAGGGCTTTTGATGATTGCGCTTTTACGGCTTAACATGTCTTTAATAAACATTGCAGCCTCCACAGCCCTTGAAACCCTTGATCCGCTTGGGCGGCAAAAGGGAATTCTGGCCGGAGCCAATGTTGTTATGCCAAATCTTACGCCTGTGTCAAACAGGAAAAACTACCAGCTCTATAACAACAAACCCAATCTTGATAAAGATGCTTCGCTAAGCACTGTAACCTTAAATCAGGTTATCTCCTCAATTGGCGAAACTATTTGCTTTAACCAGCCAGGTGACTCAAAACATTTCCTTAAAAGAGTGGCTGATAATCAGGAAAATTTTAGCGCAAAATAGTTATGGCTTGCTGATAAACCCAGAATGTTGATATTTCGGTGTGTTGCAACTCTTGTTTCAATTCTATTTGGTTTCCTGCACGGATTATCGCCAGTCTATGGCTCAGTTTTGAGGTGCAGCGCGCCGGTAATATTTAGTGTGCCGGGCATGTAGTAAACCTAAAGGGTGCGAGGGTTAACCCACAAGTCCCAAGGGAGCCCTGATGACGGGAATTCCATAGTCGAAGGCAAGGGTGTCACGAGCGATTGTGAATCTGAAGG
>Ga0208244_100456_pt1 | contig 39974 bp, 46 predicted proteins | sample SubbioCR12Aug_5A_FD_184828 | JGI IMG/M metagenome (GOLD analysis project Ga0208244, IMG submission 184828) | Serpentinite rock and fluid subsurface biosphere microbial communities from McLaughlin Reserve, California, USA - CR12Aug_5A (SPAdes) | ecosystem: Environmental > Terrestrial > Deep...
CCCAACTCCAAGGTCACAACCCGGTAGAAATCATCCTCTCTACCGCAAAAGAGGCATTGAAAGCTCGGTCAACGGACGAGATCTTAAATTGCCAGCTTATTCTTTTTTCAAAGAGCTAAAGTGATACGGTTTTTGGAATTTGGTGTTTGGTTATTGTTGCGCTGTCTAATGCGTTTGTATTAAATAAGACGGCCTTTTTAGGAGGAGGGAGAGAGATGGTGCGAGAGGAAAGACCTGCCGTGAAAGAATTTTTGGATATGCTGGCGGATATACTGGCTGAAAAATATTTTGAGCGCGTGGACGACCGGATAAAGAAAATTCCCGAACTCCGGAGGCTGATCACAGCCAAAGAGGCCGGTCAGTACCTCAGCCTTTCAACGGATACCATCTATCAAATGGCTTCCCTGAAAAAACTTCCCTACCTCAAGATCGGAGCACGGGTTCTCTTCGATATCAAAACCCTAGACCACTGGATCGAAAAACATCTGATCAAAGAAAAAGAGTGGAAAAGGGAAGAATTGAAAGCTGAAATTGAATCGGTGCAATCGAACGCCAGGACTTCAAAAGAGTCCGATTTTCTGACCCTCCTGAAGAAAAAAGGCAAAGACTGACAACCATTCAGATTTCGGATTGCGGAATTTTCTATCCTGAAGGCTAACTTCTGAATTCTAAATTCCCAACTCTTCTATTTTTTGCGGAGTGGGGATTCCGTCTTCTGACCAACCGCGATATTCATAGTATTCGCTGAGCATCTGGCCGAGGGGGGGGAGGTTTGGGGTGAGCCCCTGGCCAATTCTTTTAAAAGTAAGATGCCTGTAGGGCAGGGTGTCGTCTTTCCGGCTGATCCCCAATCTCACATTGTAGAGCCGCTTCAGGTTGAAAATTCTCTCTCCCGTTTTTATAAAATCATCCGTGGACATCTCTTTTCCTGTCACATAGCGATACCAGTCTACGATGTGGGTGATGGTGATCCCTCCGAACAGGATGAACTTGCAGAGTTTCAGGGAGTCCATCATTCCCATCAGGTTCTGGCTTTTGGCTGCGAGGATTCCTTTCCCTTTCACCTCATATCGATCAATAGGCTCCGGGATACCCATCTCAGGCGACTTAAGCAGTCTCTCAAAAGTATGGCTGAGACCGGCGAGATGGCATGCCCCCCTGGAGGAAGTGGCAAACCCTGTTGCACCTGCATTGTACCCTCTGGGGTCATGGGCAGGGAGTTCGAGGCCTTTGATATGGGGTGCAAATTCTACTGAATTCTTTCCGATTATTTCTGAGGCTTTTTTCACCCCTTTTCCCAGGACCTCTCCAAATCCCTTCTTTTGGGCGATCATTTTGATCATCTCGATGAGCGCCTCAATCTTTCCCCAGCGTAGTTCAATTCCGCCCGTATCCTCCTGATCAATCAATCCCTTCTCAAATGCCTCCATTCCAAAACCAATGACTCCGCCTGTGGAGATCGTGTCAAGTCCGAAACGGTTACAGAGTTCATTGGCATAACAGAGGGCTTCGAGATCATCGATCAGGCAGTTGCTTCCGAGAAGTGCAAGGGTCTCATATTCCGGCCCTGCGCCATCAACTCCGGCATAAGGTCCCTGGTCGATCTTTACCCTTCTCCCGCATCCAAGGATGCAGGCATCACAGAAGTATCGACCTGTCAACAGTGTTTCGGAGAGGGTGAAACCATTGATCTTCTCCGCCGATTCTTCCCACCGTCCAACATATTTCCAGTTCTGAAGGGGAAGCGTTCCCATCGCCTCAAAGGTGGAGAGGGCGCCCGCCGTTCCGTATTTTTTAAAATTCTCCGCATTCTTGATAATCATCGCACCATATTCTTTTTGAAGACGGTCAACTTCTTCCGGGTGGGAGACCTCCACTTTCTGAGTTCCATATACGGCGATGGCCTTCAAATTCTTTGATCCCATCACCGCTCCCAAACCGCAACGTCCTGCCGCACGGCCGTCGTTGCCATCGGTCATGATCGAAGCTAATAAGACCTGGTTCTCTCCGGCCTGTCCGATAGCGCTGATGGCGGCCTTTGGATGGGTTTCAGCCTTCAGGAGGGGGTCGACCTCATAGGTATCTTTTCCCAGAAGATGGGAAGCATCACGGATTTCAACCTTTCCGTCAATGCCCCAGAGATAAACAGGCTTAGGAGATTTTCCGGTGATGATGATTCCATCGAACCCTGCTTTTTTAAGATGGGCGCCCCAGGTGCCTCCTACATCCGATTCTCCGAAGATATTGGTGAGGGGGGAACGTGAGACCACCGCATGTCTACCGGAGAGTGGGACAGATGTTCCGGTGAAGGGCCCGGTCATAAAGATCAGAGGATTCTCAGGGCCCAGGGGGTCTGTTTTCTCATCGGTCATCTCATACAGATATTTTGCCCCAAGACCACTTCCTCCGCTAAACTGTGTCGCCCATTGCTCATTAAGGTCTTCAACCTTAACTTTGGAATTGGAGAGATCCAACGTCAGAATTTTGCCCGCATAACCTTTCAGTTTCATCCAGTTCCCCTTCCTCACTCGTTTTTTCCACTATGCCACAATTTCATGTTCCAATCAATTGAAGGTTTCTTTTTTCTCCCTTGACAGGTGAGAAGGTTCGCTTTAAAATGAATTTAAGAAAAGGAGGTGAGGTCCATGAGATGGATGTTTCCCCATGCAACCCATTGTTCGACCTGTGGATCGATACGCCGGTCCTGAGCATGACATAAAACCGCTCATCAGAATGTGTCCGTAACCTTAAAGGCCGGTCGTTGTTCGCCGGCCTTTTTATTGTCCTTGACAGTCAGGCTCTTGGTTTTATGATGGGGTAAATTCACCTTGAAAGGATGTTTACATGGGAATCATTATAAGTTCGGAAGCGACACCAACAGCCATTGCACAAGGACGGACCCGGTATCTTACCCATCTCTCCAATCTGATGATGGTGGTCATCGATTTCGAAGATGGGCCAGCCGCTCAACCTGACCCACCCCATTCCCATCCCCATGAGCAGATTTCCTATGTGGCCTCCGGAGAAATCAATGTCGTCCTGGGGGATGAGGTGACCCGCTTGGGTCCCGGAGACATCTTTACCGTACCGTCCAATATGCCCCATAGTATCCAAACGCTTACCCCAAAAGCACGACTGGTGGATACCTTCACCCCGATCCGTGAAGAATTTTTAAAGTAGCGATAGGGATTCTTCCACCTTTTGAAATTACTCCCCACTCAATTTGTTTCTTGACAAGTGGACAGGAATTGATATAACTTTTGAATTAATATTACCTACTCACGAAAGGAGGCAAAGATGAAAAAGTTATTTATTGTTCTTTTATCTGTCTGGTTAGCCACTTTTATTCTCGCAGGCAGCCCCGCCGGAGTTTTTGCACAGAAGGTATTGAAGCTTGGTGAAACGCATCCACAGGACTATCCCACCACAAAAGGGGACTATGAATTTGCGAGGTTGGTGAAAGAGCGTTCCAATGGCAAAATGGTGGTCGAAGTCTATCACAACAAGCAGTTGGGAGAAGAGAAGGCAGTGATTGAGCAGGTGCAATTAGGAGCGATCGATTTTACCCGAGTGAGTATTTCGCCGGTGTCTGCGTTCGTCAGAGATCTCGATGCCTTCCAGCTTCCCTATCTCTATCGTGATGCGACGCATATGTGGAAAGTCTTGAATGGGCCAATCGGCCAAGAGATCTTCAAGAAACTCGAAGCCAGCAATTTTATAGGTCTTGGGTGGTTTGAGGCCGGCTCAAGGAATTTTTATACCAAGAAGCAGGTCAAAACAGTGGCTGATCTGAAGGGGATGAAGATCCGTGTTCAGCAGGCGCCTTTGATGGTAGGCTTGGTGGAGGCTCTTGGTGCTGTGGCGACACCATTGGCCTTTGGCGAGGTCTATTCTGCCCTTCAAACAGGTGTGATTGATGGTGCGGAGAACAACTGGCCAAGCTATCTCTCGACAAGCCATTACGAGGTGGCAAAGTTTTTTATCACCGATGAGCATACGAGAGTTCCTGAGATTATGATTGCAAGCAAAAAGGTCTTTGATAAATTATCGAAAGAGGAGCAAACGACCATCAAGAAGGCAATGCAAGATGCCCAGCCCTACCAGATCAAATTATGGAATGAATTTGAAAAGGTAGCTGAAAAAACGGTCCGCGAAAAAGGAAATACGATCACGGAAGTGACTTCACAGGAAAAACAGAAATTTATGGACGCCATGAAGCCTCTCTATGACAAGCAGCCGCCCGAGATCATCGCTGTTGTTAACAGAATCAGGGCCGTTAAATGAAGTCCCATTCCTCCTACCCTAAGGGGCAAGAGCTTTTTGGGCTCTCGCCCCTTTTTTATTTACCGGGCATGAACAGGTTTGGCAGGGTTAGCGTAATGGCAGGGATGTAGGTCACGAGCATCAATGCTATAAGCATTGAGATATAGAAAGGAAGGCAACCTCTTGCCGCCCTTTCAATGGGGATTTTACCCACTGCGCTTCCCACAAAGAGGGCTGCTCCCACCGGAGGAGTGCAGAGCCCTATGGAAAGATTCATCAGAAGCATGATCCCGAAATGTACTGGATCCATTCCCATCTTTAGAACCAGAACAGGGAAGAGGATTGGGGTGCAGATGAGGATCAGGGGCGCCATATCCATAATGCACCCCAGGATGAGAAGCATGACATTGACCAGTAGAAGCAATAAATAATAGCTATCGGTAATCGAGAGCAGCCACTCAGTAGTGAGTCTCGGAACCTGCAGACGGGAGAGTAGATATCCATAGGCGCTTGCTGCGGCGATGAGACTCATGACGATGGCCAAGGTCTTGAGAGAAGAGTAAAGGACCTTTACAAACCGGAGAAGGGGCGCTTCCCTGTAGACAAAGAAGGTGATGATAAAGGCATAGATGACCGCAAAGGCAGCCGCTTCGGTAGCAGTAAAAACACCAATCACTACACCCCCCACTACAATAAGGGCTGTGCACATTGCCAGAAACCCATCTAACAGGATCACCATGGCTTCTTTAAACGTATGGCCTTCTCCTCTCGGGTATTTTCTTCTAATGGCAATGACCAGAGCGATTACAAGCATGGCGAGGCCCATCAGTATTCCAGGTATATAACCTCCCAAGAAAAGTTTACCAACGGAGAGGACTAACAACGACCCGCCTGCCAACTGGGAGGCCGTGCCAACGGCAAAGGCATAGATGATCATGTTATGACTGGGTGGGATAATGATTCCCTGACAAGCTGAGCAGACGGTCAACCCTACGGCAAAACCATCATCGTATCCCTGTTTCTTCATCATTGGAATCACAATAGAACCGAGGGAGGAGACATCAGCAACAGCAGACCCGGAGATGCCTCCAAAGAACATGCTGTCAAGGATATTAACCAGGGCAAGCCCGCCCGGGAGCCTTCCCACAAAGAGGTTGGCTAAATTGACAATCCTACGGGAGATGCCCCCTTCATTCATGATTTCTCCCATAATGATAAAGAAGGGGATAGCGAGGAGGGAGAAATTCATGACCCCATCGGCCATCACTTTGACGATGGCTTCTAAGGGAATATTTAAATAGATACCCGTCAAGATGGCGGCCATCGCCAGGCAGAACGTGATCGGTACCCGTAATAAAACGAGAACCGCAAAGGTCCCCAGCAAAAGAGCAATGGCGGGACGGTCAACCATCATCTCTCTTCTCCAGCGCTCATGAATTTTCGATCGAGATAAAGATGATCTGTTTCGAAACCAAATAGATTCATGATCGAATCATAGGCGATCAATACTCCCGCCAGAGGCATCATGATGAATTGAAGGTAGGCCGGTAATATTGGGATGGAGGCAATCCTTGCCTTGATTCCAAATACCAGCAAGGTACCGTAATAGGCGAGGACAAAGCCGACCGCGACAAGAATCAGGTGTTTAAGCTTCAACAGTGCGGTGCCGACCCATTGGGGAGTCTTTTTAGGAAAGAGGTTGACATTGATATGTAAATCAAGCTTAACCCCGATCGCCATGCTTAAAAAGGTGAAGGCTGTCATCAGGACATCTTTAGAGATTTCCTCCATCCAGGAGATGCCTGAATTAAAACCAAACCTCAGGATGACATTAACAGAGATGATGATGAGCTGGAACGCTAAAAAGGTGGATGCCAGAATAGCGCTGAAGAAGTGGATTTGATTAAAGGTATCCTTAACTTTCATAAGATCGAAAATCCTTTCTGGCGGAAACATTATAAGAAGGAGAACAACGGGTGTCAAAGGGAAAATGTAATGTCTGAATGGATTGGAGGGTTGACTTGACGATGTAAATCTAATAAAAGGTTTAAATGAAACGAGGGGACGAAGATGGACCTGAAGGATCAGCCTTGAGAGATCATCGGTCAGACATCCCTATCCGGTCGCAAAAGAGGATTCATCATTATGGCAGAGAGTGAAGTTCCGAATTCAAAAAAACTGGAGGGGCCTTCCCAATCGTTTCTGCCCTATGTGGGGCCGCTCCTCTTTCTCGTCGGTATCTTTTTCGTCAACTTTCTTTCGAGGGTTATTCTCTCTCCCCTGATGCCCACGGTCGAGGGAGATCTGAAGATAGGACATGATGAGGCTGGATCCTTCTTTTTTCTCATCACGCTGGGATATTGTGTGGGATTATTTTTCTCGGGGTTCGTCTCTTCCCGTCTCGAACACAGGCGGGCGATCATTTTCTCTTCGTTCGCAGTTGGCGGGGCTCTCTTTTTAGTCAGCGCGACCCATCACTTCTGGGGGATCCGGTCCGGGCTTTTCCTTTTGGGATTGGCGGCCGGATTCTATCTCCCCTCCGGAATTTCAACCTTAACGAGTTTAGTCAGTCAGCGCCATTGGGGAAAGGCCATTGCTATTCATGAACTGGCTCCCAATCTTGGTTTTATCGTGGCTCCCCTTCTCACGGAGGTTCTCCTGAGACGGTGTTCATGGCAGGGCATATTGATCGTCATCGGGGTGGCTTCTTTGATGGCGGGAGCGGTCTTTGCCCTTTGGGGAAAGGGAGGAAATTTCTCCGGTGAAGCCCCTAATTTAAGGACTCTAAAGAGCCTACTGAAAGAACCCTCGTTGTTGCTGATGATGGTCTTCTTCTCATTAGGTGTGGGCGCGAGTTTCGGCGTCTATTCGATGCTTCCCCTCTATCTGGTTTCGGAGAGAGGGATGGATCGGACCTGGGCGAACACATTGCTTGCCCTTTCAAGAATATCGCCCCTGGCCACCTCATTTCTTGCAGGATGGATGACAGATCGTCTGGGCGTGAAACAGACTTTGAAGATCGTCTTTTTAACTACGGGGCTGGCCACGGCAATGATTGGAATCGCACCTGTGTCATGGATCCTACCGGTCATCTTTCTGCAGCCCATTCTTGCCACCGCTTTCTTCCCAGCGGGTTTTGCCGCACTTGCAAGGATAGGATCTCCTCATATCAAGAACGTAGCCATCTCGCTGACCGTACCGCTGGGTTTTCTCATAGGGGGAGGGGCGGGAACTGCCGGTCTTGGCGTGGCCGGTGAAGCAGGATTATTCTTTCTCGGCTTTATCCTTCTTGGAGGAATCGTCGCTGTAGGCTCCCTATTGGTGAGATATCTGAAGTTGGTCAGTGAATAATCGGCGGTCCCTATTCCTCTTATTTTTGAACGATTTTTTGCCGTGCAAGGATTTCCTCTGTCCGTATTGCGTCTTTGAAGGTATTGTTTCGGTTTAATTCTTCGAGGCTAATCCCTGCGTCTGTATTGCCTGACCAGCGCCGGCAGAGGTAGAGGCTCTCATAGATTCGTCCGATCCGATATTCCCTGCATATTCGCAATGCCGCCGCATAATCCTCACCGTAGCTCACATTGAGAAATCCAATTTTCCGCATGAGACTGGTGTCAAAAGCCCTCGGGGCGCCCAGACCATTGATGCGCAACGCATTGTTGCGGCCATTCTCATCGGTCCATTCACGGTGATCGATAAGGCCGGGCGGAATCTCTTCAAACCTTTCATTGACAATTGTATAGGAGCCGATCACCATGGCGAAATTTCCCTGACGCAGCATGTCCACCATCTTCTGGAGGGTGCGGTTGCCGTTGTAGAGATCGTCCGAATCGAGCTGAACGACATAACGGCCGCAGGCTTTATGCTGAAGGGCCTCGTTCCAGCAACCTCCTATCCCAAGATCAGTCCTCTCTGGAACAATGTACTTCAGGTTAAAATACTGCTTGGAGAAATCGGAAAGGATGGTTGTTGTTCCATCTTTTGAGTGGTTGTCCACGACAATGATGTTGAATGGAAAATCGGTTTCCTGAGAAAGAGCGCTTTTCAAGGCGTCTCCAATAGTCTCTTTACGATTCCGGACAGGGATGATTACAGAGGTTTCCACCGGAAAGGATTTGGTAACCTGTTCAATCTCCTTAAAGTTAGGTGGCAGATAGGCTCCAATGTTCTTCAGGTATTCGGTGAAGATAGTCTCCATCTCCTTCTGGAGAGCTCGATGTTGAGGATCGAGGTATGCGAATAATTTCCCATCGCTCGAAAGCCCCTCTGTTTTAATAACGCTGTAGAGGGGCTCCTTCAGATGGTAGATCGAGTGGTCGATGGAGACCTTGAGGCGAAGATCGTAGAGGCCGGAAATTTCCACCTCAGGTATGGTGCCGTATTTTTCGAGGGCTCTTTGGATGGCGGGGACTGAGAAGAGGATGATGGCGCCAAAGTCAAAATCATCACGCACACTTCCCAATTGATAGTCATTGAGCGGATGGTTGGTTTTCCCTTGATCGCTTTGGTCATAGAAATCGGAATAGACCATGCCTGCTTTTGTGGATTCAGCTACCTCCAAAAATCTCTCCAAGGCTTTAGGTTCGATCGAAATTTGCTGAGCCTCCAATAAAAGAAGAAGATACTTCGTTCGGATTCCATCCATAATCAGGCCGAGTGTTTTGTGAGAGGGGAGGGGGCTTGTGACAAGAAGATGGCACTTATCCATATGGAAATGAACCGGTTCCTGAGCCAAAATCATCATCCGCTCGACCAAGCGTGATTCCATTAGAGAAAGCAGGATCTTCTTGAAAAAAGGTTCTGGCCTGTAAGGGATGACGATGGTGAAAGGCTTCAAGAATGTCCTCCCTTTTGCTCGATTACCCTCTGGCACCCCATGGAAAGTTCTTGGAGACAGGGGAAGGTGGCTACCTGAGAAGACGCAAGTTGAAGATTTTGAACTCCGGTAGGGATATGCTCAAGGAAGGTTTTAAGCCCTTTCTTGAGGCCTAAAAATCCATAGGCTCCGAGGGCTTGCATGAGGCGCTGTGCCGAAGCCTCCCAGAACATCTTCTGGAAACCTTCCCAGCTCAAGTCCTGTTTGGAAAGGTTGAAATAGTAAAGAAGAAGGTCCATCCTCTGGTCACTGCTAAATTCGACATAAGGGTCACATAGAAGCGAGCCAAGGTCGTAGAAGAAACTTCCGAAACGCATGCCCTGAAAATCGATGAGAAAGGGTTCTCCGTCATGGATCATCACATTCTGGGATTGCAGATCCCGGTGGATGAGGCATCGTTCTGTTCCATTAAGCCTCTCCGCAAGAGCGGAAAGCTCTGCCTCAAGTTCTTTCTCAAAAGAAGGCTCAAGCTCGACCCCGCAGACATTTCTGACGAAATGGTCTCTGAAGTAATCCTGCTCCCATCGATAAAGATCAGGGCCAAAGCTTTCCATGAGTTTCACTCGTGCCGAAGGGAAATCCTTTTCGGGGAAGCAGTGGAGCTTGTGAATGATGGAAAGTGTTTTTTGATAAAGAGTTCTTCGAATTTCCCAGGGGGCGTTCCTTAGAGACCAGAGATCAGTATCTCCGAGGTCTTCCATGGCGATAAGGCATCGGGCCGAATCGTGCTGGATCAGCCTGGTCGCCGGCACATCAATGCCCCGGAGAAATAGGGCAATGTCAGCGTAATAAGTGTTCTCCAGACGCCTCGGGTCGTAATAGATCAGAATGGCCGAGTGATTCGGTTTCCATGTCAACCTGAAAAAAATCCGATCAGAACCCCTCCCTTCCAGGGGAGTTATTTCTATGTAGACGGACTCTGAAAGCCCAAAGGCCTCTCGTACAAAGAGAATGATCGCTTCAAATTTCGGATTTCGCCCGCCTGTCGGACGGGCAGGGATTTCGGATTGCGGAGTCATTTATCTAAATTCCCATTCTTGAACGGAATTTGTTTGGATTATTTTAACGCTATGCGCTTTGCCATCTCTTCGTAAGCTTCTATGGAGCCAATGTCATCCCACTCCCCCTCATCAATGACAACCCCCAGGATCGAACCAGGACTTTGTATGATTCTTCTAATAAATGCAGTAACAACGGATTCTATTTTACCGGCTTCAAGAAAACGGAGAAACGAGGTCTCTACAGCATGGATGCCTGTAAATTGACAGTTTTGAACCCCTGGGTTCCTGAGGGTATGCCGGAGATCACATATCTCACCCGCCTCATTCATATTCACATTAAGAAGAGGGCCGCTGCTTCGCAGGGCAAGTGTTACCTCCGGGCGGTTCTGTTCGTGTGCCTTTAGAAGTCTCTGTAACGGAATATCGGTCATCACATCGCCATTGTAGCAGAGGATGGCTTCGTCTTCGTCCAGAAGATCTTCAATGTTTTTCAATCCTCCTGCCGTATCAAGAAGGATGGGTTCATGGCGAAAGAGGATGGGCGCTTTGCGCCATCGTTGGTCAGGGAACTTTTCCAGGTAGACTTCTGATAAATGGTGGGTGTTCACAATGAAGCGATCAACACCGACTTTGATAAGATGATCCATTGCGTAAGTGATGAGGGGACGCCCTCCGATCTCCAGAAGTGGCTTCGGGCACTTCTCCGTCAGTGGTCTGAGCCGCGTTCCCAAGCCTGCGCCCAGAACGAAGGCTGTCTTGAATCGTCGTTTCTTTATGTCTCTCCCCATCACCCTATCACCCCAACTCCCTATTCTTTCTTTTTTCCGAACTCCGGATCAATCTTTACGAGCCCTGTTACGATAAAACCCGGGATAGTTGCGACCATGACCCAGAGGAAGAAGTTGGAATATCCCATCAGTTCCTGCGACCAGCCACTGAACATGGCGGGCACCATCATTCCCAGAGCCATGATACCTGTGGCGATGGCGTAATGAACCGTTTTATACTCCCCCTCCGATACCATGATCATGAACATGGTGTAGGCTGTAAAGCCAAAACCATAACCGAATTGCTCGACGGCGATGCAGAGATTAATCAAATAGAGATTGTCAGGCAATGCCTGCGAGAGATAGACATAGACGAGGTCCGGCAGGTGCACGGCGCAGACCATGATCCATATCCAGAACTTGAGCCCTTTTCTGTAAATGGCATACCCGCCTAATAGTCCTCCGAGCATAAGTGAAATGATTCCCACCGTGCCATAGATGATTCCAACTTCCGACGTGGTGAGTTCCAGCCCTCCCACTGTCCGAGGGTCGAGCAGAAAGGGGGCGATGATCTTAACGATCTGGGTTTCTGCAAATCGGTAGAAGAGGAGGAAGGCAAGAATGGTGAGGATGCCCTTTTTTCTGAAGAAGAGACCGAAGGTGTGAAGGAACTCCAGCGTGATGGATGATGAAGATATGCGACTTACCGGCCGATCCGAGGCTGGAGAGGGGAGAATAAGAGAATGATAGAAGAGAAGGGCCGAAAAGACGCAAGCGGCTACAAGGAGAGCAATCGCCCAGGCTACGGGAATATCGTAACCGCTTGCTTCGAGGGTGCCCGCAAGAATGACCAACCCGCCCTGAGTGGCGATCATGGAGATACGGTAGAAAGTCGTTCGCACTCCGACAAAAGCGGCCTGGTGTTGCTCCCGAAGCCCCAGCATGTAAAAGCCATCAGCCGCAATGTCATGGGTTGCCGAGCTGAAGGCCATCAGCCAGAAGAAGGCGAGAGTGTATTGAAAGAAATGTGAAGTTGGAATGGTGAACGCAACAGAAGCCAGTGATGCTCCAATGGCCAGTTGTGTCAGAAGAATCCAGTAGCGCTTCGTTCTAAAAAGGTCGACCAAGGGACTCCAAAGCGGTTTGATGACCCAGGGAAGATAGAGCCAGCTTGTATAAAGAGCGATGTCGGTGTTTGAGATGCCCAGTCGCTTGTAAAGGACGACTGAGACCGTCATTGCCATGGTATAAGGGATTCCCTCGGCTATGTATAGAGAAGGAACCCATGCCCATGGATTTCGCGATGCTGGTTTAGATTTCTTCCCATTCTTCCAATAGTCCATCATTCCATTATTCCATTATTCCAACTTCATTTCTTCAGTAGATTTTCTTTATCTCCACGCCTGTGAAATAATGCCTGAGAATTTCCTCCGCTGAAAATCCCTGAATTGCCATGACAGCGGCGCCGATCTGACAGAGTCCCACGCCGTGCCCCCAACCAGCGCCGTGAAAAATAAATCTCTCGGCATCAGCCGTCACAATGAAGGCGCTGCTGTAAAGGTGAGTCCGGGAGAGCCAGCGCCTTATTTCGAGTTCCTTGCCCACGACCATAGTTTTCTTCGAACCAACAATTTTTAACCGGGAGATTCGGCCCGAAGGGCCACGGTGAAGGGGGATGATTTCTTTCAGGGTTCCGAAATCAAACCCCGATTTTTCTCGAAGAATCTCTTCAAGCTCTGTCCGCGAGTATTCGATCCTCCATCGGAAAAAGGTTTTTGTCTCCCGGTCAAAACCCAGGAGTATCTTTTTAAGAAGACTTTCATCCGTTGTATCGCAGTAGGCCTCCGGGTTCGAGAGTATCCAGCGTGAAGCTTCTTCCTCTGTTTTGATCTGCCGATGAAGGAACGGGGCATCCGAAATGCTTGTCAGATATGGGACTTGTTTGTTATTCCAGGCGGTGTCAAAGTTTTCCGTAATCCCTCCGCAGGCCTTGGAATATCGGGCATCACAGACTTCCTCCTGAAAAATCATTACCATTCCATCGGTTTGCCGGACCGCTTCTCCAGTCTGTGTGGATACGGTCTTCTTAATGCCCTGATAGCGTTGACAGTGATCATCAGCGCAAACATCGAAGAGAACGTGATCCTGCCGGTCATACCACCGGATCACTTCTCCCGGAGAGATATTCTCCGTCGAAATGGACATTTGGTTTACTTTTTTCTTTCGATTAAGCGCAGCCAGAAGCCAGCTCCGGGACAGGATGGCGTGGGCTTTCAAAAATTCCATCGGTGTGTCAGGGTTCATTTCCGAGGAGATCACGCTTGTCAGATAATTCTCCGGGGGGATTTCATTAATGGCGCAAATCGTCGCATCCTTGCAGAGCCGGAGAATCAGGTCTCCCTGAAAGGTCTGGTCTTCCGCCCTCTCCCAGTGGAAGCGGTTCCCGATGGTGACATTGAAGAGAGAAAAAAAAGAGTCTTCTCCAGCGGTGAGCTTGATCAATGGAGAGCGAAAAATTTGGCGATGAGCCTGATCAAAAAGGACAACCGTTTCTTCCGTGACCTTTGCCGTAAACCTGCCCGAAACAGGGCCAAATTCCTCTCCGAAGAAACACCCGTCCAGATGGCCTGATATTTCGGCTTGCCTATCCATAATGCCCACAGTGATTTTCAATGGATTCTTCACCTGTGCGCGCAGAAGTCCTCCTCAGAAAGATGATCGGTTTTAAATTATTACTTCTTCAAAGGTTTTGTCAAATAGAGAGTTTAGAAAAAGGGAACCCCTCCGTTATGGGGTGGTATTTGACCCAATAGGGTCGGAAGGTTCTCCCTCCAAAACCTTGTAAAGCGATCATAGAGGTTATACGAACCAGCCATCCTGCCCTTTGCATTGTGATTTTAGGAAACAAACCTACGCATTTGAACGGATAGAGGTTTCGCTTCAAGGCTTTTCCAGAAGAACCTCCCGACCCTTTTCCCTGTCTTTAACTGAGGGATTACAAGGGAAAGGGTGAAGGAAATGCAAGGTAAGAATATGGGTTAAAGAGTTAATTGCAAGATTGCAGGCCCGACTCTATTAAAAGGTCACTGTCATTTCCTTTTTTGATCCTTTACGGAGGATGGTCATGGCGATCTCTTTTCCTGGATCTTTTCCGGCCACCGCATGGTGGAGATCCTTTAATGTTATGATTTCCTTTTCGTTGACAGAAAGAATTTGGTCTCCAGGAAGTAACCCCGCCTTTTCTGCGGGGCTCTGCGGGATAACCCGCTCAATCCATACCCCCTTGGGTTCTTCCATCTCTTTCAAGACAATACCGATCCTCGGTCTCTTCTTCTCGGACGGAGTTGGCTGGGTGATCCAGAGATAATTGGCCAAGGGTTTTGAAACCCCTGAAATGGAGAGACCCTCATCGAGGTTTTTCTCCCATGTTTTCAAAACAAGGGTCTGGTAGGGGAGGGGGGTTCTTCGATAAAACCTTTTCGGGATTCCGAAATCGAAAACGATATGACCGCTCCCGGCTATAACAACAACCGTCTTTCCGGCGCCCTCGGAAGAATTAAGAAATTGTGAAAGCGTTTCTGCCATGCCTTCGTCCCATAAGATTTGCGCTTGGTAAAAATGTTTAAACTTTTCAGCGGATCCACCCTGATGATCCTTATAGATGGTTTTGATATACGCAAGATGTTCTTTATCTACCGGGCCGATTTCCGGAAGCTTTGCGTTATCTTCCGGGGATAGCTTTTCGATCCCGTTCTGGGCCACTTTTCTAACCAGGTCCCTTTCGACATTGAGGCCGACCACTTTGAGATGATGGCTCTTTGCCTCATCGAGGATGGGCCTGTAGAGCTGATAATCCATGCTCCAGGTCTTCTCCCATTGGACTTCTTTTAGAAATTCTTCTTCGGTTAAGAGTCCCCTGCTCCACCTGTCGAGGACGGGCTGTTGCGACCTCTCGAACATTTCCATCCCAACCGCTACCTCTCTTCCCCTGGCCAGAAGATCTTTCAGAATTCTCACCTGAATCTGGTGGTGCTCGATTTGATCATGGGATTCTCCAATAAAAACCACCCGTGCTCCTTGGAGATCATTCATAAGTTGCTGAAAAGATATTTTTTCACCGACCGGGAGTTTTAAAACTTCGTCTACTCCAGGAGGGGGACTGCCCGCGGAGATTTTTAAAACCCAGGGAGGGGAAACTCTTTTCATGCAGCCGAAAGAAGTAAGGAGAAAAAATGCGATGATGATCCAGAGAAAAGGATGTCTCATGAAATCAATTATAACACTCCGGCGTTAAGAGTTGAAAGGGAAAGCGATCCTTGAAACCTAAAGAAGAATTATGATATTCATTGTGGGAAAGGCAGTTTTTTAAAAGAGGTTAGAGAGAGATGAAGCATCTGGAAATGATCGGATTTATCCTATGGTTTTCTTTATGGGTTGTCGGTTGTGCCACCGACTCTTCCCTCAAAAAAGAATCCGAACCTCAGATGATCATCATCGAAAGGGAGTCCTCAGAGAAGATTGAGGCATTGGCGGAAAGGATTAAAAGACTTGAAGAGTCCATTTCCAAACTTCGCTCAGAAATCGTATTCCTCGAAAAGCATTTCAGAAATATTCAGGCTCGTCCGCCTCTTTCCTCCTATAAACTTCCCAAAGAGGTGACCTTATGCGGAGAGAGATTTCCCTTGGAGGACAAAACTGTCTGGGAAAATCTGGACCGGGAATTCATCGTGACCCTGGATAGTCATGCTCAGATCCTCTTGTGGATGAAAAGGGCGCGGCGCTACTTCCCCCATATCGAAAAGAGGCTGAAAGAGCTGAACCTTCCTGATGATCTGAAGTATGTTGCTATTGCGGAAAGCGGTCTGCGGCCTCATGCGGTCTCCTCATCAGGAGCGGCAGGGATCTGGCAGTTCATTCCTTCCACGGGAGAAAAATACGGGATGCGGAGGAGCAAAGTTCTTGATGAGCGTTTCGACTTTTTAAAAGCAACGGAAGGATCACTGACCTATCTGAAAAACCTCTATGAAGAATTCGGAAGCTGGAGCCTGGCGATGGCGGCCTATAATGCGGGAGAAAACCGTATCAGAAGGGAGATCGACTTCCAGAAAACGCGGAGCTATTTCTACCTCGACCTCCCCATGGAAACAGAGCGATATGTCTATAAGATTGCGGTGGCCAAGATCATCCTCTCCGATCCCGGAAAATTCGGGTTTCATCTTGAGGATCGGGAGGTCTATGACCCCCTGCAATTGGAAAGGGTCCAGATTGAACTGAGACAACCCCTTCCCCTGATGGAGGTGGCCAGAGCCATTGGATGTTATTACAAGGAGATCAAAGAGATGAACCTCCATCTCCCGGAGGAGACGATTCCTGCCGGCGTTCAATTTCTTAATCTGCCTTCCGGGACCTCGGAACGATTCTGGAATTTTTTTAATCACTGGAGGAGGGAGCCGGAGGGCAGGTAGTCTGTAATACCTCGGTTATGGGGGTCACCTCATTCCTGATAAAGTTTAATTACAGCCCGATAGGCGGGACATTCTTGTCCCGCCTATCGGGGAAGCGGGGTTAGACCTGCAGCAGGCCTCGCCTATCGACTCGGCCTATCAATGAAATGAAATTACCCTTGTAACTGAGGCATTACGGTAATCTTTTAATTTTTATTGAAATTGTTCAATAAAAAGAATATCCTTACTCAAAAGCCAAAGGATGGTGGATGTGGAAACGGAACGGATTTTAATCGTGGATGATGAAAGCATCATTCTGGACATGGTCGCCTCTTATGTGAGCCATATCGGTTATGAGGCGATGACAGCCAAAAATGGCAGGGAGGCGTTGGAGCGATTAAGAAGTGAACCTTTTACCATTTTAATCACCGACATTAAGATGCCTGAGATGGACGGGTTTGAGTTGATGAAAGCCGTCCGGTCTGAATTCCCGGATATCCATATCATTGCCATGACCGGCCATGGCGCATCCTATACGTTCACCGATGTGGTTGAATCCGGAGCAACGGATTATGTCCCCAAACCTTTTTCCCTTGATGAGATGACAGCCAAGCTGAACCGGGTGGTCCGTGAGAAAGGGCTCCTCAGGGATGTGAAGCAGAAATCAGTCGAACTGGAAAAGGCGAATGAAGATCTTAAAAGGCTCGATAATCTAAAATCCATTTTCGTCTCAAGCGTTTCACATGAACTCCGTACCCCTCTGACTGTCATCAAAGAGTTTATCTCCCTCATGCTTGAAGGACACGGAGGGACTCTCAGCGAAGACCAGAGGGAGTATCTGGGCATCGCCCACAAAAACATTTTACGGCTGACGAACCTCATCGATACACTTCTGGATTTTTCGAGAATCGAGTCCGGAAAGGGGTTGCAGTTAAAGTTTGAACCCGCCCGTCTGATGGAAGTGGTCGAAGATGCGTCGATGACACTGGCTCATGCGCTCGAAGAGAAGAGGATTACCCTTGAGAACCAACTCGACCCGGATATGCCTCAGGTCTTGATCGACCGGAACCGATTGGTGGAGGTGTTGATCAATCTCATCAACAATGGAATTAAGTTCACTCCAACCGGAGGAAAGATCACAATCGATACGAGAGGGGTGACTGAAAAACGGGACTACCTGAAGGTGGTGCTGAGCGATACAGGCATTGGAATTCCACCGGAAGACTTGCCCAGAGTATTTGACCGGTTCTATCAGGGGCAGACAGGCATCTCCATGGGATCGGGCCTGGGACTTGCCATCACCAAAGAGATCATCGAAGGGCATAAAGGCTTTATCCAGGCAGAGAGCAGGCTGGGGAGCGGGACCTCCTTCGTCTTTACGCTCCCCCTTCTTGTCGTGAGTAACATCTTCCAGCTTCTCATCCAGCCGATGCTGGAAGAGGCTGAAAAGGATGGGCTCTTTTTTTCGATGGTTCGGATCAAGTTCTGGGACCCGAAGATGAAGCGGGAAATGGCGCTGAGTCACGACTCCTGGGGGGACGTGAGATATGCAATCCAGAAGATGGTTCGTTCTGTCGACAACATCGTCCCTTTCCCAAACAGCCTGATTTACCTCTTCTCATTCATCGATGAGAAACTGGCCAGAGAGATTGGCGAAAGGATTCAGGTGAAGTTGACTCAGGGGGGATATGTTCCAAAGGGGACAGAGGTCCAATTCAAAACGTATTCCTATCCCCAGGAAGTCAGTTCCAAAGAGGAGTTTTTAAAAGGGTGCAGGCAACTCATTAAGATAGAGTAGGCCCCGTTAGAAGGTCTTTGGTCTAACCCCACCTCACCTCCCCTTAAGTTAAGGGGAGGGAGGGAGGGGTTAATAGGGGGATGAAGAAGTTACATCTACAAGGAGGGTCCATCCTATTATGAGAATGTTATTGGCGGTCTTTGTCCTTCTGGTCTTCATGGCGGCCTGTGATGGCAAGCCATCTTCCTCACAGAAAATATCGGAAGGTTTACCGGCTCCAAAGGTGATTGTTGAAAAAGAGAAGGTGGAGAAGGCAGAGCCCCTTCCTCCCGAGGTAAAGATCAAGTTGAAGCGGGATGGAAAAGATAACTACTCCTGGGAGCTGAGCGGTTCGGATGCGGACGAGATCCTCAAAATCAATGAAAAGCTGAGGAAGAAATTGGGTGGTGAACAGCAGAAATAGAAGAAAGCAGTAAATACAGGAGATGCCTTTGAGCAAAAGACGACAGATAACCTATGGTAGCGAATCTATCACTTCTTTACTTACCCGTTCACCCTGAGCCTGTCGAAGGGCTCACCACGAACGAATGACTGAATCACTACACTACCGCAGACGAAGGAGGTCATAAAACAGCATGGAAGCTTATTTTGAGCAGATTTTTAAGGAACTTCCCTTCGGGCTTGGTATCGCCATATTCGTCTTTCTGGGAATCCTTCTCATCATCTGGCTTCTCCTTCCCCTCTGGGTATTATTCATCCAATGGAATACTGGCAAGATCAGAGATGAGATCCGAAGGCTCGCTGACCAGATCGAGGAGAGGGAGGGAAGTGGAAAGGGGAAACATGTCTCCGGGCCAAAGGATTAAAGCAGTCCTCTTTATCTTTCTTCTCCTGCCGATCTCCATGGCTTATTCTGAAAACCTTCAGAAGATTCCCCTTTTCATCAAGGGAAGAGAGATCCAGGTGGAGGTGGCCAGGACTCCGGGAGAGAGAGCCGTCGGATTAATGGGGAGAAAGCATCTGGGGAAGGAAGAAGGGATGCTCTTTATCTTCGAAGAAGAGGGGCATCACAGTTTCTGGATGAAAGACACCTACATCCCCCTTAGCATTGCCTTCATCGACAGAGAGAGCCGGATTGTAAAGATCACGGACATGAAACCCTTGACCCTGACCTCTCACCCGCCGCCCAAACCGATCCTCTACGCCCTGGAGATGAATCAGGGATGGTTCTCGAAGAACGGAATCAAAGTAGGAGATATTGTGAGGTTTTCTAAATAAAACAATTGCGGAATGCAGAATGCGGAGTGCGGAATTAAACTCCGAAATCCGCAATCCGAAATCCGAATTTAAATATCGTAGTCTCCCGTCCAGCAATAGAGACAGAGGTTTTCACGGGGGAGACCGATCGCTGCCACCATATCTTCAATTTTCTGATATTTCAAAGTGGTTGCTCCAAGTTCCTCGCGTATCCAATCCACCATTCGTTTATATTTTTTTGATCGCTGATCAATATATTCCCTGACGTCTTCGATCTCTTTCCCCTCGAGGGCCCGAATCGCCTTTCGAGCGGCCAGCTCCTTGGTGGAGCGGGTGGAAAGGGCGAACCGGCATGGGAACATCAGAGGAGGACAGGCGGGCCGGATATGAACTTCCCTGGCTCCGCACTCCCGAAGTTTTTTGATCGTGTAGTTCTTTAATTGGGTCCCCCTGACGATGGAGTCTTCGCAGAGAACGATCCGGTTTCCTTGAATCACCGACCCAATGGGAATGAGTTTCATCGTTGCCACCAGGTCTCTGATTTCCTGGGAAGGAGGGGTGTAACTCCGGCCGTAGCCTGGTGTATATTTCACCAATGGTCTCCGATAAGGAACGCCTGACTCCATGGAATAACCGATGGCATGGCCGACACCTGAATCCGGAACGCCTGCTACCAGGTCCGCCTTCACGCCGTCTTTTCGAGCCAGAGCCCTTCCACAGCGTTCCCTGACAAGCTCCACGCTGATGTCTTCATAGCTTGAGGCAGGGTAACCCGTATAGATCCATAAAAAGGCACAGATATGATTCCTTTTTTGGCCAGGTGATTTTTCTACGAGCCCCTTTCTTCCGATGAGGATGATCTCTCCGGGGTCGAGATACTTTTTGACCTTGAACCCGAGATTGAGAAAGGAACAGGTTTCGGTGGCAACCGCATACTCCCCATCTTTTTCTCCGAGCACGAGAGGGGTTCGACCCAAACGGTCACGGGCGGCATAGATACCCTCTTTTTTAAGAAGGAGGATGGAGGCAGAGCCTTTGATCCGGTCATAGACTCCCTCGATCCCTTCGAGGAGGGTGCGGCCCCGGGTGATGAGTTTGGCGATCAATTCCACGGAGTTAATTCCGCGGCTTGACATCTCGCCAAAGGTCTCCCCGTCTTTAAGAATTTCTGAGCCCAATTCATTCACATTCTCTATCAGCCCTGCCACGACAATGGCGAAATTGCCGAACCTGGATGCGATGATCAGGGGCTGGGGATCCCTATCGCTGATCACCCCAATCCCCATAGGGCCTCTCATCGTTTTATAGTCATCATAAAACTTGGATTTGAACTGACTCTTACTGATGTCATGGATGGAGCGGTGGAACTGTCTGCCCATGACTGCCATGCCTCCGTATTCGGTCCCCATGTGGGAATGATAATCAATCCCGTAAAGGAGCATGTCAGCGCAGTTTTTTTTCGAGACGATACCAAAAATTCCGCTCATAGATCCTCCTATGTGTTCAATTTTCCATAAACCCAATAACAGAGAGTCCCACTCTTGTCAATGTGATTTGGAGATATCTGATTACATCGATTAGAGACCGATTACACAGATTAGACATACATTGATCAATGAAGAACAATCGGTGTCATTAGGCTCTCCCGGAGATGGAGGGCGTCCATTGAATAATGAGGGCATCCTCGTTCCCGTAATAATTCGGGACGGCGCCGACGATCCGGAATCCCATGCGTAAGTAAAAAGCCTGTGCTCCGAGATTGCTTCTTCTCACTTCCGCCTGCAACCCTTTCAGACGAGGAGTCTCCATGGCCTTCTGGAGAAGTTCTTTCCCGACCCCCTTTTTTCTCTGCGGGGTAAGAACGGCAAGAGAGATGATATGTTCTTCCGGAGAGAAGATGATGTAACCCCAGATCCGGTCCTCTTTGTCACCGGTGGTTCCGGTATAGACAAGAAAATGTTCAGGATAAAGGGAGTGGAGGTGGACGAAGGTCATCCGGTCGTAGGGGGATTTCGGGAAGGACTCTCGTTCGATTTTGAGAATAGCGTTCAGGTCTGAGAGAGAGAAGGGCCGGATCATCACTCTTTTTTTATTCCGGATATAATGGAGGCAACCCCTCCTGTCAGCGGCCGGGAGTGCACGTTGGTCAATCCGGATTTCCTCATCAATTCCTCATATTCTTCGGCATATCGAAAATGGAGGACGGATTCGGGAAGGTAAGCATAGGCGCTTCTGTCACCAGAGATCATCCCGCCAATCCGGGGAAGAATCTTTTTAAAATAGATGGGGTAGAGCTTTTTCATCAGCCCTTTTTGTGGAAAGGTAAATTCAAGGATCACGACCTTTCCGCCTGGTCCCACCACACGGACCATCTCGGAGAGAGACTGCTGTTTGTCCACAATATTTCTCAACCCAAAAGCGATCATCGAACCGCTGAAGGTGTTTTCCCTGAAAGGAAGGGATAAGGCATCTCCAAGTCCGAGACCGACTTTTTTAAGAAGTCCCTTCCTCGAAAGTTTTTCCCGGGCCCTTATGATCATTGATTCTGAGAAGTCTATTCCGAAGACCTTTCGTTCGCTATCCACCTGCCGGATCATTTCAATCAAAACATCTCCTGTGCCAGTAGCAACGTCAAGCATCCAGCCATTGCATTCTTTGAATTCCAGGGCCGCCATCTTTCTCCAGTAGAAGTCTCTCCGGAGGCTGAGAAGGTGATTGAGAAGATCGTAAGTGGGAGCGATGTTGTTAAAGAGGTTTCGAATAGATTCGGGATGGAGCGAGTAGGTTTTCATTTAAAAAAATTATAGCAGAAGAGTTTAAAGAGGGCAATTGACAACTCTTTTTACAAAAAGTAAAATGTTTTAAATAATTATGAAAACGAGAGCGAAAGGCTTTATCCCCTCCCTCATCATTTTAATTCTATTTGTCACCCCTTGCTACGGAGAAATGTATAAGTGGGTGGATGAGAAGGGGACGCTCCATTTTGCCGATGATCTTTCAAAGGTTCCGGAGAAATACCGTTCCGATGCTGAGATGCGAAAGGCTCCAAAGGAGATGAGAGAGCCCCCTGCGCCAGAGACTCAGGAGAGGCCCAAGGCATCTCCCGGCATCACTTCTCTTCCAGGGACGGCCGACACTCAGGGATATGAGGTGAATCTCTTCAGGAGACATGAACTATGGCTGACAGAGGTTATCCTGAACGGAAGGTCGAAGCAATATTTTATTGTGGATACAGGGGCAAGCTTTACTCTCATCAGCCGGCAAATAGCCAATGAATTAAGCATCCCGATTAACGAAACCACCCCTTTTATTCGTGTGGCAAGTGCCAGCGATATTATGCTCACCCCACTGGTGACCTTGAGATCGGTCCAGGTGGGAAAGGCGGAGGTGGAAAATGTGGATACCCTCGTCTATAACATGCCTTCCTATTCCGGCCTTCTGGGAAACTCCTTTCTGAATAAATTCAAGGTCGTGATCGATTCCCTCAACGGAAAGATGACGCTCTTTTCCATGCAGGGAACACCGTCACCCGACCGGCCCGGCGGATATAGCCGGGATTACTGGATCGGTCAGTTCAGGTTTTATAACCGGAATCTGGAAGAGTTAAGAAGGCTAAAGGCAAATTATGAAAGCCGGGGGTCGCGGGCGGAACTGAACCGGATTAATAATGCGATCCGATATTTTGAGGGTCAATTGAGTGAATTGGAACGGAAGGCCTCTTTCGCAGGCGTCCCCAGGAACTGGAGAGAATAAAAGCTTGGAATATTGGAATGATGGAATATTGGAAAATTGATAAGAAGAAATAGAACATGGTTTTTGCTTTTAAAAGCCATTATTCCACCATTCCATTTTTCCATTATTCCATAATGTTTATGGGGTATACAGCACCACCAGGAGTTTGGCCTCGTCATCTCCGAGATTGCGGAGTTTGTGGGGAATGCCTGAATCGAAATGGAGGGTCTCCCCTTTCTTGAGATGATTCTGATTTTCGCCCACCCTGACCTCGACCTCTCCTTTTAAGACATAAACAAATTCCTCTCCCTCATGGCGGTAATCTACCATCCGATGGTCCTGCCGGGGGTCGATAGTGACGAGAAAAGCCTTCATGTGTTTAGACTCTGCATCGGGAGTGAGAGTCTTGTATGAGTAAGTCTGGGTCCGTTTGTAAAAACTTTCTCTCCTTTTTTTGGCTAAGGCTTCCTGTTCCTCGGCAGAGAGGAAAGAACCGGAGTCGATTGAAAGGGCTTTCGATATCTGAATGACCGCTGCAACGGGAGGGATGGTTTTTCCCTCTTCAATCTCACGGAGATAACGGTGTGAAAGCCCGGTTTTATTGGCAAGGGTTTCAAACGAAAGCTTTCTCAGTTGCCGGAGCTGTTTCATCTTCGCCCCAAAAGATTTTTCATCCACCTTCTTCGTGACCATATCGCCTCCTTGCTACCGGATTGGATTTATGCTCTTCCATTATAATCTCAATTATACATTTTTCAACTGAATTTTTCATGCCACCTGAGGTATAAAAGAAAAAATAAAAAAATATGCTTTGGGTTATGGCTCTTTCATTATATAATAAAATACTGCCGGCTTTTGTGTGGGTATATCCCCCCTCTTAAGAGTAAGAGGGGGTGAGGGGGAGTTATGAATAATGAAAAAGGAGTTCAGAATGTCACGCTGGGTTCAGGCTGGAGCGATCGATAACCGGTTTGAAGGAGACCGGGTTTCTCGGGCATTGGAAGAAGCAGAGATTCCTTATATGATCAAGTCCTTTCTCGACACAGCCTATGACGGGCTTTACGTTCTCCAGAAAGGATGGGGAAGAGTGATGGTTCCGGAAGAGTTTTACAATCAAGCAGAGCGAATTGTAACTGAAGTGAAGATGTTTTTCCAGAAGGAGGGAAAAGATGAGATTGAATAGCCTGGAAGAGATTTTAAGATTTGCGATACGGAAGGAGGCAGATGCGGCAACCGCTTACCGAATTGCCGCAGACCGGGCGCAACCCGGGGTCAAGAAATTCTTTGAAGAGTTGGCTGAAGAAGAGGAAAAGCATAAGAAGAAGCTTGAGGCGTTCGATTTAAAGAAGATCGGCCGGGTGAAATTGAAAGAGACCCAAGGACTGGGAATGAGTGAAAGAATGGATGATATCCCCTTCGGCCCGGAACTGACCTATGAGGAACTTCTCCGAATGGCGATTAAGAATGAGGAGAAGTCCCAGAATCTTTACACCTCGACCTCAAAACTGGTTACGGATTCAAACCTGAAGAAATTATTGTTGATTCTCGCCCAGGAAGAGTCAACCCATAAGGCGAGACTGGAAAAGATTTATGATGATGAGATTTTGACTGAGTTCTAAATATGGTGGAATCGTAAAAAGCCGTCATTCCCGCGAAAACGGGAATCCAGAGAATTCCAACTATATGAAAATATCCCGCTAAGAGCGGGACTTGCGCAGGAATGACAAAAATCTCCTCTTCAGACTTTTTACTAGACCATCAAATATTAAATTGAAGGATAGGTTAATTTAAGGGGAGTCGAGATGATACCGGGATTGATGGGAAAAGCTGAGATGATTGTGACGGAAGAGGATCTGGTGAGCCGGTTGGGCGATCTACCCATCAATGTCCTCTCAACCCCGAGGCTGATTCAACTGATGGAGGAAGCGGCAATCGACGCCATTCAGGATATTATCCCTCCGGACCAATTGAGTCTCGGAACGCAGGTGAAAATCAAACACCTGTCCGCTACGCCTCTTGGCATGAAAGTGACGGGGAATGCCATCCTGAAGGAGGTTCATAAGAATCGGCTTCTCTTTCTGGTGGATGCCTATGACGAGAAGGAGAAGGTCGCCGAGGGGGAACATGAACGGGTTTTTGTTTCGAAAGAACATTTCAGACAGAAGGTTGAAAAAAAGAGGTCCGTGTGATCTGCAGTTCAAGAGCAGTCTCAAAATTGAGTAGACATGACCATTAGAAAATCTCCCCTCCCCCCTCTTTGCCCTCCGGGCCAGAGGCCCTATGGGCCGGCGGCCAAAGAGGGGTAATCCCTCCCTTTGGCAAAGGGAGGCCAGGAGGGATTTTAAAAATCGATGTCATTACCTTTTTAAGGTTGTCAATATATATGGATGCGGGAGCAAAGGCCAAAAAGAGAAGAAAGCGTTTTGAAATCCTGGATCACACAGCAGATATAGGGCTGATCGTGTATGGCGAGGATCTCAAGGAGCTTTTTGAAAATGCCGCCGAAGCCTTCTTCCACCTCATCACCGATTTAAGGAGAGTAAGGCAAAAGGAAGAGAGACAGGTTGAACTTAAGGGAGAGAGCCTGGAGCGGCTGATGGTTGATTGGTTAAACGAGCTTCTCTATCTTCACGATGTGGAGAATCTTTTATTTAAGAAATTTAAGGTAGAGGTCATTGGAGAAGAAGGATTAAGGGCAAAGGCAAAGGGAGAACTATTCCGTGAGGGAGCCCATGTGATCAAAACCGGGGTGAAAGCGGTCACCCATCATCAGATTCAGGTAAAAAGGGAGGACGGAGGCTGGAGGGCGCGGGTTATTCTGGATATTTGAAGTCCGTCATGCCGGACCCGATCCGGCATCCATGATTTTTGAAAACACTGGATTCCGGCTTTCGCCGGAATGACAACCTTCTCGAAAAAAGTTAGTTTATGTTCTTCACTTTTATGAAAAGTGGGGTTATTAATTTTGGAGGAAGTTTCATGGCAGAAGAAAAGATTAAAATCCAGAAAATAGATGATTATCGGTGGAGGATCCCTCGTGAGGGGAAGATGAAAACCGATGGCATCGTCTATGCCGATGAACAGATGTTTAACAATATCCGAAAAGATCAAAGCCTCGCCCAGGTGGCCAATGTCGCCTGGCTTCCGGGCATCGTGGGTTATTCCCTGGCCATGCCGGATATCCACTGGGGATATGGTTTTCCCATCGGCGGTGTGGCCGCCTTCGATTTGAATGATGGGATCGTCTCCCCAGGAGGGGTCGGATATGATATCAACTGAGGCGTGAGATTGATGCGCTCAGGTTTGAGCCGCAAGGACATTCAGGGAAGGATGAAGGATCTGGTGGATACCCTTTTCATCAACATCCCTTCGGGCGTGGGTTCCCATCGAAAGGACCTGAAGCTGAATAGAGAGGAGCAGAGGCAGGTCTTGAAAAAAGGGGCGAGGTGGGCAGTTGAGAAGGGGTTCGGCACAGCAAAGGATATCGAGCATATCGAAGAACTGGGTTGCATCGAAGGCGCTGATCCGGACCGCGTCTCAGAGAGGGCGATGGAAAGGGGAAAGGCGCAATTAGGGACGTTAGGTTCCGGAAACCATTTCGTTGAAGTGGGTTATGTGGCTGAGGTATTTGATAATGATGTTGCCCGGGTATTGGGGTTATGGAAGGATCAGGTGACCGTCCTCGTCCACACGGGTTCAAGGGGTTTTGGGCACCAGGTATGTGACGATTATATAAGGGTCATGATGGATGCTGCCCGGAAGTATCAAATTGAACTTCCGGACCCTCAACTCTGCTGCGCTCCGATCTCTTCACCTGAGGGAAGCCGGTATCTGGAAGCCATGGCCTGTGCAGCCAATTATGCTTTCACGAACCGGCAGATGATTTCACACTGGGTGAGGGAAACATTCGAACAGGTCCTTCAGAAGAGTCCAAGGGATCTTAAGCTCGATTTAGTCTACGATGTCTGTCATAATATTGCCAAGATCGAAACACATACGGTCAGCGGGGAGAAGAAGAAACTCTGTGTCCACAGAAAAGGAGCGACAAGAGCCTTTTCTCCAGACCATCGAGATATTCCGGAAGATTACCGGTCCATCGGTCAGCCTGTCCTCATCCCCGGTGACATGGGCAGGTGTTCCTATGTTTTGATCGGGACGGAAAGGGCGATGAAAGAGACTTTCGGCTCCACCTGTCACGGAGCAGGAAGGGTGATGAGCCGCCATCAGGCCATCAAAACGGCAAAGGGAAGGGCGGTTGTGAGGGAGATGGAGGATAAGGGGATCATCGTGAAGGGAGCAAGCCGGGGGACAATAGAGGAAGAGATTCCCGAGGCCTATAAAGATGTCAATGATGTGGTGAATGTGGTTCACCATGCAGGCATCAGCCTGAAGGTGGTCAAACTGGTGCCGATGGGAGTGATTAAGGGATAATAATCAGTAAACAGTTATCAGTAGGCAATAGGGGACTGTCCCAGAATTACGGACGGAGCGTAGCGGAGTCGTAGATTCGGGACTGTCCCCCTAATAATTGGAAAGATGAAAATACTGGCGATTGATATTGGGGCGGGGACACAGGACATTCTCCTTTTCGACTCCGAGAAGAAGATCGAAAATTGCACCAGTCTCGTTCTGCCGACCCCTTCGAGAATCCTTGCAGAAAGGTTGAAAAAAATAGAAGGCGATCTCTATGTCTATGGTGATACCATCGGAGGGGGATCGTTCACACGGGCCATTCTAAGCCACCTCAAGAAGGGTTATCGGGTGGTGATGGAGGAATCCGCCGCTTATTCGATTCGCAATGACTTAGATGAGGTCAGGTCAATGGGGATCGAAGTGGGAGGGAAGCCTTCGTCCGGCCATTTTAAGGAATTGGAGATCTGTGAGATCAATCTGGACCTCCTTCGCCAATTCCTTACCCAGTTCGGAGAGGATTTCAACTTTGATGTCATTGCAGTAGCCGTTCAGGACCACGGCGTGGCCCCTAAAGGGATTTCAGACCGGACTTTCCGTTTTGACCAGATGGAGGCGATGCTCCGAAAAGATAACAGGCCGGAGTCATTTCACTTCATAGAAGGTTCCATCCCGGACTATTATCTCCGGATGAGATCGGCCGTAAAGGCGGCGAGGAGAATCTCCTCATCGCCTATCCTGATGATGGACACCTCTTTTTCTGCTATTCTGGGGTGCATGGACAAAATGGAAGGGCCATCTCTGGCCGTCAATGTCGGAAACGGACATACCATTGCCGCCCTCCTGATCAATGGGAAGCTTGAAGGGCTCTATGAACACCATACCCATGAGTTGACTCCGGAGAAATTGGAGAATCACCTTCGCCTCTTCTTTCGGGGTGAATTGGACAGGCAGAAGGTCTTTGAAGATAATGGCCATGGAGTCATCACATTAACTCCATTTTTCGGAGATGTACCCGTATGGGTCACCGGTCCCAACCGCGATCTTTTCAATGGAACCAAACTGATATTCACTTATGCGGCTCCGGGCGGAAATACGATGATGACCGGCCCCATGGGCCTCATAAAAGCCGCCCAATACAGATTTAGCAATTCACACCCTCCAAAGCTTTAGCATAGAAACACCTTCCGATCTCAGGTTTTTCAAAAAATTGCCATAAAATCAAATTTTTGGTATAACTGGATCAACCTTGGGAGGGGTGATTTAAACAGCACGGAGAAGGCTTGTGGTTCCCCAGAAAAAACAAAAAGCCTGGACTCCGATTTTCACCAGGGTGACGCACTGAATAAAAGAATGGTTTTTGGAAGGGGTCCTTTGATTCGTGGAATTAATTAGGGTAGAATCTACTTGGAAGATCAGGAGGTGTAAGAGATGTTTGACCGAATTACCTTTGATCCGCAGATCATGGGAGGCCGTGCATGTATTCGGGGGATGCGGATTCCCGTTTCCGTCATTGTGGGCCAGATCGCACATGGTGCAAACTTTGAGGAAATCCTTGAGGGATATCCGGATCTTGAAAGGGAGGATATCCAGCAAGCGATTGAATATGCAGCATGGCTGACCCAAGAACAGGTTTACAGCCTTTGAGGGCCAATGATGCGATTTCTCGCTGATATGGGCGTAAATATCAGAGTTGTTGAATGGCTGAGCAATAATGGTCATGATGCGAAACACTTACGCGAAGAAGGACTGCACCGGATGCCGAATGGTGAGATCTTTACAAAAGCGCTCAATGAAAACCGCATCATCATAACATTTGACCTTGACTTTGGGGAAATCGTTGCCCTTTCGGAAGGCAAAAAAGCGAGCGTTGTTCTATTCCGTTTACATAATACCCGAACGCCTCATCTCATCCGCCGGTTATCTACAGTTCTGAAGGATTCCGCCAATGCATTGGTAGACGGGGCAGTTGTAGTTGTCGAAGAATCACGTCATCGCGTGCGCCATCTTCCATTGGGTAAAAAGCAAGCCGCGCATTAGTTTGTGTCCATCAAAATGGAATGATGGATTGCCGAACGGTAGTTCATAATGAGTCCATAATACCACATGCCCAGAGGGCACCCTCGAACGATGAAAATAACCAACAGTCCTCCTCCCCATTGATGGGGGAGGATTGAGGTGGGGGTGCAGACCTACATGTCCCCTCTCACGCCCTCCCTCTCCCAACAGGGGAGAGGATAAGGCCGCCAAAAATTAGGAGGTTGAAAATGGGAAAGGTTTATTATTCGTCTTTTGACTCAACATGGCTGAAGAAGGTTTTTGTTGCTTCGACTGAGAAGGGTGTTTGCATGGTGGACTTTTTAGCCCAGGAGAAAACCTTTTTAAAAGAGTTGAAAAGGTGCTTTCCCGGGGAGATTATCCGAGATAATCGAAAGAACCAAAAGGTCCTTTCTCAACTGGAGAAGTATCTCAAAGGCAAGCTCCGGCGTTTTGATTGCAAACTGGATATGAAAGGGACGCCTTTTCAAAAAAAGGTCTGGTCAGCACTGGCCAAGATACCCTATGGCGAAACACGATCCTATCAGGATGTTGCTCGGGCCATCGGCCATCCCAAAGCTTTCCGGGCTGTTGGAAATGCAAACGGAAACAACCCCATCCCCTTAATCATTCCCTGTCACAGAGTGATTGAGACCAATGGTGGACTGGGTGGTTTTGGCCATGGGCTCAAAGTCAAGAAGGAGTTGCTGGACTTCGAAAAAACCCATGCACTTTGATGAGTTTCTCAAAGAAGTTGCTCCTTGCCTTGGCCTTCAGTGGCGGCCCTTTCAGAGGAGAGGGGTCAAACGAAAAATTGAGCGGAGAATCATTGAACTTGGATTTTCTCGTTTTGATGAATATCTCTTAAGGGTTCAAAAGGACCCTGAGGAAAAGAGTCATCTCTCCAAAATCCTTACCGTCACCATTTCTCGATTTTTCAGGGATAAAGAAGTCTTTGATACCCTTGAAACCTCTGCCCTTCCGGCGATCATTAAAAACAGAGAAAAAGGAGATTTGAATGTCTGGTCGATCGGTTGTGCCAGTGGTGAGGAACCATACAGCGTTTCTCTATTATGGAAAGAAAAGTTTGGAAAGGATTTTCCGGAGGTCCGTCTTTCCGTTTTAGCGACGGATATTGATGAGAAGATGCTTCGAAGGGCGGAAGAGGGGAGATATAAAAAGAGCAGTTTGAGAGAGACGCCCCAGGAGATTTTGGAAAAATCTTTTAATAAAGAGGATGGTTTTTTTATCCTCAATCCGTCTGTCAGGAAGGGCGTTGAGTTCAAAAGGCATGATATTCTCCGTGAAGAACCCTTTCCCGGAATGGATATCATCTTCTGTCGGAATTTAGCCTTTACTTATTTCTCAAAAGAGTCTCAGATGAAGGTGCTCAAGAAGATTTTCTCCAGTTTAAAAGAGAAGGGGTATCTGGTGATCGGAAGGGATGAATCCCTGCCTCTTACTTTTCCTACCTTATTCATTCCAATCTTTCCAGCCCAAAAATTTTATCAAAGGTTTAGTGGCGCATTAAATCTAGCCAAAGATATTTGAAATTTTGCCCCTCACCCTTCCCCTCTCCCCAGCGGGGAGAGGGAGGGGGTGAGGGGGCTCATGTAAATGTTAGAGATAAATTCTCAGGCTTCAATGTGTAAGAATCTATTGTAAAGGGATTTAGAATAGTATATATTTGAGCCAGAAGTGGAGGTAATCAATGACAATTACAATCAAAAGTAAGATAGAAAAAGGTTCGATCCGACTTCCCAAAAAGGTAGGTCTTCCGGATGGAACAAAGGTTGTTGTAAGTATCGAACCTATCCTAAAAACCAAAGAAAAATTAAAGATCATTTCGGACCTTTCTGGAGCGTGGGCAGATGATCCAACCATCATTTCAATTTTCAAGGCAATAGAGCAAGAACGCCACACTTATTATGGCCGAGAGGTAAGTTTAGGATGATTCTTTTGGATACCAATGTGGTTGTGGCTTTTTTAAATGGCGAAGGGTCTGTCCTAAAAAGAATAAAGGATGAAATTGATAGAATTGCCTTAAGCCCTTTGGTAATAGCGGAGCTTGATTACGGTGCAAAAGTATCTCATAAAGCGAAAGAAAATTTAGAGAAGCTATATCGGTTTGTGGATATTGTTCAGGTCGTCCCATTTGATATCGAATGTGCTAAGGCTTTCGGAACGATCAAAAGCAGGCTTCGGAGTTTAGGGAAACCAACCGGTGAAGTAGATGCACTGATCGCCGCCACCGCTTTAGCTCATGAAGCCATTCTTGTTACAGCAAACAAAAGACATTTCGAAAACATTGAAGGGTTAAAAGTAGAAGTCTGGCCAATTGGATAGAAGGGTTTGGTATTCCTATCTTATTCATTTCAATCTTTCCAGCCCAAAAAAAATATCAGAAGTTCGCCCCATAAGAAATAATGGACCGCTCGGTTTCCTGCCTGCCGGCAGGCAGGCGAGTCGCAACGACTCGAATTTCTAACGGGGTAAAACCTGTACGGTACAGCAGCACTGGATGATAGATATTAGAAATTATCAAATCGATTTAAAAATGCCGAGTGCACCTACTTATCTCCAATAGCAGGTCGACCTGGGAGTTGATGATTACCAGTTCAAAGGTGTATAAAAAGTGAAATCAACGATGGTTTTAAGCCATCCACTGGAGTGACTGGATGGGCTCTTATTTTGGATTCTTTCCTGAGTTGAACCGGACGAGTTTGGGCCACAATATTGAACCGTCAGGAGCACAGTACTCTTTGGAAAATTCAAGGGTAAACTTATTGATCACTTTCGCATACTCACCTTGGAACTGCTCATTCTTTTCTTTAGCCTTGTGGCCAAGTGGCTCGATAATGTCGGTATAGAGATTTTCGTCACCAGAGATGAATTCCCAGAATCGCTGTCCACAGAATTTCAAATAATCCCCTTTGTCGGGGTTATCGTCTTTGCCATAACAACAGCCATTCACAGCAACCGTCCTGATGCCTTTTGTATTGGTTCCTCGTATTCTCTTTGCCCTCCTGAAGTCGTCTTTCATTCGTGCTATTTGGCGACTGTTGCCCCAATTTGGACCAGACTTGATGGAAACAAGATAGGAGGTCGCATCCTTCTCGAATTCCAGGTCTATGCCCTCCGCTGATGATTTCTTACCTCTATAAACGCGACCGCAAATGAACACGGCGAGTTCCTCAAGAAATCCACCGAAAATTCCTTCTTCTTGAGATGATAGGTGGGCATCAAGAATGGTCTTCACCAAATCATGGGCAGTGTTCTGATCCTTTGCCTTGAAAAGATAGGGATTCTTTCGAGACAGAATTTTCTTGAGTTGAAGCGCCAGAAGATTTTCGAGGCGGCGGGTATGAAACTGCTGGATGTTCGGTTCGATAAACTGGATTATTTCACTTTTTGATACGTTTCCCATATTTTACCCTTTTCTCAAACAGCATCATTTCGACAGGGTTAATTTTCTCTTGGGCAAGATCGATGTACTGTCGGACAATATCAATCCCGATGGAATTCCTGCCGAGTTTCTGCGCAACTTCGCATGTTGTTCCGCAACCAACAAAAGGATCAAGCACCCAATCGCCTTCTTTTGTAAAAAGTTTTATGAACCATTCGGGAAGCGCTCGCGGGAACGTGGCGCTATGATTACGGTTGTCCGTCTCTGTGGGTAAATGGAGGACGTTCGAGGGATACGCTTTATCCCTTCCGATCCAGTTCGCAATGTTCTTTCCGAACCCGCTTCCAACTTGAGAGTCGAAACGAATGACATCGTGTTTTCCAAGATGTTTTAAGCGTGTTTCCGCCCATTTTCCCATAGGAACCATGACGTTTTCTTGAAACATCTGGAAACGTTTTGATTTGTTGAATTGGAGGCAGCGCTCCCATGCGTCCCTAAATCTGTTGGGCCACTTGCCAGGGTGACAATTTCGTTTGTGCCAAATGAATTCCTCTGTCCAAAGCCATCCTTGTTTGCGGAGAGCAAGGATAAGCTCTATGATATAGGTATGCCTCTCCCCGTCAACAACTTTTTCCTTTATATTGAGGATGAAAGTGCCAGTGGGTTTGAGCACGCGGAAAAATTGTTCACTGCGTGGGAGGAACCACTCCACATAGTCATCCGGCCTTATCCCGCCATAGGTTTTAGCACGTGAATCCGCATACGGAGGAGACGTAACAATCAAGTCGAAAAAGTTGTCAGGGTAGTCCAAAAGGACTTCCGCACAATCTCCGCATCTGGTAATGCATTCAATCTTTCTCATGCTTTTTTCAATATCATAAACTTGTCTCTATTTCAATGTTGTCGTTCAATTCTTCTGGGTTGAAGCATATCCCTTCCACCACTTTTCGATTGCGATTGTAATATACACTCTTTTCGAAAAATAGGGAATAGAAGATTTCAGGAAGAACTCCGCCGTCTCAGATTTCTGTGGTATCGAGATTCTGACGATGAACATATCTTGCCACTTGTTTACCCTTCGACAGGCTCAGGGCAAACGGTGATTTGTTGAAATCATGTAACTTTTCCAGTCATGTTGATTTTATCGAAGCATGAAATCGATTTGGGTAACAGCCCGTTTGTCTATAACCCTGTAAAGATTTATTGCGAGCTCATATGACGGAGAACAATTCCGTTAGTTTGACAAGGGTGGAAAAGTGGCGGAACAACCCTTTGATGATGAGTTTCCTGGCTAAAAGCTTTTTGAGAACCTTAAAACCTGCCCCATCAAAGAAGTAAGGAAGGCCAAATTTGATCTTCAGGAGGCATAAATCGAGAATCGTTGAAGAACCGGCGATGATATGTAAGTCGGGTTTAACAGAGAAACCCTCCGAAACAGTGAGCCTTCCTTGCTTGAATTCCAGCCCAACAGTTATCCGAATGTCACGGGCTTCTATCAGCACCCTTGCATCTAATGAGTTGAAGTGCTTTCTTTTTTCCGGGTCCTGATCCAGGTTCTGCCGGATGAGGTCGGAAAGCATAACGGCCAGACCTATTTCGCTTGCTTCTTTTAGAACCGTTATTTCTGGCATTAGCGTTAATTCAAAACGCCTTCTGATAGACTTTTAAGATCTCATCCGGATCGAAGATCGGTTTTGGATTGTAAACGATCGCCCCATCGGAGAGGGCGAGTTCGGAACATTCCTTAAGACCTTCCTCAGGAACCCCAACGTCCCTTAGCCTCTGAGGAAGACCCAACTTCTTAGTAAATTCGATGATCTTATCTGCAACCACCTCTCCAGCTTTATCAGGTTGAATCCCTTCAATGTTCACTCCTAACGCCAATAGGACGTCCAGATAAACCTCACCGCACGCATCGGCATTATACCTGAGGCAGGCAGGTAGGAGGATGCTATTCGCCAGCCCATGGTGCACCTTAAATCTTGCCCCTACAGAATGGGCAAGGGCATGGACTATTCCTACCTGAGCATTAGAGAATGCAGCCCCTGCCATGTTCGCTGCGATGAGCATTTGTCCCCTTGCCATCATATCCGTCCCATTTTCTACAGCCTTGGGAAGAAACTCCTTGATAAGCCTTATGGCATGGAGGGCCATCCCATCAGCGATAGGTTCCCTCTGCAAGGAATGTAATGCTTCGATGGCATGACACATGGCATCCATTCCTGTAGCTGCTGTCAGCCTGGGAGGCAACCCTTCTGTCATTTTTGGATCAAGGATAGCCACATTGGGAAGGATATTGTAATCCCCGAAGAGCAACTTCCTTCCTTCCTCATGATCCTTGATCACCGCTACATAAGTTACCTCGCTTCCTGTCCCGGCAGTCGTCGGAATGACGATATGCGGCGTCTGTGGTCTTGTGAGAACCTGAAACCCTGCGTAATCTTGAAGTTTTCCTCCTTCCTTCAAGACGATTGCGATTCCCTTTGCTGTATCGATAGCACTTCCACCCCCTACGCTAACAATGCAATCGGCTCCCAGTTCTTTGCCGAGCTTCGCCCCCTGGTTGACAATGTGGATGCCTGAGTCAGGTTCTACCTCTGAGAAAATTCCTATGCACAAATTGCTAAGAACCTTTTTTATCCTTTCTGGGATATCTGTATTTTTGGCAAGCTCTCTATCGGTAACGATGAAGGCCTTCTTGCATTTGAGGTTCTCCACTTCAATAGCCACATCGAGAGCAGTATTTTTACCAAAGATTATCTTAGTAGGACTCCAGAAAATAAAATTGAGGTTGGTATCATAGGGCATGGTTCTGTCCTCCTCTCCTCCAACAAGAAGAAACCTTGTTCAGTACTTATTTACCCCGTAGAAAGCCCCACCATTTATGGTGGGGATAAAGAAAAAAATGTTCATTCCTTATTGAGGGTGGGGTTTAAAGTTCCACCCCTTCTAACGGGGTTTACTCATCGAGAAATTTGGTATCAATCCGCGTGGTACATTCAACGAGTTCCTGGGAGGCCTTGACATAACGGACGATCGTTGGCAGGTCTCCTTTTAATTTGAGTTTTCCCTGCATCATCCCTTTCACCGGTTCCAATTCTTTCTTGATGACCTGTTTCCATCGAGCATAATCACCGGTGATACAAAAAGGGGCTTTTTGGGCATCTTCAGCGGTAACTATCTTCGCATCCCTGCAAACCCCCTGATGAAGATCGAGCCATATACCGACATCTTCCTTAATGCCAATCTCCGGTTTCGCTGATGTGACCAAGGCCACAACTCCGGCGGTCCAGGTTGCACCTGCTTTCTTGTATCCCTCGCTGGAGTTAATCTGTCTCTTAAACTCCTCAACCCACTCTATGCTCGGGAATGATAAGGCCATAACATACCCCCCTTTCTATATTATTTACCTTTGACGGATTCGTAAAAAGTCGTCACTCCGGTCCTGCGGCAGGAACCGGAGTCCAGAAAATTTATAACTATTTGAAAAGCCTGGATTCCGGCTTTCGCCGGAATGACAGAAGAATGTATTTTCAGACTATTTACGAGAACATCATCTTTTACCCATGTAACTTTTCTGCCAGATCCTCAAGCCCAGCCTTGATTAACACCTCTCTCTTGGGTTTACCCTCTTCGTCCAATCCCCTGATCTCGTAATATTCTCGAAGTAATTTTTCGACATCTGGTACAGAACCAGCTGCAGCCCCGTCTTTCAATGGAGTAAGGATTCTTTTTGGCAATCTATCATCCTTTGCGCTTATTCCCATCATATTCCCAAGCCCTCTCTTTAAGAGCCATGTTCTCTCTCCGCAAGCGAGGAGATTTTTCAATCTAAAATCAAATCCCGTGGTTAACCTTACCATTTCTGCCAGCTCATTTGCCGAAAGAGTCCATGCCACGAATTCACAGATCGCGAGGGAGTTAAATGGAAGACCAAGGTCTTCACATAGCTTTATCATCTCGGCTTTCCCTTCGCTTGTTTGACCTGTATAGTTTTCCTGAAACCCGGCTTCTGGGTACGTAGTAATCCCCTGTTCCACGCCGAGACTGAGGTGCATGAGATGACAGGCGCCCCTGATGGACATCATATAAGCAAGACCCATTCCGTGGAAGCCTCGTGGATCGTGCATCGGAGCCTCCAACCCTTTCACCTCAACGGTAAGCTCCTCGGCCTCTTTCCCTAACCTCTTCGCTGCCTTCCTGCTCCCCTCAGATAGAACTGCCCCGATCCCTTCTTGTTTAGCTATCTTGTGGAGTAACTCGATGACCCCTGTCATATTTCCCCATGTGAGATCAATTCCATCGGTATCTTTTCTGGTGATCAGCCCTTTCTCAAAAGCCTCCATGGCAAAGGCGATTGTGGCACCACAGCTGATAGTGTCCATGCCGTATCGATTACACCACTCATTGGCCTTGATTACACCTGCGAGATCATTATTCATAATCAGGGTCCCGAAGGTGCAGCAGGTCTCGTATTCAGGCCCTGGCCCCTCCTCTGTCTTGAAAGGTCCATCATCAACCTTAACTATCCTTTTGCACGCGATCGGGCAGAAAGAGCAGGCATGATTTCTTGTGAGGTACCTCTCAGTCATCGCGGGACCACCCAGGTTTGCAGACAGTTCAAGATCTTCCCCGATCATCCAGTTTTTTATGGGGACATCGCCTGTCATCATGCCAAGATCCATTCCAGCATCTGTTCCCATAGACCGAAAAGACTGGGCTACCATCGCTTCACGGGACTTGGTGATTAAAAGCTTTCGTAGAGCGGCATATTCCTCTGGATGAGAAACCTCTACTTTTTTTGTTCCTTTCACAACTACGGCCTTTAATCTCTTCGAGCCCATCACGGCCCCCATCCCTGTCCTGCCGATGAAATCACCTTTGTCATTACAGATCGCCGCGAATTTAACCAGATTTTCTCCGGCCGGACCGATGGACAGGACCTTTGGGTTCTTATCTTTACCATGTCGCTGTTTTAGAAAATCGGTAAGTATATAGTTATCCATACCCCAGAGCTCACTAGCATCCCTGAGCTCAATCTCGTCATCCTCAATTGAGAGATAGACCGGGGTGGGCGATACACCTTTGAAGATGATCCCATCTATTCCGGCGAATTTCAGCTCCGGTCCGAAATTCCCGCCACAGGTTCCTTCTCCCCAGATCCCTGTCAATGGCGACTTTCCACAGACTGCAAACCTCGATGTGCCGGGTAAGGTCGTGCCGGTGAGGGGGCCATTCATCACGATGAGTGGGTTGTCCGGAGAGAGTGGATCAACCTTCGGATTGAACCGGTCGAGAAAAAGCTTTGCCGCAACCCCACTTCCTCCGATGAATCGTCTCTTGTCTTCAACAGGGACATCAATGATATTCATTTGAGAGATGGATAAATCAACTTCTAAAATTCGGTTTTGATATCCTGCCATAGGTTCTCTCCGGAATTTTTTAATACCATACCAAAAACACCATGTTTGTCAATTTACATTTTATACTGCCCCCGGTTTTATGTCGTCGATGTGTTCACTAATTGTCAAAATAGTTAAAGAAATTGTCATAACTCGAGTCCTAAAGAAGCTTTTTTTAGTAATTACCAGAAAAATTAAATAGTTAGATTAGTTGGAAGTTGGCATTATATTTGCTTTTAAATCTAAAAGGGTATAAACTTGACTATATTTAAAATAGAGAAAGGGGGAATAGAACATGTTAATAAAAAAGATTAAATGGTTGTTTCCGATTCTTATCATGGTCCCACTGTTCTGTATGAATGGAACATCAGTCCATGCCAAGAACAGTTCATTCAAATCTCCTCCTTTAGATCATGCTGGAAAATCTTATATTGGAGCTCAAGACCCATCTTATCTCAACTACGATTTAGCTTTACGGGATTATATGGTCTATCGGATTAACAAACACTTTGGGATCACACTCGACCCGAAAACTTATTCTGGATTTGACCTCCTTGAAATCGAAGCGCTTTTTAAATGTAAAAAAAAGGAGGAACCCTTCGACCTCTTTCTAAACATGTTCCCGAAAAGTCGTTAGAACTGTAAAATGATTCGTAACATAGAGATCTTGGTAGACCCACAAGGGGAGTTCTTTTATGAGAAAAACCCTATTGATCACAATCTAAAAAAGAACTGGAGCGCCTGGGAGAAAAAGAAGTACTGGGAAAAGCACGGAGGGAAAGGATGGCACGGAGATGATAAGCGGGAGCATCAAGAGGGGAAGGGCAAAGGTAGAGGCAAGGGAAAACACAAGGATTAGATTAACAAATTTTCATGATAGGTGTTAAGCGATAGGCAGGATTAAACTACAAACGGGCGGGGGAAGCCCCCGCCCATAGAGTGTACCAGGTTGGTTAATACCGGCGGTAATGACCTTCAACCCAGACCCTTCTCTCTACATATCGTCCGGGGGTCTGACGTTCCACATAATGGCCCGCTACCCAATTTCCCCACCGATCATAATGGCCAGGCACCCAGACCCTTTCCCATTCTCCTGGAACCCATTCTCGAACCATTTCCCAATGACCGGGAACATATTCAGACTGATGTCGGTAATAGTATGGTTCCGGTTGAGGAGGAGGCGGAGGCGGGTAATAAACTACCGGAGGTGGAGTATGAGCATGGATTTGATGGGCCAGAAGACCCCCCAATGCAACGGCTCCAAGGGCGATGGCCGCCCCTTGCCACCGATGGCGGGTTTTTGAGCCAGCCTCAGCAGGAGCGAGCGTGAAAAGGGAGACTAAAGTCAGGATCAAGATCGTTATTCCTAATTTTTTCCACATAAAAGATCCCTCCTTTCGGATCATTTTTCATACTTTTGTATATTTAGACGGAAGGAAAATGAGGTTTATTCAAACCGTGATACTGGAATGATGGAATACTGGAATAATGGGTTTGAAGAGGGCAGAGATTTCTAATTAGAGTCTGTTTATAAACTGCCGATTTTTTGGATAAGCCAGCGTGACGAATGTGCCGGCTCAGATAAGTTGTCAATTTCTTATATCCAGGAACGGCTTCAATGAGTCCTGAGGCGAAAAACCC
>Ga0208244_100457_pt1 | contig 39931 bp, 30 predicted proteins | sample SubbioCR12Aug_5A_FD_184828 | JGI IMG/M metagenome (GOLD analysis project Ga0208244, IMG submission 184828) | Serpentinite rock and fluid subsurface biosphere microbial communities from McLaughlin Reserve, California, USA - CR12Aug_5A (SPAdes) | ecosystem: Environmental > Terrestrial > Deep...
GGGTCGTCGATGTGGAAGGCCACCACGAGTTCACTTGCGTTTCGGCCTGAAGTTTCGCCTTGCGCCCTTCGGATTCTATCTCGCGATAGACACCCTGCGTTTGGCTACACGACTCGGCTTGCGTTCAGTCGTGACAGGACTTTAACCCGTTAGTTGATGATACTGCACGGCACACACGAAAAAGGCGCGCTTGCAAAGCGCGCCACGGAGAATCTCCATGCGTACAATCTCTTTCTGCAAGGTCGGTACTCTCTGAACAAGAACACGCGCGAATCATACCGAATTGCCATTGAGAAATTCCAGGAAGCCGTTTCTCTGTCGCCTGACTACGCGCAGGCCTATGCGGGGATCGGGGTCGCGTACCACCTTCTCAGTTTCATGGATTATCTGCCTCCGAGAGACGGCTACACGAAGGCCAGAACGTTTGCGCTGAAAGCCATTGAGATTGACCCGAACACTGCTGTAGCCCATGCCGTGCTGGCAACCGTTGAGCAGAACTATGATTGGGACTGGAAGGGGGCTGAGAGTACATTCAGGAAAGCCATTGAACTGAACCCCAACGGCGCACCGGTGAGGGCGCAGTACGCATTCTTTCTTCTCAGCCTTGGAAGAGTGAACGAGTCTCTTGAAGAGATGAATACCGCGTATTCGCTTGATCCGCTCCGCGATCCATCGATGTTTGGTTATCTCCTGCTCAGAACGGGGAGGTTGGAGGAGGCCCGAGACCAGTTCCAAAAATCCATAGAATCGGAGCCGGAACGCGCCCACTCCGTCTGGTTGCTGGGGCACATCGATGTTCTCGAGGGCCGATGCGAAGAAGGTCTTTCGGAGATCCAGAGAGCACTGACTCTTTCGAACAACAACGCAATGATCTTAGCTGGATTGGGGTGGAGCAACGCTGTCGCAGGGAATCGTGATGAAGCGATGAAAGTGCTCGAGGAATTGCGTGAGCGATCGAGACGAGAGTACATCCGCCCCTATTTCTCTGCGAAGATCTACAGCGCTTTGGGCGAGAATGACCTGGCTTTCACGTGGCTGGAGAAAGCCTATGAAGAACATGACGCATCGCTGGCCGCTCTCCTCAACGACGAATCACTCAGAGGCCTCCATCGGGACCCGAGGTTCAACGACCTCCTCAAGAGAATGAAACTGCACCGGGAGAGCTGAGGCAGGCGGCCATGAAGAAGCTTCTTTCGTAGGCTGGGGGGATGTTGCTGTCGTCAAGGAAGCGACCTGGCTGCCAATTCGCGCCGATGGGGCAGAGAAGGCGGCGAAGCTCATCAACCAAATTCTGAACGGGACTCTGTGATGGGTACGAAGAAAATAATAATGAACCTCGATGACGTCGGATTGCTCCATTGCATCAATGCCGCTGCCATGGACCTGCTTCGCGCGACTCCGATCTCTTCAATGTCGGTCATGGTCCCCGGACCATGGATGCCCGGCATTATCAAGTCCATCCTCTCCTTGGAACGCCCCATTGACATCGGGGTTCATCTTTGTCTGACGAGCGAATGGCCGACGATCCGGATGCGACCCGTGCTGGGCGAGTCTGTTCCGAGCCTCCTGGACAAAGACGGCTATCTATGCCCAGGGGCAGATGGCTGGAGCGGCGGGTGGGACCTGGACGAAGTCGCGAGGGAGTTCCGGGCTCAGATCGCGCTCTTGGAAAAGTGGGGAGTCGAGCCAACTCATCTTGACGCTCACATGGTCTTCTATTACTGGAGGCCCGAATTGCTGGATGTCCTTGTCGACGTGGCCAGGGAGAAGAGATTGCCGCTCTTTGTCCACATGAGGAAATACATCGAGCAGTGCGACCGGCTTGGAGCGATGTGTCCGGCCTACGGTAACCTCGCAAACTATTTCTTCCCACCCGGGAACAGGGAAGAAGCCTACAACGAATTTTTGAAACTGTTTCCAGACGATAGCGTGGGTGTTCTGGCCTTGCACGTGTCCTTGAACCATCCGGAGCTCGCGGCAGCGATGGGGGAGGAAGGGATCCGGCGGATTGAAGAATATGATCTGTTCACGGAGCCGGGGATATTCGAACGCTTCGGCGTCGAAGTGGTCCGGCCGGCCGACCTGTACGTTGCTGGCTGAGAAAAAAGGAGGAATCATGAAGAAAATCCTGTTCATCAGCGGATCGATTGGTCTGGGGCACGTCAGCAGAGACCTGGCAATAGTCACGGAATTGCGCCGGCTGAATTCCGATGTGGATGTTTCCTGGTTGGCTGCCTCGCCGGCGAGCGAGGTGATCAAGAATGAGGGGGAACGGCTTCTTCCTGAGGCGGATCAATGGGCCAACGAGAACATACCCGCTGAGGATGCAGGCAAAGGCAGCGCCTTTCACCTCAGCATCTTGAGGTACTTGCTGCTCGCGCGAAAGGAGTGGGAAAACAACGTTGAGGTCTTCCGAAAAGTGACGAGCAAAGAGCGGTTTGACCTCATCATCGGTGACGAGACTTATGAAATAGCTGCAGCGTTGAAGAAGCGACAACTCCCCAAAGTGGCTCCTTTTGTGATTATCTATGATTTCGTTGGATTGGATTCTATGACGAAGAATCCCCTGGAGAGGCTCGGCGTGTATCTCTGGAACAGAGTCTGGGCGAAGGGTTACAAAACTCCTTCTCGATTTGTCGATCGAACCATCTTCATCGGTGAAGAGGAAGACATCCCCGACACGAAACTTGGCTTTCTCCTTCCCAATCGCCGGATCTGGGCCAGGGCACGCTCACTGCAGTTCGCAGGATACGTCCTGCCATTTCAACCCGCAGAATATGCTGACAAGGGGAAAATCAGAAATCGGCTCGGGTATGGTACGGAGCGCCTCATTGTTTGCTCGATTGGTGGCACTTCGATTGGCAAGGAACTCCTCGAGCTCTGCGGACGAGCCGACCCGGTCGTCAGGAGAACGATGCCGGACATCCGCATGATTCTCGTCTGCGGACCTCGCTTGAGTGCCAAATCGGTGTCAGTGCCGAGCGGCGTGGAAGTGAGAGAATACGTTCCCAGGCTCTACGAACATTTCGCGGCGAGTGATCTGGCGATTGTTCAGGGAGGCGGTACGACAACGCTCGAATTGACGGCTCTCAGGCGGCCGTTTCTCTACTTTCCACTCGAGGGACATTTCGAACAGCAGATACATGTGGCCGGAAGGATCGCGAGACACGGGGCTGGTACCAAGCTCATGTACTCGCAGACGACGCCGGAGATACTGGCTGAGAAGATCATCTCACACATCGGCCGGGAGGCGGCCTGGCGGCCAATTTCAGCGAATGGAGCCCAGAAGGCTGCTCAGCTCGTGAACCAGTTCCTTACAGGGAATGGCGAGAGAAAATAATGAGTTGGTTTTCGTTGCGTCCGGACCTAACAGTGTAGTTCATTTACGGTTTTTGGATCGCGTTAGGATAAAGACCATAGCACAGCACCCCCGGGCTTTTGTTCTGTGCGGTGCAAGATCATCTGAGCCAGGAGCGCAGAAGCCGATAACATTTTTGAAAAGCTACGCAACGGAAATACTGGGATCGAATATTGGGCGCAAGACACGAAAGTCGAATACGCGGTCGTTCACACTTCCCCGAAGGGGAAGAATATGTTAACCGAGGGCGTTGCCCTCGGACCATAACCAACATCGTCAACCAGCTACCCTGAAGGGGTTACATACCTGAGAACATATGCCACAGTCACTGACCAAAGAAGAATGATCGGACAAACAATTTCTCATTACATGATAATCGAAAAACTCGGCGAGGGAGGCATGTCCCAAATTTCCCCACGATCCCGACAACGTCGGGAGAGTGGTTGGAAATTTGAGAATCCTGCTGCAGGCGGGAGGAGAAATTGGGTTCGTCTGCAGAACCAAGCGTGTCAAGCTCGTGATAGTTGATGAGCCACTCGATTAAGAAGGTGAAACCTGACCGACAGCAAGTAAGTCGATTTGTGAAAGAACGGAAACACCACCGGCACCGGGATTATGATTATTCGCGACCCGAAGGGTACTTCGTGACCATCTGCACGAAGAATCGTGTTCATTGCTTCGGCGAGATTGTGAATAATGAGATGAACCTGAGCTCAGTCGGTGAGATAGCCGACAGATGCTGGAGAGAATAGCCTGCGCATTTCCCGAATATCGAATTGGATCAATCCGTTGTGATGCCGAATCACATTCATGGGATCGTTGTCATTTTGGATAATCCTGGTAGGGATATTCGCTCGAACATCCCTACCGACAATTATTTTTCGCGCATTTAACCGAGACACGGTTCCCTGGGCGTCATCATCCGATCCCACAAGGCGGCTGTGACAACACTGTGTCGTAGGAATGGCATTAACGATTTTGCATGGCAATCCGGCTATTTTGACCACATTGTCCGTGACGAAAAATCACTAATTCGCATTCGCGACTACATCACAACAAATCCTCAACGATGGACATTTGACAGAGAGAACGCTCGCAGGAAAGAATCTGAGCAATTCGAAAAGTGGCTTGCGGTTGAAGGCCAAAAAATCATCATTTCGCCCAGGAAGATGCTGTGATCGGACAAATTCCAAAATCGCCCACGAACGTTTTTTGGTGAGTGGTCGCGATTTTGAGAATCCCGCTGCCTTTTAGCGGGACAATATCTCACTACCGCATCCTTGAGAAACTAGGCGAAGTCCCAAAGCCGCCGACGACCGTTTTCCAGCGAGTCGTTGCAACTTTGAGGATCCCGCTGAGCGGAGCGAAAGCGGGAGCTGAATCTCTAAGGAAGTCAAATTCATGATTGGGGACACCATATCCCATTATAAGATTCTTGAGAAGCTTGGTGAAGGCGGCATGGGCGTGGTGTACAAAGCCGAGGACACCAAGCTCAAACGCACCGTCGCCCTGAAATTCCTCCCCCCTCAGCTCACGCTTGATGACAATGCGAAATCCCGTTTTATCCAGGAGGCCCGCGCAGCCTCCAGTCTTGACCATCCCTCCATTTGCACAATCCATGAAATCGATGAGACCGGTGATGGACGGATGTTTGTCTCTATGGCATACTACGGAGGCGAACCCCTCAACAAGCGCCTCTCGCACGGAAAACTCACAGTCGATGAAACTCTCCGTATCGCGGTCCATGTCGGAAGGGGACTCGCACGGGCACATGAAGCAGGCGTCGTGCACCGCGATATCAAGCCCGGAAACATCATGCTGACCCAACATGGAGAAGCGAAGATCGTCGACTTTGGTCTGGCAAAACTCGCCGGTGTTTCACGCTTCACCCGGGAGGGTGTTGCCGTCGGCACCACGCATTATATGTCTCCTGAACAGGCCAGGGGCGAGAATATCGACCAGCGTTCCGATATCTGGTCCCTCGGTGTGATGATGTACGAAATGCTCGCCGGTGTACCCCCCTTCAGGGGCGAGTATGATCAGGTTGTACTCTATTCAATCCTCAATCAATCCCACCCGCCCCTTTCGGAACTCGTACCTGATCTTCCCCCCAACATCGAGCGAATTCTTGAAAAGTGCCTCAAGAAAGATGCGCTCGAACGGTATCAGACCGCGGATGAGCTTGTACATGATCTCGAGCGATTCCGGAGCGGTGACCAGATGGGGTTGACCAGCTACGTTTCTGATCTTATTGGATTGTTTCGCAGACCCAAAATTCGAAGAACAACACTTGCTCTGGCAGCACTTATGGTGGTGTTCACCGGTTCTCTCTTCGTCCCCGCTATTCGCGAAGAATGGAAAGGGCTGTTCGGGTTTCCGAGTATTCCCGAAGCCAAATACATCGCCGTTCTTCCCTTTACGAATGTGGGCGGAGAAGTGGAAAACGGAGCGTTTAGCGACGGGATGGTTGAACGGCTCACGAGCAGGATATCCCAACTTGAACGATTTCAAGGTTCTCTGTGGGTTGTTCCAACAGTCGAGGTGTACAAACGGAACATTACCAGCCCGTCAGAGGCAAGGAGTTTCTTCGGTGCAACACTTGCCGTGTCAGGCAGCGTCCAGCGCGACGGCGAATCGATCCATATGACGCTCAATCTGCTCGATGCATCCACGACGCGCCAATTACGCTCGGCAATTATCGAGGGACGAGTGCAGGAATTGGGAGAACTCGAGGAATTGGTGCTGATTGAACTTATTAGAATGCTCGAAGTAGAGGTCCCACCTGCGGCCCGAGCCCGCATGGCGACACTTGGCACGAGCAATTCGCAGGCGCATGACAAATATCTGAAAGGACGGGGATACCTCCAGCGGCGGGGAGTAAAGGGAAGCCTCGACAAGGCGATTGCGCTCTTCGAGGAAGCGGTATTGGAGGATTCAATGTACGCGGAAGTATTTGCGGGACTCGGTGAAGCATATTGGAGGCGATACGAATCGACAAAAGACGTCCAGTGGGTTGAACGGGCTATCCAGAACTCTACCACGGCACAGAGGCTCAACGACAAACTGGCTGCGGTTCATCTGACGCTGGGACTCGTCTATAACGGTACCGGTCGGCATGATGATGCAGAGCGCAAATTCCGCGCAGCTCTCGCCGTTGATCCGGTTAGTGCTGAGGCCTATCAGGGTTTGGCGCGGGCTCTCGAATTCCGTGGCGATCTTGCCGCGGCTGAAGAAACCTACCAGAAGGCCATCGAGATTCGGCCTGGCTATGCGGCTCCGCATAATGATCTGGGCACATACTTTAGTCGCCGTGGCCGGTACGAGGATGCCGCGATGGAGTTTCGCACTGTCATTGAAATTGCACCAGGCGAAGTCAGAGGCTACCGAAACCTTGGTGGCATGTATTGGTACATGAACAAGAAAGAGGAGGCGATACATTGGTTCCTGAAAGCCCTCGAACTTGAACCGGATTATATCACGTACTACAATCTGGCGACACTTTACTATTACGAGGGAAAGTACGCCGAGGTGTCGAAGATGTACCAGAAGGCACTGGAGATATCTGACAAAGACTATCGTGTGTGGGGAGCTCTTGCCGCAGCATACGAGCAGATCCCCGATCCTCAAAAGGCACGAGAAGCGTACGGCCGGGCGATCGAGAAGGGGGAGGAGCACAGGAACGTCAATCCACGAGAACCGGAATTGCTTGCGCAGCTTGCTGGTTACTATGCCGCTGTTGACTCGGTTCGTCAATCACGGATCCTGCTCAACACTGTTGTCAAACTGAATCCTGCGGATATCGGTGTTCTCTACATTATTGGGACGGTCTACGAAACGCTGGGTGACCGCGGGGAAGCGCTCAGCTGGATCGGCATGGCAATCAAGAGGGGTTATTCCATCCAGGAAATCAATGCAAATCCTGAATTACGTGACCTGAGAAAGGACAAGAGGTTCCAGGAAATGCTGAAGCGTTAGTTCTCCGAGCTAACAACAGCTCAAATCATACTCATTATCAATTTCTTAGAAAGGGGGATTCACTTATGGGCGCCCTGCCAAAGGATGTGAGAATCGTCTGTCAGGCCAAGAAGGCCATCGTCGTTCCTCCATATCGAGACGTTCAGCGAGGAGGATCAATTCAATTCATCGCTGTAACCGGCAATACCACCCTTTTCTTTCCGAAGCCAAATCTCTTCACTCCACCTGTGCAGACACTTTCTCTTTCTCGAAATAACCCGCAGGTGTTGAATATCAGCCCGGATGCTCCGGTTGGCGGACATCCCTACGCCGCGTATTGCGAAGACTTGAATGAATTCGCCGAAGGGGGTTCGCCGCCCATGATGATCATTGAATAGATGAACACGTAGAATCAGCGTGGTGACCAGATCATTCAAGAAAGAGTTGTCCTCCCTGGAGGCAATTTTCGGCTTCGTTGATGATTTCGTTGACGCCTACCGGCTTGACGATATTCATAAGTTCGCGCTCCATCTCGCGGTCGAGGAGCTCTTCGTCAACATGGTGAAGCATAGTCCGGGCGCAAGGAACGACGTCGGGATTAGTCTGGATAAGGATACGCGTCTACTCCGTGTTCGTCTTGTGGACACGGAGGTCGAGCACTTCGATCCTCGGGATGTGCCTTCACCACAGATTCACCACGATCTTGAGCACAGAGAGCCGGGCGGACTCGGCCTCTTCCTGGTGAAGCGCTACTTTGACTCTATCGATTATGACTACCACGAAGGAACAAGCACCGTGACGCTCGTGAAAACTCTGGAGAAATGATATGCTGGATATCCGATTCAACGATGAACATGAGATCGCCATCGCGGGCAGATTTGATGTCACTCAGGTCGACAAGGTATCTGAGTTTCTTGCAGGTGTTGGAACGAGCGCGACGCTGAATTTCCGGAAGCTCGAGTACATCTCCAGCGCCGGCATGGGGGTGCTTCTGGCCGCGCAGAAACGGTTGAGCCAGTCGGGACACAAGTTGAAAATTCGGGAGATGAGCCCCCATATTCGGGATGTTTTTCGATATGCCCGATTCGATGTGCTCTTCGAAATTGAGTGATTCGGGGCCTTATGCAACTATGTTTGCAGACGAGACCAACTTTTTTCCTTTTGAATTGTAATTATGAGTGATCGGGTAGACGAAGAGATCATTGACGAGTGCTTGCGCGGGAATCTCAGCGCGTTCGAAGAGTTGGTTCATAAGTACGAGAAAGTGATGTACAATACGGCCATTCGGATCGTGCACGACCCCGATGATGCGGCTGACATTACGCAGAACGCGTTTATCAAGGTTTTCGAGCGACTCCACAGATACAACCGTCGGAAGAAGTTTTTCAGCTGGCTCTATCGGATCGTCGTCAATGAATCTCTCAATATCCTCAAGCGGCGCAAACTGACGATCCCGGACGACGAAAACATCCGGTCGACAGGTCTTCAGCCCGATGCGAAATATGATGAGAAGGAGGAGACACAATCGATCGAAGAAGCACTTCTCGATCTTCCTGTTGATCAACGGGTTGTAATCATCCTTCGCCACTTTCACAATCTGTCGTATCGCGATATGAGTTACGTGGTCGACGCCTCGGAGAAGAGAGTGAAATCAAGACTCTTTGCCGCACGCCAACTATTGAGAAAGCTTCTAATCCAGAGAGGCCTCTTTCAGGTATGATCGACGATCGACACCGAGAACTTATCAATGCCTCCATCGACGGCATGCTATCGCAAGATGATCAGGAATATCTGAGTCATTATCTTTCTCAGAACTCCGAAGCAAAAACGATGCACGATCAACTGAGAGAACTTTCACAAGCACTTTCAATGGTAAACGAGGCCGAGCCGCCTCCGCAATTGCGACACAATATTCTGCAGGCAATCCGAATGAAGCAGGAAGAGAAAAAACAAACACCGATGATAATCCGATTGGCAACCGCGGCGCTTGATATGCGAAACCGGTTTGCCTATGTCTATGTCTTTACTGCCGGCATCGTGCTGGGCGTGGCGCTCTCCAGCGTTGTCCTGAACCTTGAACGGGAGACACAATTCGACAATCGGGATCTGTCCGGGACATTGTCCACCCCCCCGACAAAGAGTGACTACAAACCTGTTGATCGCGTCGACTTTGCGGAAGCCGCAATTCAGGGATCGATGTTTATCGGAAGAACCGGGAACAGCGTTTTGGTGGAACTCACGGTAGATTCCCGGGAGGAGATCGAGGTCATCGCTCAATTCAGTGAGGACGAGATGCGGCTAACTGGCTTTCGTCATCTGCAGGAAGGCATATCAGGGATCGCGGTGTCCGAGGGGAGGGTGCAATTCAAAAACAGAGGAGAAAACCAGTACCATTTATTTTTCAATGACAGAGGACCCGCCGGCGGGATGCTTCACTTGAGGATTTACTCCGCAACAGGGCTTCTGTACGAGCACAGAATGAATGTCATAAACAGCAGGTAGCAAGCGTCGATTCTCGAACAACTCACAAATTTCTTCTTTCCAATAAACAGGGAGGTTATCATGCCAGACAAAAAGTCATTCCTTAGTGGAGGGAGAGGGATTGCAGTCATGATGGTCGCACTCGTCGTCATTGTCATCGCCCTCTACTTCTCGCTGAACTATCCTCCGCCGCAGCAGGGAGAAATCGAGGGGACAATGGGGGGCGTTCAGAAAGCTGACCGGTACCGCTCTGAGCAAGTTGCCACCGGCGACGTGAGTCTCAAGAGTCAGGAGTACCAAACACTAATCCAGAATCCAACGTTCATGAAGGCGATGCAGAACGAGGACTTCCGGAAGGCATTGAGCAACGAGGATTTCCTCCGAGCCGCTCTGCAAGAGGATTTCCTGCGCGCCATCCAAAGCGCAGAATTCCAGAAAGCCATCACCAGCACGGATCTCCTCAAAGCCCTGCAGGAAGAGCAATTCATGAAAGCCGTCTCTCAGGAAGACTTCCTGAAGGCAGTCAGTTCCGAGGATTTCCTTCGGGCGGCGATGAGCGCAGATTTCCGCAAGGCCCTTGCTGACGAAAGCTTCCAGAAGGCAGTGACTCAGGATGATTTTCTGAAGGCCGCACAGAGTGCCGACTTCATGAAGGCGATCCGCAGTGAGGATCTTCTGAAGGCCGTTCGCAACGAGGAGTTTATGAAGGCGCTCCGGAGTGAAGATTACATGAAGGCCGTTGGCGCAACTGATTTCCTCAAGGCCGCGAAAAGCGAAGACTTCCGCAAGGCCATTGAAAATGAAGATTTCCTAAAGGCCCTTCGCAACCAGGATTTCCTCAAGGCATTGAGAAATGAAGATCTGCAGAAAGCAATCCGGAATGAGGATTTCCTCAGAGCCGCGCTCGAAGCAGATCATCTCAAGGCCCTTCAGACTCAGGATTTCAACAAGGCGATCGCGAATGCGGACTTCCTGAAAGCCATCAGAAACGCCGATCTCCGCAAGGCGATCAGCAGCGACGCATTTCTCATGGCGCTCGCGCATGGGGATTTCCTGAAAGCCCTAGGCAGCGAGGAATTTCGGAAGGCTATCGGTTCGACGGAATTCCTGAAGGCCATCAGCCAGGAGGAATTCCAGAAGGCCGCCATGTATGAGGATTTCTACAAGGCGATACAGAGGCAAGAGTTCATGAAGGCGGTGCAAGACGCAAGCCTCGAAAAGAAAGCCTATTGAGACATCCAAGAAGCCAACACTTCGGGCTTGATCATTTTTGGGAGAGAAACTGTCCCGGGGGTTGAAAGAGGTGAGGAGGTGCCGTATCTTGTAACGGCATCTCCTTTCTTTTTGGTCGCGAAAATACCGGCGCTTTCCCCATTGCTTCAAATTTCAGGCCTTACGAGTTCTTCGAACGCTGAAGGGTCCTTGTTACGGCAACTTCTTCACGAGCCAACATAGAAGGAGATAGACGTGAGAGACTATCCGCGGTGGCTCCTCGCAATTGTACTGCTCTCTGTGCTTCCCCCTGACTCCCTTCATGCACAACTCCAAATGCTCCAGACCAAAGACCTCCGGCTCATCTACTCTACTATACAAAGTTGCACGAACAGTATGTCCCTCATATCGCCCGCAGCTTCGCGAATGCGTTCCGCTATCACAAAGCACGGTTTGGGTATGAGCCGAATCAGGAGGTTACGGTCCTGGTACACGATTTCTCCGACTATGGAAATGCGGGGGCAACGGCGGTACCTAGAAACTTTGTCAACATGTCTCTCGCTCCCCTGAACTATGTCTACGAAACCGCTCCGGCGAACGAGCGTGTAAACTCGAACATGAACCACGAACTGGTGCACATCGTGACCAGCGATCAGGCCTCCTCATCTGACCGATTCTATCGATCGATCTTTTTTGGAAAAGTCTCCCCGACGTCCGAAAACCCCTTGTCGATGTTCTATTCCTATTTGACCAATCCCCGCCGCTATTCTCCCCGGTGGTATCACGAAGGAATTGCGGTCTTCATGGAAACCTGGATGGCCGGCGGATATGGCCGGGCTCTCAGTCCATACGACGAGATGGTTTTCAGAACAATGGTTCGTGACGGAAGCCATATCTATGATGTGGTTGGACTTGAGTCCGAGGGGACAACGATTGATTTCCAGGTCGGCGCAAACTCGTACCTCTACGGCACCCGGTTCATGAGCTACCTCGCGTACCAATACGGTCCGGAAAAACTCATTGACTGGATCGCTCGGACAGACGGAAGCAACCGCTATTTCTCCTCGCAGTTTGAGAACGTTTATGACACATCTCTCGATAACGAGTGGTCTCGGTGGATCACCTGGGAGCGGGAGTGGCAAACTGTAAATCTCGCTTCGATTCGGCTGTTTTCGATCACATCCTTTCGGCCGATTTCGAAACGGGCCCTGGGATCAGTCTCGCGAACACACTACGACTCCTCCACCGGCACAATGTATGCTGCGGTGAACTACCCCGGCCAAGTCTCGCACATCGCGGCTATTTCTCTGGAGGATGGGAGAATCAGGCAACTCTGTGAAGTCAAGGGAGCTGCATTGTATTACGTATGCGCACTGGCATTCGACAAATCAACCGAAACACTCTTTTTTACGACCGACAACAATGGGTGGCGCGATCTCAACGCTCTCGATGTTCGCTCCGGACGTGTCACGATGCTCCAGGCGGACGTTCGGACTGGTGATCTCGCTTTCAATCAGGCCGATCGATCACTCTGGGGAATCCGTCACTTCAATGGCATCTCCTCAATCGTCAGGATCCCACCCCCTTATGATCAGATTGAGCTTGTCCACGCGTGGCCATACGGGACCGATATATTCGACATCGACGTCTCACCGGACGGCCGGTACCTCGTTGGAGGAGTGGCCGATGTGAGCGGGAGGCAGCAGCTGATTCTGTTGGAAATTCCGAAACTCCTGAATGGCGATTCGCGCTATGAAGTGCTCTTCGATTTCGAAAATAGCACACCGTCGAATTTTACCTTCTCACATGACGGACGATATCTCTTCGGAACCTCATACTTCACCGGCGTCTCCAACGTCGTGCGATATGATTTCGAGCGAAAGGAGATGGAGTGGATCAGCAACTGTGAGTCTGGGTTATTCCGACCCCTACCGATCTCGCCGGATTCACTCATTGCGGTCAGTTATACCGGAGCTGGCTTTGTTCCGGGAATAGTTGCCAACAAGGTGGTTGAAGATGTGAGCGCCACACGATATCTCGGTACCGCGATCGCCAATAAGCATCCTGTCGTGACACACTGGAAGGTTGCGCCCCCCTCGGAGAAGGTGATCGATATTGACTCGCTCACGCTCTATTCCGGCGAGTACCATCCTCTCCGGAACGTGCGGCTTGTCTCCGCCTACCCTGTCGCGGAGGGATACAAGGAATTTGCTGCAATGGGAATGAGATTCGGTTTTTCCGATCCGATGCTGATGCACGAGTTTGGTGCAACGGCATCATATACTCCCAATGCAATTGTTCCGGCGGCGGAACGCGTTCATGCATCGTTGAGCTACAGTGTTTCCAAATGGAAGATCCACGCTCGCTACAACGGCGCTGATTTCTATGATCTGTTCGGCCCAACAAAGACGAGCAGAAAAGGGTACTCGCTCTCCATCAACTACAAGGACTACCTCATCTTCAATGAACCGGAGACGTTCGACTATAACTTTCTTCTGGCAGGGTATGGGGGTCTCGAGAGACTTCCTGATTATCAGAACATCCGCACCTCGTTTGACAAGTTTCTTGTTGGAAGCGCAAAACTGCAGTATCGGCACATGCGCTCTTCACTCGGAGCCGTTGATTACGAGAAGGGAATTCGATGGCATATGGTGGGACTGAGCACCTACGTCCGGTCCACTCAATTTCCGCGCCTTTACACAGGCATTGACTACGGCATCCCCCTTCCCATCGACCACTCGTCGATCTGGCTTCGGGGAAGCGCAGGAACTTCCTTCGGCGATCGCAGCGATCCGTTTGCAAATTTCTATTTTGGTGGATTTGGCAACAATTGGGTGGATTTCCAGGAGAGCAAGCGATATCGGGAATATTACAGTTTTCCCGGGGTCGAACTCAACCATATTGGTGGAAGGAACTTTGCCCGGGGAACGGTTGAGTGGAATCTGCCACCGGTGAGATTCCGAAAGCTCGGAGTTCCGGCATTTTATTCGAACTGGATGCGCACATCTCTGTTCAGCTCTGCCATCGTCACAAACGTTGACGAGAAAACGCTTCGGCAATCGTTGCTCAATGTCGGCGTGCAGGTTGACTTCAGGTTAGTCCTTTTCTCTATGATTCAGTCGACTTTTTCTCTTGGATATGCTGTTGCCTTTGAGGATCACTCACGTCCCAGCAGAGAATTCATGATTTCTCTCAAGATCTTGTAGAACGACGGCCATCGTTCCATCATCCTAGACCAGTAGTGTCCCATTAAAAGTTGAATAATGACAATTTTCTATGTGATGGCTTAATATAGGGGGTAAATGATGGATTCAAAATTCAAATCGATTTCAATGGTTTTTTACCGTCATCGCTTTGTGAATAATAGCTTACAAGTATTTTGAATGGCTTTCTTGGGACACTACTGATCCTAGACCATTAATCAGAATTTCGATCTTGCCATCTTCCGTTCTCCAATTCATCCTCATCGTAAACATCGGTATTATTCCCGTCCTGATATTTCTGGGGGCCCTCGTAGTCCTTGATAGCTACAAGCTCGTCCGACTGCGGTTGGTCGTGCTCACCGTAGTGATTGGAAGTCTCTGGGCCGCTATCACATACGTTGTCAATGTCCAATTGATGGATTTCCTTCAGCTCAATCACGAGCCGTACAGGAGATACATTGCTCCCGCTGTGGAGGAGCTGTTGAAGGCGATGTATGTATTCTATCTGGTGAAAAGAAGGAAGGTCGGATTTGCGGTTGATGCAGTGATATACGGATTCGCGATCGGCGCGGGTTTTGCTGTGGTCGAAAATCTGTACTACATGCATGCCCTGTCAAATGCAAACGTGTATTCCTGGTTCGTGCGAGGCTTTGGAACGGCAGTCATGCACAGCGGGGCCACCGCGATCGTCGCCATCATCGCTAAATCACTTGCCGATCGGGCATCGTCACCGCGATTAGGAGTAATCCTGCTCGGATTGCCGATTGCCATCGCGATTCATTCGGTCTACAATCATTTCTTTTTTTCTCCGCTCCTTTCCACGATTGGAATTTGCATCGCTCTGCCGGTTCTTTTTCTCTTTATTTTCGACCGCAGCAGGGCGGCAACACGAACATGGCTCGGCGTGGGGTTCGACACCGACGTAGAACTCCTGAATCTGATCATCGGGGGGGACATTGCGAAGACGAAGATTGGATTGTATCTCGAGGCCTTGCGTGATCGGTTTCAGAATGAGATCATCGCCGATATGCTCTGTTATCTTCGAATCCATCTCGAACTGGCCGTGCAGGCCAAGGGGTTGTTGCTCATGCGTGAGGCGGGATTTGAAATACCGCGGGACCCGGAAGTGAAGGCCAAGTTCCATGAATTGACGTATCTTCATGGAGCGATTGGCACAACGGGAATTCTCACGCTGAAGCCAATTCTCCATACCTCAGACAGAGAGTTGTGGCAGCTTCATATGCTGGGACAGCAGTAGCACACTCTTCGCGAGCACGTATCTCGGGCGACAAGTTACTGGATGAATATTCGATTTGCGGCGAGCACCAGCAGAACGTCTGCGCAACCGATTCAGGTCGGTGCGATCTTATCCAATGTCTAACTATCAGGAGGATCTCCGATGCAGACAAAGTCAAAGTTGAACGTCACCATAGAATATGATACTCAAGAGAAAAAATACAAAGCGAAACCGGGGAGGCTGGAAATCAAATTGGCAAACGACGGTGGAGTTGTTTTCAAAGCCAAGGGCACCGACGTGATCTATTTTTTTCCTGAGAAGAATATTTTCAATCCCCCGATCCAGGTCGTGTCCGTTGGCAAGGACAAATCCGAACCTCTGAATCTATCAGGAATGACTGGAGAATTCCCGTACGCGGTCTTCTGTAAGACAACGAATGATTTTGCTGAGGGAAATTCGCCTCCGATGATGATTATTGAATGATCACGGTTTGGAGATACCGGGCATCAATGCGACGCTGGGTGACCTACCGTCTCGCACAACAACGCAGCACCCCGCCGAGCTATGAATGACAAATTCTCTCGCGAAGGCAAGGTGTTGAGCGACCACAATAGTCCTTTACAAATGTGAGAGCAACGTTGTTGTGCGTGTTAGGCGCCGTATTTCATTTCCCCAGCGATTGCTTGGTCTCTCTGAATCACAGAAGCTCGATTCTCTTTGTGAAGCATTGAAGAAGATTATCCTCTGCAACACGGAATGCGGTGCCTCGATTTCGCACTTGACCGTTGCTCTTCAGATGCATACGAAGGTCGACGACGACGTGCCCCTTCCTAATTGAGTGCAGCAAACCTCGTTTGCTTGGTTTGTTGAGTAGATAAGCGTTGGTGTAGTGGAATTGCTCTTTTCCCCTTTGACCCTGTTGCGTGTTGGCTATAACGAGAATGAGCGACGGTAGCTTCTGAGTGAAATATTGCATCAGTGCATCAGAAGCCCAAGAGGCAATGATGTTGTTCTTTGAGTCACGAAGTTGAAGGGCGTTCTTGGTTGTGGCGAGTTTGAGGCCCTGTGGATTCGGCCTCACAGTCACTGTGCATTTGAGAGCTTTGCGCCCGCCTCTGTCTCGATACCCGTATTTCTTGATAACGCTGGACTGAGGAAGCTTCCAAACCCCACGGTTGAATGTGAACATCGTGACAAACGAAGAAGCGCTTCGTCGCTTTGATTTCAATTCGATCTGCCCAAAGTCGGGTAGCCTGATGTTGTTTTCTTTGAGTCCAAGCAGGGTTTCGAGTGTATAACCAATCCCAGTATTCCCCTTGCGTTTTGAAGAAATGAATCCGTCAGAGCGAATTCTCCTGAGCTTGGACTTGAAGTCACGGAGATTCATTCTTCGGTCGATTCAGCTTGAAATGTTGCTCTCACTCTGCTTGTACGGTTCATTTCTGCTTCCTCAGCACGACGATATACTCGTTTAACATTGTTGTGTCGAGTTTGCCGGGCTCGTTTGTCGGGCTATTCTTAGCGGGCATTCTCTTGTTGGGGATACTGCGGAGAAATGTATCAACGTGAACGAATTTGTTTCGCTCAAAAAACGAAACAATTGCCTGATTAGTGGGCAACGTGACACCCTTCACTCTGCGATTACCGACAACATAGCATACATAGCCACCTCGCCGAATGAGGGGCGAGACATTATGGATTGACCTTTCAAGATCAATATAGAAGGAAGCTATTTCTAGGGAACGTTTGTGGTCGACCTCACAAATCTGTTTGATGGCTTTGTCCAGCGTTCTGCATTCAAATTTTGGAATGTGCCCGTTGGATTGGCCTCCCATTAGTTTCTTGTCAACAAGGTTTGGTTCCTGAAGATCAAGCCATTGGCTGGAGAGTCGGGAGTATTGACCATAAGCTACGGTGGTGCGTGAATCGCCGTAGGGCGGTGAAGTAATGACCAAATCAAAATCCGATTTGGCAAGGGTCTCCGGGATTCCTTCAACTGTGTTGAAATCAAGGATTGTGACGGATGCCTTGCGAGGAGAGTCCTTGATGGTGGCCAAGTAAGCCAACATTCCCTTTCGATTGCGAGACAGCTTGTTTTCTATAATGCCATAGATATCTGGATTGAATGAGGACATTTGTTTCTCCCTCATTCGGAACAGCTTGAACTCTGCATTGCGGGTGAGAGATGACTCACGGACAGTTTCGCTATAGGCAACTTTGAAAAAGTCTCGGACATCCTCGTTATCTATTTGCCAAATGTATTTCTTGAGATATGTGAGCTTGCGAATCACGTCTGGTTGGAACCAAAAGTCAATGTTGGGAAAATTCGGAATTGGTAGGACAGGAGGCTCGCCTTCAAAACGAGCTTTGAAAGCAAATTCAGCGAAGTCCTTCAAATACAAATCAAGAATCTGTTGACGAATAGGGGTTGTCTTGGCTTTAGCAATAAGGCATGCAAGCGGATTGAGGTCACTTCCGGCAGCATCGATTCCTTTGAGTTGAGCTTCAACGAGCGAAGTGCCTGTACCGCAATAAGGGTCAAAGAGTTTCTTAGCAGAGGAACCGAAGAGTTCAAGCAACTTGGAAGCAATTTGTGGAATCATTCGAGCTGGGTAATCGTGAAAACAATGGGTCATTGGCCTGGTGTCTTTGCCACGAAAATCCCAGTCGATTTGTACGCGATGTTGAGCTGCACGCATAAGTTCACCCATAGATTTGGTTTAGGTCTTGAATAATCTGAGAGAAGTTCCCAACACGCTCACCCCAATCGCCAGCTTTGGTAATATACACAAAATCAAAGAAACGCAGCATCCCGATTTGTTGCGGGTTGGTTATTTCCTCATAGAAGTTTGTGGTGATGAGTCCAACCTTGAAGTTCACCTGCGATTCATAAGAGAGCTCGTACTTGGCTTTGATGGATTGACAGTCGTCAGCAGTGGCAATATCCATCAACAGTTTCCATTTGTAGGTTTGGCCAACCCGCTCTCGCAGAGATGTCTTCATTGAGTAGATGATCACTGGTTTCTGGAGCGTGTGCCCTTTACTGTAAATGAGCAAGTCAATATCGGGCTTCTGGATGTCGTTGCCGACTTTGATCGTTGCATATTCATTGACGATGCGATGTCTCTTTGGCTTGAGTGTGATTTCAATGTCCTGAGAGAGAATGTCTGCCTGCTGATGTCGTACGAGTGCGTAAGCAACCAGCCCTTGAAAAGCGTTTCCTGCAACCGTCTTGCTCGCCTGGTCGAAATCGCTGATGACGCCTTCGTCAATACGAGCTTGGATGAGTTGGCCAACTTCTGGGATACTGCCTTGCATAATATCCGTAAGGTAATTCATCGCTTCCGTGAGACCGACTTCCTGTGCCTTCTTCTCGAATTTCTGTTTGAGTGGATTGAAATAGTACCGGGCGTCGAGTTCCTTGACCAAACCGTTCAAGATGATCTCCTGTGATTGGGTGATAGATTTCAGCTGTATCGGTCATAAGATAATGAAATATGGCGCCTAACGGAACAAACTGCGTACCACGAACCAGGCATTTGACGGACGTTCGGCGAGCCGGCGGAGATACCAGGCGTACCATGCGGAGCCGTAGCTGATCAGTACCCTCAACCGGTATCCCTCCTGGACGAGTTTTTGCTGAAGGTCACGTTTGATCCCGTAGAGGAGCTGGAATTCGTATTTCTCGTTCGGGATATTCTCCTCAAGGGCAAACCGATTTGTCTGTTCAATAATCTTCGGGTCATGCGTCGCGATCCCGATTCTTCCTATCTGGTCAGATGGTGTCCGAAGCATGATTTCCGTCAGGCGGATGAAGTTTCGGTCCACATCGGACTTCCGGGGAAATGCAACGCTTGCCGGCTCTTTGTACGCTCCTTTGACAAGCCGGATGGATGGGGAAAGGGGCATGAGCGATGCGAGATCGGCTTCTGTGCGATACAGGTACGACTGCAGACAGATCCCCACATTGCTGAATTCCATCCTCAGCCTTCTGTAAATATCGAGCGTGGCATCGACATACGGACTGGATTCGATGTCAATCCAGAGGAAATTCCCAACGTCATGCGCTTTCACAACGAGTTCCCGCACGTGGGCGAATGCTCTGTCAGGACTTAGATCAAGACCCATCTGTGTTAGCTTGACCGAAACTTCTGTCGGGAGATCGCCGCTTCGAAGCCGCTGATAGAGGTCGAGGTAGTGATCTCTGTTCCGCTCCGCTTCTCCCAGATCTTTTATATTCTCTCCAAGGTACGTAAGCACCGTCGCAGTTCCTGACACCTTCAGATTCGCCGCTTCAGCCAGAGCGGCTTCGACCGTCTCTCCCGGCATGAACTTTCGGACCGCCCTCTTCGCGAAGGCCGTGCGTGGAATTCGCTCTCTGAGAAAGGCATTTGTGGAAGACCAAAGGAGAATGTTTTTCATGATCGCCATCGGAATAGCTCCAAGCTGCTGAAATGCTCACACCGAAACTTTATTGCTCCCCCGCACGTTAAGAAGCATGAGTTTCACTTTGCCAGAATCACGTTCAATTCTACCCATTTTTCCGTAAATTTACAATCACGCCTGGGTTCACGATGTTCGATCTCCGGTAGCCGAAATATGACTTTCGTTCGTCACGCCATAATTTGCCTTTTGCTCGCGTGGATCACACAGGGGGCGATCGCGCAGGGTTGGGATACCTCCAGAAGGCTTCCCATCTGGCTCCCGCTTCAGCTGGTCCCGAATCTCACGTGGTACTCGTCCGAGGCAGCGACCGCTTTTGGATTTGAATGGGAAGCGACTCCGTTATCCTATTCTTTCGGCATCAACAAACACGTCTCTCCCTGGAGTTCATTCATCGTCGTCCCGACATACCGATTCACCGGATCGGTGGAATTAAATGTTGCGGGACAGCTGTATACATCACCCATTGCGTCATCGCACACCGGGATCTCAACATCGCTGATGGGATATGTTCCGCTGGTTGAACGCGGTGAACACCTCACTTTCAATCTCGGCATTGGAATGCATCGCGTTGCGGGACAGACGAAGATATTTAAGGCGGCAGGATTTTCCACGCTGTTCGGATTTCTGCATTTCAATATCAAACAACTTTCAAGTCCGACGATCTGGATTACGTCACTCGAATTTCGTTTCTTTTGAATGCGCAAACATCCTCAGATCATACTCTTGTCTGCCCTGCTGTTCCTTCTTGCCGGATGCAGCTCCGTTGTGGGCCGATTTCTCGCCCGATCGGTTGAGCGGATTGGCGCTCCAATCACGTCGGTTCCCGAAAAAATCCAGGATCCTATCCGTCCCGGCGCTGAACTTGCCATCACATGGGTGGGGCACGCGACCGTCCTGATTCAGATCTACGATAAGGTATTCATCACTGATCCGATGTTCACGCGAACCGTCGGCATGGTGATGCGCCGGAATATCGAATCGGGCCTCGATCCCTCCTCGATTGCGAAGCTCGACTACACGCTTATCTCCCACACACATCTGGACCATTTCAGCTACGGCAGCATTGACATGCTTCCGCAGGACGGCGTGTTGCTTGTGCCGTTCGGCGCTCTTCCGTACACGCCGGACTTTGACCATCGTGCAATTCGGGAAATGAGGCCGTGGGATGTTTTCGAAGAAGCGGGTGTACGTATCACGGCGGTACCGGTACAGCACTTCAGCGGGAGATATGGATTTGATATCCCGTGGGCAAGAGATCGGGGATACACGGGATACGTTATCGAGTACCGCGGCAAAACTGTGTTCTGTGGTGGCGACACCGGATACCACCCCGAACTATTCAAAGAGATTGGAAAGAAGTTCAATGTCGATGTGGCGCTGCTTCCCATCGCTCCGATTGAGCCACGCGATTTCATGTCGCATAATCACATCGATCCCGGGGAGGCCTTGCGCATTCTCGAAGACCTCAACGCAAAGGTTATGATGCCGATGCATCACCGTACGTTTGAGCAGGGTTTTGACCCCGCGTTGACATTTGCCGTGGAACAACTGCAGAGGATCGCCCACGAAAAGGATCTCACCGATCGCGTGCTGGTCCTGGGTATCGGCGAACAGCGATTATTCTTAACCGGAACGGATGCAAACGACTGAGCGTTTTCCCCCACGCAATTTCATCTTTGATATCGACGGAACAATCCTCGATTCTCACCGGGACATTGTCGATGCGCAGCTCTGGACACTTCGTCAGTTGGGCATTGATGGCATCAGGCCCGAGGAGTTAGGCCGGCACATCGGGAAGCCCATCGCAGAGATCTTTGCCACGATTCTCCCGCCGTCAATCCATTCAGAAATTCCCCGGTTAGCGATCGTCTATCGCGACTACTACCGGAAGCACATGTTGGATCACACAGATCTCTTTCCTGGCGTCGAATCAATCCTCAGGGGGTTATCTGATCGTGGATTTGGACTCGCCGTTGCCACCACAAAGTCGACGGAGACTTCGACAAAGATCCTCTCTCACTTTGGGATCGCGAAATTCTTCCGCATCATCCAGGGATCTGATTCACCACCGTACAAGCCCGATCCGGCGATCATTCAATCTATTCTCGACATCCTGAAATGGAACCCCGGCGAGACCGTCATGATTGGTGATTCGGCAAACGACATTCTGGCTGGAAAGCGAGCAGGAACCCAAACCTGTGGCGTCACATCTGGTTCCCTCCGGCGGGAGGAAATACGAGCGCTTGATCCAGACTATGTCATTGATTCAATAGCCGATTTGGAATCCATCCTCTAGAGTAATCTTCCCTTTTCCCTCTTTACCGAAATATGTCGGTCCTTGTCCGTTTCCATCTTGCTTCACGATCATTCTTCAAAGGGGAAATGATAGACAGTCGAAGCTCTCTGACAAATGCCTTCACCATCGGCTCGGAAATGTCGGGGGGCATACGGAATGTCTTGTGGAGAATATCTTCATCCGCGACGCTGAGCATGGGATCAACTTCCAAACAAATCTCGACCGTGTAGGACAGGTGGAGAAGATCTACATGCGGAACATCCACATGGACGAGGTGCAAACGGCGATGTTCATGTTCCAGATGGACTACCTTACCTATCGCGGGAATAACTTCCCAACGGCGTTCAATGGGTTCTTTCTGAGCAACCTAACCTGCCGGCTCTCTCAGAACTACGCGTTCAAGATCGTGGGGGTTGCTCAACAACATATCGAGCGGATTTACCTTGAGAACATCTCGGTAACGCGATCGATCAGTGATGATCTCATTGTGTATACGAGGGACATTGTCGCCAACAACGTCGTTGTGAATGAACAATCATGGAAGTTGCCGGTTGGAGCGAAGAAGAAGAATTAGGCGGAGTCAGAAGTGGCATCGTTCTCGTGTCACGCTTCGACTTCGCTCTCAAACAGATCTCAACAGCTGCGCTCAGCGTGACATGCGTATAAGCCATCCTGAGCCCTGCAAGTCACTCATCGACTTCGCTTCTAAACAGATCTCAGCAGTTACGCTCAGCGTGACACACGCCCAAGTCATCCTGAATGAGCGCTTTTTTTTATCGCGCGACCACCCTTTGATCTGGCGCTCAGCCATTATCGCTTGAGACATGGAAGGGAATTCCTGCGACCATACGAGTTCTACAGGTCTGCGAATTGAGGTGTAACCACGGTAGGTTCCCAGCTGGTGCTGCAATGACCTTCTTTCTGGATTTGACGTCACCCCTGTGTAGTATGAACCATCTGAACAACGCAGAATGTAGCACCACCCGCGTTTCATTCTTCTCCCCAACGAATGCGTTATCAAACGATAGTTATCCTGAGCTCTGCAAGTCACGCTTCGACTCCGCTCTCGGGCAGATCTCAGAAGCTGCGCTCAGCGTGACATGCGTGTAAGTCATCCTCCCCCAGAGGGGTCGAGACTATGTGAAAAGTCGTTGTTGTCACTCTGAGCGGAGCGAAGAGTCTCGAATTTAGTTCAGATTCTTCTCCCGCCAAAATACGGCGGGATCAGAATGACAGTTCCTGAGAAAGGGTTTTGACACAGTCTCGGTCCCTTCGGGAAGCGCCTGCCGCGGTCAGGCGGAAAATCGAAGGACTGCCCCTGGTTACTTCACGCTGTTAATTTCTTCCAGTTCCTTCTGCTCAATGCTTCCCACCCCATCCTCGCTGACATCCGCAACGCTGGAAACATGCTTCTTCTTTTCCGAAATGAATGAATAGAGAGCCGGTATGACATACAGTGTGAGAATGCTCGCGAAGATCAAACCGCCGATCACGGCGATGCCCATCGATACCCGACTCTTCGCTCCGGCGCCCAGAGCGAGTGCTATCGGTAATGCACCCAGTATGGTTGAGAGGCTTGTCATCAGAATCGGGCGGAAGCGAGCAACCGCGGCATCCTGGATTGCATCGATTATAGACAATCCCTGAGCCTTCCGCTGATTTGCAAATTCCACGATCAGGATCCCGTTCTTCGTCACCAGTCCGATCAACATGATCTGTCCGATCTGACTGAAGATGTTCAGTGTCTGGGAAAAATACCAGAGCGAAAAGAGCGCTCCGGCCAGTGCAAGAGGCACAGTAAACATGATCACCAGAGGATCCCGAAAACTCTCAAACTGCGCAGAGAGAACGAGATAGACAAGAATAAGCGCCAGGAAGAACGCATAGAAGAGACTGGTTGAGCTCTCCGCGTAGTCTTTTGAAGGCCCGTCGAGCTCGGTGGCAAAAGATTCATCGAGAACCCGGTCCGCAACCTCACGCATCGCGTCAATGCCGGCCCCGAGCGTGTACCCCTCCGCCAGTCCTGCCGAGACCGTGGCCGAGACAAATCGATTGAACCGATACCGCGACGGCGGACTGCTTTCCTCAACCAGCGTCACGAGGTTATCGAGCTGGATCAATTCCCCCTTTGAGCTTTTCACGTAGATCGACCTCAGGTCGAGGGGTTTGTTGCGCTTTTCCCGCGTGACCTGTCCAATGACCTGATACTGCTTTCCCCCCATGACGAAGTAATCAAACCGCTGGCCACTGAAGGCAAGTTGCAGCGTTTGCGCGATATCTGTCGCCGAGACTCCAAGCGTGCGAGCCTTGTCCCGATTGATCTCCACCCGGATTTCCGGTTTGTTGAACTTCAGGTTGACATCAACGAATTGAAACGCCTTATGTTTCTGCGCTTCCAAAAGAAATGTCGGGATGACCTCTTTGAGTTTATCAAAGCTCGGAGCCTGCAGCACAAATTGCACCGGGAGACCGAAACCTCGTGAGCCGATCGATTGATCCTGCGATACAAAGGCCCTCGCTCCCGTTTGCTGTTGGACGATCCCCGATACTTGCCGGAAGATTTGCTGCTGCGTCCGATCACGCTCCCCAGGGCTCTTAAGAATGAGGAACGACATCGCTGCATTCACACCGCCGCTTCCGCCAAAGCCCGGAGATGTGATCGACAGGACCGCTTCACGCTCCGGAACGGCTTTCATGAGTATCGACCCCAAAACATCTACGTAGGCGTCCATGTATTCAAACGTAGCCCCCTCTGGTCCCGTAGCTATCACACGCATGCCGCTTCGGTCTTCGAGTGGTGCAAGCTCCGATTGAAGCGCCAACCCGAAGAGGAAAATGCCTGCCATCGAGACCCCAACAATGATAAATGCCAGACGTCTCTTCTTCATGAATGTTTCAAGCGACGAACGATACGCGCCGGTTAGCCAGTTGAAGAATGGTTCTGTTTTGTAGTAGAACTTACTATGCGATTGCCGGGGGCGAAGGAGTCGCGTCGAAATCATCGGTGTTAGCGTCAGTGCAACGAAGGAAGAGATGATCACCGAACCTGCGAGAACAACGCCAAATTCCCGGAAGAGACGTCCGGTGATTCCTTCCAGAAAGATAACCGGCAGAAAAACCGCTGCCAATGCTACTGTGGTTGAGATTATGGCAAAATACACTTCGCGTGATCCAAGAAATCCGGCTTCCATCGGCTCCATTCCTTTCTCCACCTTCGCAAAGATGTTCTCGAGCATTACGATCGCGTCGTCTACGACGAGACCGATGGCGAGAACAATGCCGAGTAATGTCAGGACATTGATCGAGTACTCCGCGAGATACATGATGAAGAATGCGCCAATGAGAGAAATCGGAACGGCGATCATCGGAATGATCGTGGTGCGGATATCTCTCAAAAAGAAAAAGATCACAAGAAAAACGAGAATAAATGCAAGGCCGATCGTCTGGGCCACCTCAAGGATCGATTCCCGTATGTATTTCGACGAGTCGAATCCGAGTCCGATGCTCACATCTTCCGGCAAATCCCTCTTGATGTCTTCGAGGCGTCGATAGAATTCGTTTACAATGGAGATGTAATTTGCGCCCGATCGAGGAATCAGCACCATCCCAACCATCGGAACTCCTTCACGCTTCAGTATTGTCCGGTAGTTTTCCGGCCCCAGCTCCGCATATCCCACATCTCTGAATCGAACTACGCGTCCTTCTGTCTCTTTGAGTACGAGATTATTGAAGTCTTCAACGGTTTGCAGTCGGCTCATCGTCCGAACGGTCATTTCGGTGGATGTTCCCTCGATGCGCCCGGATGGAAGCTCCACGTTTTCGCGCAGGAGCGCGGTTCGTACTTCAAGCGGCGAAAGCCGATAGGCGCCGAGCTTTGCCGGATCCATCCAGAGTCGCATGGCGTAGCGTTTCGATCCCCAGATCCCTATCTCACTTACGCCGGGAATTGTCTGGAATCGTTCCTTGAAGAGGTTTTGCGCCAGATCGGTGAGCTGCAACAGATCCTTCTTGGTACTGCTGATATTCAGATTGACGATCGGTACAGCGTCAGCATCGGCCTTTTGGACAGTGGGAGCGTCAGCATCAGGGGGAAGCTGGCGCATGGCCCGCGAGACTTTGTCACGCACGTCGTTGGCCGCAGCTTCGAGGTCTACGCCCAGCACAAACTCCACTCTGATCGAGCTTCGTCCTTCGCTGCTCGTCGATTTGATGGACCGGATTCCCGCGATCCCGCTGATGGCATCTTCCAGCGGCTCAGTGATCTGGGATTCGATGACATCGGCATTTGCTCCCGTATAATTCGCGCTCACGGTAATCACCGGAGCATCGACGCTGGGATACTCCCGCACGCCGAGGAAGGTGAAGCCGATCACGCCAAACAAAATAACGGTAAGAGACATCACGATCGCCAGCACCGGACGTTTGATCGATATGGATGAGAGACTCATAGGTTACTTTATCTCCGAGAGTTTCACAGGCATGTTTGGACGTAGTTGGAGCAAGCCGGTTGTAATCACGGTATCGCCGATCTGCAATCCGGACGTGATCTGGACTTCTGTTTCAGTACGAATGCCCGTTTGCACGGCTGCCGGTATCGCCGTTCCTCCCTTGTAGAGAAACACTTTCTGGCCCCCCAGTTCCGGCATGAGCGCTTGTGTCGGCACCATGATCGCGTTGTCGATGTGTTCCAGAACAACCTCTACTTCAGCGAAGGAGCCAGGAAGAACAGAGCCATCGGGATTCGGAGAGATCGCTCGTATCTGCACTGTTCGCGTCAGCGGATCGATCTTCGGCTCAATGGCATAGATTGATCCTCCGCGAAGCTCTTCCCGTCCCGCAGACCGGAAACGGATTCGTTGCCCCTTCTTTACGTCTCTGGCGTACTTCTCCGGTATCGCAAAATCAACTTTGAGCGAGGTGATGTTCTGCAGATTAGCGATTCGCGTGGTGGGAGAAACGTAGCTCCCTTCGCTCACATACCGGAGTCCGATGATCCCATCGAACGGTGCACGCAGTGAAGTCTTCTCAATGCGCGCCTCGGTGAGCTGGAGGTCGGCTCGAATGGAGTTGAGTTCGTTGAGGGCCGCTTCATAATCTTCCGGACTGATCAAATTGCTCTCGAGAAGCTGCTTTCTCCGTTGCTCTTTGTCTGCGGCAACTTTGATCTGAGATTCCTGTTTGAAGAGTTGCGCTCTGAGCTCGGAATCATTGATCTTGACCAGGACATCCCCTTTCTTCACGCGACTCCCTTCGGGAAAGAGAATTTGTTCGACCTTCCCCGAAATCTCGCTTCGCAGCTCCACTTCCTCGTTTGCCAGGACAGTCCCGGTGGAGTTGAGCTTGTTGCTCACCGGTTCGGGCTTGATAACGATCGCGGAAACGGGGAGCCGCCGGTCAGCGCCGCCGGCATCTCCGGGGCGCTGTGCCTCAGATTCAAAAAGCTTAATGCGCGGACTTGTGATCAGAACGAGAAGAACCAGTGCGATCACGACGATGAGGATGGTTTTGACTTTGCGTGACATGGATGATGATTTCCTACCTGGGGCGTGTGGTTCAGTTGAATTGGGTGGCAGAGACCCTGCCTGCCCGACGAAATGATGAACAAAGAACGATTCACATGGTCGAAAGTTGCGGAAAGGAATCCACGATGGATCATTGTCTTCCGCAATCTACTCAAGCTTGCATGATTTCCAACCCATCTTGCATGTTGCAAGTTCCCGGCCGGAGGCCTGCATACGGGGTCTTCCACACTCCGCGGTTATGTTTTTTCTGGCGGACACTCCTGGAAGTTTGAACCGCTGAGGGCGCCGAGAATCGCAGAGAAGAAGCGAAAAAAGAGGAGAGGACGTGTCATTCCGAGTCCCGATGTCTTAGTATCGGGACGAAGGAATCTGCTCCGCTGAAGGAAACCCAGCCCCGACGCTTCTCTCCGCGTATCCTTGCGTTCTCTGCGGTTATGTTTTTTTCAAATGGACCAGCCTCGAAGTTTAAACCGCTGAGAGCGCAGAGAAGACGCAGAGTAGAAGCGAGAAAAGAGGAGAGGACGTGTCATTCCGAGTCCCGATGTCTTAGTATCGGGACGAAGGAATCTGCTCCGCTGAAGGAAACCCAGCCCCGACGCTTCTCTCCGCGTATCCTTGCGTTCTCCGCGGTTATGTTTTTTCTGGCGGACACTCCTGGAAGTTTAAACCGCTGAGAGCGCAGAGAAGACGCAGAGTAGAAGCGAGAAAAGAGGAGAGGACGTGTTATTCCGAGTCCCGATGTCTTAGTATCGGGACGAAGGAACCTGCTCCGCTGAAGGAAACCCAGCCCCGACACTTCTCTCCGCGTATCCTTGCGTTCTCTGCGGTTATGTTTTTTTCAAATGGACCAGCCTCGAAGTTTAAACCGCTGAGAGCGCAGAGAAGACGCAGAGTAGAAGCGAGAAAAGAGAGCAGACCAAAGTCTCTCCGCTTTTCATCGAAAAATCTCTATCTTTCCCCAAATCCCTTCCCTCCCCATTCGTCATACTGAGGTGATACGATGAGACTCCGGTTTTCGATTTTCTTCCTTGTCGCGTTTTCATTCAATCTCCTTCTCGCGCAAAATCCACAATCGGTCTGGCAGCAGTACAAAACCCCCGAAGAGGCCGGGTGGTCGTCGGGCAAGTTGAACGAAGCAAAGAAGCTGTACGATTCTCTCGGGAGCGCCGCATACATGTTGATTTACGACGGCAAGGTTGTTGTTTCATGGGGAGATGTCACCCGGAGATTCATGTGCCACTCCATCCGGAAGAGCTTCCTGAGCGCGATGTACGGCGTCTATGTCAACCGGAAGGAGATCAATCTCGAAAAAACCATCGGCGAATTGCAGATCAATGACAATCTCCCCCTCACGGCGACTGAAAAATCAGCCACAATCCGCGACTTGCTGAAATCCCGATCGGGCATTTACATCCCTGCCGCCTACGAGACGCCCCGCATGAAGGAACAACGCCCCAAACGCGGAAGCCACATACCGAACACCTTCTGGTACTATAACAACTGGGACTTCAATGTCCTCGGAGCAATTTACCAGCGGGAAACCGGAAAAGATCTCTTCCACGATTTCAACGAGTTGTTCGCAAGGCCGCTCCACATGGAAGACTACCGCGAAACCGACGGCTACTACCATGTCGAGCCGGAACATTCCATTCATCCCGCGTATCCATTCCGGATGAGCGCCAGAGACATGGCGCGCTTCGGACAGCTTTTCCTTCAGAAGGGAATATGGAATGAAAAACAGATCGTCTCGGCATCGTGGGTCAGGGAGAGCACCACGTCGTACTCCGACGCGGGCAACAGCGGCGGCTACGGCTATCTCTGGTGGACAAACGGATACGCGGGGCTTCCGGAATTCTACACTGCGCGCGGAGCCGGCGGCCACGTTATTGGAGTCATCCCTAGTCTCAATATCGTCTTTGTGCATCGCGCCGATACCTATATCGGAAAACGGGTGGAGTACGATCAGGTTTTCCGGCTGACGAAGCTGATGCTTGACGCGCAGGTCAATTCCGCAAAACCCAAGCCCACGCTGATCCCGCTTCAACCGACAACGATTGCCAGAACAACAATCACGTTGACCAAGGATCAGCGCGCGGCGTACATCAACACATATCAGACGATCGATCAACCCGTCCACATCGTCGAACACGACGGTATGTTGATGCTCGTCTCACACACACGAGGCCGCTTTGCACTTCTGCCGGTTGCGGAGGGAAAATTCTTCGTCGAAGATCTTGCTTTGACAATTACGATCGGTCCGGACTCAACCGGCAAACAAACAATTCTATCAATGGAACGATAACGATTTTGCGAGGAGATGCATATGAACTTGTTCTTGAAGTATACACTCTTTCTATTCCTCTTGTTGGGACTCTTGTCGTGCGACCCGACCCAGCCGAAGAAAATCCGCATCGCGGTGGCGACATTTTCACATGAAACCTGCACGTTTTGTCCATCCCCGACAGGCATCGAGGAGTGGGAATTCTATGGTCCACCCGTGCGGGGAGACGAGGTCCTCAAGTCCGATAGCTACATCCAGGGATTTGTCGATCGCTGCAGCGAGTACGGAGGTGTCGAATTGATCGGCCTTCTTTCACCGCGTGACGCAAAGGGGGGATCGTCCGGGAGCTGGGTGACAAAAGAGGCGTTCGACAAGTATACAAACGGGATGGTGGAAGATCTGAAAAAGATCGGGAAGGTTGACGGCGTCTATCTCGCCCTCCACGGCGCCATGGCGGTGGATGGAATCATGAAGCCTGAGGCAGAGATTGCCCGCCGCATTCGTTCCGCTGTTGGAGATGCCCCGATTGTGATCACGTACGATCTCCATGCAAACGAAGATGCCGAGATCGCCGAAGCCGCGAATGCTGTCTTCATCACGAAGCAATACCCGCATTACGATGCCCGCTATCAGGGAGAACGGGCCGCGAGAATTCTCATCAAGACAATCCGTGGTACCTACAAGCCAGTCATGTCAGTCCGGAAACCCGGCGTTCTCACTCCGAGCGTTTTTCAATGGACGGGAGAATCGCCGGCAATGGAGATCATGGATCGCGCACGGCGATGGGAAGAAAGCACAAAAGACGTCTTTGTCTCGGTCGCCTTCGGCTTCGCCTATGCCGATGTTCCCGATGTCGGCGCGACGGTCATGGTGGTCGCAAACAACGACCAGAAGCTTGCCGATGAGATCGCGCAGGATATGAGCGACTATATCTGGCGGGTGCGCGAGAAATTTGCCGGCAAGAAGATTCCGAAGGTGAAAGAAGGAGTTGCGCAGGCGATCAGAGCGGCGCAGGGGGGACGCAAGCCCGTTGTGATTGCCGATCACAGCGACCGGACCGGCAATTCTTCCTGGATTCTCGAAGAGCTTCTGAGGCAGGGAGCCTCAAATTTTTGCATCACAACGATTGCCGACAGCGTTGCCGTGAACAAACTTGTGGCTACGGCCAAGATCGGCGACATGGTTGACGTCGTCGTTGGCGGGTACATGGATGAGTACGCCGGCAACCCGGTCCAAATCAAAGGAAAACTCACATTTCTCGGCAAATACGGACAGTTTCCGAACGTGGCGGTCGTTCAGCTTCCGAAGAACAATCATGTAATCATCACGCCGCTCCTTCATCAGGTAATCACGACGAGTATCTTCAAGCCGGTTGGAGTTGACCTCAGCACAATTGAAATCATTGTGCTGAAGTCGCGCGTCCACTTCCGGCGCGGGTACGATGACAATGCTTTCGCGAAGACCATTGTTCTCGTCGACGCACCCGGGTTGGGACCGGCGGACCTTTCAGGTATCCCATACAGAAATATCCCGAAAACTATCTATCCGTTGACTGGACGGAAGTAGGATCAGACGGGTCGTCATTCACACCAGCCTGCCGGTGAAAGAACTCGTATTCCGAGCCGTCCCGAGCTATTTGGGACGGCTGTTCTTTCTGCGTCTCTGCGACGGGCTCAATCGGAACACGGATTTCTATCGTCTTCCCCCGCCGTATTTTTCGAACCCCCTCTCGGCGTTGCGGCTCTGACAAATTCCTCCTCCTCCATCCGAATTAACTTGACTTAACAAACGCCGCTCGATAGATTGGATCTGTTCCCAGTGCCGTTGCGGATTTGTGCGGAGGAGAAACTAATGCCGTAGCCATTGGGACCTCAAATACCCACCCGGTTGTTCCTGCCGATTTTGAGCAATCCCACGGTTCGTGGAAGTAATTCCTGATTTCGTCTGAAGAAGTGCATCCGTCTCTTCTGAAGTTGACCGTCACTTTCAAAGTGACGGTCAACTATGGTGATGCATTGTGATTGCCGATGCGGATGTGCTACGCGCAGCTTGAGCAGGGTAGCCGAAGCAGCGCGCGGAAACTTCTCTTCTTGAAGTGAGCAGAGAAAGACCTTCCCACGCTGGTCAGGAGTTAAACTCCTGACCAACTTGGCGACGAGGAGGCGGATTGGAAGTTGACCGTCACTTTGAAAGTGACGGTCAACTATGGTGATGCATTGTGATTGCCGATGCGGATGTGCTTCGCGCAGCTTGAGCAGGGTAGCCGAAGCAGCGCGCGGAAACTTCTCTTCTTGAAGTGAGCAGAAAAAACCTTCCGAAGGTTCATCTCGCTTCCATCTCAACCTTCGGAAGGTTGGTTATTCGTCAGCTCGTTATTGGCAGAGTGATACATAGAACGTCAGAGCAGTGGAAAGAGGATGTTATGTCATTACTAAAATTCAACGTTGTTACTGATGACGACAGAGCGAAATGGAAAAGAGAGGAGAGTGAGTTATGAAAACATTGATGCTTCTTCCAGCGCTATTGTTGTTTGCTATCCAATTGACAAATGGACAGGTGCCGACACTTCAAGAAAGTCTCTATGTTACCGACGGACCTGTCTATGCCGTTGTGACGAGCGGAAACCGAATCTACATCGGCGGTGACTTTACATCTGTTGGTCCACCCATCGGAGGCGGCGCAGGAATAAGCTTAGCATCTGGGGGAGCGGATCTTACGCTTCCGAAGATTAGAGGATCAGTTTACGCAGTCGTGCCGGATGGCTCTGGGGGATGGTACGTAGGCGGAATCTTCACCCATGTTAGCAGCATACCTCGAAACAATATCGTACACATCAAGTCAGACAAAACGGTGAATGCAACATGGAATCCAAATGCGAATGACGCTGTTTATGCCCTTGCGGTGTCAGGTTCGACAGTCTATGCAGGCGGAAATTTCACAATCATCGGCGGGCAAGCGAGAAGCAACATAGCGGCTCTTGATGCAGCAGCAGGAGCTGCCACAAGTTGGGATCCGAATGCGAACAACTGGGTTCGTACCATCGTGGTGTCAGGTTCAACAGTGTACGCAGGGGGAGATTTTACAAGAATCGGTGGAGTGACGAGAAACCACATAGCGGCGCTTGATGCGACCACAGGTGCAGCCACGAGTTGGAATCCAAATGCGAACGATTGGGTTTATGCTCTTGCAGTTTCGGGTTCGACAATCTATGCAGGGGGAAGCTTCACCACCATCGGCGGACAGACAAGAAATCGCATTGCGGCGCTCGATGCATCAACTGGAACTGCAACTGCCTGGAATCCAAATGCAAGCAGCACTGTTCGCGCTCTTGCGATTTCAGGATCGACAATCTATGCAGGAGGAGGCTTTACCACCATTGGCGGACAAATGAGAGTTTTCATGGCAGCTCTTGATGCAACGACAGGAAGCGCTACAAGTTGGAATCCCGATGCTGACGGCACTGTTCGTGCCCTCGTTGTCTCAGGAACAACAATCTATGCAGGGGGAGATTTCACCAACGTTGGAGGACAGAGAAGAAATCGCTTGGCAGCGCTTGATGCAACAACAGGTTCATCCACAACCTGGAATCCCGATGCGAACAATATAGTCCGTGCCCTTGCTGTTTTAGGAACTACAATCTATGCGGGAGGAGATTTCACCAGCGTTGGCGGACAGACGAGAAACCGGATAGCATCGCTTGATGCAGCGACAGGAGTAGTCACAAGCTGGAATCCAAATGCCAGCAGCGTTGTTCGCTCACTCGCCGTATCTGGTTCCATACTCTACGCAGGCGGAAGCTTCACAAGCATCGGCGGACACGCTAGAAATCGCATAGCAGCTCTTGACGTAACGACAGGAAGCCCCACAAGCTGGAATCCAAATGCGGACGGCACTGTTCGTGCCCTTGTGGTATTAGGTTCGATAGTGTATGTGGCTGGAGGATTCACTAACATCGGTGGCCAGCCAAGAAATAGCGTAGCAGCCCTTTCTGTGGCAACAGGAACCGCCACAAGCTGGAATCCCGATGCTGGCGGCTCTGTTTTCGCTCTTACGGTATCAGGTTCGACAGTGTATGTGGCTGGAAGCTTCAGAAGCATCGGCGGCCAGACAAGAAATCGCATAGCAGCCGTTGATGCAACCACGGGAACAGTCACAGGCTGGAATCCTGATGCAAACGATTGGGTTAATGCGTTAGCCGTATCAGGTTCGACCGTCTATGCAGGCGGAGATTTCACCATCATAGGTGGACAGACGCGAAATCGTTTAGCATCGCTCGATGCTACAACGGGAACTGCTACGAGCTGGAATCCCAATGCAAATTTGTCAGTGCATACCGTTGCGGTATCGAGTTTAAGAGTGTATGCAGGGGGAGATTTCACGCGCATGGGAGGACTAACGAGAAACCGCATGGCAGCTCTCGATGCATCCACAGGAGCCACCACAAGCTGGGATCCAAATGTCAATAAAACTGTCTATGCGATTTGGCGGTCGTTGGAAAATGCTACTGTCTACTTTGGCGGGGACTTTACAAGTGTTTCAGGAAGCCCTCAGAGCGGCATTGCCGGCATGACAAATCCGGATGACCCGCTCACTTTTGTGGAAGGGGGAATTATGGGCACACCGAAAGAATTCGCATTGAGCCAGAACTATCCCAATCCGTTCAATCCCACGACGACGGTCGAATATGGGATTCCACATAGGATGTTCGTGACGCTTAATGTGTATAATCTATTGGGGCAAGAAGTAGCAATATTGGTTTCAAACGAACTCGGTCCGGGACACCATGTAGCCAAGTGGGATGCCGTGGGATTCCCCAGCGGTATCTACTTCTATCGTCTTATCGCAGGAAAGTTCGTCGCGGTAAAAAAACTGATGTTGCTCAGGTGAATGTGAAGATGAAGTGTTGAGCGGGGATAAAAACAAAGCTCAGGAACGTACTGCTGAGGTTACTGAAGTAATCGATGATGCAATCACAGCCCGAGACGGGTCACTTCTCTCTGCATGATTTCGATACACAGGTGTGCCGAAACGGCGGCAATAACACACAACAAAGAAAGGACTTACACTATGTGCCAAACAATCGCAAGGCTGATAGCAATTCCTTTGCTGTCGCTCATCGTCCTTTTCGTGAGCATCGCTCCTGCAATTGCCCAGGATGCCTTCTCCATATTAGACAAGTTGGAGAAGAATTATGTGGGACTTGAGAAGGAAGGACTTAATACCTTAATCGCCAAGGCTTCGGTTTCCACATTCCCTGGGACCGACATCACTGTCTACTGGTCACGGGAGAAGGGTCTGAAGGTGATAACCAAGGGAGGCGGCCCCGCCGCGATGGGAGCCGGACAGATGGTGAAGGGCTACATAGCCGCTGCTGGACTGGGAATAGGAAAGATGAGCGAGCAGTTCAAACTAACAAAGGAGACTGTCGAAGCAACTGCTAAGGCAGTCACTTTGAAGGACGGAACCAAAGCTGCGGAGCTTACCTTCATCCCAAAGAACGGCCAAGACTTGGGCTTCGAAAAGCTGGTAATGAAAGTTGATACAGAGAAGTGGTCGGTAAGACAATCCGTAACGACCACAAAGGAAGGTGAAGTCGCCGCTGATATTACCTATGAAGGCGGCCTCTTGGCTAAGATAATCTCATCCGCCGGCAATGTGAACTTCACGATAGCGAACACCTTCACGAAAGCCGACAAGTTCTCTGTCCCTGCCAAGCAAGTCATCGAAATGAAAGGACCAGACATCCCCAAAGAGATGGAGAGTATGACAATCACCTATTCAGATATCAAGGTGAACACAAAGATCGCGGAAGACGTTTTTGCTGAGCCGAAGCCCGGCGATGTCCAGAAACCGACCGAGACGGCGGCGGAGCTTTTCCAGCAAGCCCAGGCAGCAATGCAAAAGGGGGATATGGATGCAGCAAAATTGAAGTTCCGGCAAATAGTCACTTACTATCCCGACGATCCGATGGCGCAAATGGCCAAGATGATGCTCGAACAACTGCCGAAGTAGTTGCTGTTCAAAATGTAGAGCGAAATGTTATTTCGCCCACACCGGGAAGTGGCAGCAAAAGATAGCAGGTCCTGTAGGCAAGATGCTCCCGCATCGCACAACGCAGGCTTTGCCTGCCTGTGCCGGGCACGACAGACAGGCGGCCCACGCTGTCTAAGCGGCCCCGAGCTTCTCGGGACGCCTAAATTTTCGACAACGCCGAAGAGTTTTTCATTAGTCGCAAAGACATCTCCCTTTTTCACAATTTGATTTATATGGTGGGCACCTTCGGAACTTGGTGCCATCATCTCTTCTATCCGTCTTCCCCCGCCGTACTTTACGAACCCCCTCTCGGCGTTGCGGCTCTGACAAATTTCCCCTCATCCATCCAGAAACTTCTCTTCTTAAAGTGGACCTTCCCACGATGGTCAGGAGTTTAACTCCTGACCAACTTAGCAACGAGGAGGGAAGTTGACCGTCACTTTGAAAGTGACGGTCAACTATCTTCTAACTATCTTCTGAATTGATAGACCTTTGCCTCCTTAACTCAGGGCGGTTAACGCGCATGGTGGCTTCGGTAAGTGGAGATGGGCCGTGTCTACGCATCCGAAAGATCCAGGTGAAGTCATTGAAGTCGCAATGAGGACTGTTGGAACGAACGGAAGAACCACAACACCAAGAATGGCCAACCTCCTTGAACCTCCTCAGATATCTCCCCGCTGAACTCCTCAATACCGCAGCAAATATTGGAACTTCACAAAGTACTGCCGCTCCGTCTTGCTGAATTCGTACGGCTCCTGTCCCGGAAAACTGCTCAGACTGTACGTCGAGCCGGCATAGAAGATCGTGAAGGGATTGAGCTTGTAACTGAAGAGAGGAAAGATTTCCACCGCTTTGTCGAAGGAATCATACGCCCCGATCAATCTGAGAAACATGTTGCGTGTGAATTGATACCCGGTGACAGTGCGGGCGACGTACCCGTCATACAGCAGCTTTCCCGTTGCAATGCTGGTGAGTCGGGAACGAGAATAGGTGAGGTCGATGGCAAGCTGCGAGGTTGGTTTAAGTGTCGTTCCCACTGAGAGCTCGTGTCCCGTTCCCATTTCCGGAATCCTCGATCGGTAGACGAACTTTCCAAAATCTCCTTCAATCCACATCGAAAAACTGCTGACAGGACGAGTGCTGATCTCAAATTTGCCACGCTCAATATTTGGAAAATAGACTCCCCGGAATCTTTCCCGATTAAGCGGCAGTACCTCGAGAGAAATTCTGGTCTGGCTTTTGAATTGCATTGATCCCCCGATAGACATCCACAGATCCCTTCGGATCCCATCATAGTTGAAACTCATTCCCGTTTCGTGGACGATCTGAGCCCGATCAAGAATGCCGCCGGTCGGATAGAACGAAACCTGATGGTCAAACTTCACGAAACGCTGATCGTTTCGTGTGATGAATCCGTTGTGGGTTTGAAATGTCGGTGACAGATCGCGCAATCTGATTTCGAAACTGTACGTTTCCGCCTCCCGCTCAAGTTCGATATCCAAGGCCGTTCCGGAAAATCGCTGACCATCAAACGCGGCCGTGTACTCCGTCTTCCCGAAGCGACGCGTGCTTGAGAAGAGATCGAGATCATTCAATTCCTTCGTGTCTGAATAGAGCGCCTGCCCGCGCAAGTAGTAATTCTCCCCAAAGAAGTAGTTCCAGTCAATTCCACCAACGTAGTTGTGTGCACCGCTGACGTTCCGCGCTGTGAGCATGGTGCCGACCGACGATTGGTTGCCAAAATCATAACGAGAGCGGAAGACATTTGAGTATGACTCATACGACGAAGCAATCGAGGAGCTTCCCTCCGGTCCGGGCACAATGAACGGTGTTTCGCGATCACGCGCCGAAAGGTACGAAACCGAGAGTTTTCCCGTCTTCGTGGAGACTTTCGCCGCCCCGAGCGGATTGTTGATCATTCTCGAATGGAACGTATTGAACCGTGTCCGAAACTGTTCGTTGCCGGCAAGGAAGAAGGGACGACGCTCCGAATAAAAAAGAGCAAAGGTATTGTTCACGCTGATCTGCGCGGTATCGCTTTCAACCTGACTGAAATCCGGATTGATCACCGCTTCGAGCGAAAGATCGGGATTCGGTGCGTAGCGGATTCCCCCACCCACCCTCCCCCGGATAGCGCCGTTCTCAAATGTCGATGGATTCGAATCGTCTCTCAACGACCCGCTCTGCGTTCCGATGGCATAGGGCAACAGATCGAATGTCGTAATTGATTCAACGTCGCGTATTCCGGTGAGTCGTCCTCCCTGACATGCCAGACAAGGATTGTTCGGGTCAAGCGGCGTCCATGAGAAGATGTACTTGCTGTCGCGCGGATAGTTGCGGCCAATGAGGAGAATCCATTCCTGTTCCGGCTTTGGAGGAAACCTCAAGCTCTTGAACGGGATGGCCATCTCTGCGGTCCAACCGCGTCCGTTGATTTCTGCTTCCGTTTCAAACACCGTATCGAAATTTGAATCTTCGTTGTTTCCGGTTCTCATGATATCTCCCTGAATGCCATGCAGGTTTACGAAGAATTGGTACGCACGCTGGCTATCGCCATAGACGTCTAGAATCACCAGTACGAAGTCATCATTGAACATGCGGTCCCGGTCCGAGATGTGCGCCCGGAGTTGCTGGATGTTGGTGTCAACGCAGTCAAACCCGACGTACAGATACTCGCCGTTGTAAAGAACGCGAGCTGTCGTCCTTTGCTTCGCGGGTAGGTTATCTCCAGGATCAATCTCGTACGGAAGTTCCACCGGTGTCGCGAGTTTCCAGGCAGGATCACTCAAATCCCCGCTCAGTGCAATGTTGCGATCGATCCGAACGGCATGCAGGGAAAATGATTCGCGGTTCTTGTTGGTCGATTGGAAAGAATGAAGGATAGAACATGGAACAACCAGCAGGACGGCCATAGATAGAAGAGTGCGGTGCATTATCAGTGATCTTATAGGTAGTGATGGGATCGAAACGCATTGGGCCGGTCAACATTCCCCGCCCAAGTGACCCAATATACACAGAAGTCTGTACAATGTTTCGTCTGTGTGCGATGATTTATTCATATTTCACCGACACCGCATTCCCTTAAATGCGAAGACAAATCTCTTAGATTGGAGCTATTCACGTTGCGACTATTCTCCATTCGGGAGGGTTTTTCTGGTGTCCGGTTCTTCTGTTGACCAAATTGTAGCGCGGCTCCGGAGAATGGGAAACAAGCGAAACATCGAGGGGATGGCCCGCTTCGGAATAACATCGAATCAAGTCCTTGGAGTTTCCGTTACGACATTGAGGAAATACGCCCGCTCCATTCCGAAAGATCACGCTCTTGCCCAAAAACTCTGGAACACCGGAATTCTTGAGGCACGGATGCTTGCATGTTTTATCGACAAGCCGGAGCTTGTCACCAAGCGACAGATGGATGCCTGGGCAAGGGACTTCGACAACTGGGCGATCTGCGACACGTGCTGTCTTTCTCTCTTCGACAAGACACCACACGCATTTGAAAAGGCTCATTCCTGGAGCAAACAGAAGCGCGAATTTGTGAAGCGTGCCGGCTTCGCTCTCATGGCCTGCCTTGCATGGCACGACACGCGTTCTCCGAACGAGCGGTTCAGAGAATTTTTTGTTCCGATTCGGCGCGAAGCAACCGATGAGCGCAACACAGTTCGCAAGGCCGTGAATTGGGCGCTCCGCCAAATCGGCAAGCGAAACGAGACGATGCTTCGCCAAGCCATTGCACAGGCAACGATGATCTTAACGATCGACTCACCCTCGGCTCGCTGGATCGCTTCCGACGCGCTGCGGGAGCTTAGCAGGCTGTTGAAAAAGGAGGCATCGACTGAAGTCGACGCCTTTCAGTCAGCGAAACCCTTCGGGTTTTGTCGAAAAACTAGCCGTCCGATTTATCGGAT
>Ga0208244_100458_pt1 | contig 39730 bp, 37 predicted proteins | sample SubbioCR12Aug_5A_FD_184828 | JGI IMG/M metagenome (GOLD analysis project Ga0208244, IMG submission 184828) | Serpentinite rock and fluid subsurface biosphere microbial communities from McLaughlin Reserve, California, USA - CR12Aug_5A (SPAdes) | ecosystem: Environmental > Terrestrial > Deep...
ACGGCTTTTACCACCGCTTTTTGCTCAAATTCACACTCACCCATTGGGTGACCCTCCGCTTCAGCCGTTAACCCGCTTCAGCATTGGGTTCGCAGCAGTTTTTACAAGTTCAACTGAGGAAAATAGGATTAACGGAGATCAGTTCATGCGATTCAAACGACCCCAGGTGCGCTACTCGGACACGCCCGAGTCCATCACTCCCTACCAGGCTGCCGCGCAGGTCTGGGACCAGCGCATTGGCAATGCACGCGTGCAGGCGAAGAACTGGCGGCTGATGGCCTTCGGCTGCCTGTCGCTCGTCTTGCTGATGGCAGGTGGACTGGTGTGGCGCTCGGCACAGTCCATCGTCACGCCCTATGTGGTGGAAGTCGCCACCGGCGGCCAAGTGCGCGCGGTGGGTGAAGCCGCCACGCCATACAAACCGAACGACGCGCAGATCGCCTACCACCTGGCGCGCTTCCTTACCGACGTACGCTCGCTGTCGATCGACCCCATCGTGGTGCGGCAGAACTGGCTCGAAGCCTACGACTACACCACGGACCAGGGCGCGGCCACGTTGAATGACTATGCGCGCATCAACGATCCGTTCGCACGCATCGGGCAGGCATCGACGGCCGTGGAGATCACCAGCGTGGTCCGCGCCAGCGAATCATCGTTCCAGGTGCGCTGGATCGAGCGCAGCTATGCGAACGGTTCGCCCGCTGGCACCGAGCGCTGGGCCGCTGTGCTGTCACTGGTGCTGCAACCGCCGCGCACCGAAGAGCGATTGCGCAAGAACCCGCTTGGCATTTACGTGAACGGCCTTTCCTGGAGCCGTGAACTCGACGCGACCGAAGGAGCTAAGAAACCATGAAAACTCAAATCCGTATTTACGTTTTGCCGTTGATCCTGATCGCCGCCTTGACGACTGTCAGCGGTTGCGCCACACACGGCAAGCCGCCGCCGGACATCACGCTGGACGAACCCGTCGCGGCGCACGCGCTGCCGGAGTTGCCCAAGCCCATCGAGGTGGTCGAAGTACCCAAACCACTACCGCTACCTGGGCAATTGAAGCCTTTGGGTAATACGCCCGAGGACAAGCCAGTCGCCGAATCGCCAGACGAGAAGGCCAATGTGGCGCGCGCCAACGCAGATGCACGGGTGGCACCGAGCCGCGAAGGCTACATCAACGCCATCCAGGTCTGGCCCTACGCCGATGGCGCGCTGTATCAGGTCTATACGAGTCCGGGTCGCGTCACCGTCATCGCCCTGCAGCAGGGCGAGGAACTGGTGACGGTCTCGGCGGGCGACACCGTGCGCTGGATCGTCGGCGACACCGCGAGCGGCGCCGGTGCGAACCTGCGCGTGAACATCCTCGTGAAGCCCACGCGCGTCGGCTTGAAGACGAACCTGGTCATCACCACCAACCGTCGCACCTACCTGCTCGAACTGTCTTCGACGCCACAGGCGTGGATGGCATCGGCATCGTGGGACTACCCGAAGGACCGCATGCTTGCCTTGCAGAAGCAGGCGCAGCAGGCCGAGACGACGGCGCCGGTGGACTCGGGCTTGTCGCTGGAGCAGATCAAGTTTCGCTACGCGATCACCGGTGACAGCCCGCCGTGGAAGCCGCTGCGCGCCTTCGACGACGGCGAGCGCGTCTATATTCAGTTCCCCGCTGGCATCGCGCAGGGCGAGCTGCCGCCGCTGTTCGTGATCGGCTCCCAAGGCGATGGACAGCTCGTGAATTACCGGTTCCGTTCGCCTTACTACGTGGTGGATCGGTTGTTCGGCGCGGCCGAGCTGCGGCTGGGCACGGACAAGGCTGCTGTGGTTCGCATTGAGCGCACCGATGGCGTGAGTAGCACGGCGCGGAGGCATTGAGATGAGCACGCCCGCCACGCCGCTGACGGCACCCACCGGGACGAATAAGGCCGACCCTGACACCTTGGCCCTGCGCGCTTCGCCGCGCCCAGTCACGCGGCTCAATCGGCGCATGCTGGCGGTGCTTGCAGGGGCGCTCGGTATCGTCATCCTGGGTGCCACGCTCTGGTCCTTGCAGCCGCACAAGCGTGAGCGCAACCCGGCCACCGAGCTGTACAACGTGGATCGCGTCTCGCGGGCCGAGAGCCTGGATCAATTGCCGAAGGACTATTCCAAAGTGCCGGCAATGGCAAAACCAGTTGTGCCCGCTTTGGGCGAGCCATTGCCTGGTGACCTGGGTCCCGCCATCGTGCATGCGCAGCGCAATGCCAACACGGGCGCAAGCCCTTACGGCAACGCGGCGCAGACAGATCGACTGGCCGGCGTCCGCGGTTCCGAGGAAGCGGCGAGATCGGGAGTGTTCTTTCGGAGCAGCGGTGCGGTGAAGGCGGTACCGGCAACCGTTGCGAGCACCGCCATGCCTGAGCCGGTGTCCGGCAACCAGCCATTCAATCCGATGGCATCGGCATCGGCGCAGCCTGCCGATCCGACGGCCATGCAGAACCGGCAGGAGCAGAAGCAGGCATTCGTTGCCAATGGCGGCGACACCGCTACTCGTAATCCCGCCAGCCTGCAACTGCCAGCCTCTCCCTACCAGGTGATGGCGGGCACCATCATTCCGGCAGCGCTGGTGACGGGCATCAACTCCGACCTGCCGGGACAGGTCATTGCCAATGTGAGCGAAGCGGTCTACGACACAGCCACAGGCCGCTTTCTGTTGATCCCGCAAGGTTCGCGCTTGATCGGGCGCTACGACAGCCAGGTGTCATTCGGGCAGCGACGCGTGCTGCTGGTGTGGACGCGGCTGATCCTGCCCGATACCTCGTCGATTTCGCTCGACCGTCTGCCCGGCATCGACCCGGCGGGCTATGCCGGGCTGGAGGATGGCGTTGATTGGCATTGGGATCGCATCCTCGCCGGTGCTGCGCTGTCCACGTTGCTGGGTGTGGGTGCCGAGCTGGCGGCACCCGATCGCAGCGGTAGCGACGGCAAGGTCATCATCGCCACGCGCCAGAGCGCGCAGGACACAGTGAACCAGGTCGGTCAGGAGATCACCAAACGCAACGTGAGCATCCAGCCGACGCTCACTATCCGGCCCGGATTCCCGATGCGGGTAATGGTGAACAAGGATCTGATCCTGCGGCCCTACCAGCCGCTGTTCTTCCAGAGGGGATCGTCGCAATGAGCATATCCAGCAGCAAGCTGCGGCTGGGGCCGCTGCCGAAAACCGAGACTGTAAAACTCACTGTCTCACTAACGGTAACGCTCAAGGCCGATTTGGAGCGCTATGCCGCATTGCATGCGCAAGCTTACGGCGAGCCAGTTGATACTGCGACGTTGATCCCGCACATGCTGGAAGCCTTCATGGCACGGGATCGGGGATTCAGGAAGTCGGCTGCGAAAGGAGCGCCAGCATCACGGCCAATACTCGCAGCGAACCCCTAGCAATCAGACATGGCACTCTGCCTCATACACCAGCCATCTGAATTCGAATGCATAGCGCAATAGCAGCCCACGCCCGCTGTACGCCCATGCACGCCCAAGCGGGTTTTCGGAAACGGGGATCGGCGAGACTATATCGACAGACGTGAAATTGCCGATGTCAGCCTCAATCCGAGCCGAACCGGTGCACCCATGGAGCGCAACATGAGCAACCCAAGTCGATGGGTGCTGATCAACCGATTGGCAGAGATTACCGGATACAGCGAAGACGCGGTGCGCCACAAGGTCAAGAACGGCACTTGGTCGCAAGGCCGTATCTGGCGCAAAGCGCCGGATGGCCGCATTTTTGTGAACTTGGAAGAGTTTGAGCGCTGGGTGGAGAGCGGCAGGCAATTGGCTGCGCATTGATGCCGGTCAGTCGTTCACGTTAGTCCCCTTTGTGCTCTTCTCTACTTGGAGCAGTCCTGCGGCGGTACCGTTGCTCCATACGCTCAATGAGCGTATAATTTCTCGCCGACTGCCAACAGTCGGCGCAGGTACCTTGTCCTGCGAGGCGTGATGGCGCACATGGACTCACGCGATGCCACACTCGCTCAACCGACGCAACAACATTTCGGCTTCGACAACTGCCACGCCCCCCGAGCCTGATGACATTCGTGCGGCCAGAACCGCAGCGGGTTTGACGCAAACGGAAGCCGGTGAGGTGGTGCATGCATCGTTGCGTACTTGGCAGCAGTGGGAGGCCGGGGATCGCAAGATGCACCCCGGACTGTTTGAGCTGTTCAAGCTCAAGACCGGACGAGAAAAACGCAAGCAACAAGCCAGCGACAGAAACAACCAGGAGTAATTTCGGGAGAGTGATGATGGCGGCGCAGATGAATACCGTGATAAGCAGCAATCTTCCAGGCATCGAAGTGCATGGAAAGTCGATTCGCGTGGTGTTCATGCACAAGGGAGTGCGCCATCGCCACACGCTGGGTATCGAGCCAACCAAGGCAAACCTGAAACATGCGTCTCGCCTTCGCAGTGCCGCCATGTATGCGCTCAAGACGGGGGGCTACGACGAGTCTGAGTTTTTCCCTCATTCGCGGCAAGGCGACCAAGCCGACACAGCAAGCAAGCGTCTCGGCGACCTGTCCGAACGGTACATGCCGCTCAAGGCAGTGGACATCACTGCCGAAACACAGAACCGCTACCAAGTGGCGCTCAACACCTGCCTCAACACCATCGGACGGAACCGTCTGGCCGATGCCCTGATCCCGGCAGACATACAGCAATTGCGCGTGGACTTGATCGAGACGCGGGCCGTCTCAACGGTAAACCACTACCTCGCTACATTCGCGGGCTTTCTCTACTGGTGCGAACAGAACCACTTCTGCGCCGAAGGCTTGGCCAAGCACTGCACGCGCTTCACCAAGAGCAACAAGGATCCGGACCCGTTCACCTATCAGGAGTACAACGCGCTAGTCACGAAGGGTTGCCTGCACCCAGTGGACGCAGCCTCGGTGACACTCGCGTTCTACACAGGCCTGCGGCCGGGCGAGTTGTGCGGGCTCGCTGTGGAGGATATTGCCACCGACCTAAGCAAGCTGACGGTGCGGCGCTCGGTCACGCAGTCGCTCACCTTCAAGATTCCGAAGACGAACAAGGAACGAACCATCCTGCTGTTTCCGCCGGCTCAAGCTGCACTCAAGGTACTGATCGAAGATGCACTGACGCGAGATGCGATGGACTTGGAAGTCTGGCTGAATCGTCATGAGTCTCGCGTTGATCGCGCCCGGCTGTTGTTGTCGCCGATGACGCAGGCACGCAAGACCAACGTAAATGCGTGGTACGTGCCAAGCGCATGGAACACCAAATGGAGTAACCTGACCAGGCGCGCCGAGGTACGGCATCGCCCGCCTTATCAGACCCGCCACACCTACGCCTGCTGGAACCTCACCGCACGCGGCAACCTGGCCTTCATCGCCAACCAGATGGGGCACAGTGACTACTCGATGCTCGTGAAGGTCTATGGCCGCTGGATAGATTCGGAGTCCCCCAGAGAGCTGGGGCGCATCTGGCAGGGCATGAAGAAACTTGTACAAATTGCCCCAAATTTGCCCCAATAAAAATATTAAAATAAGATAAGTGGTTGCTTTTAATGAGTAAAGAAGACTTATCTACGCACACGCCGATGATGCAGCAGTACCTGGGCATCAAGGCGCAGCATCCCGACATGCTGCTGTTCTACCGCATGGGCGACTTCTACGAGCTGTTCTTCGACGACGCCGAAAAGGCGGCGCGGCTCCTGAACATCACGCTCACCACGCGCGGCGCCTCGGCCGGCAGTCCGATCAAGATGGCCGGGGTGCCCTATCACAGCGCCGAGCAGTATCTGGCGCGGCTGTTGAAGCTGGGCGAATCGGTGGTGATCGCCGAACAGGTGGGCGACCCTGCAACGTCCAAGGGTCCGGTCGACCGGCAGGTGGCGCGCATTGTCACGCCCGGCACGCTGACCGATTCCGGGCTGCTGGACGAGACGCGCGACACGCTGATTCTGGCCATCGCCCCGGGGACTGAATCCGTCGGTGTCGCCTGGCTCAACCTCGCCGCCGGGCGCTTTCAGGTCACCGAAGTCAACACGGCCGCCCTGCCCGCCCTGCTGGCGCGGGTGCGTCCGGCGGAAGTCCTGGCACCCGATGAATTTGCCTTCGACGGTGCATCCTGCGCGGTGCGCCGGCTGGCGCCGTGGCAGTTCGACCAGGCCGGCGCGCAAACCCGGCTGGCGCAGCAGTTCGGCAGCCGCGACCTGGCCGGCTTCGGCGTGGCCGACCTGCCGTTGGCGATTGCCGCGGCAGGCGCCCTGTTCGACTACATCCAGACTACCCAGCGCACCGCGCTGCCGCACATCCAGGCCATCCACGCCGAGCGCGACAGCGACTTCGTGCAGCTCGACGCCGCCACCCGGCGCAATCTGGAACTCACCGAAACCCTGCGCGGCGAAGCGGCGCCGACGCTCTTGTCGGTGCTCGACACCACCGCCACCGGCATGGGCACGCGGCTACTCAGGCATTGGCTGCACCACCCGCTGCGCGACCGGCTCGTGTTGACCCGGCGGCGCGATGCCATCGGCGTGCTGGCCGAGGCAGCCGACGCGGCGGCGGCGATCACCCGGCTGCTGAAAAGCTGCGCCGACGTCGAGCGCATCGGCGGCCGCATTGCGCTGAAGAACGCGCGTCCGCGTGACCTCTCCGGCCTGCGCGACACCCTGGCGCTTTTGCCCGATCTCGCTGCCGCATTGCCCGACGACCGCGCGCGTCTGTCGGCGCTGCAAAGCGCGCTCGCCGCGCGTCCGGACCTACATGACCTGCTGGCAAGCGCCATCCAGCGCGAGCCCGCCAGCGTGCTGCGCGAAGGCGGCGTGATTGCCGATGGCTACGACGCCGATCTCGACGAGCTGCGCGCGCTGACGCGCGACGCCGGGGCGTTTTTGCTGGAACTGGAAGCGCGCGAGCGCGCGCGCTCGGGCATCGGCGCCCTCAAGGTCGAATACAACAAGGTGCACGGCTTTTACATCGAGGTCAGCCGCGCGCAGTCGGAAAATGTCCCCGACGATTACCGCCGCCGCCAGACGCTGAAAAACGCCGAGCGCTACATCACGCCGGAACTGAAAGCCTTCGAGGACCGCGCGCTGTCGGCACAGGACCGCGCGCTGGCGCGCGAGAAAGCGCTGTTCGAGGCGCTGCTGGCGACGCTGACGCCGCATGTGCCGGACCTGCTGGCGATTGCCGCCGCGCTGGCCGAGGTTGACGTGCTGGCCAGCCAGGCCGAACGCGCGGGCACGCTCCGGCTCAACCCGCCCGAGTACAGCGAGGAGCCCGGCATCGTCATCCGTGGCGGCCGCCATCCGGTGGTCGAAGCGCAGGTGGCACACTTCATTGCCAACGACGTAACACTGAATCGCAGCCGTCAGATGCTGCTGATCACCGGACCCAACATGGGCGGTAAATCGACCTATATGCGGCAGGTGGCGCTGGTTACGCTCCTGGCCTGCTGCGGCCTGTGGGTGCCCGTCAGTTCGGCAAAAATCGGCGACATCGACCAGATCTTCACCCGCATCGGCGCGTCGGACGATCTGGCCGGCGGCCGTTCCACCTTCATGGTCGAGATGACCGAAACCGCGCACATCCTGCACAACGCCAGCGCCAACAGCCTGGTGCTGCTGGACGAAATCGGGCGCGGCACCTCGACCTTCGACGGCCTTGCGCTGGCGTGGGCGGTGGCGCGGCATCTGGTCAGCGCCACCCGCGCGTTCACCCTGTTCGCCACCCATTATTTCGAGTTGACGCAGCTGGCGCAGGAATTCCGCCAGCTCGTCAACGTGCATCTCGACGCCAAGGAACATGGCGCCGACCTGGTGTTCCTGCACGCGGTGGAAGAAGGCCCTGCCTCGCAAAGCTACGGCATCCAGGTCGCCCGCCTGGCCGGCGTGCCCAGCCCGGTGATTCTCGCCGCGCGGCGCCACCTGCGCGAGCTCGAGGACGCGCAGCTGCAGCCCGGCCCGCAGGGCGACCTGTTCGCCGCCCACCTCCCCAACGACGATCCGCCGCCGCATCCCGCGCTCGACCAGCTGCGCGAGCTCGACCCCGACACCCTCACCCCGAAGGCCGCGCTGGACATGCTTTATGCGCTGAAAGCGCATTTATGAAGGTCTGGCGCGCTGAAAGCGCATTTATGAAGGTCTGGCGCGCTGAAAGCGCATTTATGAAGGTCTGGCGCGCTGAAAGCGCATTTATGAAGCCAGGCGCATTAAAAGCGCTTACACGGATACCGCATTATGAAAACGCTTCGCCTCGACACTGCCGAACTCGGCCTAGATTTCAACGCCGCGCTGAAACTGGCGACGGCCATCGCCCGGCAGCAACTGGACAACGACACCATGTTGCTGAGCTGGTACGACCGCGAGCGCGATCTCGAATCGCCGGCGGGAGTGAGCGAATGCCACGAAGGCTGCGCCACCAAGGGATCGTGGGACTATGCGAAGAACCGCGGCGCGCGCCTGGCGGTGGCGTTCGACGGCGGCCGGTTTACGTTCTGTTTCCTGTAAGGGCGGCCCTGATCGGACTGGAATTGCGGTAAGGTTCTTGTTGCCGGCCTTGACGAAAAAACACTGGCCATGCGCGGGTGGCCGTGCAGCATCCCCGCATCGCGACGCTTGATCCCCCCAACCGTTCCCGGTAGTTTACCGGCACCCCGTATCGATAAGATCGCTGATGGTCACCCTCACTCAAAAGCTTGGCGCCAAGATCGTCAACATCCTGATTTTTTTCTTTTTCGTCGCGCTCGCCGCGATCGGCATGACCCTCTATATTTCCTGGCAGCTGGAAGGCGCCGGCGCGGCGATCAACGATGCCGGCAGCGCACGCATGCGCTCCTACCGCATGGCCTACCTGCTGTCGCAAAGCACCCGCGAAAACACCGACACTGCCGTGATCAGAGCCGAAATCCTCAAGGAAATCAGCCTGTTCGAATCCACCCTGCGCACACTGGAAGAAGGCAATCCGGCGCGGCCGCTGTTCCTGCCGAAGGAGGAGGAAGTGCAACAGCAAATGAAGTTGCTGCACCAGGAATGGGAGGAACGGATAAAACCGCTGACGCTTGAAATCATGAACAGCGAAAGGGCGGCAGGCCAATTGACGCTCATTACCGCCTACCAGCCGGCCCTGGTGAATTTCGTCGGCATGGTGAACCGTCTGGTGCTGATGGTGGAGGAAAGCAATACCCGCAACACCGCCCTGCTGCGCTCATTCCAGATCAGCCTGGTGGTGCTGTCGATGGTCGGCACCCTCGTTCTGATCTATCTGTTCTTCGTGATGGTGATCCGGCCTGTGACCAAGCTGCAGGACGGCATACAGCGCATGGCGGCAGCCGATTTCAGCGTGCGCCTGCCGGTTCAAAGCCAGGACGAATTCGGCGCGCTCACCAACGGCTTCAACCAGATGGCGGACCGGCTGCAGAATCTCTATGGCACGCTGGAAGACCGGGTGCAGCAAAAAACCAGGAGCCTGGAAGACAAAAACCAGGAGCTGGCGATACTGTACGAATTCGCTGCCTTCCTCAACAAACCGGCATCGGTGGAAGACCTGTGCCGCGGTGTGCTGAAAAAATTGATGGGCGTCCTTGCAGCGCAGGGCGGGCTGGTGCGTCTGGCCGCGCCGAATTCGAATGCCCTGCATATCATCATCCATGAAGGGGTGTCGGAGGCATTCGCCAAGGAAGATGAATGCCTGACCCTGGGCGAATGCCTGTGCGGCGAATCGGCCCGGGACGGCACGCCGATTTCCTGGGACCTCAATCTCGAAACGCCGCGCCCGTCGTTGCAACGTTGCAGGCGGGACGGATTCCAGTCGGTTTCAGCCATCCCGATCCGCTCCAAAACGCAGGTTCTGGGCATCTTCAACCTTTTCTTCCGCGAGCCGCAAGTATTCGACAGCCATGAAATCCTGCTGCTCGAAACCATCGGGCAGCACCTCGGCGTCGCCATCGAGAACCAGCGACTGGTTTCGCGGGAGAAGGAAATGGCGGTGTCGGAGGAACGCAACCTGATCGCCCAGGAACTGCACGATAGTATCGCCCAGTCTCTCGCCTTCCTGAACATCCAGGTGCAGATGCTGGCGGACTCGCTCCATCGCGGCAACGATACCGAGTCCATGGAAGGCCTGGCACAGATTCGCGAGGGTGTGCAGGAAAGCTATGACGTCGTGCGCGAGTTGCTGGTGCACTTCCGCACCCGCGTGGAACATGCCGACCTGGCCGGCGCGGTTACCAGCGCGCTGGAAAAATTCGAGGGCCAGACCGGGATCAAGACCGCCTTCCGGCAGCGCGGCGGCGGCGCGCCCCTGGAGCCGGAATATGTGATCCAGTTGCTGCACATCATTCAGGAAGCCTTGTCCAATGTGCGCAAACATGCCCAGGCGACGCAGGTTGACGTTGAAATGGAGCAAAACGATGAATATCGCATCAACGTCACCGACAATGGCAGGGGATTCGACACCAGCCCGAAAACCGACCTCGACGAGGGACGCCATGTCGGACTCAAGATCATGAAGGAAAGGGCGCACCGCATCGGCGCAGAACTGACAATCACCTCCACGCAGGGAAAAGGCACGCGCCTATCCCTGACGCTTGCCAAACAGCCGAAGGGAACTGCATGAGCCGCCCGATTCGCGTATTGCTGGTCGATGACCATACCCTGTTCAGGAGCGGCATCAAGGCGTTGCTGCAACGGCAGGAGGACTTCGAGGTGGTGGGCGAAGCCGGGGACGGCCTGGAGGGCCTGAAACGCGCAAAATCCCTCCAGCCCGACGTGGTGCTGCTCGACTTGCACATGCCGGGCATCGGCGGGCGCGAAGCGGTCAAACTGCTGTCAGAGGAAGTGCCGGCGTGCAACGTGCTGCTGCTGACCGTGTCGGAGGACGCCGAAGACCTGATCGAAACGATCCGCGCCGGCGCCCGCGGCTATCTGCTGAAGAATATCGAGACCGATTTTCTGCTGAACGCCATTCGTTCCGCCGCGCGCGGCGAGTCGGTGGTGTCTCCGCAGATGACCGGCAAGCTGATGATGGGCGTCCGCATGGGCAAGGAAGGCGTCGCCCAGGAGGACGACAGGGAAAAACTCAGCCCGCGCGAAAAAGACATCATCGCCCTGCTCGCCAAGGGCGTAAGCAACAAGGAAATGGCGCACACCCTCAACGTGGCGGAAAGCACCATCAAGATCCACGTGCAGAACATTCTGAAGAAGCTTCACCTGACCAGCCGGGTGCAGGCGGCGGTCTATGCCGTGGAACACGGCCTCGTGCAGAAGGACTGAAATGTGCTTATCCGGTTGTCACAGGCTGCCATGGCTGTCTGTGACAACCGGATAAGCACGGACTGAAAGATGGCACCGCAACGCCTTGCCGTGCCCTGCGAAAGGCCCTGACCCGCCTCGGCCCGGCTGCCTCGTTCAGCGCCCCTTCGCGCGAGGCATCCCCCAAAAGAACTATATCGCCCGGCCTAAATAACTAGACGCGCCGGCCAGATGGCGGAGGGGGCAATTGTTCTTTTTATCCCACAAAATCAGCAGTCCTGCCTATATGTCACAGCGCGGTAAGAAACTATCCTTCCCACCAATGATTTAACCAAACCGGTGGGAGGGCAACATGGCTACGCAGCAATACAAGGCATGGTCCGTGGTGACCGCAAGCACGATCGCGTTCACCGTCTGCTTCATGATCTGGATGATGTTTGCCGTGATCGGCATTCCCATCAAGAAAATGCTCGACCTCAACGAGACCCAGTTCGGTCTCCTGATCGCGATGCCGGTGCTCACCGGCTCCCTGATCCGGCTGCCGCTGGGGATGTGGACCGACAAATTCGGCGGACGCATCGTGTTTTTCGTCCTGATGCTGTCCACCGTCATCCCGATCTGGATGATTTCCCACGCCACCGAGTACTGGCATTTCCTCTTTACCAGCCTGTTCGTCGGCGTTGCAGGCGGCTCGTTTACCGTGGGAATCGCCTACTGCGCGCGCTGGTTCCCCAGGGAACGCCAGGGCCTGGCCATGGGCATTTTCGGCGCCGGCAACACCGGCGCGGCGGTGACCAAGCTGGTGGCCCCGATCATTGTGGTGGCTTACGGCTGGACGATGGTTCCGCAAGTTTATGCGGTATTGATGCTGGTTACCGCCATCCTGTTCTGGTTTTTCACTTATACCTGCCCGGAACACGTTGTGGGCAAGAGCGTCACCATCCGCGAGCAACTCGCAGCGTTCAAGGACCCCAAGGTCTGGAAATACAGCCAGTACTATTCCATCGTCTTCGGCGGCTATGTGGCCCTGGCGCTGTGGATGACCAAGTATTACGTTTCCGAATACGGCTTCGACCTCAAGACCGCTGCCCTGCTGGCCGCGGCCTTCAGCATTCCGGGCGGCGTGCTGCGCGCGATCGGCGGCCACTTCTCCGACAAATTCGGCGCCCACTCCATCACCTGGTGGGTGCTGTGGGTATCGCTTGCCTGCCTGTTCTTCCTGTCCTACCCACAGACCGAATTCACCATCCATACCGTGACCGGCCCTGCCACATTCCACGTGGGACTCGGCCCCACCGCCTTCACCATCATCATGTTCACCCTGGGTATCGCCTTTGCGATCGGCAAGGCGTCGGTCTTCAAGTACATTTCCGACGACTACCCTAAAAATATCGGCGTGATCTCCGGCGTGGTGGGGCTGGCGGGCGGTCTGGGCGGCTTCTTCATGCCAATCATGTTCGGCGCGCTGGTCGACCTGACGGGCATCAATTCCTCTGTCTTCATGCTGATGTTCGGAATCGTATGGGTGTCCCTGATGTGGATGTACTGGACCGAGGTCAGGCCGCTTGACAAGGCACGTCATCAAAAGATCAAGGCAATGGATACGCTGGAATAAGTTGCACTTTTAGTAAACTAAAGGAGGTTTGAAAAAATGTCGACCAACATCGAGAAATGGGATGTGGAGGACCAGAAGTTCTGGGAATCCACCGGCAAGAAAATTGCCAACCGCAACCTGTGGATTTCCATCCCCAGCCTTCTGATGGGCTTCGCCGTCTGGCTGATGTGGGGCATCATCACGGTGCAGATGCTGAACCTGGGCTTCCCGTTCAAGCCTGAAGAGCTGTTCACCCTGACCGCCATCGCCGGTCTGGCAGGCGCCACGCTGAGGATCCCCGCTTCGTTCTTCATCCGCATTGCCGGCGGCCGCAACGCCATTTTCCTGACCACCGCGCTGCTGATGATTCCAGCCATCGGCACCGGCATCGCGCTTCAGGACAAGGATACCCCGCTATGGGTGTTCCAGTTGATGGCGCTGCTGTCCGGTATCGGTGGCGGCAACTTTGCCTGCTCGATGTCCAACATCAGCACCTTCTTCCCGAAACGCCTGCAGGGCACCGCGCTTGGACTCAACGCCGGTCTCGGCAACTTCGGCGTCACCACCATGCAGATCGTGATCCCGCTGGTGATGACCGCCGGCATCTTCGGTGCGCTGGGGGGCGAACCGATGACCCTGATCAAGGACAGCGGCTGGATTCTCGGCAAAATTCTGGCCGGCACGCCCACCTATATCCAGAACGCCGGTTTCGTCTGGCTGCTGGCGCTGGTGCCGCTGGCCTTCCTCAGCTTCTTCGGCATGAATAATCTGGTGCCGATTTCACCCAACATCGGCTCGACGATTTCCGCCTTCATCAAGATCCTGTGGCTCTATGGCCTGGCTTTCCTGACCGCCGGCGTGGGACTGTACCTGTACCTCCCTGCGCCGACCGGTCTGGGTCTGTTGAACATGTGGGTGGCCTTGCCGCTGATCATAGTCAGCACGCTGTTCGTGATGAAGCTCGCGGCGTTCGGCGAAATGAAGGCGAACATCGCCAAGCAATTCGCCATCTTCAGCAACAAGCACACCTGGTCCATGACCGTGCTCTACATCGTCACCTTCGGTTCGTTCATCGGCTTCTCGATGGCCCTGCCCCTTGCCATCACGGTGATCTTCGGCTTCCAGCATATTCCCGATCCGGTGACCGGCCTGATGACCCACACCACCAAGAATCCCAACGCGGTGTCGGCACTCACCTACGCCTGGATCGGTCCCTTCGTCGGCGCACTGATCCGCCCGCTGGGTGGCTGGATTTCCGACAAGGTGGGCGGTTCCATCGTGACCCAGCTGATTTCCGTCGTCATGGTGGTGGCTTCCGCGGCAACCGGCTACGTGATGTTCCTGGCCTATAATTCCGCCACGCCTGAACAGTATTTCGTGATCTTCATGGTGCTGTTCGTGGTGCTGTTCGCAGCGACCGGCATCGGCAACGGATCGACCTTCCGCACCGTGGGCGTGATCTTCGACCGCGTGCAGGCTGGCCCGGTGCTGGGATGGACTTCCGCCGTAGGTGCTTACGGCGCCTTCGTCGCCCCGGTCGTGATCGGCGCGCAGATCAAGGCCGGCACCCCGGAAAACGCGATGTACGGCTTCGCCATATTTTATGCCCTGTGCCTGATCCTGAACTGGTGGTTCTATCTGCGGCCAGGCTCGGAAATCAAGAACCCGTAATACCCGAAATACCCGTGAATGAAGCAGCGCAATCGAATTGACACGATAGGAACCATGAAATGAGCCACTTTCTCGACCGTTTGAAATTTTTCGAAAAAACCAAGGAGACCTTCTCCGACAACCACGGCATCGTCACCAACGAAGATCGCCAGTGGGAAGATGCGTACCGTCATCGCTGGGCGCACGACAAGGTGGTTCGCTCCACGCACGGCGTGAACTGCACCGGCGGCTGTTCGTGGAAGATTTTCGTCAAGAACGGCCTGGTCGCGTTCGAAATGCAGCAGACCGACTACCCGCGTACCCGCGAAGACCTGCCGGACCACGAGCCGCGCGGCTGCCAGCGCGGCGCCTCCTTTTCCTGGTATCTGTACAGCCCGCAGCGCATCAAGTACCCGCTGATCCGCGGCCGCCTGCTTGACCTGTACCGCACCGAACGCAAGTCCGGCAAAGATCCTGTCGAGGCATGGGCCGCGATTCAGGCTGACGAAAACAAACGCAAGAAATACACGGCTGTGCGCGGCCTGGGTGGTTTCGTCCGCGCCGACTGGCAGGAAGTGAAAGAAATCGTCGCCGCAGCCAACGTCCATACCATCAAGAAATACGGCCCCGACCGCATTTTCGGTTTCTCGCCGATTCCTGCGATGTCGCAGATTTCCTATGCATCCGGCGCACGCTACCTGTCGCTGATCGGCGCTGCCTGCGGTTCCTTCTACGACTGGTATTGCGACCTGCCGGCGGCCTCCCCGCAGACCTGGGGCGAGCAGACCGACGTGCCGGAATCGGCCGACTGGTACAACTCCACCTACATCATCGTCTGCGGCTCCAGCCTGCCGACCACCCGTACCCCAGACGCCCACTTCGTCTCCGAGGTGCGTTACAAGGGCGCCAAGGTCATCTCGATGGCGCCCGACTACGCCGAGTATTGCAAGGCATCCGACCTGTGGATGCCGGTCAATCCGGGCAGCGACACGGCGGCGTTCCTGGCAATGGGCCACGTAGCACTAAAAGAGTTCTACATCGACAAGCAGGACCCCTATTTCTCCGAATATGCCCGCAAGTACACCGACCTACCGATCCTGGTGATGCTGCGGCAGCATGGCGAAGGCTATGTATCCGACCGCTGCCTGCGTGCGTCCGACTTGGACGGCGCACTGGGCGAGACCAACAATCCCGACTGGAAAACCATCGTCTATGACGAGAATTCCAAGTCCATGGTCGTGCCGAACGGTTCGATCGGTTTCCGCTGGGGTGAAGAAGGCAAGTGGAACCTGCTGCCCAAGAACGCCGCCAGCCAGCAGGACATCCTGGCCGAGTTGTCCTGCATCGACAGCAAGGATGCCGTGGTTTCGGTCGGCTTCCCGCACTTCGAGCCGGGTGAAGGCGATCTGCTGTATCGCAATGTGCCGGTACGCAGGATCAAGCTGGCCAACGGCGAAGAAACGCTGGTTTCTACCGTGTTCGACATGCAAGTTGCGCAGTACGGTATCGACCGCGGCCTCGGTGGCGACAACGTGGCCAAGGATTACCAGGATGCCGCCGTGGCCTATACCCCGGCCTGGGCCGAGAAAGTCACCGGCGTGAAGGCGGCCGACATCGAGCGCACTGGCCGCGAGTTTGCCTACAACGCTTCCAAGACCCACGGCAAGTCCATGGTGATCATGGGCGCCGCGATCAACCACTGGTACCACAACGACATGATGTACCGCGGCGTGATGAACCTGCTGCACATCTGCGGTTGCGTGGGTCAATCCGGCGGTGGCTGGGCGCACTACGTGGGCCAGGAAAAACTGCGCCCGCAGGCTGGCTGGGCACCGATCGCCTTCGCGCTCGACTGGCAGCGTCCGCCGCGCCACATGAACTCAACGTCCTACTGGTATTTCCACACCGATCAGTGGCGTTATGAAACCCTGCGTGGCGACGATCTGACCTCGCCCGCCGGAAAGGGCAAGTACAAGGGCTACTCGATTGCCGACTACAACGTCGCCGCGGTCCGCATGGGCTGGCTGCCGTCCGCCCCGCACTGGAACACCAACCCGCTCGACCTGGTCAGCGAGGCTGAGAAGGCCGGCGCCACCGACGAGGCAAGCATCGCCAAGCACGTGGTCGGCAAGCTCAAGGACGGCTCGCTGGATGTGGCGTTCGCCGACCCGGACAACCCCGTCAACTGGCCGCGCAACCTGTTCGTCTGGCGCGCCAACCTGATCGGCTCCTCGTCCAAGGGACACGAGTATTTCCTCAAGCACCTGCTCGGTACGCAGAACGGTGTGCTGCAGGAGTCGGGCGCCGGATGCGAAAACAAGCTGGTCAAGTGGCACGATGAAGCGCCAATCGGCAAGCTGGACCTGATGGTCGATATCAACTTCCGCCTGAACTCCACCGGCGCCTACTCCGACATCGTTCTGCCGACCGCAACCTGGTACGAGAAGAACGACCTTAACACCACCGACATGCACCCCTTCATGCACCCGCTGTCGGAAGCGGTGTCGCCCGGCTGGCAGTCCAAGTCCGACTGGCAGATCTTCAAGAATATCGCAGAGACCTTCTCGACCCTGGCCGAAAAGCATCTCGGCACCCGCAAGGACATCGTTGCCCTGCCGATGCAGCACGATTCGCCGTTCGAAATGGCCCAGCCCTTCGGCGAAGTCAAGGACTGGAAAAAAGGCGAATGCGATCCGATTCCCGGCAAGACCATGCCGCTTCTCAAAGTGGTTGAGCGCAACTTTGCCGACACTTACAAGAAGTACATCGCAATCGGCCCGTTGATGACCAAGATCGGCAACAACGTCAAGGGTCTCGACTGGAATACCGAGATGGAATATGACCAGTTGAAGGTCATGAACGGTACGGTAAAAGTGCCGGGCGTGTCTTTTGGTATGCCTTCTCTCGAGGAAGACATCAAGGTGTGCGATTCCGTGTTGCGCATGGCGCCGGAGACCTGCGGTGAAGTCGCTCACAAAGCATGGACCGCACTTTCCAAGAAGACTGGCATCGACCACCATCACCTGTACTCGGCCCGTCACGAAGACAAGATCACATTCGCTGACATCCAGGTGCAGCCGCGCAAGATCATCACCGCGCCGACCTGGTCAGGGATCGAGTCCGAGACGGTGTCCTACACCTCGTGCTACACCAACATCCATGAGCACATCCCGTTCCGCACCCTGACTGGTCGTGCCCATTTCTATCAGGATCACGAGTGGATGCTGGACTTCGGCGAAGGCTTCTGCGTGCACAAGCCGCCACAGAACATGCATTCGTTCGACAAGCTCTCGCCGAGCATCCTGGCGGAGAAACACATCAAGCTGAAATGGATTACACCGCACTCCAAGTGGGGCATCCATTCAACCTACCAGGACAACCTGCGCATGCTGACCCTGTTCCGCGGCGGCCCCTACGTCTGGATCTCCGAAGTCGACGCCAAGGCAGCCGGCATCGAGGACAACGACTGGGTCGAGGCGATCAACCACAACGGCGCAACGGTTGCGCGCGCGGTCGTTTCGCAGCGCATTTCACGTGGTGTGGCCATGATGTATCACGCCCAGGAGAAGATCGTAAACGTGCCCGGATCGAACACCACCGGCAAGCGGGGCGGCATCCTCAACTCGGTGACACGCGTCGTCATGAAGCCGACCAACATGATCGGCGGCTACGTGCAGCTGGCCTACAGCTTCAACTATTACGGCACGGTGGGCAGCAACCGCGATACTGAAGTGATCATGCGAAAAGTTGCGGACAAGGATATCGACTGGCTGGAACGTCCGCTTACCCCGGAACGCGAAGCGCAGCTCAACCCGCCCGGAATCGGCAAGCGTTGATCGTCGCGTGAACAGGATAAATTAGGAGAAACCCAATGAAAGTACGTGCACAATTCGCATTTGTCTTCAACCTGGACAAATGCATCGGTTGCCACACCTGCTCGGTGACGTGCAAGAATACCTGGACCAACCGCAAGGGCGTGGAATACGTCTGGTTCAACAACGTCGAGTCCAAGCCCGGCGTCGGCTACCCCAAGCAGTGGGAGAACCAGGAGAAATGGAAAGGCGGCTGGATGCTCAATGGCGGCAAGCTGGAGCTGAAGTCCGGCGGGCGCATGTCGAAGCTGCTGAACATCTTCGCCAACCCGGATCTGCCGCAGATCGACGATTACTACGAGCCGTTCACCTACAACTACGCGCGCCTGCAGAACGCGCCGCTGTCCGAGGCGGCGCCGACCGCGCGTCCGCTGTCGATGATCACCGGCGACCCCATGGAGAAAATCACCTGGGGCCCGAACTGGGAAGACGACCTGGCGGGTGAATTCTCCAAGCGCAGCGTCGACAAGAACCTGGACAACATCCAGAAGGACATGCTGGGCCAGTTCGAAAACACCTTCAACCTGTATCTGCCGCGCATTTGCAACCACTGTCTGAACCCGGCCTGCGTCGCGGCCTGCCCCTCCGGCTCGCTCTACAAGCGCGAAGAAGACGGCATCGTGCTGGTCGACCAGGACAAGTGCCGCGGCTGGCGCTTCTGCATGAGCGCATGCCCTTACAAAAAGGTGTACTACAACTGGGAATCCGGCAAAGCCGAGAAGTGCATCGCCTGCTACCCGCGCGTCGAATCCGGCATGCCGACAATCTGCTCGGAATCCTGCGTCGGCCGCATCCGTTACAACGGCATCATGCTGTATGACGCCGACAGGATCGAAGCCCTGGCCAGCACGCAGAACGAGCAGGATCTGTACGAAGCGCAGTGCAGCATCTTCCTCGACCCCAACGATCCGGAAGTGATTGCCGCGGCACGGGCCGAAGGCATCAACGAAGACTGGATCATCGCCGCGCAGAAATCGCCGATCTACAAAATGGCGATCGACTGGAAAATTGCCTTCCCGCTGCACCCGGAATACCGCACCCTGCCGATGGTGTGGTACGTGCCGCCGCTCTCTCCAGTGCAGTCGCAGATCGACCAGGGCAACCTGCCGGTCGGCCCGGATGGCGCCATTCCCCTGGCCAGCGCGATGCGCACGCCGACCAAGTACCTGGCCAACCTGTTCACCGCAGGCAAGGAAGAGCCGATTCGCAGCTCCCTGAACCGCCTGATCGCCATGCGCAGCTACCAGCGCTCGGTGCACGTGGAAGGCGTCGCGGACACGCGCGCCCTGGAGGCGGCCGGGATCACTGAAGACCAGGCCAAGGAAATGTACCGTTACCTGGCGATCGCCAACTACGAAGACCGCTACGTCATCCCCACCGGCCATGAGGAAGAACGGATGGAGGATGCCTACGGCTTCCAGGGCCAGAACGGCTTCACCTTCGGCAACAACTCTTCGGCAGGCATCAGCAAGGTCACCCTGTTCCCGCGTCGCCGCAAGGAAACGCTGGAACCCGCCGAACTGGCGCCGTCCGCAGACAAAAGCTGAGAGGAAACATCATGTCCATCTACAAAATATTGTCGGCATTGCTCGATTACCCGGACCAGGAGTTGATCGACCATCTGCCGGAAATCCGCGATGAAATCGGGAAAAGCCAGGATATCGACATGGCGGAAAAGGAATCCATGCGGAAGCTGCTCGATCACCTGGCCAATACGCCGCTGATCGATCTGCAGGAAGACTATGTGAAGACGTTCGATCTGACGCCGGAGCACAGTCTGCACCTGACCCACCATCTGTTCGGCGACGATAACGACAGGAATCGCGGCCCGGCACTGATCGACCTCGGCGAGTTGTACAAGGATTACGGCATCACGGTGGCGAGCAACGAGCTGCCCGACTTTCTGCCGCTGGTCCTGGAATTCGCCGCCATGCTGGAAGACAATGAGGCAACGACCTTCCTGTCCGACGCCAACAAGGTGCTGACGGTGCTGACCGACAACCTGACCAAGGCGGGCACCCCCTATGCGCCCCTGCTTTCCATCGTTAAAAGCCGCGCCACGCTCACCCGTCTGGCCGCTTAAGGAGGTATGAAATGAACGAATCTATGTATAGCTGGAACAACCTGATTTTTGGTATTTATCCCTACCTCTGCCTGAGCGTGTTCGTGATCGGCAGCTGGATCCGCTTCGACCGCGAGCAGTACGGCTGGACCAGCGCGTCCAGCCAGTTGCTCTCCACGGCGGGCCTGCGGCTATCCAGCAACCTGTTTCACATCGGCGTCATCGGCATCTTCTTCGGCCACCTGGTCGGCCTGCTGGCGCCTTACGCGATATGGGAAACTATCGGTTTGTCCTCCCTGGGCAAGCAGAACATCGCCATGTATGGCGGTGGCTTCCTCGGCATCCTGTGCCTGATCGGCGGCGCGATGCTGCTGTGGCGCCGCATGACCAATTCGCGGGTGCGTGCGACCAGCCGTACGTCGGATATTTTCATTCTGGCCTGGGTGTTGATCACCCTGCTGTTTGGTCTGGCTACCACCTTCAGCACCGCACACCACGCCGCACAGGGCAGTGCCGACACCATGATGGCGATGGCGCAGTGGGCCAAGAGCATCGTGCTGTTCAGTCCGCAGCCGGAACTGGTGGCCAATGTGGAGATGGTATTCCGCATTCACCTGTTCTTCGGCCTGTCGCTGTTCCTGTTGTTTCCGTTCACCCGTCTGGTGCACATCTGGAGCTTCCCGATCGGTTATCTGATGCGTTCCTACCAGATCGTGCGCACCAAGCGCCGCATCGCGCGGTAATCTTCCGCCGAACCGGGCGCTGCCACTCCTTCGGGTGGCAGCGCCCTCCCTCTTTTATCGTATCGCCATGATTGATCCCCGCACCCGCAAAGACCTTACCCGGGTCCAAAAATGGAGCCCGCATGTTACGTAAGCTCAGCTGGCTCTTGCTGGTGGTCGCGGTCGGTATCGGCGTGCACTTCGCGTTGCAGAACATCATCCAGAGCGGCGATCCGGAAAAGCGGAAAGGCCCGGACCTGGCCAAAGTGGAACGACTGGAAGCCGCCGACCCCGTTCACGGCGCCAAGGTACGTGCCGGCATGGTCAAGTACGAATCCACCTGCCGCTTGTGCCATCACCGCACCGGCCAGGGCGGCAAGTTCACGCCGTCCATAGCCGACCAGACCGCGGAACGGGTCGAATTGATGCTGAAGCTGTACCGCAGCGGCACCCACGTGGGGCCAATGACCAATCTGATGGCGCCGTGGGCGGCCGAGCTGTCCGACGAAGACATCAGCAATCTGGCGGCATACGTAGAAACCTTATAAGGAAAATATTATGCCGAACCTCTTACGTAGAGATTTCCTGGTCCGCAGCGTGATCCTGCTCGCAGCGTCTGTCGTTCCGACACAGCCTGCCCGGGCCGCCACCATCACCAATCTCAACGAGGCCATCAACAAGGCTGGCCGCTTGCGCATGTTGTCGCAACGTATGGCCAAGGCCTATTGTCAGATCGGCCTGAATATCCTGACCGACAAGTCACGCCACATCCTGGATGTGTCCGTCAATCTCTACCAGGAACACCTGAACGAACTCAAGGCCTTTGCCCCGTCGGCGGATATAAAAGCCACCTACGCGGATCTGGATGCCAACTGGCAACTCTATCGCCAGCTCCTGGTTGGAACGCCCAGCCTGAACAACGCGCGACGCATCACCCAAATCAACGAGGATGCTTTGCGTGTGGCCCACCTGGGCACGACACAATTCGAACTTTCCTCCCCTACCAACATGGGCCGGCTGATCAATATCGCCGGCCGGCAACGCATGCTGTCGCAACGCTTGGCCAAGTTTTACATGTTCCAACAGTGGGGGATCAGTACCCCGAACATGGACGTCGAGATGCAGCTCGCCAAACGCGAATTCGTCAGCGCCCTGAATGCACTGGATCATGCTCCAGAAAATACCGACAAGATCAGTGGCGAATTGAGCATGGCCCGTACCCAATGGATTTTCTTCGAGAACGCCCTGCAAGAACAAAATGTCGGCACGAAGAATCCACATTACGCCGCCAATGTGGCCACCACCAGCGAACGCATTCTCGAAATGATGGATCGTGTTACCGGGCTTTATGGGCAGCTGCCCGCGTCAACCCCCGCCACGCGGCCGGCGCGACGCTGATCCCGGGACGGGAAGAAATAGGCGCGGGTGTACCTATGGCACGACCGTAAACGAATCCCAGGGCGATGGGGCGGCGCGGCGTGAACGGCGGATCGAAGCGCAGGGGCGCCCTGTACACCGCAGCCTCTCCCCAGTTGTTCGTTCCGAGGCTGGAAGCTCAAGCTGCCACGGTCAAAATATTCCACCCAAGACACCGCACCGTCTGGTTCGCCCGTATTTTCGCCGTCTTGCGACTTTCGGGACGGCCGTCAACGGTGACCTCACCGTTGGCGATCATCTGCTTGCCCTGCCCGCCGCTGTCGGCGATGCCGGTGAGTTTGAGCAGGTCGCAGAGGGCGACGTGTTCGCCGCGCAGTTTGAATTCAATGGTGTCCATTCTTGATTCCGCTGGTTGATGCATGGTGGATTCGTCCTGACGCATTTGAACCACAGAGGCACAGAGACACGGAGAAATGCAAGAAATCAATAGGTTTCCACACTTGCCCACTCGCCCGATAGGTGGCTAGGCATAAGTCTTTGTTTCTTCCTCTGTGTCTCTGTGCCTCTGTGGTGAGGTATTCAGGTGCATTGCAAGGGACAAACCGCGGACTTGCGGGGTATCCAGATCCTGTATCAACACATGTTCACCCTACCCTACCCGCCCCGCCGCCGCCACAGATAGCGATAGACAAAGCCCGGATAGGCGAACACCACGAACAGCGATGCGTTGACCGCGTAGAACTCCCAATTCTGCTTGTGGACGTCGCCCCCCCTGCTTTCCAGCAGCAACGCGATGCCGCCCACCACGAAAAACATCACGATCAATTCCAGCAACCGCCAGGCGAAACTCTTGCTGCCGGCCCTGGGCCGGATGACGAAGAAAATCCGCTCGACGAGGAACGGCAGGTTGGCGGCGATGAACGCCAGGATCAGCAGCAGGGTGGTGGAGAAATTCACGTTAAATTCGAAAAGCCGGGTAACGCCGGAGCAGGCCGCTCCGGCGGAAACAATTCAGAAGGAAGCGCCGATGGCGTGCACGCACACCGCCATCAGCGGTTGCGGCATGATGCCGAGCGCCAGCACCGCGAGGCCGTTGGCCGACATGATGACGCGACTGTCGGGGCTGGCGACAATCGGCGCCGTGTCGTGCGGGGTGTCGAAATACATCAGCTTGACGATGCGCAGATAGTAGAACGCGCCGATCAGCGAGAACAGCACGGCGACCACCGCCAGCCACACGTAGCCGATCTCGACCACGGCCTGCAGCACCGACAGTTTGGCGTAGAAGCCGACCGTCGGCGGAACGCCCGCCATGGAAAACATCAGCAGCAGCATCAGAAAAGCAAGCCACGGGCTGCGACGGTTAAGCCCCTTGAAGTCGTCGAGCTTGTCGGCCTCGAAGCCGGCGCGCGACAGCAGCAGGATCATGCCGAAGCTGCCCAGACTCATCAGCGCGTACACCAGCACGTAGAACATCGCGCTGCCGTAGCCGTTCTGCGAGCCGGCCAGGATGCCCAGCAGCATGAAGCCCATGTGCGAGATGGTCGAATAGGCCAGCATGCGCTTGAGGTTGGTTTGCGCGATGGCCGCGATGTTGCCGACCGCCATCGACAGCACCGCCAGAATCACCAGCATGTCGCGCCATTCGGCGACCTGCGATTCCAGCCCCTGTCCCAGGATGCGCACGACGAAGGCGAAGGCGGCGATCTTGGGCGCGGAACCAATGAACAGCGTCATCGCGGTCGGCGCGCCGTGGTAGACGTCGGGCACCCACATGTGGAACGGCACCGCGCCGAGCTTGAACGCGAGTCCTGAGACGATGAAGACGATGCCGAACACCAGCGGGATGCGCAGGTCGGTGCCGTCGGCCAGGATCTGCGCCATGTCGGCCAGCGCGAGCGAACCGGTGACGCCGTAGACCATCGACATGCCGTAGAGCAGCATGCCCGATGCCAGCGCGCCCAGCACGAAATACTTCATCGCCGCCTCGATCGCCACGCTGGAATCGCGTTGCAGCGCAACCATGGCGTACAAGGACAAGGACAGCAGTTCGAGACCGAGATACAGCGTGAGGAAATGGCTGGCCGACACCATCACCATCATGCCCAGCAGCGCAAACAGCGCCAGCACGAAGAATTCGCCCTTGTAGAGTCCGCGTGTCCGCAGGTAGTCGCGCGAATACACCAGCACCATCGCGACAGTCAGGTAGAGGAACAACTTCAGCACGTCCGACAGCGGGTCGTCGATGAACAGGCCGCCGAGTGCCAGCACCGGCATGGTGGAGAAGTCGCGCACGGTGAGAAAAGCTGCACCGGCAATGGTGGCGAGCGACAGCACGTAGGCGAGGTAGCGCTTGCTGTCGCCGACGGCGGCATCGATCAGCAGGATCAGCGACACCATCGCCAACACGAAGATCTCGGGCAGTGCGGGGGCGAATTGGGTGAGGAAGTCGCTCATCTTGGAACCTTAAGGCAGTTTGCTTTGGGCGACGTGCGCCAACAGGTCGACCACCGACACGTGCATGACGTCGGTGAGCGGCCTGGGATACAGGCCCATGGCCAGCACGCAGACGGCGAGCACGCCGAGCAGCAGGATTTCGCGCGCGTTGATGTCGCTCAATTCCTCGACGCGCGGGTTGGTGACCTCGCCGAACACGACGCGCTTGTACATCCACAGCGTGTAGGCCGCGCCGAGGATGAGCGTGGTGGCAGCGACGAAGGCGAACCAGAAATTGACCTTCGCTGCGGCCATGATGACCATGAACTCGCCGACGAAGCCGCTGGTGGCGGGCAGGCCGGCGTTGGCCATGGCGAACAGCATGAAGAAGGCGGCGAACAGCGGCATCCTGTTGACCAGGCCGCCGTAGTCCTTGATCTGGCGCGAATGCAGGCGGTCGTACATGACGCCGATGCAGAGGAACAGCGCCGCCGAGACGAAGCCGTGCGAGATCATCTGCACCAGGCCGCCTTCGACGCCGAGCGGACTGAACATGAAGAAACCGAGGGTGACGAAGCCCATGTGCGCGATCGACGAATAGGCGATGAGCTTCTTCATGTCGGACTGCGCCAGCGCGACCAGGCCGATGTAGGCGACGGCGATCAGCGACAGGGCGATGACGAACCAGGCATATTCCGCACTGGCATCCGGCAGGATCGGCAGGATGAAGCGCAGGAAGCCGTAGGCGCCGACTTTCAGCGTGACCGCCGCCAGCACCACCGAGCCGCCGGTGGGCGCCTCGACGTGGGCGTCGGGCAGCCAGGTGTGCACCGGCCACATCGGCACCTTGACCCCGAAAGCGAGCAGGAAGGCGAAGAACATCAGCGTCTGCGCCGTCATGCCGAGGGTGGTGGTGTGCCAGGTCTGGATGTCGAAGCTGCCGCCGGACTGGAAATACAGATAGATCATCGACACCAGCATCAGCAGCGAACCGAGCAGGGTGTAGAGGAAGAACTTGAACGCGGCATAGACGCGGTTCGGTCCGCCCCACACGCCGACGATCAGGTACAGCGGGATCAGCATGCCTTCGAAGAAGACATAGAACAGGATGCCGTCGAGCGAGGCGAACACGCCGTTGATGAGGCCCGACATGATGAGGAAGGCCGCCATGTACTGCGCGACCTTGTCCTGGATCACCTGCCAGCCCGCGATCACCACCAGCACGGTGATGAAGCTGTTCAGCAGAATCAGCGGCATCGAAATGCCGTCTACGCCGAGGTGGTAATGGATATTGAACGCCGGGATCCACGCCGCCTTCTCGACGAACTGCATCGCCGAGGTGCCGGTGTCGAAGCCGGTGACCAGCGGGATCGCGACGATGAATCCCAGCAGCGCGCCGGCCAGCGCGACCCAGCGGGCGAGCGCCGCATTGCGGTCGGAGCCGGTGGCGAGCACCGCCACCCCGGCCAGAATCGGGACCCAGATGACGAGGGAGAGAATCGACTGTCCGAACATGGGTATTGTTTTTTAGTTGAGCCGCGCGAACCAGGTCACCAGGGCGAACACCCCGATCAGCATGGCAAAGGCGTAGTGGTAGATGTAACCGGACTGGAAGGCCCTGAGCAGGCGCGACAGGCGATCGACCAGATGGACCGTGCCGCCTACGAAAAAGCCGTCGATCATGCCCTGGTCGCCGCGCCGCCACAGGAAGCCACCAAGGAAGCGGGCGCCCTTGGCGAAGACCCAGCTGTAGAGTTCATCGAACCAGTATTTGTTGAGCAGCATCTGGTGCAGGAACTTGAAGCGCTGCGCAATGGCGGCCGGGATATCAGGACGCTTGAGATAGAAGAACGCCGCCAGCCCAACGCCCGCCACCGCCAGCCAGAACGGAAGCGTCACCACTGCGTGCAGTCCCATCGCTAACGCGCCGTGGAAATGCAGGTTGAGTTCGTGCATCACCGGATGGCGGTCGGCGACGTAGATCGCGCTGCCGAAAAAGTCGCCGAACAGCATGGGCTCGATCGTCATATAGCCAATCGCCAGCGAGGGCAGCGCCAGCGCGAGCAAGGGTCCGGTGATGACCCATGGGGTTTCGTGCGGCTTGCCGCCATGGTGCTCATCGTGGTGCGCGTCGGGCTCGTTGCCGTGGGCGTGTCCCTGATGGAATCGCTCCTTGCCGTGGAACACCAGGAAATACATGCGGAAGGAATAGAAGGCGGTGACGAACACGCCGATCAGCACCGCCCAGTAGGCAATGTCGGCCACCGGCAGGTGTGACAGCCTGACCGCCTCGATGATGGTTTCCTTGGAATAGAAGCCCGACAGGAAGGGTGTGCCGATCAGCGCCAGCGAACCGATCAGCGAGGTAACCCAGGTGATCGGCATGTACTTCTTCAGGCCGCCCATGTAGCGGATGTCCTGATTGTGGTGCATGGCGATGATGACGCTGCCTGCTGCAAGGAACAGCAGCGCCTTGAAAAAGGCGTGGGTCATCAGGTGGAACACCGCGACCGAGTAGGCCGAGGCGCCGAGCGCGACCGTCATGTAGCCCAGCTGCGACAGCGTGGAATACGCCACCACGCGCTTGATGTCGTTCTGCACGATGCCGAGAAAGCCCATGAACAGCGCGGTGATCGCGCCAATCACCATGATGAAGGAGAGCGCCACGTCGGACAGTTCATACAACGGCGACATCCGCGCGACCATGAAGATGCCGGCGGTCACCATCGTCGCCGCATGGATCAGCGCGGAAATCGGCGTCGGGCCTTCCATCGAGTCGGGCAGCCAGACGTGCAGCGGGAACTGCGCCGACTTGCCCATCGCGCCGATGAACAGCAGGATGCCGATGACCGTCATCAGCATCCACGGCGTGTCGGGCCACAACGTGATGGTCTCGTTGGCAAGCGAAGGCGCCATGGCAAACACGGTGGCGTAATCGAGCGAGCCGAAATGGGCCAGCACCAGGCCGATGCCGAGAATGAAGCCGAAGTCGCCCACGCGGTTGACCAGGAAGGCCTTGAGGTTGGCGTAGATCGCAGTTTCCTTCTGATACCAGAAGCCGATCAGCAGATAGGACACCAGGCCGACCGCTTCCCAGCCGAAGAACAGCTGCAGAAAGTTGTTGCTCATCACCAGCATCAGCATCGAGAAGGTGAACAGCGAGATGTAGCTGAAGAAGCGCTGGTAGCCCGGATCGTCCTGCATGTAGCCGATGGTGTAGATGTGCACCATCAGCGAGACGAAGGTGACGACCAGCATCATCATGACCGTCAGCGCATCGATCAGGAAACCGACCTCGAAACGCAGGTCGCCCAGCACCATCCAGGTGTAGACGGTGCCGTTGAAGGTATTCCCGGCGAGCACGTCCTGGAACACCAGCACCGAGGCGATCAGCGACGCTGCCACGCCGGCGATGGTGACGACATGGGCGCCGGTACGACCGACCAGCTTCCCGAAAAAGCCCGCGACGATCGCGCCGAACAAGGGCGCAAGCGGCACGATCAGATAGAGCGTCTGCATGTCCATCGATCAGCCTTTCAGACGGTCGAGGTCATCGACGTTGATGGTGTGCAGGCTGCGGAACAGCACCACCAGGATCGCCAAGCCGATGGCGGATTCCGCCGCGGCAACGGTCAGGATGAAGAAGACGAAGATCTGGCCGTGGATGTCGCCCAGATAATGCGAAAACGCGATGAAGTTCATGTTCACTGCCAGGAGCATGAGTTCGATCGCCATCAAGATGATGATCACGTTCTTGCGGTTAAGGAAAATGCCCAGCACGCTGATGGCAAACAGGATGCCGCCCAGCACCAGGTAATGCGACAAGGAAATCACGCGCCCTCCTCCCCTGAATCCTGACCCCTGACCCCTGGCCTCTTTTCGGCTTTCATTTTGACAATGCGAAGCCGGTCATTGCGCTTGACCTTCACCTGCTCGGCGGGGTCGATGTACTTGCTGTCCTTGCGGCGACGCAACGTCAGGGCGATGGCGGCGACGATCGCCACCAGCAGGATCACCGCGGCCAGCTCGAATGCGTAGACGTAGTCGGTGTACAGCAATCGCCCAAGTTCCTTGGTGTTGCTGTAATCCGCCGGGTGCGGCTCGGGCGTGGCCATCACATCGAGGCCGAAGTGGCGGCTGCCGAGGATCAGCGCCATTTCGATCATCAACAAGACCGAGACGAATCCCGCGATCGGCAGGTAATCCCAGAAGCCTTCGCGCAGTTTGTCCAGGTTGATGTCGAGCATCATCACCACGAACAGGAACAGCACCATCACCGCGCCGACATAGACCAGCACCAGAGTGATGGCGAGGAATTCGGCCTCCAGCAGTATCCACAGGCCGGCCGCAGTGAAGAATGCCAACACCAGGAAAAGGGCTGCGTGCACCGGGTTGCGCGCGGTGATCACGCGTAACCCGGAAAACACCAGGATGGCGGCGAAGAAGTAGAAGATTGCGGTCGTATAGGTCATTTTGTAGGGGCCAGGAGATAGGAATTAGGGGCTAGGGATGACTAATCACCGCTCGTGCCCGATACCAGTTTTCCGTTTGCCTGCCTCCCGTTTCGTTCGTACGTCGTGTTATTCACAAATCAGCGCGCGCAGCGCACCACCCCTAGCCCCTAGCCCCTAGCCCCTAGCCCCTAGATCCTGCCCCCTGCCCTACCGATACTTCGCATCGGCCGCGCGGTCTTTGGCGATCTGTTCTTCATACTTGTCCCCGATCGCCAGCAGCATGGACTTGGTGTAGTAGAGGTCGCCGCGTTTTTCACCGTGGTATTCGAGGATGCGGGTCTCGACGATGGAATCGACCGGGCAGGACTCCTCGCAAAAGCCGCAGAAGATGCACTTGGTGAGATCGATGTCGTAGCGCGTGGTGCGGCGGCTGCCGTCATCGCGCTTCTCCGATTCGATGGTGATGGCCAGCGCCGGGCAGACCGCCTCGCACAGCTTGCAGGCGATGCAGCGCTCCTCACCGTTGGGGTAGCGGCGCAAGGCGTGCAGGCCACGAAAACGGGACGATTGCGGGGTTTTCTCTTCCGGGTACTGCACCGTGATCTTGCGCGCGAACAGGTGGCGCCCGGTGAGCATCATGCCGCGCAGGAGTTCGACCAGGAACAGGCTGCCGAAGAAATGGGTGATCCGTCTCATGGCCGCCTCAATGGAAGAGATAACCATACGGCGTCTGCATCATGGCGCCGACGACGACGATCCAGACGATGGTGATGGGAATGAACACCTTCCAGCCCAGGCGCATGATCTGGTCATAGCGATAGCGCGGGAAGGTGGCGCGGAACCAGAGGAAGAGGAACAGCACGAAGCCGGTCTTCAGCAGCCACCAGACGATGCCGTCGGGCAGAAAGCTCACCGGGGAGAGCCAGCCGCCGAGGAACATGAGCGTGGTCAGCGCGGCGATCAGGATCATATTGGCGTATTCGGCGAGAAAGAACACAGCGAAAGCCATGCCGGAATATTCAACGTGAAAGCCCGCCACGATTTCGGATTCGCCCTCGGCGACGTCGAACGGCGCGCGGTTGGTCTCGGCCACGCCGGAGATCAGGTAAACGATAAACAGCGGGAACAGCGGCCAGATGTACCACTGATGCAGCCCGCCTGCCTGGCCCTGCACGATATCGATCAGGTTGAGCGACTGTGCCGCCATCAGCACGCCGACCAGCGCGAAGCCCATGGCGATTTCATACGACACGATCTGCGCCGCCGAGCGCATCGCGCCGAGAAAGGCGTATTTGGAGTTGGATGCCCAGCCCGCGATGATGACGCCGTACACGCCCATCGAGGTGATCGCCAACACATACAGCAGGCCGGCGTTGATGTTGGCGAGCACCAGCGTGTCGGTGAACGGGATCACCGCCCAGGCCGCCAGCGCCGGGGCGATGGCGAGGATGGGACCGAGGATGAACAAGCCCTTGTTGGCGCCGGAAGGAATAATGATTTCCTTCATCAACAGCTTCAGGCCGTCGGCGATCGGCTGCAGCAGGCCGAGGAAGCCGACCCGGTTGGGGCCGATGCGCACCTGCATCCAGCCGATGACTTTCCGTTCCGCGTAGGTCAGGTAGGCCACGCCCAGCATCAGCGGCACCACCAGCGCCATGATCTTGACCAGCGTCCAGACGACGGTTTGAATGGCGGCCCAATCCATGCCCACGTTCTCCATTAGACCGGCCTCCATTAGACCTGCTTGGCCGTGATCGGGCCGAACATCGGCCCAAGGCCGGCAGTCAGCGGATGGCCGCTGGGAATGCGCACGCAGGTGTCGGGCAGCAGATCGTCGCGCTGCACTTTCAGCGTCAGCGCACTGGCGGTCTGGCGCACCGAAACGCGGCCGTTTTCTTCCAGCCCCAATTTCGCAATCAGCCGGCCGTGCATGCACGCCACCGGGAGCGCCGCGTCCTGTGTCTTCTGCAGCGAAGGCGAGCGGCGCACCACCGCATCGGTCTGGTAGATCGGCACTTCGGCGACGCGCTCCAGCCCTTCGTTCAACTGCGGCGGCGTCGCGATCACGCCGCTGATTTCATTATTGAGGAAAGCCTGAACGCTGCCGATCGGCGTATCGCCGAGCGCGTCGCGCAGCACGTCTTGCGAATCGTTGTGCTCGAACCCGGTCAGCCCCAGGAGATTGCCCAGCACGCGCAGCACCTTCCACGCCGGGCGGGTTTCGCCAGCCGGCTTCACCACAGCGCTGAAGCTCTGCACGCGGCCTTCGGTGTTGATGAAGGTACCGGAGGTCTCGGTCCACGGCGCAATCGGAAGCAATACGTCGGCGTAGTCGAGCGACTGCCCCTTGTAGGGCGACATCACCACGACGAATTCCGCCGCCTGGATGCTGGCCATCGCGCTCACCGGGTCGTGGGTGTCGAGTTCGGCTTCAACCCCAAGCAGCAGATAGGCGCGCAAAGGCTGGGCCAGCATCTGCTGCGCATTCAGTCCCTTGACCGCAGGCTGGCCCAGCGGCCCATGCCCCGGAATCGCCCCGACTGCCACCGCGCCGACGCTGTTGGCAGCTTCGCCCAGCACGCCAAAACTGGCGCCTGCGAGCTTCGCCACTTCCTGCGCCAGCGCGTGGATCTGCGAATAGGCGGGATGGTGCTGCGCCATGTTGCCGAGGAAAACCGCGCGCGCTTCTCTACCTGAAGCATCCTGGCCGCTGCCCGAAATACTCTCGGCCATCCTGCGCGCAATGTCATCCGCCACGCCGTAAACGGCGATGTCGGGCACCGGCCGGTTCTTCAACTCGGCCAGCGCGCGGCACACCCCCGCCAGTGCGCCGGCGAGCTGCGACGGCGCGACGATGCGCTTGGCGTGCACCTTGCCAAGGAATTCATCTTCCGCCGCGTTGATCAGATTGAGCTGGCCATGCCAGCGTACCGACTCGCGGATGCGGTGCGCCATCAGCGGATGGTCCTTGCGCAGGTTGGAGCCCACTACCAGCATGTGCTTGAGGCGCGACATGTAGGTCACCGGCATGCCCAGCCAGAAGCCGCCATGCGCCTTGTCGTCGAGCGAGAAGTCCGACTGCCGCAGGCGATGGTCGACGTTGCCGCCGCCAAAGCCGCGCATCAGCTTCTGCAGCAGGAAGAGCTCTTCCGCCGGGCGATACGGCGTCGACAGTGCGCCGATCTGTTCAACCGGGATCGACTTCAGCTTGTCCGCGACAAATTCGAGCGCCGCCTGCCAGGTGGCCTCGACCCACTGCCCGTCCCGCTTGATCATCGGCTGGGTCAGGCGCTCGGCCGTATCGAGGCCCTCGTACGAAAAACGGTCGCGGTCGGCCAGCCAGCATTCGTTGACGTCCTCGTTTTCGCGCGGCACCACGCGCATCACCTTATTGTCCTTGACGTGGACTTCGAGGTTGGAGCCGAGGCTGTCGTGCGGGCTAACCGAGTGGCGGCGCGACAGTTCCCAGCTGCGGGCAGTGTAGCGGAACGGTTTGCTGGTCAATGCGCCGACCGGGCACAGTTCGATGACGTTGCCCGACAGCTCGGACGCCACCTGGTTTTCCAGGAACGGCATCACCTCGGTGTGTTCGCCGCGCCCTGCCATGCCAAGTTCCATCACGCCGGCGATTTCCTGGCCGAAACGCACGCAGCGACTGCAGTGGATGCAGCGCGTCATATCCGTTGCAATGAGCGGGCCGAGATTTTTCTCGTGCACCACGCGCTTGACTTCCTGGTAGCGCGACGACGAGCCGCCATAGCCCACCGCCAGATCCTGCAGCGTGCATTCGCCGCCCTGATCGCAGATCGGGCAGTCGAGCGGGTGGTTGATGAGCAGGAACTCCATCACGCTTTTCTGTGCATTGATCGCGTATTCGGAACGCGTATGCACCTTCATACCGTCGGTCACCGGCGTGGCGCAGGCCGGCAGCGGCTTGGGCGCCTTTTCCACCTGCACCAGACACATGCGGCAACTGGCGGCAATGGAGAGTTTCTTGTGATAACAGAAATGCGGGATCGCGATGCCGGCCTGATTCGCCGCATCCATGATGGTGTCGCCGCTTTCGACCTGAAGCGTCTTGCCGTCAATTTCGATATTAAGCGTAGCCATGGTTACTGTTCCGTTCCGGCCATGCAGCCCTTGTGTTCGATGTGGTGCTCGAACTCATGGCCAAAATGTTTGAGAAAGCTTTGCACCGGCAGTGCCGCTGCGTCGCCCAGTGCGCAAATGGTATGACCGCCGATGCGTCCCGCCACGCTGTTGAGCAGATCGATGTCTTCCGGCCGGCCCTGTCCGTGTTCGATGCGGTGAATCACGCGGTACATCCAGCCGGTGCCTTCGCGGCATGGCGTGCACTGGCCACACGATTCCTCGAAATAAAAATAGGATAGCCGCTCCAGCGCACGCACCATGCACACGGTTTCGTCCATGACGATGACCGCGCCGGAGCCCAGCATGGAGCCCGCCTTGGAGATGGAATCGAAATCCATGGTGCAATCCATCATGATGTTGGCCGGCAGTACCGGCGCCGACGAGCCACCGGGAATCACGGCCTTCAATTGATGGCCTGTGCGCACCCCGCCCGCCATCTCCAGCAGTGCGGAAAACGGCGTACCGAGCGGCACTTCGTAGTTGCCCGGCTTGTTGACATGCCCGGAAACCGAAAACAGTTTGGAGCCGCCGTTGTTGGGCTTGCCGAGATCGAGGAATGCCTGGCCGCCGTGCTGCATGATCCACGGCACCGAGGCCAGCGTCTCGGTGTTATTGATGGTGGTCGGTTTGCCGTACAGGCCGAAGCTCGCCGGGAACGGCGGCTTGAAGCGTGGCTGGCCCTTCTTGCCTTCGATCGATTCCAGCAGCGCGGTTTCCTCGCCGCAGATATAGGCGCCGTAGCCGTGGTGAGCATGCAACTGGAAGCAGAAGTCGGTGCCGAACAGCTTGTCGCCCAGATAGCCGGCTTCGCGCGCTTCCTGCAGCGCGGCCTCGAAGATCCGGTAGCAATCGAAGATCTCGCCATGGATATAGTTGTAACCGACGCGCGCGCCCATCACGTAGCCGGCAATCGCCATGCCCTCGATCAGCTGGTGCGGGTTGTAGCGCAGGATGTCGCGGTCCTTGAAGGTGCCCGGCTCGCCCTCGTCGCTGTTGCAGACGATGTACTTGTCGCCGGTAAACGCGCGCGGCATGAAACTCCACTTGAGGCCGGTGGGAAAGCCCGCACCGCCGCGTCCGCGCAGGGCGCTGGTCTTGAGCTCGGCGATGATGGCGTCGCCGGAAATATTTTCCGTGATCACGCGACGCAGCGCCTGGTAGCCGCCATGGGCGACATAGGTCGCGAGCGAGCGCGGGTTGTCGAGCGCCTGGGTCCAGCTGCAGACCTGGGGAGTGGGCGTCAGCAGGCTCATTTCAGCTTGGCCGTCATTTCAGATTGTCGAGCAATTCGTCCACCTGTTCGGGCGTCAGGTGCGTATGCATGACATGGTTGTTGTGCAGGCACACCGGCGCATCGCCGCAGGTTCCCATGCATTCGCCTTCCTTCAGGGTGTAGCGCCCGTCCTCGGTGGTCTCGCCGAAGCCGATGCCGAGTTTCTGCTTCAGGTGTTCGGCGATCTTGTTCGCCCCCATCAGCGCGCACGGCAGATTGGTGCACAGCGTGATCTTGTGACGCCCCACCGGCTGGGTGTCGTACATGTTGTAAAAGGTCGCCACCTCGTAGGCCGCGATCGGCGGCATCTCCAGATAGTGCGCGACGTACTCGACCAGTTCGGACTTGAGCCAGCCCTTTTCAGTCTGCGCGATGCGCAGCGCAGCCATGACCGCCGACTGCTTCCGGTCGGCAGGATATTTGGCGACCTCGGCATCGATCAGCGCGAGCGATTCTTGACTCAGCCGAAGGCTGTTTGAATCAGGATTGGCCATCAGCGGTCGATCTCCCCGAAAACAATATCCTGCGTGCCGATGATGGCGACGACGTCGGCGATCATGTGGCCGCGGCTCATTTCATCGAGCGCCGCCAGATGCGCATAGCCCGGCGCACGGATTTTCAGACGATAGGGTTTGTTGGCGCCGTCCGACACCAGATAAATGCCGAACTCGCCTTTGGGGTGCTCCACCCCGACATAGGCTTCGCCCGCCGGCACGTGCATGCCCTCGGTAAAGAGCTTGAAGTGATGGATCAGTTCTTCCATGTTCTGCTTCATGCCGAGCCGCGACGGCGGCGCGACCTTGTGGTTTTCCACGATGACCGGCCCCGGGTTTTTGCGCAGCCAGTCGACGCACTGCCTGATGATGCGGTTGGACTGCCGCATTTCTTCGATACGCACCAGGTAGCGGTCGTAGCAGTCGCCGTTTGTGCCGACCGGGATGTCGAAATCCATGCGGTCGTAGACTTCGTAGGGCTGCTTCTTGCGCAGGTCCCACTCGACGCCAGAGCCGCGCAGCATCGGGCCGGTGAAGCCCAGCGCCTTGGCGCGCTCGGGCGACACCACGCCGATGCCGACGGTGCGCTGTTTCCAGATGCGGTTGTCGGTCAGCAGCGTTTCGTATTCGTCGACATAAGTCGGGAAGCGCTGGGTGAAGTCCTCGATGAAGTCGAGCAGCGAACCCTGGCGGTTGGCGTTCATCGACTTCATCGTCGCCTCGTTGCGGGTATGCTGCGCCGCGTACTGCGGCATGGTGTCGGGCAGGTCGCGGTAGACGCCGCCGGGACGGTAGTAGGCCGCATGCAAGCGTGCGCCGGACACAGCCTCGTAGCAGTCCATCAGGTCCTCGCGCTCGCGGAAGGCATACAGAAACACCGTCATCGCGCCGACGTCGAGCGCGTGCGCACCCAGCCACAGCAGGTGATTCAGCACGCGGGTGATTTCGTCGAACATCACGCGGATATATTGCGCGCGCTCCGGCACCTCGATCTGCAGCAGCTTCTCGATCGCCATCACGTAGGCATGCTCGTTGACCATCATCGACACATAATCGAGGCGGTCCATGTAGGGCACAGACTGGAGAAAAGTCTTGTGCTCGGCCAGCTTTTCGGTTGCGCGATGCAGCAGGCCGATGTGCGGGTCGGCGCGCTGGATTACCTCGCCGTCGAGCTCCAGCACCAGGCGCAGCACGCCGTGCGCGGCCGGATGCTGCGGCCCGAAGTTCATCGTGTAGTTGCGGATATCGGCCATGCTCAGCGCCCTGCCCCGTAGCTTTCGTCGCGCACAATGCGTGGCGTGATTTCGCGCGGCTCGATCGATACCGGCTGGTAGATCACTCGCCGCTGGGTCGGGTCGTAACGCATTTCGACGTTGCCGGACAGCGGGAAATCCTTGCGGAACGGATGGCCGATAAAGCCATAATCGGTGAGGATGCGGCGCAGATCGGGATGGCCCTCAAACACGATGCCATACAGGTCGAAGGCTTCGCGCTCATACCAGTTGGCCGCCGGCCAGATGTCGGCCATCGACGCCACCAGCGGCAGGTCGTCGTCGGGGCAAAATACACGCACGCGCACGCGCTGGTTGCTCGACACCGACAGCAGATGCGTCACCACGGCAAAGCGGGCGCCGTCCCACGATCCGTCACTGTCGCCATCACTCCCGTAGCCCGAATAATCCATGCCGCACAGGTCGATCAGCTGTTCGAAGCGGCAATCGGGATGGTCGCGCAGGGTGCGCATCGCCGCCGCGTAATGCTGCGCCTTGACGACCAGCGTCAGTTCGTCAAGACGGACGAACGACTGCGCCAGCGCGTCGCCGAGCGCGGCATCAAGGGACAAAGAAAGAGCTTCCACGGTCTGGGGCATGGGCTGTCAGCGGGCGATGGTGTTGGTGCGGCGGATCTTGTTCTGCAGCTGGATGATGCCGAACAGCAGCGCCTCCGCCGTCGGAGGGCAGCCGGGGACATAGATGTCGACCGGCACGATGCGGTCGCACCCGCGCACCACCGAGTACGAATAATGGTAATAGCCGCCGCCGTTGGCGCACGAGCCCATGGAAATCACCCAGCGCGGCTCGGCCATCTGGTCGTAGACCTTGCGCAGCGCGGGCGCCATCTTGTTGCACAGCGTCCCCGCCACGATCATCACGTCGGACTGCCGGGGACTGCCACGGAACACGATGCCGAAACGGTCGAGGTCGTAACGCGCGGCGCCGGCCTGCATCATCTCCACAGCGCAGCATGCCAGGCCAAAGGTCATCGGCCACATCGAGCCGGTGCGCATGTAGTTGATCAGCTGGTCGGCCTTGGCGGTGACAAAACCCTGCTCGAGTACGCCTTCGATGCTCATGCCCCGACCCTCCTGGCAAGCCTGGCCGACGCCCCAGGGTTCAAAACCCTTACTCCCACTCCAGCGCCCCCTTCATCCATTCGTAGATGAAACCCACCACCAGAATGCCGAGGAACACCATCATGGCAAGGAAACCTGCCAGACCGATTTCCTCGAGCACGATGGCCCAGGGGAAGAGAAAGGCGATTTCCAGGTCGAACAGAATGAAAAGAATGGCTACCAGGTAATAGCGCACATCGAACCTCATGCGCGCATCCTCGAATGCTTCGAAGCCGCATTCGTAGGGGGAGAGTTTTTCGCTATCGGGGCGATTCGGCGCCAGCAGACCGCCTGCAATGATGGGGCCCACGCCGAAGGCCAGCCCGACCAGAACGAATAGCAGAATGGGAAGATAGTTCTCCAGCACCAGGGGCCTCCGACTATGCCCATATCAGGCAGTCAATTAATTATAAGCAAATTTTATAAGTATAGGACATTGACTGTCAAGCCAAAAAATTGATATTTTTGCCTTTATAATCAAACGCTTATACATATCTGGCGCTAAGGATGAATCAGGAAATTTGATGGTGCCGACGGCGAGACTCGAACTCGCACGACCTAGGTCACTACCCCCTCAAGATAGCGTGTCTACCAATTCCACCACGTCGGCAAAAGGGCTTTCGCCCAATATGTGCTGCTGGTTTACTGCGGGATGTCACCCGCTTTCGAGCCGTCGCCCTGACCTAGAATCGGTGCGGGCGCAGCGGGCTGCGTCGCTGTTGCCGGTACTGTTGTGCGATCCAGCACACTGGCGGCCGGCTTGTGCTGCTGCAGCCCGAAATAGGCCAGCCCAAGACTGGTCAGGAAAAACAAGGTCGCCACGATGGCGGTGCTGCGACTCAGAAAGTTGGCGGAACCGGTCGCGCCGAACAGGCTGCCGGACGAGCCACCGCCAAACGCCGCGCCCATGTCCGCTCCCTTCCCATGCTGCAGCAGCACCAGCGCGATGACGGTGATGGCAACAATAACGTGAACGACCCAGAACAAGGTTTCCATATTTTGACTCTTACTTGGCTGCCGCGCGACAAATCGCGATGAACTCGTCAGCGACCAGGGAAGCACCGCCAATCAATCCGCCATCGATATCCGGCTGAACCATCAATTCTGCCGCATTCGCGGCTTTTACGCTACCCCCATATTGGATCGCCAGCTGGTCTGCCACGCCCGCATCGAGTGCAGCGATCTTGCCGCGGATGAATGCGTGGACCGCCTGCGCCTGTTCGGGCGACGCGGTTTTTCCGGTGCCGATGGCCCACACCGGCTCATACGCCACCACCGCCTTGGCCAGCGACGCCACGCCGGCGGCGTTGATCACGGCATCGAGCTGACGCGCGACGACTGCTTCGGTCACGCCCGACTCGCGCTCGGCCAGCGATTCACCCACGCACAGAATAGGCGTCAAGCCCGCCGCCTGCGCGGCCATGTATTTTTTCGCCACCAGTTCGTCGGATTCGCCGTACAGGCTGCGCCGCTCGGAATGCCCGACGATCACATAGGTGCAGCCGAAATCGAGCAGCATGGAGGCCGACACTTCGCCGGTGAACGCACCTTTGGCCTGCTCGGATACGTTTTGCGCCCCCCAGGCAATCGATGAACCGGCGAGTTCGGCCTGCGCCTGCGCCAGATACGGGAAAGGCACGCATACCACGGCCTCGATACCGGCCAGAGCGGGTTTGAGTGCGGCCAGCAACGCGGCGTTTTCCGCCAGGCTGCCGTGCATTTTCCAGTTACCGGCTACAAGCTTTTTGCGCATGGGAGTCCGCCAAACAAAAGTGCGTGATGGTAAGCGCATCGCGCCTGCCGGTCAACCGGCAGTCTTCTCCAATGACACATGAGCCTGAGCAAGGTGCCGTAAATCCAAAGTGAGTTGAGCCTATAGGCGTGTGAATTGGGATCATGGAGACATGATCGTGACCTTACAAACGCAAGCCATACAAACCCTGGAACAAGTACGCGTCTTCGTGGCGGGCGCTGAGCCGGTTTCCTTCACTCTTGTCGACCGTCCCTCAGCCCACG
>Ga0208244_100459_pt1 | contig 39699 bp, 34 predicted proteins | sample SubbioCR12Aug_5A_FD_184828 | JGI IMG/M metagenome (GOLD analysis project Ga0208244, IMG submission 184828) | Serpentinite rock and fluid subsurface biosphere microbial communities from McLaughlin Reserve, California, USA - CR12Aug_5A (SPAdes) | ecosystem: Environmental > Terrestrial > Deep...
GCGCAGCAAGGTGATAATGCCCACTATCTCTGCGCGCAGGGAATTTGCAGGTGCTAAGTACTCCCTCAGGGCGACCGCTCCGCTCGGCGCCTCCTTGCCTGGCCCCTCCTCGAGACGGTTGCGTGCGCCGCTGATGGTGAAGCCCTCGCGGTACAGCAGTTCGCGGATGCGGCGCACCAGCAGTACTTCGTGGTGCTGGTAATAGCGTCGATTGCCGCGCCGCTTGACCGGCTTCAGCTGGGTGAATTCCTGTTCCCAGTAGCGCAGAACATGCGGCTTGACGCCGCACAACTCGCTTACTTCGCCGATGGTGAAGTAGCGTTTTGCCGGAATGGGCGGCAGGTCATCCTTGTTTGCCATGGCTGCTCAGCTTTTCGACCGAGGCCTTGAGCTTCTGGCTGGCATGGAAAGTGACGACGCGGCGTGCTGTAATCGGAATCTCCTCGCCGGTCTTGGGATTGCGCCCGGGACGCTGCGGCTTGTCACGCAACTGGAAATTGCCGAAACCGGATAGCTTGACGCTCTCGCCACGCTCAAGCGCTGTACGGATTTCCTCAAAAAAGCCCTCGACCATGTCTTTCGCTTCGCGTTTGTTCAGGCCGACCTTTTCAAACAGGAGATCAGCGAGCTCCGCCTTTGTTAACGTCATTTCTGCTCCCTATGAACGCAGCTTGGCGGCGAACATTAATGTGGCGGCTTCGATCATTTTGAGCACCGCCGCTTCTACTTCGCCATCCGAAAGTGTTTTCTCAGTATCTTGCATAACTACCCGGAATGCAAGACTTTTTTTCCCGGGGTCGACTCCTTTTCCGTGATAGACATCGAACAGCACAACCTCTCTGACGATGGATGGAGCAGCGGCAATCAGGCCATCCCGCAAGCGCTGGGCGGGCTGATCCTGAGCCACGACCAGGGCGAGGTCGCGTACCACGGCCGGGAAACGGGAGGCTTCCCGGTAATGCGGCAAAGGTTGCTGCAGCACTGCATCGAGATCCAGTTCGAATACAACAGGCGCCGTACCCAACTCGTATTTCTGTACCCATTGCGGGTGCAGTTCGCCTACGACACCAATAACCTTGCCTTCCACACTGACCGCAGCAGCACGCCCAGGGTGGAGCGCTGGATGATCAACGCGTGCAAAATGCGCCTGCCACGGCGCCAGCAACGCTTCCACATCGGCTTTGGCATCAAAAAAATCTGCATTTCTCTGCACCAATCCCCACTGCTCGGGTGCCGCAGACCCGGCTGCCAGCGCGGCAATGCGCCTAGGCTGCTGGAAACCGGCAATCTGCCCCACATCGGCGTCCCGTGGAGGCTGACTTTCAACGACGCGCCGGAAACAGCGGCCGGTTTCGAACACACGCACACGCTCCATGCGTCTGTTCAGGTTGTTGACAAGATTCCCGATCAAGCCGCCAATCAGGCTGGAGCGCATCACGCCCATCTGGCTGGCAATCGGATTGGCCAACGCCACGGGGTCCGCATTCTTGCAGAAGTCACGTTCCCAACTGGCATCCACGAAGCTGTAATTCACCACTTCCTGGTAATCGCGCGAGGCCAGCAACCTGCGCAAACGCCAGACGCTGCGTTGCTGCTCGTTCTGCGGCAGGATGGCCAGCGCGCCCTGCGGCAAGCGTGCCGGTATGTTGTCATAGCCGTGAAGTCTCGCCAGTTCCTCGACGAGATCTTCCTCGATGGCAATGTCGAAGCGATGAGAGGGCGGCGTGACGGTAAAAATATCGCCTTGGCGCGTGAAGGGGAAATCGAGCCCCTTGAGGAGTCGCGCGACGACATCGCCCCCCAGCCGGATACCGAGGATTGTCTCTGCCCGGGACACGCGGAGTCGAACCGCTTCTCGCTTTGGCAAATGACCTCGATCGATCGTTTCTGTCACTGGGCCAGCCTGGCCACCGCAGATTTCCAGTACCAATTGGGTCGCACGTTCCAGCGCCTCGCGCGTAGCGTCAAAATCGACACCACGTTCAAATCGGTAGGAGGCGTCCGAGGAAAACCCCAGGGCACGCGCCTTGCCGGCGACGGCATCGGGTACGAAAAAGGCACTTTCGAGGAAAAGCTCATCGGTGGAATCTGATATCCCGCTTTCCTCGCCGCCCATGATGCCGGCCAGGGCCAATGCCCGTTTCTCATCCGCGATCAGCGCCGTATCCGCGGCAGGCTCGACAGTCTGCTCGTTCAGCAACAGCAGCTTTTCGCCCCGCGTCGGGTAGCGCACATGGACTGCGCCGACAAGTCGCGCGTTGTCGAAGGCATGCAGCGGCTGGCCAAGCTCCAGCATGACGTAGTTGGTAATGTCCACTACGGCACTGATGGCACGGATGCCGCTGCGCTCCAGGCGGGATTTCATCCAGCCCGGCGTCGGCGCCTTCGCATTGATGCTGCTCACCACCCGGCCGCAATAACGCGGGCAGGCATCCGGGGCATCCAGCACAACTGCGCGGCACCTGTCGCTGGTGATCTCGACCTGGCGAACCGGCTGCATTGCCACGGGAGCACCGGTCAAGGCACCCACTTCGCGCGCCACGCCCTTGATGCTGAGACAGTCCGCTCGGTTCGGCGTGAGTTTCAGTGTAAACAGCTTGTCGTCGAGTGCCAGATACGCCCGGATATCATCGCCCACCGGCGCATCCGTCGCCAGTTCCATGAGACCGGAATGGTCTTCGGACAGGCCAAGTTCGCGCGCAGAGCAGAGCATGCCGAAGGATTCCATGCCGCGCACCTTGGCGGCCTTGATCCTGATTCCGGACAGTTCCGAGCCGACCAACGCACAAGGCACTTTCATGCCTACAGCAACGTTCGGTGCGCCGCAGACAATCTGCAACGTCTCGCCCTGCCCCGCATCGACGCGGCACAATTGCAGCTTGTCGGCATCGGGATGTTTGTCTACTGCGAGGACAAGCGCCACGACGACGCCGGCGAACGCCGGCGCGACATTGGTCAGCGCCTCGACCTCGAGGCCGGCCATGGTGAGACTGTGCGCCAACTCGGCGCTGGTGAGCGGCGGATCAACGAACTCTCGCAGCCAATGTTCGGAGAATTGCATGGTTACTTGAACTGTTGCAGAAAACGCAAATCGCCGTCGAAGAACAAGCGCAAATCGTTTACGCCATAACGCAGCATGGTCAGGCGATCCGGCCCCATGCCGAAGGCGAAGCCGATGTATTTTTCGCTGTCGATGCCGACATGCTTGAGCACATTCGGGTGCACCATGCCGCTGCCGGCAATCTCCAGCCATCCGGTGTGGCTGCAGACGCGGCAGCCGTTACCGTCGCAGAATACGCAACTCATGTCGATCTCAGCCGAGGGCTCGGTAAACGGAAAGAACGATGGCCGGAATCGGGTACGCAGGTCGGGCTTCTCGAAGAAATTGCGCAGGAAATCGGTGAATACGCCCTTCAGATCGGCGAAGCTCACGTTCTCGTCGATCCACAACCCTTCGACCTGGTGGAACATGGGCGAATGGGTGGCATCCGAATCGACGCGATAGACCCGCCCCGGTGCAATGATCCGAATGGGCGGTTTGTGCGTCTCCATGTAACGAACCTGAATCGGGCTGGTGTGCGTGCGCAGCAGCAATCCCGGAGAATTCTCAAGATAGAAGGTATCGTGCATCGACCGCGCCGGATGATTTTCCGGCGTGTTGAGCGCGGTGAAGTTATGGAAATCGTCCTCGATCTCCGGACCGTCGGCTACATCGAAGCCAATGGAACGGAACAATGCCTCGATGCGTTCCAATGTACGCGTCACCGGATGCAGGCCGCCTGTTGGCAGGCCGCGACCAGGGAGCGTTATGTCGAGGGCTTCCGCCTTGAGCTGCTCATCAAGTGCGGCATGTCGGAGTTCATCGCGTCGTGCGTTGAGTGCCGCCTCGATGCGTTCCTTGGCGTTGTTGACGGCAGCCCCAGCGCTCTTGCGCTCGTCAGGGGCGAGCTTGCCCAGCCCCTTGAGAAGTTCCGTTATCGAGCCGTTTTTGCCAAGATAGCGCGCCTTGGCCTGCTCCAGCGAAGCGGCCTCGCCGATGCCGGAAAATTCTGCAATCGCCTGCGCGACTAACTTTTCTATGTCACTCATGTCTTAAACGTAAAAAAAGGAGGCTGGGCCTCCTTTTTCCGCGTGGTAAGCGCTCAGGCAGCGAGGCTCGCCTTGGCCTGGTTCGCAATCTGCGCAAAGGCAGGCTTGTCGAACACGGCCAGATCCGCCAATACCTTGCGGTCGACCTCGATGGACGCCTTTTTCAGGCCGTTCATCAGCACGCTGTAGGTCAGACCCAACTCGCGGGCGGCCGCATTGATGCGGACGATCCATAGCGAACGGAACTGGCGCTTGCGCTGACGACGGTCGCGATAGGCATACTGCCCGGCCTTCATCACCGCCTGCTTGGCGATGCGATAGACGCTACCCCGACGGCCCCGGTAGCCCTTGGCCTGATCGAGAACCTTCTTGTGGCGCGCGCGCGCCGTTACACCCCGCTTGACTCGTGGCATGGTCTGGTCTCCTTATGCGTAGGGCAGCATGGCCCGAACGGATGCGGTGTCCGAATCATGGACGCTCGTCACCCCGCGCAGATGACGCTTGGCCTTGGTGGTCTTTTTGGTGAGGATGTGGCGCTTGAAGGCTTGGGAGCGCTTGACGCTCCCGCCCGGCCGCACCTTGAAACGCTTGGCAGCGCCTCTTTTTGACTTCATCTTTGGCATTGAAACACTCCATTTTTTAACATGGCATCAGGTGGCTTCCGATTCGAAAGCGCTTAGACAACCCGCAACCACTTGTATGAACCTGTCGGCCGGTTCATTCCGCCTCGCATCCCATAGGGCGCAATTCTTAATGTTTCAGCTGCTTCTTGAGCGGCGCCATGATCATGACGAGCTGGCGGCCTTCCATCTTGGGAAATTGCTCGACAATGCCATGCGGCTCCAGATCGGATTTGACCCGTTCCAGCAGGCGTATGCCGAATTCCTGGTGGGCCATCTCCCTGCCGCGGAACCGCAAAGTGACTTTCGTCTTGTCGCCTTCCTCCAGGAACCGCACGAGATTCCTCAGTTTTATCTTGTAATCGCCCTCATCCGTACCGGGCCGGAACTTGACTTCTTTTACCTGGATCTGTTTCTGCTTCAGTTTGGCTTCGTGGGCTTTCTTCGCCTCGGCATATTTGAATTTGCCATAATCCATGATTCGGCAGACTGGCGGGCTGGCCATCGGTGCGATTTCAACCAAATCGACTCCCGCTTCCTCGGCCATTCTCAGCGCCTCCTGAACCGACACGATCCCGACTTGCTCGCCTTCCATCCCGATCAGACGAATCTCCGGGGCGTTGATCTCTTCATTCAGGCGCTGCGCCTTCTGCTGTGGTTGTGCGATGGTTCAAGTCTCCAAAAAATCGAAAATCAGGCCGCCCCTGCCCGCGCATCGCGTTCTCGCGTCAGGCGTTCAACAAACGTCTCAAGGGACATTTGCCCGAGGTCTTGTCCACCCCGGGCACGCACGGCGACCAACCCTGCTGCCTTCTCCTTGTCGCCGACGACAACTTGGTAAGGCAACTTTTGCAAGCTATGTTCGCGTATTTTATAGCTAATTTTCTCGTTGCGCAAATCGGAAACGGCCCGCAATCCGGCCTGGCGTAGCTTTTCTGCAACAGTTTCGGCGTAATCCGCCTGATGCTCGGAAATATTCATGACCACCGCATGGACCGGAGCCAGCCAAAGCGGGAAAGCGCCGGCATGGTGCTCGATCAGAATGCCGATGAAACGCTCCATTGAGCCGAGAATGGCCCTGTGCAGCATAACCGGTTGGTGACGCGTGTTGTCTTCTGCGACATACTCCGCGCCGAGACGGCCCGGCAACGAAAAATCCAGCTGCAGCGTGCCGCATTGCCAGACGCGGTTGAGGCAATCCTTCAACGAAAACTCGATCTTAGGACCGTAAAAAGCGCCCTCTCCCGGTTGCAGATCATATTTCAAATCCATGGCGCCAAGCGCCTGAGCCAGCGCGGCTTCTGCCTTTTCCCAGGTTTCATCGGCACCGATACGTTTTTCCGGGCGAGTCGACAGCTTGACGAGGATGTCGCTGAAACCAAAATCGGCATAGACCTTCCTCAGCAGTTCGATGAAAGCAACGGACTCGGAAAGAATCTGCTCCTCGGTACAGAAGATATGCGCGTCATCCTGTACAAATCCGCGCACGCGCATGATGCCGTGCAACGCGCCGGAGGGTTCATTGCGGTGGCAGGAACCGAACTCGGCAAGACGCAGAGGCAGGTCGCGATAACTCTTGATGCCCTGGTTGAATATCTGCACATGACCCGGGCAGTTCATCGGCTTTACGGCGTATTCGCGCTCTTCCGCCTTGGTCGTAAACATATGCTCGGCATAGTTCTCCCAGTGTCCTGAACGCTCCCACAGCACGCGGTCCATTACTTGGGGCGTACGCACCTCGAGGTAGCCGTTGGCATTCAGCAGCCGGCGCATGTACTGCTCGATCTGCTGCCAGACAACCCAGCCCTTGGGATGCCAAAATACCATGCCGGGCGCTTCGTCCTGCAGGTGGAAGAGATCGAGCTGGCGACCCAGCTTGCGGTGATCGCGCTTTTCCGCCTCTTCCAGCATGTGCAGGTATTCCGCCAACTCCTCCTTCTTCGCCCAGGCGGTACCGTAAATGCGCTGCAGCATCTCGTTGCGCGAATCCCCGCGCCAATAAGCGCCAGCCAGCTTCATCAGCTTGAAGGCCTTCAGCTTGCCGGTGGACGGCACATGGGGGCCGCGACAGAGATCGATGAAGTCGCCTTCCCGGTAAAGCGAAACGTCCTGATCCGCCGGAATCGAGGCAATGATCTCGGCCTTGTAGTGTTCTCCGATGGACTTGAAGAATTCGACGGCCTTGTCGCGCGACCATACCTCGCGCAGCACCGGAAAATCCTTCTTCGCCAGTTCGGCCATGCGCACTTCGATTTTCGCCAGGTCTTCCGGCGTGAAGGGCCGCTTGTAGGAGAAATCGTAGTAGAAGCCGTTTTCGATCACCGGGCCGATGGTGACCTGGGCCTCGGGGAACAGATCCTTGACGGCATAGGCCAGCAGGTGCGCCGTCGAGTGGCGCAGAATCTCGACGCCCTCGGCATCCTTGTCTGTGACGATGGCCAGGGCACAGTCCCGCTCGATGCGGAAGCTGGTATCGACAAGCTTGCCATCGACCTTGCCGGCCAGCGCCGCCTTGGCCAGACCGGCGCCGATAGACGCCGCCACCTCGGCCACCGTGACCGCCTGCGGAAACTCCCGCTTGGAACCATCCGGCAATGTAATCGTCAGCATCCTGGACCCGCCATAAACAACAAAAGCCAGAAAACCGAAGCCGCTTCGGCCCCCGTCCTCTGACTTCCGTTTTCGAATTGGTAGGCGCGATAGGACTCGAACCTACGACCCCCACCATGTCAAGGTGGTGCTCTAACCAGCTGAGCTACGCGCCTAAAATAATTCAGTGCAGGCTAATGCCCCCATGTAAGCGAGTCTTATGCCGCAACTAAAGGAGCGCATTGTAGACGAAACCGCTTCTCTTTCAAAGCGCTTCTTGGCGTATTTCGGATGAAAACGGGCAGTGATTCAGGGCGCCGGCGTGCCGTCCGGGAGCCAGATGCAATTTCCCCGGCTTTCCCGTCCGATCTCGGCCAGAATACGATCATGCTCGGCCAATTCCGCATCACTGGCGCGCAGCACGCGCAGTGACGGTCGTTCCAGTTTCGGCCCGGCCTCCATCCCGGGCACCGAACTGGTTTCAAGTTCCATGATCAAGCTCTCCTGGCCCCGCGTCATGGCCAGATAAACCTCCGCCAGCAATTCCGCATCCAGCAGAGCCCCATGAAGGGTGCGGCCGGAGTTGTCGATGGCGTAGCGATCGCACAGGGCGTCCAGCGAATTTCTGCGTCCCGGATGCAACTCACGAGCCATCTTCAATGTATCCACCAAGCCCGAGCAAGCTTGGCCCAATGGCGTTCTTTTCAGCAAAGCCAGTTCGTTGTTGAGGAAACCGACATCAAATGCTGCATTGTGGATAACCAGCTCCGCCCCTTGGATGAAATCGAGGAACTCGGCAACAATCTCGTCAAATTTGGGCTTGTCCTGCAGAAACTCGCTTGACAGGCCGTGCACCGCCATCGCGCCAGCTTCCACCTCTCGTTCCGGATTGATATAGCGATGGAATCGTTGCCCCGTCAGTTTGCGGTTGAGAAGTTCGACGCAAGCGATTTCGATGACGCGATCGCCGAGCCGAAAATCGAGGCCGGTAGTTTCGGTATCAAGGACAATCTGCCTCACACGTGTTTTCCTTTCAGGATTGCGATACCTTGGCGTGCCAGGGCGTCGGCGCGTTCGTTATCGGCATGCCCGGCGTGCCCCTTGACCCAGTGCCACTCGACCCGATGGCGGGACGCCAGAGCATCCAGTTCACGCCACAACTCGGCATTCTTCACAGGCTGCCTGCCGGCGGTACGCCAGTCACGCCTCTTCCAGGCATGAATCCACTCGCTGATGCCCTTTTGCACATACTGCGAATCTGTATGCACCCGCACATGCACCGGCCGCTTGAGGGCCTCCAGTGCACGTATCACGGCTGTCAGTTCCATGCGGTTGTTGGTGGTATCGGCCACGCCGCCACACAATTCCTTTTCGTGCCCGTCCATCCGGAGCAGCGCACCCCATCCCCCAGGGCCGGGATTCCCGCTGCATGCTCCGTCGGTATAAATATCGACAATTTCCTTCGTCTGGCTCACTGGCCATCCTTCTGCAATCTCTGCACTGCCGGCGCCAACGCCTTGGCGCGCGCCTTGCGATCATGCCAGGTTGGGGTAAGCAGGCGCAGGCCATGCTGGCGCTTGACACCTTGCAGAAGATAAACCGCGCCGGCTATTGGCCACCAGCGATCACCTGCGAGTTCGAGAAAATGCCATCGTCTTATCCACTTCTCCTGTGTGACGGCGGGTAAATATCGGCCGAAACAACCCGTCTGTGTCTCGAAGCTGAGGAGAGTCAACAAATCCTTCAGACGGCGCACGCTGAAGTATTGCCCGCGCCAAGGGAAGGCTCCACCGCGGCCTGCCAGGCGCCGCTTGATACCCCAGAGGCTGAATGGATTGAAGCCGGAAATGATCACCTGACCTTCCGGAACAAGAACACGCTCCACTTCACGCAGTATCTGGTGCGGATTGTCGGAGAACTCCAGAACATGTGGCAGGACGACGAGATCGACGCTGTTGCTCGCCAAGGGAAAATGATGGAAGTCGCCGCGAACGCCAGTCGGTCCCGTCAGATTGTAATTAAAGCGCAGGGGCATGCGGTTGGTGCGCAGGCAATCGCACTGCGGCAAGCCGACCTGTACGGCGTTAAAACCGAAAATATCGGCAACCATCTGATCAAAGCGTGACTGCTCCCATTCGAGTATGTACTTCCCTTGAGGGGTTTTCAGCCAGTCGTCAGATCCGGGAATTGACATTTCGCTCAGAAGTCAGAGAATCACACCATGGATATCCAAGGCTTGCGCGCATTCGAGGACAATTATATCTGGCTGCTGCGGGAAGGGCGCCATGTCGTCGTGGTCGACCCCGGAGACGAGGCACCCGTGCTGCGTTATCTGGCAGAAGAGAACGCCAGTCTGGCCGCCATCCTGCTCACCCACCATCACGGCGATCACACCGGCGGCGTTGCCGGACTGCTCACACAACATGCTGTACCGGTATATGGGCCAGCAGCAGAGCCAATCGCCGAAATCACCGTCCCCCTGCGGGAGGGCGACAACGTTAGCCTGCCGGATTTTCAGATTGAGCTTCGTGTTATCGAGGTGCCCGGCCATACACGCGGGCATATTGCCTATTTCGGCGTATTAAATGATCAAGATGCGCTGTTTTGCGGAGATACCCTGTTCGGCTGCGGCTGCGGCAGGTTATTCGAGGGAACGGCGAACCAGATGTGGGCATCGCTGAACAAGCTCGCAGCACTGCCAGCCCACACCCGTGTGTATTGCGCCCATGAATACACGCAGTCGAACGTCCGTTTCGCCCAGACCGTGGAGCCCGGCAACACCGCGCTGCAGGCTCGCGCCGCAAACGTGGCGCGCCTACGCGCTAACGACACGCCAACAGTACCTTTCACGATTGGCGAGGAACTGGAAACCAACCCCTTCCTGCGCGGCGCGCAAGCCGCGGTCGCCGCTGCCGCCGAACGCCACAGCAGCGCCAAGCTGTCCGGTGCCAATGAAGTGTTTGCCGTCCTGCGAGAATGGAAGAATGGCTTCCGCTAGCAGCCAAACCAGCATCTGGATGTAAAGTCAGCCTGCAGGGAGCGCCGAGGCGGCCGCTTGAACGCAATTGCGCCCTTGTCGCTTGGCTTCGTATAGCGCCCGGTCGGCAGCGCTGAGCAACTTGGGCATGCCCTCGGGCAGTCCCGGTGCCAGCGTTGCAACGCCCAGGCTGACTGTAACAACGCCGAACGACGTACTTTCGTGCGGCACACCGAGTCCCTGCACACCCGAGCGCATGGCCTCGGCCACCCGCATGGCGCCATCCAAACCCGTGGCGGGCAGGACAGCGGCAAATTCTTCCCCACCGTAACGCGCGACAATATCGGCCGGCCGTCGCAGTTGTTGCCGCAGGATATCGGCGACAGCCTTGAGGCATTCATCCCCGGCCTGATGGCCGTAACCATCGTTGTACTGCTTGAAGAAATCCACATCTGCCATCAGCAGGGACAACGGTTCGCGTGTTCGCAGGCAACGTCGCCATTCACGTGACAGGGCTTCGTCGAACTGCCTCCTGTTGGCAATGCCGGTCAGGCCGTCAACAGCAGAAAGCCGCGTCAGTTCACGGTTGGCGCTGTCAAGCTTACGCGTCAGGACCAGCAGGGAATGGCGCATCTGGATGATGCGCTGCATGGCACGCACCTTTGCGCCCAGCACCACCTCGCTCAATGGCTTGAGCAGATAATCGTCCCCCTCCGCTTCGATGCCCCGTTCCAGGTCCTCATCCTTTGTCAGCGCAGTCAGGAAGATGATCGGCGTCCATTCGCCCATCCTCTCCATGGCGCGGATGCGTCGCGCCACTTCGAAGCCGTCAATGCCGGGCAGTATGATGTCGAGCAGGATCAGGTCGGGCTTCTCCCGCTCGAAGCAGGCGATGCCCGACACGCCATCCCGCGCCTGGACGGGCTGGATGCCAAGCCTCTCCAGCAGATGACAAATGACGGCCTGGCTGGTCGCGGTATCTTCAATGACGAGGGCTTTCATATGGGAATGGCGTTGCAATTGTGAGATTGGTCAAGGGAAAGCATAGCTGATTCCTGATCCGCCGACCTCGCCACCAAAGCCGACTCGTGAGAGAAATTGACTGTGCGCAGAGGCAACGGTAGCATTGGACTTTCGTATCTGCCGGCTCCATGTTCAAGTTCAAACTCGCGCAGCAGAAAGTTATCGTCTGCATCGCCATCTGCCAGTTTTCCGCTGCTGCCGTCGCTTCCGATCTGGACAAGCTGCCCATGACCGCTTCGACCCCGGCGGCTGCGGATGCGTTGCCGCCCGAGCCTGTACCGACTATTCAGATCAAGGAAGATCCCCCGCCCCTCGCAACGATCGATCTGACACTGCCCCCTGACGATTTGTGGGAGCGAATTCGCCATGGTTTCGGCATGCCCAACATCGACAGCCCACTGGTTCACCAGCAGCAGGCCTGGTATCTGGCCAGGCCGGATTACATGAGGCGGGTCGTCGAGCGCAGCCGCCGTTACATGCACCACATCGTCGAGGAACTGGAAAAACGCGGGATGCCGACAGAACTGGCCCTGCTGCCCATTGTCGAGAGCGCTTACAATCCGATGGCCTACTCGCGCGCCCACGCCTCGGGCATGTGGCAGTTCATTCCCTCCACGGGCAAGAACTACCAGCTCGATCAAAACTGGTGGATGGATGAACGGCGCGACATCATCGCCTCCACCACAGCAGCCCTGGAATACCTTCAGTCCATCTATGAAATGCATGGCGACTGGCATCTGGCGCTGGCCTCCTACAACTGGGGCGAAAACGCCGTGGCGCGGGCCATCAACAAGAACAAGGCGAAGGGGCTGCCGACAGACTACCTCAGTCTCACCATGCCCAACGAAACGAGGTGGTACGTGCCCAAGCTGCAGGCACTGAAGAACATCCTCGCCCAGCCGCAACTGTACGGCATCAGACTCGACCCCATCCCCAACCAGCCCTATTTTGTAACGGTTGCGCGCCCTGCCAACATGGATGTCGCGATTGCCGCGCGCCTGGCAGAGATGACGATCGAGGAGTTCACATCACTCAACCCCGCATTCAATCGCCCCGTCATGCCCGACAAGGGCAGCTCCACCATCGTTCTGCCGACTGAGAAGGTTGCGGTTTTCAAGGCCAATCTTGAAGCTCACGACAAGCCGCTGACCAACTGGCAGGCGTACACCATCAAGAAGGGTGAAAGCCTGGAAGGCATTGCCAAGCAGCACGGCCTGACGACGGCACGCCTCAGGCAGGTCAACGGCATCAGCGGAAGAATGCGGATTGGCCCCGGCCATACCCTGCTGGTGCCTGCCAAGGGTGGTGCCGGGGCAACCAATTTGCTTAACGTGAATCTTCCCGTCGTGAAACCCTCGGTCAGCAAGACAACCGCAAAGGGCGGCAAGAAGGGAAAGAAAGCCGTTCCGGCCAAGAAGGCCACCAAGCCGCCGGTCAAGAAGGAACCTTCGGGCAAGCCTTCATCCGCCGGCAACTAACTTCTGCTGCCGCCCGAATCCACGGCACCATCTATCCGAAAAGGTGGCAGGCCACTCTGCGGGTGTCGCTCATCGACGTTTCGGACGGATAGGCAACAGCACATTCCGGCATGGCGCGCGGACAGCGTGGGTGAAAATGGCACCCCGCCGGCGGATGCGCCGGTGAGGGCATGTCTCCCTTGAGAACGATCACAGGCCTGCCTGCTGCAGAGTCGGCGGCCCGCCCTTCACCAGCTTCGATGCGCGGCACGGCTGACAGCAGGGCCTCCGTGTAGGGATGCATCGGATCGCGCAGGATTTCCTCTACAGATCCCCGTTCGACGATACGGCCAAGATACATCACCGCCACTGCGTGGGCCAGATGATCCACCACGGCGAGGTTGTGGGTGATAAAAAGGTAAGCCAATCCAAGCGAGGATTGCAGATCCCTCAGCAGGTTGAGGATCTGCGCCTGCACGGAAACGTCCAGGGCGCTGGTGGGTTCGTCGCACACCAACAGGCGGGGCTCGACAGCCAGCGCCCGGGCAATGGCGATGCGCTGCCGCTGTCCGCCCGAGAATTCATGTGGATAGCGCCCGCGCATGTCCGCCGATAGGCCAACCCGCGCCAGCAACTCGCTGACACGACCCTCCTGCGACTCACGGGCGGAAGCCTTTCCCAGAGCGGTCATGCCCTCCTCAATGATGTCCCCAACCCGCATGCGCGGATCCAGCGAGCCGTAAGGGTCCTGAAAAACAATTTGCATGTCTCCGCGCAGCCGGCGCAGGCGATCCAGCGACAGCTCGGTGAGTTCCTCTCCTTCAAAACGCACCTTGCCAGCAGTTGGCCGCAAGAGCTGCAAAATGGCCTTGCCAACGGTCGTCTTGCCGCAACCCGACTCGCCGACCAGAGCCAATGTGCGTCCTGGCACAAGTGAGAGCGACACACCATCGACCGCCTTAACCTGCCCGACGACGCGCTTGAATACGCCCCTGCGGATGGGAAAATGCACTTTCAGGTCAGCCACCTCCAGCAGAAGCGCACCTGAGTCCTTTACTGACGCCGTGCCCTCTGCCTTGCCAGTTGACGACAAAATCCGGGCGCTAGCCGCGCTTGCATCATCATTCTGCTTTGCATCGTAGAGATGGCAGCGCACCATATGGCCGTCGGCCGCCTCATGCCAGGCCGGCACCTCCGCGCTACAGCGCGCCCAAGCGCTCTGGCAACGGTCGGCAAAGCGGCATCCGGAGAAAACCGTCGTCAGCGGGGGGACGCTGCCTGGAATGATCTCCAAAGCGCTATCGCGCCGATCCGGGTGCGGCAACGCGGCAAAGAGCTTGCGCGAATAGGGGTGGCGCGGTGAAGAAAAGAAAGCCTGCCGCCCAGCGACTTCAACAAGCTCGCCGGCATACATGACGCCCACTCGATGCGCCAGTTGCGAGACGATGCCCAGGTCATGCGAAATAAGCAGCATCGTCATGCCACGCTCACGCTGCAGGCGGCTGAGCAGTTCGAGTACCTGAGCCTGAATCGTGACATCAAGCGCAGTGGTGGGTTCGTCGGCAATCAACAGGCCAGGATTGCCGGCCAGCGCGATGGCGATCATGATCCGCTGCTTCATCCCCCCCGAGAGCTGGAAGGGGTACTCGCCAAGCCGTCTTGCCGGATCCGGTATGCCGACCGCCTCGATGAGCTCAAGCGCGCGCAGACGTGCTGCCGACCCCCGCAAGGCAGTATGCCGTTCCAGCACCTCGATAATCTGCTGGGCTACGGTGAGGACCGGATTGAGGCTGGTCGCCGGCTCCTGGAAAATCATCGCCATGTCGCGACCGCGCACGTCGCGCATGTCCGCTTCGGAGAGCGCCATCAGGTCGCGTCCGTTCAGCAACACCCGGCCGCCGACGATGGCGCCGGCATCGGGTAGCAGTCGCATCAGGGAGAGCGCGGTCATAGACTTGCCGCAACCGGACTCGCCCAGCAGGGCAAAGGTTTCACCGGCATTGACATCAAAGGTGATGCCGTCCACTGCCCGGGCCACGCCCGCGGCGCCCGTGAGCGCTGTACGCAAGGAATCGACATGCAGAAAGCTCATGCCGCCTGTCCTTGGTGTGCAGGGGATGCAACGCGCCGACCCGCCAGGCGCGGATCAAAGGCATCACGCACCGCATCGGAGAACAGGTTGGCGGCCAGCACCAGAACGAACATGAAGACGAAGGCGGCCACCAGCGACCACCAGACGACCGGCTCGCGCGCCAGCTCCAATCGTGCGGTATTGATCATGGTGCCGAAGCTGATGGTGCTCGGGTCGACCCCGATGCCGATGTAGGACAGCACTGCCTCGGCCAGCACCAGGCCGGAGAAATCCATCACAACGGCAATCAGAACGATATGCATGACGTTCGGCAGGACATGCCGGCCCATGATGCGCACGGAAGAGGCGCCGAAAGCCTGCGCCGCCTGGACATACTCCAGTTCGCGCAACTTGAGGGTTTCCGCCCGCAGCAGCCGGCACAGACCGGTCCAACTGGTCAGGCCGAGGATGAAACACAGCGCCAGCAGGCGCGCGTCGGCACGCTGGGCCGCGGTAGCGAACCACTCCGGATGCGTGTCGATGACGACCTGCATCATCAGCACCGCTGCGGCGATGAGCAGCACGCCGGGAATCGAATTCAGCGTCGTGTAGAGATACTGGATGACGTCATCCACCCAGCCGCCGATGTACCCTGCCACAATGCCCAGCACCACCGCGAATGGCAGCATCGCCAGCGTGGTGATGGTGCCGATCACCAGTGCGGTGCGAATGCTCTTCAGTGTGAGGTAGAGCACGTCCTGACCTACCTTGTCGGTGCCGAACACGTGGTATCCGCCGGCCAGTGCCACGGCCGGCCCGCAGAACAGCATCAGCATCGCCAGCGTGACGAACACCGCGTTCCAGGCAAAGCGGGTTTCCCCGCGCCAGATGCGGCGCCATGCCGTCTGCCGGCGCACGTCCCAGTGCAGGGCGGCAGCCTGCACAATGATTGCCGCAAAAGTCAGCCACGTCAGGACGGCGATCGCGATTCCCAGCAGGATCCGGGTTGCCACGTCGTGTGTCCAATCCGCCACAGGGTCCTTGAGATGAATGCCGCCGTGCCTGAGCCGGGGGAACACCCGTGCCTGCGTCCCATCCGGCTGCTCCACCGTTTCCCTCGCATAGAGATGGGTGGCCAGTGGCGCGGAATAGGTTTTTTCCGTTCCAGCCTTCAGCGGCCGCAAGAGTGCGTCCAGTGCGCTGCGCACCTCGGTGCTGTAGCCATTGGCCGTCTTACCGGCCACGGCTTCCAGGCGCGGACGATAGTGCAGGGAATCCAGCAAACCGATCAGGACAAACACAGCGAGCACGGTCAACGCCGCCATGCCGGAACGGCTCTCGCCTACCCGTCGCCATGACGACAGCAGGTACTCGCGACGGCTGACATAGCGACCGGTGGCCACCGCGCAGGCAACCAGAAGGAAGACAAGGGCGTCGGTCCACAAAATGGTCGGCATTACTGCAGCCTCACTCTCGGATCGACCAGGGTGTAGGACAGATCGGTCAGCAGCAAGCCGATGATATACAGCACCGAACCGATGAAGACCATCGATCGCACCACGGCGAAGTCCTGCGCATTGATGGCATCGATGGTGTAGGAGCCCAGGCCCGGAATACCGAAGAAGGACTCGACGAGAAGCGATCCCATGAAGAGCAGCGGGATCACCACGACGACACCGGTGAGGATCGGAATCATGGCGTTCTTCAGCACATGGCGGAACAGCACCGCCAGTTCGGACAATCCCTTGGCGCGCGCCGTCCTCACATAATCCTTGCCGATTTCCTCAAGGAAAATCGTTCGATACCAACGCGTGCTGCTGCCGATGCCGGCAACCACGCTGATCAATACGGGCAGGATCAGGAAGCGCGCGGCATCCAAACCGCCGGCATAGCCCGAGATCGGCACCAGGTGCCAGATCTTGCTCACCAGGTATTGCCCGCCGATGATGTAAAACAGACTGGAGATGGACATCATGGCCACACAGGCGACCACCCCCCAGAAATCGAGATAGGTGGCGCGAAAGAAAACCAGCATGAGCGCGAAGGACACTGTGACGAACAGTCCGAGCAGAAAAACCGGCAAGGCAATGGCCAGGCTCGGACCCATGCGCGATCTGATTTCGTGACCGATGTCGCGCCCGTCATCGGCGCGGCCGAAATCCAGAATGAAAAGCTTCACCGATTTTTCGAAGAAGATGGTTCCGGTGATTTTGCCCATGCCCTCGGCGCTCTCGTTGTAGATCAGCGGTTTGTCATAGCCACGCTCCGCCTTCCACTTCTCGATCGCCTCCGGGGTGACGCGCTTGATGCCGAGTTGCATGCGCGCCATGTCGTCCGGCGTGTTCACCACGAAGAACAGGGTGAACGTCAGGAGGTTCACGCCGACCAGTATGGGAATGGCGTAGAGCAGCCGGCGGATGATGTAGGCAATCATTGCATGCGGCCCAAAGCGCGTTCCCTGCGGCGCCAACTCAGCACTGCCGGAGCAGCGCCGGCTGCAAGTACGGCGATCAGCAATCCAACCGGCCACAGTACCGGGCGATTCCATTCGGCGCGCAGCTTCTCTCGCCGCGCAGCGTCGATCTTCTGGTACTTGAGACCGTTCCGCGCCATGTTGTTCGGCTTGAGATTGGCGACCCAGTCATGATGCAGGCTGTAGTCCTTGGGGTGAAAGCCGAAGGACCATGGAGCGTCCTCGCGCAGGATGGCCATCATACGGTCGATCAACGCTTGCCGCGCCGGGCTGTTCTCCATATGCTTCACTTGCCCGAAGAGCTTGTCGTATTCCGGATTTGCATAGTTGCCTGCATTTTCTCCCTGGTTTTTTGCGCGGCTCTGCGGCCCATGGAAGAGAAAGAGGAAATTCTCCGGGTCGGGATAATCGGCGTTCCAGCCCCAGACGAAAATCTGCGCCGCTCCCTTGCGCACCTTTTCCTGGAAACGATTGTAGTCAGTACCGCGGACTTCCAGCTGGATGGAAAGCTTGGCGAACTGCTTGCGATACCAGTCCAGTCGCGGCTTGTCGCCCGGGCCGCGATCCGTCGTATCGAGATAGACCACCAGCGGCTGGCCGCTTCTGGCGTCGCGACCATCCGGATAACCCGCCTCGGCGAGCAGTTTTTTCGCCACCTCAATGGATTTTCGGCGCGGCGCGCCATTTACCCAGTCATACACTACAGGATTGATGCCGTCGCTCCCGGTGCGGAAACCGAATATGCCGGGAGGAATCGGCCCCTGCCCCGGGATGCCGCGGCCATTGGCAAAAATGGAAATGAACTCCTCCCAGTCGAGCGCGATGGAAATGGCCTGGCGCAATTTCTTGGCACGCTCACGGTCGGCCGCATCGGCCTGGCCGCCACCGACCACCGGGTCCAGCCAATTGAAGGCGAAATAGCGTGTGGCAGTGCCGATCGACGTTTTAAGCTTGATTCCTTTTGTCGCCATTTCAGGGGACACGGCAGCCTCACCCTCGACTGAAATGCGTACCGCCTGATCGAAGCTGTCCGAGCTGATGCCGGAAAAATCGTAGTACCCCTGCAGGAACTTGTTCCAGTAGGGAATGCCCTCGCGCTCCCGGCTGAACACGACCTTGTCGATAAAGGGAACCTGCTTGCCGGCATCGGCAAGCAGGCCCGCCGCCCCATCGCCCTCTTCACCTTCGTCAGGATAGGTTTCGCCACGATAATTCGGATTGCGCTCCAGTACCATGCGGGCATTGGGGTTGTTCTCCGTCAGCATGTAGGGGCCGGTGCCGACCGGATACCAGTCGAGCGTCAGATTCTTCTCGGCCATGCCGGGCTGTGTATAGAAACGATCGGCCTCGATCGGCACCGGCGCGAAGAAATTCATCGCCAGCCAGTAGGCGAACTGCGGATAGCGCCCCTTGATGCGGATGCGATAGCGGTACCGGTCAATCAATTCGACGCCGTCGAGCGGCATTTTCGACAGATCGAGCCATGTGCTCCTGCCGCCGGTGACGGCCAGGACCTTGTCCTCGGCCTTCAACGCCGCAGCCAACTCCTTCAAACCGACGATATATTCGCTCATCAATCCGAAGACCGGAGAATGTAGTCGCGGGTGGGCGAGGCGCTTGATCTGGTAGATATAGTCTTCCGCCGTCAATTCCCGCGTACCGGTCTGCGGGAAATCGCGCAGCGAATAAATGTTCTTCAGGTCTTCCTGTGTCAGGTTGTGATAAAGCAATTTGCCATCCTGGCCTTGGGCAAAGGCGGGGTGCGGCTGATAGAGGATGCCTGGACGTATGCTGATTTCGTACAGCGTATAGGCCGCAAGCGGCGAATCCGCAGGCACGTCACGCCCGGTACTATCCACTGTCCGCGGCCGCGGCACCGTCTCTGCCGACAGCGGGATCAGGGTATAGGGGCGTTTCAGATAGTGGTACTGCAGCGGCGGTTCGTAGATCTGCGCATTGAACTCCGCTTCGTCCTCACTGTAAGACTGCACCGGATCGAGGTGCTTGGGCCGCTCAGTGAAAGCGCTGTAGAGGATATTCTTGCCGCCGTCCTGCGCCGGGTAGGGATTGTTCCACTCCACACCGCAACCACCGAGGATCACCGCCAGAACAGGAAGCCAGACATGGATCTGAAATAAGCGCATCGTGCGTGGAGTTTAGCGGAAGGGCCAATTGGCGTCATCTGCGGTGCTCCGTTATAATTGCGCAGTCATTTTTAGAGGATTCGACGATGGGCTTTCTTGCTGGAAAACGCATCCTCATCACCGGCCTGCTTTCCAGCCGCTCGATCGCCTATGGCATTGCCAAAGCTTGCCATCGGGAGGGCGCCGAACTGGCCTTCACCTACCAGAACGACCGATTCCGGGATCGCATTGCCAAGTTCGCCGACGAGTTCGACAGCAAGCTTATTTTTCCCTGCGATGTGGCCGAGGATGCCCAGATCGATGCGCTCTTCGCTGATCTCGGCAAGCACTGGGACGGCCTCGAAGGACTGGTGCATTCCATCGCCTTTGCGCCGAGCGAGGCGATTGAGGGTGACTTCCTCGAAGGAATCACGCGCGATGCCTTCCGCATCGCCCACGATGTCTCCTCCTACAGTTTCCCGGCACTGGCCAAGGCGGCGCGGCCCTTGTTGCTCAAGGGGCGTAATCCGGCCCTGCTGTGCCTGTCCTACCTTGGCGCCGAGCGCACCCTGCCCAACTACAACACCATGGGACTGGCCAAGGCGAGTCTGGAGGCCGGCACGCGCTACCTGGCCTTCTGTCTCGGACCGCAGGGCATTCGCGCCAATGCCATCTCGGCCGGCCCGATCAAGACGCTTGCGGCATCCGGCATCGGCAATTTCTCCAAGCTGCTCGCCTACAACGCGCACCATGCGCCGTTGCGGCGCAATGTAAACATCGAGGAAGTCGGCAATGCCGCCGCCTTCATGTTGTCCGATCTCGCCAGCGGCATCACCGGCGAAATTCTCTACGTGGATGGCGGCCTCAACACGACTGCCCTTGGCAACGCCGACCCCCTGCCATAAGTCATTGGAAGGAATCCATACGGGCTGCCTCGGCAGCCCGTGTGGATTGAAGCGCTGTCATTCACTCCAAGTTTGCCGGCCCATTGCGGCCGCCTGACGCCGAACACGTTGCCGGAACACCTACTCGTTAGTGTTCTTTGCCAAGGCAGCCTTGTCGATCTTCACCCCATAGCGTTCGCGCAGCGCGGCCTGATAGGCGTTGAAATCCTCAACACCGGCAAGCTGTGTCAGCTGTGCACTTTGTGCCTTGGCGCGAGGATCCCCCTCCCCCTTGGCAGTCCCTGTACCGGCCTGAGAAATGCGGAAGAGCGCGTATCCTCCCTTCGACAAATGCACACCGGCATAGGCGGGCAGCTTGTTCGTGGACGCCTTGAAGATGGCTCGCTGGGCTTCAGGCGCCAGTCCACGCATCGGCTGACGCACGACTGTCTGCGGCGGGCTCCAGTTGAGCGCAATCGGCTCACCCTTGCTCAACTGGGAAAGTTTTGCTTCACCTTCCTGCTGCGCCAGACGTGAGGCAGCCTCAGCAACCAGTTTTCTCTCGATCTCGCCCTTGACCGATTCCAGCGAGCGCAATTCGGCCGGCCGCTGCTCCAGGACGCGTGCGGCAACCAGGGTGTTCGGGGCGACCTCAATGGCGTCCGTATTGCGTTTGTTCTTCAGGGCGTCGTCGGAGAACAGGGCCATGAAAAGCTTGTCATTGCCGGCCAAAGGGCCGGCCGCAACGCGATTGGACTGATCGAAGAAACCGGTCTGTTGAATCGGCAGCTTGAATTTATCAGCAGCTGGTTTCAGGCTGTCGGCCTGCTCGTAAACGGAATTGGAAAAGGCTTCAGCCGCCTCGGCAAACTTCGTACCGGCCATCTGAGCCTTGAGTTCGGCCACAATGGATTCGCGCGCCTCTTCGAACGAGCGCACCTTGCCGGGCTTGATGCCCGTCAGGCGAATGATGTGATAGCCGAACTCGCTGCGCACCACATCGCTGATCTGATTTTCCTTCAGCGCGAACACGGCGTCTTCGAAGGACTTGACCATGGCGCCGTGCGCGAAGTAGCCCAGATCACCGCCCTTCTCGCTTGATCCCGGATCTTGTGAGTGCTCCTTGGCAAGTTTGGCAAAATCACCAGGGGTCTTCTTAACCTGCTGGAGAATCGCATCGACCTTGGCTCGGGCCGCTTTCTGCTCGGCCTCGGGAGCATCCACGGGAGACTGGATGAGGATATGGCTGGCGCGCCTTTCTTCCTGCGTGACGTAATTCCTGGCGTTCTTCTCGTAGGCGCTCTTGATCTCGTCCTGGCCAACCGTTGTCTGCTGGGCCAGAATTTCCCGACTCAACACAATGTACTCGGCGCGAATCTGCTGCGGTATCTCGAACTGCTTGCGGTTCTTCTCGTAGTAATCCCTGACGGCGTCGTCGGATAGTTTGACCTGTGCGGAAAACTGTTCCGGGCGAAACGTCACTTCGCTCACCTGCCGCTCCTCGAGCTGGATGGCTATCATCCTTTCGGCCGAGGCCTTGGAAACCACTGCGGTATCGGACACCGCTTGCACCATTTGCTGCAAAGTAAGATCCTGGCGCAGCTTGGCCTCGAATCCTGTCTGCGTCAGGCCCTGGGCGCGCAAGGCCTGCTCATAGCGGCGTTTGGAGAATCGGCCCTCTTCCTGCAGGGCGGGTATGGAACCGATCACATCGATCAACTGCGCATCGCTGGTTGCAAGCCCCGATTTTGACGCGTGCAGCAACAGCAGACGCTGCGTCACCAGCGAATCAAGCATGGCTTGGCGCGCTTCCGGGGTCTCCAGCATGGCCGGGTTGAACTCGCGCCCGTATTGTCCCCGCAAGCGCTCCTGCTGATCGCGCATGGCCTGAGAGAATTCCTGCTGGGAAATTGAACTCCCTCCGACGCTGGCCAGCTCACCACCGCCACGGCTTGGGCCGAAATAGGAATCCACACCCCAGAAGGCGAACGGCAATATGATCAGGCCGAGGAAGACCTGCACAAACCGTTTGCTGTTGCGAATTGCATCAAACATGCTCAGGCACCGCTCCCCACGTTAAGGAAGATAGTAAAAAAGGCGAACTCACGTTCGCCTTTTTTTTGTTGGCGGAGTGGACGGGACTCGAACCCGCGACCCCCGGCGTGACAGGCCGGTATTCTAACCAACTGAACTACCACTCCTGAATTCTGCTTTGTTACCAGAGGAGTTGTCACAGATCCTGGCTGGTGGGTGCTGACGGGATCGAACCGCCGACATTCGCCGTGTAAAGGCGACGCTCTACCATCTGAGCTAAGCACCCGCTTGTATTACTGTTCCGCCTATCGGCGGGTCAGCAAAAGCGCGCTAGTTTACCGCATCTTTCAGTGCTTTTCCAGCGCGAAACTTCGGAACGCGAGCCGCCTTGATCTTGATGGTCGCACCGGTGCGCGGATTGCGGCCGCTGCGCGCCGCACGCTTGCCGACGTAAAACGTGCCAAACCCGACGAGCGTCACCATGCCACCCTTTTTCAGGGAGGTTCTGATCGCTCCGACAGTGGCATCCAAGGCCCGGCCGGCGGCGGCCTTCGAAATATCAGCCGACTTGGCAATCTGATCGATGAGTTCTGACTTGTTCACAAAATCCCCCTGTGTCTTTGAATTGATGATGACAAGCAATGAAAAGCGAACGTTCTTTATAACAAGACGAAAAACCCCGTGTCAAGCAACTTACCGAAGGCGCATCAAAGTATTTCAATGCAAAAACGCTCATGCCTTGCCGCAGGTTCCCGGCAAGGCATGGATTGGTGTACTCCCGTTCAGTGTGTGACCGGTGTGGCGGCAGCAGCAGTTTCCTCCGACGTCACAGCAGCCACGTCGGTGGATTCGGGTGAGGGTTCGGGCTTGCGTTCCAGCGCAAGCTCCAGCACCTGGTCGATCCATTTCACAGGAATAATCTCAAGCGTATTCTTGATGTTTTCAGGAATATCCACCAAGTCCTTGACGTTTTCCTCCGGGATCAGAGCGGTACGTATGCCGCCGCGAACAGCTGCGAGCAGTTTCTCCTTCAGGCCGCCGATTGGCAGTACCTCACCCCGCAGCGTGATTTCGCCGGTCATGGCGACATCGGCGCGCACGGGTATGCCTGTCAGTACAGACACCAGCGCGGTGGAGATGGCAATCCCCGCACTGGGACCGTCCTTCGGCGTCGCACCCTCCGGCAGGTGGATGTGGATGTCGTTCTTCTGATAGAAATCATCCGGGATGCCGAGTGTCTTGGAACGCTTGCGAACAACAGAAAGCGCCGCCTGGATCGACTCCTGCATGACCTCGCCCAGCTTGCCGGTAGTCATGGTTTTGCCCTTGCCGGGCAGCATCACGGCCTCGATGGTGAGCAGTTCGCCGCCCACCTCTGTCCACGCCAAGCCAGTTACCTGGCCGACCTGATTGTCCTTCTCGGCCATGCCATATGAATACTTGCGCACGCCAAGATACTTGTCGAGGTTGCGCGCGTTCACCACCAGCTTGCTTTGCCGTTTTTTCAACACCAGCGACTTCACCACCTTGCGGCAGATCTTGGAAATCTCGCGCTCCATGCTGCGCACCCCGGCTTCACGGGTGTAGTAACGCACGATATCGCGCAGCGCATCCTCGGTGACGGACAGCTCCTCCTTCTTCACGCCATTGTTCTTCAGCTGCTTGGGCGACAGATAGCGCTGGGCAATGTTGACTTTCTCATCCTCGGTATACCCCGAGAGACGGATCACCTCCATGCGATCCAGCAGCGGCGCCGGAATGTTCAGGGTATTGGCCGTGGCGACAAACATCACGTCGGACAAGTCGTACTCAACTTCGACGTAGTGGTCAACGAACGTGGAGTTCTGCTCGGGATCAAGCACTTCCAGCAGGGCTGAACTTGGATCGCCACGGAAATCCTGGCCCATCTTGTCGACTTCGTCGAGCAGAAAAAGCGGATTCTTCACGGCAACCTTGGCCATGTTCTGCAGGATCTTGCCGGGCATGGAACCGATGTAGGTGCGTCGGTGGCCGCGAATCTCCGCTTCGTCGCGCACGCCGCCAACGGACATGCGCACAAACTTGCGGTTGGTGGCACGTGCGATTGATTGACCTAGCGAGGTCTTGCCCACGCCGGGCGGCCCGACCAGGCAGAGTATCGGCGCCTTCAGCTTGTCAACGCGCTGCTGTACCGCGAGGTATTCCAGTATCCGCTCCTTGACCTTCTCCAGCCCGTAGTGATCCTTCTCCAAAACCTTCTCGGCGGCGGAGAGATCCTTGCTGATGCGGCTCTTCTTTTTCCAGGGCAGGTTGGTCAGCGTTTCGATGAAATTGCGCACCACTGTGGCCTCAGCCGACATGGGCGACATCAGCCGCAGTTTCTTCAATTCAGCCAGCGCCTTGCTCAACGCCTCCTTGCTCATGCCGGCGCCTTTGACCTTCTTCTCGATTTCATCGAGATCGGCACCCTCTTCGCCTTCGCCGAGTTCCTTCTGTATGGCCTTGACTTGCTCGTTCAGGTAATACTCGCGCTGGCTCTTTTCCATCTGGCGCTTGACGCGGCCGCGTATGCGCTTTTCCACCTGCAGAATGTCAAGCTCAGTCTCCAGTTGGGACAGCAGTTTCTCCAGTCTGGCGCCAACATCGAATATCTCGAGGATTTCCTGCTTTTGCTCAAGTTTGAGCGGAAGGTGGGCAGCGATGGTATCCGCCAGTCGTCCGGCGTCTTCGATGCCAGCCAGGGATGTCAGGATCTCCGGCGGAATTTTCTTGTTCAGCTTCACGTACTGATCGAACTGGGCGATGATGGCACGACGCATCGCCTCGACTTCGTGCGTCGCATGTTCGTCGGCCGGCAACGGCATGACTGTTGCGGAAAACATGGCGCGCTGATCCGTGATGCGCTCGACACGCGCCCGCTGGCCGCCTTCAACCAGCACTTTTACCGTGCCGTCCGGCAGCTTGAGCATCTGCAGGACGTTGGCGACGCAGCCGATCTCGTACATGTCCTCAGCGCCAGGCTCATCCTTGGCAGCTGACTTCTGGGCCACAAGCAGAATGTGCTTGCCTCCCGCCATGGCGGTTTCCAGCGCCTTGATTGATTTCGGGCGGCCGACGAACAGCGGGATCACCATGTGCGGGAAAACCACCACGTCCCGCAGGGGAAGCAACGGAAGTTCGATTTGTTCTGCGGTGAGGTCAAGCGCACTTGACATGATAGTTATCCTTTGTAATGACAGCCGCCAGACCTATGTTGGGGTCAACGGCAGGAATTTCAAGAAATTCAGCGACGGCCTGATAAAAACAATTAGGCCTAAAGAAACAGTCAGTTGGAGCCGGCCACCTTGGGCTGGTCGGCATAGATGAGGATCGGCCTGGAGGAACCCTCGATCATGCCCTCGTCGACCACCACTTTTGAGACATTCTCCATATTGGGAAGTTCATACATGGTGTCGAGCAAAACCGATTCCAGGATGGAGCGCAGGCCGCGGGCTCCGGTCTTGCGCTTGAGCGCCCGGCGCGCGATGGCCTGGAGCGCTTGCGGACGGACCTCAAGCTCGGCACACTCCATCGCGAAGAGCTTCTGGTATTGCTTGATGAGCGCATTCTTCGGTTCGACGAGAATCTCCATCAGCGCCGCTTCGTCCAGCTCGTGCAACGTCGCCAGCACCGGCAGTCGGCCGACAAATTCCGGAATCAGGCCGAACTTGATGAGGTCTTCCGGCTCGACCTTGCGCAGCGCTTCGGCAGCATCCTTGCTGTCACGACTTTTCACCTCCGCACCGAAGCCGATGCCGGCTTGTTCGGTGCGATTGCGAATGACCTTGTCCAGACCATCGAAAGCGCCGCCGCAAACGAAGAGGATGTTGGTGGTATCCACCTGCACGAAATCCTGATTCGGGTGCTTGCGCCCGCCTTGCGGGGGCACCGACGCAATGGTGCCTTCTATCAGTTTCAACAGCGCCTGCTGCACGCCCTCCCCCGACACGTCGCGGGTGATGGACGGGTTGTCGCTCTTGCGCGATATCTTGTCGATCTCGTCGATGTAGACAATGCCCTGCTGCGCCTTCTCGACTTCGTAATCGCACTTTTGCAGCAGCTTCTGAATGATGTTCTCGACATCCTCACCGACATAGCCGGCCTCGGTCAGCGTCGTCGCGTCGGCCATCACGAAGGGCACGTTGAGCAGGCGCGCCAGCGTCTGCGCCAGCAGCGTCTTGCCGGAACCGGTCGGGCCGATCAGCAGGATATTGCTTTTCGCCAGCTCCACCTCGTCGCTCTTCGACAAGTGCTTGAGGCGCTTGTAGTGGTTGTAGACCGCTACGGACAGAATCCGCTTGGCCGGATCCTGTCCAATGACATACTGGTCGAGAATGGTGCAGATTTCCCTTGGCGTCGGCAGGTCGCCCTTGGCTCCCTTGCCGCCGTGATCGGCGGCAATCTCGTCGCGGATGATGTCGTTGCACAGCTCGATGCACTCGTCGCAGATGAAGACGGATGGCCCGGCGATGAGCTTGCGCACTTCATGCTGGCTCTTGCCGCAGAAGGAGCAGTAGAGCAGCTTCTCGCCGGGGGTCTTCTTGTCCGTCATCTCTGTCTCCGTATTCTTGCACCGCGCCGATGGCTTATGCCATGGATTCCGCGCGGGTCGTCAGCACCTTGTCCACCAGGCCGTACTCGACCGCCTCGACTCCCGACAGGAAGTTGTCGCGGTCGGTATCTCGCTCGATTCGCTCGATCGGCTGGCCGGTATGCTTCGCCATGATCTCGTTCAGCCGGGCGCGCAGGTAGAGGATCTCCCTGGCGTGGATCTCGATATCGGAGGCCTGGCCCTGGAAGCCGCCCATCGGCTGGTGGATCATCACGCGCGAATTCGGCAGGCAGAAGCGCTTGCCCTTGGCGCCGGCCGTCAGCAGGAAGGCGCCCATGCTGGCCGCCTGGCCGACGCACAGCGTCGACACGTCCGGCTTGATGAACTGCATGGTGTCGTAGATGGCCAGCCCCGCCGAAACAGAGCCGCCCGGCGAATTTATGTAGAAGTAGATGTCCTTGTCCGGATTCTCGGACTCGAGGAACAACAGCTGGGCGACGATCACGTTGGCCGTGGCGTCATTCACCGGCCCGACGAGGAAAACGACGCGCTCCTTGAGCAGGCGCGAATAGATGTCGTAGGCGCGTTCGCCGCGCCCGCTCTGTTCGATCACCATGGGGATCAGTCCCAGGGCCTGGGGATCCCACTGGCTATTGGCGTTGGTGTGCATCATGCTGGCTCTTGGCATCATGCCGCATTTCCCATCAGTTCGTCAAAAGCGACCGTCTTGTCGGTCGTCTTCGCATTCGCCACCACCCAATTCACCACGTTTTCCTCGATCGCCAGCGCCTCGACCTGCGCCATGCGCTGCGGCTGGGAGTAGTACCAGCGCACCACCTCTTCGGGCTGCTCGTAGGATTGCGCCTGCTCGTCGATCAGCGCACGCACCTGCTCAGGCTTGGCATGCAGGGCATGCTCCTTCACGACCTCGGCAATGATCAGGCCCAGCTTGACCCGGCGCTCGGCCTGGGCTGCGAACCAGGTCGCATCGACGGGCATGTTCTTGATATCCATGCCACGATTCGCCAAGTCCTGGCGCGCGGCTTCCGCCATCGATTCGGATTCCTGCTCGATCAGCGTCCTCGGCACGTCCAGAGGATTGGCGTCAAGCAACGCCTGCATGGCCTGCTCCTTGATGCGCGCCTTGATGCGCTTCCTCAATTCGTTCTCCAGATTGGATCGGATCTCGGCGCGCATCTTTGCTACGTCGCCATCCCCGATGCCGAGGGACTTGGCGAAATCCGCGTCCACATCCGGCAGTTGCGGCGCCTCGACGCCCTTTAAAGTGACATCGAAGCTGACCTGCTTGCCGGCCAGTTCATTCACCTGATAGTCGGCCGGGAAGGTCAGGTCGAAGGTCCTGCTCTCGGTCGTCTTCAGGCCGACAATCCCATCCTCGAAATCCGGCAGCATGCGTCCCTCGCCCAGCACGACGGGGTAGTCCGTCGCCTGACCGCCCTGAAACACCTCGCCGTTCAGTTTTCCGGTGAAATCGATGACGACGCGGTCGCCCTTTGCAGCGGCGCGATCGGCCGGGGAGAAAGTCGTGCGCTGCTTGCGCAGCACTTCCAGCGTCTTGTCCACTTCCGCCTCGCCCGCCGCGAAGATGGGCCGTTCGATAGACTTGTCGCCGATGCCATTCAGCTTGACTTCGGGATAAACCTCGAATACTGCGGAAAACACCAGTTTGGAAGCATCCCCATCCCCTTTCGGTTCGATGCGCGGATAGCCGGCCACGCGCAGGTTCTGCTCGCGCACAGCGGCGCCAAAGGCCTTCTCGACCGCGTCGCCGATGGCTTCGGAACGGGCCTTGGCGCCGTATTGCTGCATCACCATCTTGAACGGCACCTTGCCCGGGCGAAAGCCGGGCACCTTCGCGGTGCGCGCCATTTTCTTCAGGCGCTGCTCGACGTCCTTGTCGATTTCCGCCATCAGTAGCGTCATGTCAATGCGGCGTTCCAAGGGGCTTGCTTGCGGAGGGCTTGCGGGTTGGGGGTTGGTCTGCATGAAAAATCCTAGTTTGAATCAGTTGATTGTGCGGGGCGATCAGCCGGACTGGTGCGAAGGGCGGGACTTGAACCCGCACGCCTCGCGGCGCTGGAACCTAAATCCAGTGCGTCTGCCAATTCCGCCACCTTCGCGCGACTGTTATTCTAACCCATTCACACCTATACTGGCGACCCGGATAAGAGGCTCAAGTGCCCGTCTATTCTGGATTTTCCCATGTCCGCGGACCACTACGAAAACTTCCCCGTCGCCTCCCTTCTGCTGCCGGCGCGCCTGCGCGAGCCGGTCAAGGCCATCTACGCCTTCGCTCGCAGCGCCGATGACATCGCGGATGAAGGTACGCTCACCGATGCCGAACGACTGGCTGGCCTGGGACGGTACAGCGCCGAACTGGATGCCATCGAAACGGGCCGACACACGCAGGATCCGGTTTTCCTGCGCCTGCGGCCGGCCATCGCCGAACACCAGCTGCCGCTGCAACTGTTCCGCGACCTGCTCGACGCCTTCAGCCAGGACGTGACCAAGAAGCGCTATGCCGACTTCCATGAACTGATGGACTACTGTCGCCGTTCAGCCGATCCGGTTGGCCGCCTGCTGCTGAGGCTTTACCGGGCCGAATCCAGCCGGACCCTCGCCTGGTCGGACGCCATCTGCAGCAGCCTGCAGCTCATCAACCACTGGCAGGACGTGGCGACCGACTGGCAGAAGGGCCGTGTCTACCTCCCGCAGGACGAGCTGGCGCGCTTCGGCATCGGTGAAAACCAGATCGCCGCAGGCCGCTGGGACGCAGCCTGGGCCGCCATGATGGACTTCCAGATTGATCGCGCCCGCAGCCTGATGGCATCCGGCAGTTCGCTGGTGCATGAACTGCCCGGGCGCATCGGCTTCGAACTGCGCCTCATCGTCGCCAGCGGCTTCCGCATGCTGGACAAGCTGCAACACGTGCGCGGCGACGTCTTCCGCCGGCGGCCGGTCATTGGCAGGCGCGACTGGCCGGGAATCCTGTTGCATGCCGCCCTGGGCTGAGCGCATGACTCCCGACGAATATTGCCAGCGCAAGGCCGCACAAAGCGGCTCCAGTTTCTACTACAGCTTCCTTTTCCTGCCGCCGGAACGCCGCCGCGCCATCACCGCCCTCTACGCTTTCTGCCGTGAGGTGGATGACGTTGTCGACGAGTGCGCCGATGCGCAACTGGCGCGCACCAAGCTGGCCTGGTGGCGCGCCGAACTCGTCGGCGCCTACCAGGGCAAGCCGAGCCATCCTGTCACCCAGTCGCTGATTGAAGCCACGCGTTCCTACAACCTGCCGCAGGAACTCCTCATGGAGATCATCGACGGCATGGAAATGGACCTGGCGCAAACTCGCTACCCCGATTTCAAGGCCCTGCAGCTCTACTGCTACCGCGTCGCCAGCGTCGTCGGCCTGCTGGCCGCCGAGATCTTCGGCTACGAGGACCGTCGCACGCTGAAGTATGCCCATGACCTGGGTCTCGCCTTTCAACTCACCAACATCATCCGCGATGTGGGCGAGGACGCGCGCCGTGGCCGCATCTACCTTCCGATCGACGAGCTCGCCCGTTTCGGCGTCCCCACCGGGGACATCCTCCATGCGCGCTATTCGAATGGATTCCGCCAGCTCATGGCGTTCCAGATGGATCGGGCTGAACAGCTCTACGAGCAGGCCTGCGCACAGTTGCCTGCCGAAGATCGGCGCGCGCAACGCCCGGGGCTGGTCATGGCGGCAATCTACCGCACACTGCTCAGGGAGATTCGCCGCGATGGCTGCCGCGTTCTCGACCGGCGCATGACGCTGACGCCGATCCGCAAGTTGTGGATCGCATGGCGAACCTGGTCAAGTAACTGAGGCCGCCGTGCGCATCGCAATCATCGGAGCCGGCTATGCCGGCATGGCGGCTGCCGCGGAACTGGCGGCGCGCGGCATTCCCGCCACGGTCTTCGAGGCCTCGCGCACCCTGGGCGGACGGGCGCGACGGGTCGAGGCGCACGGTTATCCGCTCGACAACGGCCAGCACATCCTGGTCGGCGCCTACGTCGAACTCTTGCGCCTGATGCGGCTGGTCGGCGCCAACCCGGATGATCTGCTCGAGCGCAAGACGCTCTCGCTTTTCTACCCTGGTCGCATGCGGCTGACTGCCCCACGGTTGCCCGCGCCGCTGCATCTGGCGGTTGCCCTGCTCACCGCACAGGGATTGCCGCTCGGTGCCCGGCTTGCAGCCGTGCGTTTCATTCGGCACATGAAACAGGATCGCTTCCGCCTCGACCGCGACATCCCCTTCAGTGAGCTGATGGCGCGTCATGGCCAGCATGAAGCCGTGATCCGTTACCTGTGGTTGCCGCTGTGCATCTCGACGCTCAACACACCCCCTTCCGAAGCTTCCGCCCAGGTCTTCCTCAACGTCCTGCGCGACAGCCTGGCGGCGTCACGCGAGGCCAGCGATCTGTTGCTGCCGAAAACGGACCTCTCCGCCCTCTTTCCCGAACCCGCCGAGCACTATGTTCGCAGCCGGGGCGGCGAGGTGCTGCGAGGCCTGTCGGTTCACTCTATCGACTGGACACCCTACGGCTTCATCATTGAAGGCGATACATCCGGACGCCGCTACACCCACGTCATTGCCGCGGTCGCGCCCTACCACCTCGGACGCCTGGCGGCGAAGCTGCCGCGCCTGCAGCCGGTGCTGGAGGACATCGAGCGATTCTCCTACGAACCCATCCTCACGGCCTACCTCGGCTACCCGCAGCCGGTGAGCCTGCCCGGCCCCATGGTCGGCGTCGGCGGCACGGCGCACTTCCTCTTCCAGCACGCGGGCGACATCCTCACTGCGGTCTCCAGCGCAAGCGGCCCGCATCTCGACCTGTCCCACGAGGCACTCGTCGCGCGCATCCATGCTGAAATCTGCGAAATCATCGGACCTGTGCCCCAGCCTGTCTGGTCCCAAGTCATCGTCGAGAAGCGTGCCACATTCGCCTGCCGGCCCGGCATGCGGCGGCCGACCTGCGAAACGCCGCTGGCCAACTTTTTTCTCTGCGGGGATTACGTCGCCTCGGATTATCCGGCGACGCTGGAAGCCGCCGTGCGCAGCGGGGCGCAGGCTGCGAGCCTGATCGCTGAGGGCGTGCATTCGTAGGAGCCGGCTTGCTGGCGATCCTGCCGCAATATCGCGGGCAAGCCCGCTCCTACAACACCAGCTTCCCCCCGCCCAGCTTGAGTACGCGGGAACAGCGGCGGGCGATCGCCTCGTCGTGCGTCACCAGCACCAGGGTCGTGCCGTGCTCGGCATTCATGGCGAACATCAGGTCAATGATGTCGGCGCCAGTGACCGCATCGAGGTTGCCGGTCGGCTCGTCGGCCAGGAGCAGGCCCGGTTTGGCCGCGAACGCCCGCGCAATGGCGACGCGCTGCTGCTCGCCGCCGGAAAGGTGCTTGGGGTAATGCCCGAATCGCTGCGACAGCCCGACCCGGGCCAGCATCTGTCCCGCTTCGTCGCGTGCGCCGCTGCGACCGGCCAGTTCGAGGGGCAGCATGACGTTTTCCAGCGCCGTCAGCGCCGGCAGCAGCTGGAAGGACTGGAAGACGAAGCCGAGCATGCTGCCGCGCAGTTCGGCGCGGCCATCTTCGTCGAGGGCGAACAGATCACGGCCGCTGATCAGCACGCGGCCCCGCGACGGAACATCCAGGCCGGCGAGCAGTCCAAGCAGCGTCGATTTTCCGGAGCCGGAGGCGCCGACGATGGCCACCGCCTCGCCTGCCATGACCCGGAAGGAAATCTCATGCAGAATTACCAGCCGGCCGTCGCCGCTGGACACTTCCTTGCCGAGGGCGTCGGCTTCAACCATGTTTACCGGGGTATCAATGCCTGGATTCATTTTTTCGGGGCTTCTTGTCCTGCTTTCGTTCGCCGCGCAGGCGGCGGGAAACATTCTCATCGTCGGCGACAGCCTGTCGGCCGGCTACGGCCTGGGCGCGAACCAGTCCTGGCCCTCGCTGCTGGAAAAGCGCCTGCACGAACAGCGGCTGGATTATAGCGTCGTCAATGCCAGCATCAGCGGCGACACCACCTCGGGCGGCCGCAGTCGCATCGGCGCCGCACTCGAGCAGACGCGCCCGGCCGTGGTGATCATCGCGCTGGGCGGCAATGACGGATTGCGCGGCCTGCCCGTCGCCGTCATGCGCGACAACCTGGACGCCATGATGGACGCCGCCCGGACGCGCAAGGTGCGCATCGTCCTCGCCGGCATGAAGCTGCCGCCGAACTACGGCCCCGACTACACGCGGGAATTCCAGCAAAGCTATGCCGCCCTGGCGCGCAAGCACAAGGCCGCACTGGTGCCTTTTCTTCTTGATGGCGTGGCGGACAAGCGCGAACTGTTCCTGCCGGACGGCATCCATCCAACGGCCGAGGCACAGCCGGTCATTCTCGACAACGTCTGGAAGGTATTGCGCCCGCAGCTCAGGTAGGGGCGGGCATGCCCGCGATATCGCCAGCAAGCTGGCTCCTACAACACCTCTACCCGCGCCGGCCCCGCTTCCAGGCGACCGATGGAAGCAGCTTCGACAAAACCTGCGCCATGCAACTCGGCCAGCACTTCCTGCTCCGACTCGGGCGCGCAGGCGACCAGCAGGCCGCCGCTGGTCTGCGGATCGGTCAGCAGTTTCTGCTGCCACTCCGCACCGCCCGCCGTCTTGAGGGGCAACACGACATCTGTCCCGTAACCACCCCAGTTGCGCGCCGATGCGCCGGTGGAGATGCCTTCCTTGACGAAGCCGACCGCCTCGGGAATGAGCGGCAGGTCGGCGAAGCGCAGCGTCGCTGACAACTTCGAGCCGCGGCAGATTTCCAGCAGGTGGCCGGCCAGGCCGAAGCCGGTGACATCCGTCAGCGCATGCACGCCATCCATCTCCGACAGCCGCGTGCCCGGTGTATTGAGCTTCGTCGTGTGGCGGATCATCGTGGCGTAGCCCTCCGGCGTCAGCAATCCCTTTTTCAGCGCGGCCGAGAGGATGCCGACGCCGAGCGGCTTGCCGAGGATCAGCACGTCGCCCGCCCGGGCGCCGCTGTTGCGCTTGACGCGCTGCGGATGCACCAGCCCCATCGCCACCAGCCCGTAGATCGGCTCCAGCACGTCGATGGAATGGCCGCCGGCGATCGGGATGCCCGCTTCGGCGCACACCGACTCGCCGCCGGCCAGTATCTTGCGGATCACTTCGAGGGGTAGCTTGTCGAGCGGCATGCCCACCACCGCCAGCGCCATGATCGGCCGGGCGCCCATGGCATAGATGTCGGAAATGGCGTTGGTCGCCGCGATGCGGCCGAAATCGTAGGGATCGTCGACGATGGGCGTGAAGAAATCCGTCGTCGCCACCAGCGCCTGCTCGTCGTTGAGCCGGTAGACCGCCGCATCGTCGCTGGTCTCGGTGCCGACGATGAGCTCCTTCGGCATGCTGCGCAGGGGCGTGCCGGCGAGCAGTTCGGTCAGCACGGCTGGCGCGATTTTGCAGCCGCAGCCGCCGCCGTGGGAGAATTGGGTCAGTTTGATGGACATAAAAATGAAATCGACAGGCATTGCCAACGTAACACAGGCGGACGAATTTGACGAGATCATCGACGTGCGCTCGCCCGCCGAGTTCGCCGAAGACCACATGCCCGGCGCGGTCAATTGCCCGGTGCTCTCCGACGAGGAACGCGCCCGCGTCGGCACGCTCTACAAGCAGGAATCGCCCTTCGCCGCGAAGAAGGTCGGCGCCGCCCTCGTCGCCCGCCACATCGCCGAGCATATCGAAAGCCGCTTCCTCGACAAGCCGCGCACCTGGAAGCCGCTCATCTACTGCTGGCGCGGCGGCAAGCGCAGCGGCGCCATGGCGCATGTGCTGCGCCAGATCGGCTGGGCGGCCAGCACGCTCGAAGGCGGCTACAAGTCCTGGCGCCGCCACGTCGTCGCCGAACTGGCCGAACTGCCGCGCCGCTTCGCCTACCGCGTCGTCACCGGGGCCACCGGCAGCGGCAAGAGCCGCCTGCTCGAAGCGCTCGCCGCGCAGGGCGCGCAGGTGCTCGACCTGGAAGCGCTGGCGGCGCACAAGGGTTCGGTGCTGGGCGGCCTGCCGGGCAAGAAACTCGCCGGGCCGCCCCAAGAGTTTCTTGGCCCCCCTGGGGGGGAGAGCCGAGCGCAGCGAGGTTCTCGGGGGGGGGCTGATATGCCGCAACCCACGCAAAAAATGTTCGAGAGCCGCCTCCTCGCCGTACTGCAGCGACTGACTTTCGACCGGCTGGTCTACGTCGAGGCGGAAAGCCGCAAGATCGGCGCCCTGCAGGTGCCCGACGCGCTGCTGGAGTCCATGCGCGCCAGCCCCTGCCTGCGCATCGAGGCCAGCGACGCGGCGCGCATCGCCTTCCTCATCGGCGACTACGACTACTTCCTCGCCGACCCGTCCGGACTGAAGGCGAAGCTCGACTGCCTGCGCGAACTGCAAAGCAGCGAAACCCTGTCGCACTGGAATGAACTCATCGATGCACGGGACTGGCCGGCGCTGGTCGGAGAACTGCTGAAACTTCACTACGACCCGCTCTATCGCCGCTCGCAGGGCAGGAACTACGCCAACTTCACCGGCGCGCCGACATTCGAAACCGGCGACCTTTCCCCTGCCGGGCTCGCAGAACTGGCTAGTCGAGTGTTGGCAAGCGAGCCGCCGTAGCCCCAACGGCCTTGACGGCGCACAGGCGCTGCACCACGGCCGGCTGCGGCCGGGCGGTCTCGCCCTGCTCGAAGGCGACAAGCGTCAGCGACCCGCAGAAAACCTCCAGCAACTCCCCCGGCCGCAACAGGAAGTCCGGATTGGAAGGCCGGCCGAAGCGCTCGTTGCCGAGCATGAAGGTCTCGTAGATGAGGACGCCGCCCTCGGCCAGCGCATCGACGAGCAGCGGAAACAGCGGCCGGTGCAGGTAGTTCGTGACGACGATGCCGTCGAAGCGGATGCCGCCATACGGCCAGGTCCCGCCTTCGAGGTCCGCCTGCCGGCGGGCAATGCCCGGACTGTCCGCCAGCGCGGCCAGTGCCTCGGTATCCCGATCGACCGCCGCCACCCGCAGGCCGATGGACTCAAGAAACCGCGCGTGGCGGCCGTTACCACATGCAAGGTCGAGCACCGCACCACCGGGCGCAATCAGGGGTGCGAAGCGTCGCACCCAGTACGACGGTTCATTTGAATGCCGATGAGCCACAGGATTCATGCCGTAAATTCTCAAAGCAGTCATGGATAAGCTAGCATAGCGGACAACACCGCAAGCATGTCGGCAACCCAGTCCCTCGGAAGCTGGCACAAGTACGCAACCTAAGCATTGACATGATGAGACCGTCGGACCAAACAGCACTCCCCACCAAACGGTTCATGTCGCCGCGTCTGGGCGCCGCCATCGTGCTGGCGATTGGTCTGCTGTTGAGCCTTTTTTTGTGGCATCACGCCGGCAAGCAGGTGGCGCAGGATGCGCAGACGCAACTCGACCACCGCGTCAACCTCGTGCTGACCGGCATTGAGCGCAGCCTCGAGGAATACAACTCCCTGCTGCTCGGCATGCAGGGATTGTTTCTTGCCTCGGAACAGGTCAGCCGCCGTGAATTCCAGCGCTATACCGACAATCTGCGGCTGCACGGGCGCACGGATGGCATCCGCGCCCTGCACTTCACCCGCTTGGTGTCCGACCGCGACAAAGCCGCCTTCATCGCCGCCGTGCGCGGCGACCGCAGCCTGGAGCCGCAGGGGTATCCGGATTTCGCCGTCCACCCGGGAGGCAAACGCAGCGACTACTTCGTCATCGAGTACATCGAGCCGCTCGAAACGAACCGCGCCGCATTCGGCCTCGACAGCGGCACCCAGCCCGTCAACAACGAATCCTTCCTCGATGCGCGCGACAGCGGCGAGATCCGGCTCACGCCGCCGTTCCGGATCGTGCAGAACAAGCCGGGCGAGGCGGGCCTGGTGCTGCGCGCGCCGGTGTATCGCTACGGCGCGCCGAAATCGTCCATCGAGAAACGCCGCGCCGCCCTTGTCGGCTTCGTCGGCATCACGCTGAATGCCGCGGACCTTTTTCACCAGCTCCTTGCGGACCCGTCGTTCGCGGGCTTGCGCGTCGTCATCCGGGATGCCGGTCCGGCCGTGCGAACCCTCGCCGTGTCCTCGGGCGGGCAAACCATTCTGGACAGCGGCAGCGCCGAGGGCGCAGATGCGCTGTCCGTCACGCGCGAACTCGCCGTGGCGGGCCGCCTCTGGCAACTGGACTTTTCCGCCGGCGGCGATTGGCTGGCCGATCAGCCGGGGCGCCCCCGCCCTCTGCTCTTTTTCGCCATCGGCGTGCTCATCAGCCTGCTGCTGGCGGGGCTGTACTTCGCGCTGGCCCGCTCGCGGGCGAGCGCCATCGAGCTTGCGCGCCGCATGACCGGCAACCTGCGCCGCAGCGAGGAGCGTTTTCGCACCGCTACGGATGTCTCGACGGAATGGTATTGGGAGCAGGACGGCGAGCACCGCTTCGTCGATTTCGTCGGCAGGGCGCACGCCGACACGGGCCTGGACTTCGACCGCATCAGGGGCATGACGCGCTGGGAATTGGAGCCCGAAGCGCTCTCCGCTGAGGAATGGGCGGCCCATCGCGCCGCTCTGGCGGCCCGCCAGCCGTTCCGCCTGCGCTACCCGGTGCGCACGCCCGATGGCGGCACGCGCTGGCTGGAGAGCAAGGGCCGGCCGCGCTTCGACGAGAAAGGCGATTTCGTCGGCTACCACGGCACCGGCCGCGACATCACCGAGCAGGTCGAGGCGGAAGCGCGCCTCAAGCGGCAGGCCGCGCTGCTGCGGGCCATCCTGGAGCACATGGACCAGGGCATCAGCGTGGCGGACGCCGACCTGAACATGCTCGCCGCCAACCGCCGTTTCTTCGATCTGCTCGGCTTTCCGGATTCCCTCGGCCGCGAGGGCACGAACTTCGAGGCGTTCATAAGGCACAACGCCGAGCGCGGCGAATACGGGCCGGGGGACGTCGAGGAACTGGTGCGCGCGCGCGTCGACCTCGCCAGGCAATTCCAGCCGCACCGCATCAAGCGCAGCAGGCCGGACGGCACCGTTCTGGACATCGTCGGCACGCCGCTGCCGGGCGGCGGCATGGTGACGACCTACACCGACGTCACCGAGCAGGAACAGCTCACGCAATTGCTGCGCGCCACCCTCGACAACATGGCGCAGGGCCTTTCCGTCTTCGACAAGGACCTGAACCTTGTCGCGATGAACCGCAAGTTCATCGAAATCATGGAGTTCCCGGAATCTTTCCTCACGCCCGGCACGCCCTTCGCGTCCTTCATGCGCTTCAATGCCGAGCGCGGCGAATACGGCCCGGGCGACATCGAGGAACTGGTCCACGCACGCCTCGAACGCACGAAAAAATTCGAAGCCCACCGCCTGGTCCGCCAGAGGCCGAACGGGAAGTTCATCGAGATCTGCGGCGAACCCCTGCCGGACGGCGGCTTCGTCTCCACCTACGCCGACGTCACCGAGCGGATGGCCGCCGAACAGGCCTTGCGCGACAGCGAGGCCCGCTTCAGGCGCATCATCGAGCAGAGCCCGATCTCCATGGCCATTGTCAGCATGGACGGCGCCATCGAGTTCATCAACCGCAAGGCCATCGACACCTTCGGCTATCCGCCCGAGGACCTCCCCGACATGGACGCGTGGTGGGCCAGGGCCTGCCCGGACGAGCGTTATCGTGCCGTGGTCAAATCGCAATGGATGGAGCTCGTCGGAATCGCCATCGCCCAGAATCGGGAGATCGAGGCCAGGGATTACCAGGTCACCTGCAAGGATGGCGCCGCCAAGACCATGTCCATCTTCGGCGTGCCCGTGGCCGACAAGGTTTTCGTGATGTTCGACGACATCACCGACCGCAAGCGCGCCGAACTCGAAATCATCCAGTTGAACGAAACGCTGGAGCAGCGCGTGCGCGAACGCACGGCAGAACTGGAAGCTTCCAACCAGGAGCTCGAATCCTTCAGCTACTCGGTATCGCACGACCTGCGCGCCCCGTTGCGCGCGCTCAACGGTTTCAGCCATCTCCTCGAGGAGGAGTACGCCCACAACCTCGATGGCAACGCGCTCAACTATCTCTCCCGCATCCGCGCCGCCAGCCTGCGCATGGGCGAGCTGACCGACGACCTGCTCGACTGGCGCGCGTCAGCCGGCAGGAACTGAAGCGTGTCCCCGTCGACCTCAGCGTGGTGGCCAAGGATATCCGCGAGTCGCTCGAGGAACACGCGCACGGGCGCAAGGTGCTGTGGAAAATCACGCCCGGCCTCGTGGTGCGCGCCGACCCCGTGCTGGCGAAGGTCCTGATCGAGAACCTGCTGCGCAACGCCTGGAAATTCACCGCCGAGCGCGAGGAGGCCGTCATCGAGCTGACCGCCACGCGGCAGAACGGCGAGACGGTTTACTGCGTCAGGGACAACGGCGCCGGCTTCGAGATGGCCTATGCCGGCAAGCTGTTCCAGCCCTTCCAGCGCCTGCACGACGCCAAGCGCTTCGAGGGCACCGGCATCGGCCTGGCCATCGCCCATCGCGTCCTGCGCCGCCATGGCGGCCGCATCTGGGCCGAAGGCGCCGAGGGGCAGGGCGCCGCTTTTTTCTTCACCCTGCCCTGACAGGGGTTCAGTTTCACCGGCCGCCTGCCGTTATCACCAAAGTGATAGCATCCCGCGGGGATTCCCTTCGGTCATAAACTGAGTTCAGCCATG
>Ga0208244_100460_pt1 | contig 39638 bp, 27 predicted proteins | sample SubbioCR12Aug_5A_FD_184828 | JGI IMG/M metagenome (GOLD analysis project Ga0208244, IMG submission 184828) | Serpentinite rock and fluid subsurface biosphere microbial communities from McLaughlin Reserve, California, USA - CR12Aug_5A (SPAdes) | ecosystem: Environmental > Terrestrial > Deep...
GATGTAGTCCACGGTCACAGGCAGACCGGCAAGCCTGTCGGTGAAGGTTTTGTAGTGTTGCAGCGCCAGAATGGTGGTGGGGACGAGCACTGCGGCCTGTTTGGAGTCAGTCACGGCTTTGAAGGCGGCCCTGATGGCGATTTCAGTTTTGCCAAAGCCGACATCGCCGCAAATCAGCCTGTCCATGGGCGATTCCGATTCCATGTCGGCTTTCACGTCAAGGGTGGCTTTGAGCTGGTCGGGTGTGTCTTCGTAGATGAAGGAGGCTTCAAGTTCGTTTTGCAGATAGGTGTCGGGCATAAAGGCATAGCCTTTGCTGGCCTTCCTCTGGGCATAGAGTTTGATGAGGTCGCGGGCAATGTCTTTGACCTTGTTTTTGGTGTTGTTTTTGAGTTTGTTCCATGCGTTGGAACCCAGTTTGCTCAGCGCGGGTTCGGCTCCGTCGCGCCCGGTGTATTTGGCGATACGGTGCAGCGAATGGATGCTTACATAAAGGATGTCATCGTTTTTGTACACCAGTCGGATGGCTTCCTGTTTTTTGCCGTTATTGTCAATGATTTCCAGCCCGCCAAAACGTCCGATACCGTGGTCAATGTGCGAGACGAAATCACCGGGTTTCAGGTCGTAGAGTTCCTTTAGGGTGATGGCCTCCTTGCCTTTGAAACTTTCGCGGAGGTGAAACTTGTGGTAGCGCTCAAAAACCTGATGATCGGTGTACACGGCCAGACGCAGGTCGTGGTCGATGAATCCGGCCTGAAGGCTGTGGTATACGGGTTCTATGGCCACCTTTCCGCTTTCGGGCCAGTTGGCCTGTATGTCCTCAAAAATGGCATACAACCTTTCGATCTGCTTCGGGTTGTCGGACAGGATCAGACATTGGTAGTTTTCGTTTCTTTTCTTCACCAGATCGTTGATCAGCAGCTCGAAATTTTTGTTGAATGCAGGTTGCGGACTGGTATGCAACCTGATTTCGGCCGGTTGCGAAAACACCGAGCTTGTCCCGAACTCAATGGTTGTCATGTTGCCCAACTGCTGCAATAAGGCATTGCTTTTTGTAAAGACCAGCTCTGGTTTAAGAGCAGAATCGCTGTCAATCAGTTTTTCGAATGCCTGCAATGCTTTTGCATACTCATCGTCCAGCCGCAGCGCCAGCTGGCTTGACTCTTCGATCCAGACGACTGTTTTGGGAGGAAGATATTCGGGCAGCGTTTCCCTTTCTTCATGAATGAGGCGACTCTGCACATTGGGCACAAGGGTGATGCTGCTCATTTGGGTGGTGGAAAGCTGTGTGGCCGGGTCGAAGGTTCTGATGGAGTCTATTTCGTTGCCAAAAAACTCAATACGGTAGGGATGCTCGTTGGAAAACGAAAAAACATCGATGATGCCTCCCCTGACGGAGAATTGTCCCGGTTCGACCACAAAATCAACCCTGTCAAAATCGTATTCGATCAGCACATCGGTGACAAAATCGAAGGAAACTTTCTCTTTCGTCTTTATTTTCAAGGTGTTTTTTGAAAGCACCTTTCGCGTCACAACTTTCTCACTCAGGGCTTCGGGATAGGTGACAATGAGGGTTTTGCGTTCGCTGACCGTTACTCTGCCCAGAACCTCAGTGCGTGAAAGGATATGGGTGTTGTCGGGTTTTTCGGGTTCGTAGGGTCTTTTGTACGAAGTTGGATAGAACAGAACGCTTTTTTTGTTGTAGTCCAGATCGCGTTCGCCAAAAAGATTTTCCAGGTCGTTGTAAAAGTAGGCTGCTGTTTCCTTGTCGGTGCAAACAAACAGGTGCTGTCCGCCCGATTGCGCACATACTGCCGATGCCAGCACAGCTTTGGATGAGCCTGTAAGTCCACTGAGCAGCAAATGGGTCTGTTTTCCGGAGATGCGTGTGATCTCTTCCAGTGCAGGGTGGTTGCGGTAACTTTCGTTGATGGGGCTTTTGGGCAAAACAGGACATCAATTGGTGGTGCAAAGGTAAGAACGAAAGTTGTAAACACAGAGCGGTTCAGGTACAAACAACGGGTTTCTTCATTAACTTTGTGTTGCTTAATGCACGTAACCGGTATTTGAAAGAGAAACAACCTATGGACAAATCACAGGCAGTTGACGTTTATATTCAGTCGTTTCCCGAGGCAGTGCAGGCCAGGCTGAACAGTATCCGACAGGCGATCCGGTCTCTGGTTCCGGAGGCAACAGAAGCCATGACCTATGGGATTCCGACATTTAAGTTTCACGGAAATCTGGTGCATTATGCCGCATTTGAGCACCATATCGGGTTTTATCCGACACCTTCGGGAATTGCAGCCTTCCGGAAGGAAATCAGCCGCTATAAAAATGCCAAAGGATCGGTTCAGTTTCCACACAACGAGGAGCTTCCGCTTGAACTTATCCTCAGCATAACCCGATTCAGGGTAAGTGAACAACTGAGCAATGCATAGGTCATTCAAGGATGATCTTTCATAATAGTTATCTGATTTATTAACGTAAAACCAAATTGAATGAACGCAGAAAATCAACCAGAAGACATCTGCTGTCCCAAATTTGATCCTGCACTCTGGGATGGTGTTGAGCACTATTGGACGGACAAACTGTTTGTCAAAGACAAAGTGAATACCTTCCTGCACATGCCCCTGAATTTTTCGGCGGCAATGGTGCGTTTGAACAAAGCCCTTGAAGGCGCCGGAGCTTCTTCACCCGAGTGGTTGTGTCTATCCGACCACCGTTCATCATGGGCTATGGATGTGTATCTTGCCGTTGACCGCGAAATTCCGGGAGCGCAAAACGTGAAACTGAGCGGGAAACTGCTCAGCAAGGTCTATGAAGGTTCTTACAATAAAACCGGCTCATGGGTCAAAGACTTTGAAAAATCTGCGCAGGAAAAGGGTGTCAAGATGGAGAAGAAGTACTTCTGGTACACCACCTGCCCCAAATGCGCCAAAAAGTACGGTAAAAACTATGTTGTGATCCTCGGACAACTGGCCTGATTCCCGCTGTCGCAGAACCGTGACTTATTTGTGGGTATAAATTATCTATTTTTGTGCCCCTATTTAATTTAGAATGGTTCTACATAATAAAATTGACAGAAAGTTGCTCAGGCAGAGGCTGATGGACGAGAATTTCAGTCGTGTGACACTTTCCTTTTACAGGTTTGTGGCGATTGATGACCCACAGGCATTCAGGGATGAGTTGTATGTACGCTTCTCATCGTGGACGGTTTTCGGACGCATTTATGTGGCATCGGAAGGGATCAATGCTCAGCTGAGTGTTCCGGAGCAGTATTTGGAAGTGTTTACCGACTTCGTGCAGGAGCACCCATACATGAAAGGGGTATTGCTGAACCGTGCTGTTGAAGATAATGGCAAATCGTTTTACAAATTAAAGATTCAGGTGAAATATAAAGTATTGTCCGACGGACTCGACAACAGCAGTTTCGATATCTATAACGTTGGCAAACATCTGGATGCAGCCGAATACAACCGCAAATTGTCAGAACCCGGAACAGTGGTCATTGACTTGCGGAATCACTATGAGCACGAGGTCGGTCATTTTGAAGGCGCCATACTTCCCGAAGTAGAAACCTATAAGGAATCTATACCTGTGATTGTAAACATGCTCGAAGAGCGGCAGCCTGATAACATTTTGCTATATTGCACAGGCGGCATCCGTTGCGAAAAGTTTTCGGCTTATCTGCGTCACAGGGGTTTCGAAAGGGTTTATCAGCTAAAGGGTGGGGTCATTAACTATGCGCATCAGGTAAAGCAATCCGGGATGTCCAGCAAATTTACCGGTAAGAATTTTGTATTTGACGACCGCATGGGCGAACGGGTGACTGAAGATGTCATTGCCCGTTGCCACCAGTGTGGTAACCCGGCCGATACGCACGTAAATTGTGCCAATGATGCCTGCCATCTTCTGTTCATTCAGTGCTCAGAATGTGCTGAGAAATTTAGGTCGTGTTGCTCTGAATCGTGTAAGGAAGTTGCTTTGCTTCCCATTGAGGTGCAGAAGCAATTGCGGAAGGGGAAACTGCATCCCAATGCACATCATAAGTCGGTGCGCCCTCGGCATGGTCAATGATTTTTTTTTCGGTTTTTGCAACCAGTAGGTGTATGTTTCCATCTTTAGCGTACAAGTCAAAAGAATAAAAGATAATTTATGAAAATTACCCGAATCGTTTTGATGTTTTTGTTGGTGTTCAACGGTCTGAGCCTTTTTGCACAGGATATGATATTGAAGCGCAACGATGAGATCATCAAATGCAAGATAAAAGAGGTTGGCCTGGACGAAGTAAAATACAACCTGCCTGATTACCCTTCGGATGTGATGTTTGTAGTGGCCAAAGATGACATTTTGCGCATTGTTTTTGAAGACGGTCGTGAGTTGTCTTTTGAGCAAAGGATGACCAACCCAGCCAACTACGCAGAGAACCGAAAAAATGCCATCAAAGTTGACTTTCTTTCACCTGCCACGGGCAACACTACTTTTTCTTATGAGCGAAGCCTGAAGCCTGGCCGCAGTGTCGAGGGTAGCCTTGGGATCATCGGATTGGGCGTTGATAATGCTGACAGAAACGCCGGTGGCCTGTTTGTGAAGTTTGGTTACAAATTTATCAAGGACCCTGATTTTTATCTCAGAGGGATGCAATATGCCCACCTGCTCAAAGGCAGTTATGTGAAACCTGAGATCGCATTGGGTTATATGAAACGTGATTATTACGTCTGGACCGACAAATGGGACAATAACGGAAATTGGATCGGGAACGAGTTTACCGAGCGAAGGGAAGCTTTTTCGGGAACCATCCAACTGGTACTGGGCAAACAATGGGTTTTTGACAATGTTTTTCTGATTGACCTTTATGGAGGCGTCGGTTATGGTTTTTACACCGACGATGAAGCAGGATATTATTATGGCTATTCCATTGCAGATGAAAGTTTTCCGATCTCGGTCTCAGCCGGACTAAAAATCGGATTTCTGATGAAATAATACCACCACTAATCACTTTTACATCAGCCGGACCGGAATTACCGTCCGGTTTTTTTTTGTTTTTGGAAATTCTCATACATTTGAAGAAAAAACAAAGGAGATGAAAGACAAACCAATGCGATTTCTTTGCTTGTTACTGTGTGTGGTATTTTTCAGCAGTGCCTATACTCAGGATAGGTTTTCTGAAGGCAAGCATTCGGGTTTTTCGGGCGCTTTTGACCAGGCCACGGGGCAGGATCTGGAATCCAATGGCGGCTATGTTGCACTTGCCCGTGGTAATGCGATCAAGGTGAAGGCTTTGGTGCCGCATGGCAACCTTTTTCTTGGGATCGAACTGGGACTGAAAAGCGACAACAGTATCGAATTCGAGGCCGGTTTCATCAATATTGCAGGAAATGAGGATTTCAATATCGTAGGATTTGAGCAGAAGATTGGGTATAAATTCATTCTTCATAAGATATTTTCGTATCCTGTGGCAGGCAGAAGCAACCTGCACGGATTATTTATCAAACCTGAAATTTCCGGAGGATTGCTGATCCAGCGAAAAAGCTATACCGACGAGAACGAACATTATGGTGCTGCATCATTTTTTGTGCTGGCCGGATATCAATGGGTGCTGGGGAATATCTTTGTGGTTGACCTGTATGCCGGGCCGGGCATTCCTGCAATATTTCATGCAACTGCTGATTATGAGAATACGGCAAACATTCTCGGACATTATACCGTGGGCAAGAATGTTCCTTTTGCGCTCGCAGCAGGACTAAAACTTGGGATTCATTTTTAAGGTAGCCTGAAATTAGTAAGCGGTGAACTGAAATTTAACCAATATTTTTGGGTCTAATGGCTAAAAGCTTAATTTTACAGGTCGAAACACTTTTTACTATGATAAAGCGAGGGGTTTTTATACTGATGTTTGCAGTGGTGGTATTAACCGGCACGGTAGTTGGCCAGCAGCAGTTGTTTATGGTTGACATCGGTGGGCTTCCTTTTGGCAGGGCAGGGGTGAAGTATGAGCACATGATCCTTCGCCGTTTTTCTGTAGGTGCCTTTGGCGACGGGCATTTTATGAAGTATTCGGGCGTCAGCCTGAGTCCTTTTGCCCGGTTTTATGCCGGGGAGTTTACTGCACCCGAGAGTTTTTTTGTGCATATGCAACTTACGGCAGGTACCTTTAGCGGACCCTTGTATTACAGGCAGTACGACCCCGTTGGCAAAGATTATTTCTCCTTTGATAAAGACGAATCTTTCACAGCTGTAGGATATGGAATCGGTATTGGGCGGCAGTGGATGCTTACCTACCGCACTGGTCTTGAGCTTTCGGCCGGATTTCAGTATATGCTGCGCAACACCGACCGCGAGATTGAAGTTGAGGGTGGCGATCATCCCGGTTTATACAGGCTGAACGGAATCACACAGGGCGAACCGGTGGACAACTGGTTTTTATCCGGAGCCGGTGGTCTGGTCTATCTGCGTGTAGCTATTGGATTAGGCTGGTGGTGATTACATCTCCCTGAATTCGGGGCTAAATTCACGCATCAATTCTTCCGCTTTTTCCACCATTTTTTTGGAGCCGATAAACAAAGGCGACCGTTGATGGATGTCTTCGGGATGGATATCGAGTATCCTCCGGAACCCATCTGAAGCTTTGCCACCGGCCTGTTCGGCAAGAAATGCCACTGGCACACATTCGTACATCAGCCTCAACTTGCCTTTGGGATTCTTTTTCGTTCCCGGATAAATATATATTCCTCCCCTGAGCAGGTTGCGGTGAAAATCCGAAACCAGTGAGCCGATGTATCGCGTGGTGTATGGCCTGTTGGTGGCCGGGTCGTCCTCCTGACAATACTTGATATAACGCTTAACTCCTTCGGCAAAATAGATATAGTTTGCCTCATTGATGCTGTATATATTGCCCTCGTCGCCTATCTTCATATTGGGGTGCGACAGGATAAACAGGCCGACTGTCGGGTCGTAGGTGAAGCCGTTGACTCCTTTGCCGGTGGTGTACACCAGCATGGTCGAAGAACCATAGATTACGTAACCGCCGCAAACCAGTTCGGTGCCAGCTTGCAGTATGTCCTCCATTGTGATGATCTTGCCGATGGATTTCCGGCGGTAAATGGCAAAAATGGTTCCTATACTTACGTTCACTTCAATATTGGATGAGCCGTCAAGCGGATCGATGGCCACAATGTATTTGGCATGTTCAACAATACTGTCCTCAAAAACCACTACATCATCGTTCTCCTCCGAAATAATGGCGGTACATTGTTTGCCGTTTCTCAAAGCCTTGATGAATTCGTTGTTGGCCAGCACATCCAGCTTTTTCTGGTTTTCGCCCTGCACATTGGTGCTGCCTTCAAAACCGAGTATTCCGGCAAGGCCGGCCCGGTTCACATCGCGGTTCACGATCTTTGCAGCAATCCCGATATCATTCAGCAGGCGGCTAAACTCGCCTGTGGCTGTTCCGACGTTTTCCTGCTGATCCCAGATAAATTCAACGAGTGTTTTCATGTGTTGGCTGTGTTTGGTGTTGTTGTGAATCCTGATTGCAAATGTAGGATAAATCTGCCGCAAATTTCCTTAATTTCGCTGAACTGTTTGCTTGACGGAGTTGAAGTCAATTACCTGCAGAACTGTACTTATGTGCGACTATACCAGAATGATACGGGTGTTTAAATTCGGAGGTGCATCGGTTAAGGATGCTGCCGCAGTGCGTAATTTGGCCGGGATTCTGAATGGTTTTCAAGCACAACCATTGCTTATCGTCGTTTCGGCAATGGGCAAAACAACCAATGCATTGGAAAGACTGATTGAGATCAGCTACACAAACAAGGAAATTCTGGCCGCTGAGTTTCAGCATCTGAAGGGCTACCATTTCCGGATAATCAATGAACTGTTTCCGGCGAATGATCATGTTGTCTATAATGAAACCGAAGCCATCTTTACATCTCTCTGGGATGAACTGAATCAGCAACCGGACAGGTATAATGCTTTCTATGACACGGTTGTCGTTTACGGTGAGTTGATTTCCACCTGCATTGTGGGCCATTATCTGATTCAACAGGGACTATCTTTACGGCGGATTGATGCACGTGATTATGTGAGAACCGACAACCACTATAAAAGCGCTAATGTTGACTGGGATGAAACCCAAAAACGGATTGCCACCCTTAAATCTGACGCCGAAAGTGGTGTTGTGCTGCTTACTCAGGGATTTATCGGATCGGCTCCCGACGGAACGTCAACAACTCTGGGAAGGGAGGGCTCTGACTACACTGCAGCCATCTTCGCCTGGTGCCTTGAAGCCTTCGATGTAGTCATCTGGAAAGATGTTCCCGGTTTGCTCAATGCCGATCCCAAAAGGTTTGAGGAAGTACGCCGGCTCGACCAGATATCTTATGGGGAAGCCATCGAACTGGCCTATTACGGGGCAACGATCATTCATCCCAAAACCATTAAACCGCTGCAAAACAAAAAGATACCCCTTAAAGTGCAATCGTTCCACCAGCCTGAACTTCCGCCAAGCCTCATTGCCGACAACATTAGTTTCGATCCTGCAGTACCTTCGATCATTGTGAAGGACGATCAGGCACTGGTAAGTATCAGTCCGCGCGACTTTTCGTTTATGAACGAAAAGAACCTGCATTACCTGTTTGAAGTGTTCGATGAACTCGATGTTCATGTCCACCTTATGCAAACCTCTGCGCTTAGTCTTTCGGTATGTACTGATGTCAGGTCCGGAAATATTAACTCTTTGTTCGACCGCCTGTCAGCCGGCTTTGTTGTCAGGTACAATACAGGACTACAGTTGATTACGATAAGACACTACAACCAGGATGTGATTGAGCGTATTACCGGACACCGTGAGATACTGCTTGAGCAAAGGAGCAGAACTACAGCACAGTATGTTGTAAGATAAACTCTGAAAATCCGGATGACGAATTATCTGATGATAATTTTTTCAGTGATTACCTTGTTTTCCCATGTAATGTTAACCAAATGCAGGCCGGGGCTTAACCGTAGAGGTGCTGAAAACATTTCCTTCCGGTAAACCTCTGCGGACAAAAGCGTTTGCCCATTCGCATTGGTCATGCCGATCTGGTAGTTGATTGTTTTGTCTAATCCACTTATGTATAGGGTGTTGTCTTTGTAAAAAACAGAAAGATCTGAATTGCGGATCTCGTCATTACCTACTGTTCCCCAGTCTTCCACAAGAATATCATCCAGAATGAGACCATAACCATTTTCGGAGCTTAATTTCCATCCAAAAAATCCATAACCATCTGATTCAGGAACGTACAGAAATTCAGCACGAGCCCAGTTATTGCCAACCACGCCCGAGTAGCTGAATAAGGTATCGCTGAAGGCTGCTGTGTCGGTCTGAGTGCCAAAAAAGACAGTGAATGTTTCGTTTGCGGTAGGAAGGAAATTTCGGTAATAAAAGCTGATGTTGTATTCTTTGCCTGTCTCAAAGCCGAACGGAGGAGAGATAAGCCAGTTGTTCATGTTGATCGGGATCAGGCCATTGGTGTTGTAGCAGGCCAACGATCTTGCACCTGAATTACCAATGAGGGAGGTGCTTAGCCATTTGGCGTTTGAATAATCGAATGATTGCCAATATTCAGGAAGTTGAGGAGTCTGAACTTCTTCCACATCCACCAGATAGGGATACTGACTGATAACAGGCATGGTTTCGAAAGACCAGATGGTGTTGCATTCTGTGTTGTCGCCCTGATTGTTTCTCGGAACCACCATCAGGTAATAGGTTGTTGAAGGTTCGAGAAGATAAGAGAAGGATGTTTCTGGTTGGTTTTGTCCGTTGATCAGGTTCGACGGGGGCTGGGTTCCTTCGCCGTCTGTGCCAAAATAAACATCATAGCTGGTGGCATATTCTGCCGGTTGCCAGCTGATTAATTGGCTTAAAAGGTTGCCTGTGGATCCTTCAGCAGGATTTAAAAGGTTTTGTGAGCACAAAGGTAATCCGGTGTATTCGTCGATGCCGCTGAGAATCAGGCTAAACACCTGCAGTCCGTTAGTTAGAGGTCCATCATGTTCAATATGAACTGTATATGTTCCCGGAACGGGATCTTCTATAAATATCTTTTCCACATTATCTACATAATTCTTGCCGGTAGTTGTGGCAGCAAGTGTTGGGTTTTCAGGATCGAGGCTGTAGGGATACCAGATGTTTCCCTCGGAATCTTCAATTCTGATGTCGAGGTCGTTGATAATTAAAGGTGTTCGCGGGTTCAGTGCAGGTGGCGGGATGTTTCCGGCAGGGTCGGTCCAACAGATGGTAGCAACCAGGGGCTGTTCGCCTCCCACGACGACTTCTCTTGAATAGGTGTTTCCATCATTCAACACAATTTCATCGATAACGTTTTGCATGAGGTTATCATCGGAGATCAGGTTTGCTGCTCTTTCGGCATTCACCAAACCCCAGCCGAACATGTAATCAGGGCCATCATTCGGGCCGGCTTCATCTGTGGTATGAATAACAAGGCCTTTCAGTGTTGATGAGCGCATGGGTTGTCCGTTATGTGTGTTCTGATAGTGCAGCTGCAGCAATGCCATTGTGCCGGCTGTGTTGGGACTCGACATGCTGGTGCCGCTGTAGGTGGAGTAGGAGGTATTGCTGTTGGAAACGGGTGAATACAGGTCAACACCTTTGGCAACCACATCGGGTTTGATGCGTCCGTCGTCAGCCGGACCCCAGCCGCTGAAACTGCTCATGATAACACTTGATGGGCCTGTGTAATTCAGAACTTCGCGCACTGCTCCGACAGTGAGTATGTTCTTGGCTGTACCGCCATCTCCTACACAGTCAAACCCATCAGCACCTCCGTCTTTTTCGGGATTTCCGTCCTGACCTGCATTGGATGGCCCATCGCCTCTGTCGTTTCCGGCAGATTTGGTGATGAGGTAATTAGGTGCATTGTAGGCAATGATATCCCAGTCACGTGACCTTGATCCGTAAAAACCAAACAGATAATCCTCTACGGGCGATACGGAAGGTGTGCCATACCAGTCCCATCCGGAACTACCCTGCCTCCATCCCCTGATTTGTCCGTATGAGTGGTTTGATATTTCCAGTCCATTCGCAGCAGCAACCGCCATTTCTGAATTGTCGTTGTTCCAGTCATAGGCTTTCAATTGTCCGGCAAATGCCATTCCTTTAGCATTGGCCACAACACCTGCTCCCACAAGTGTGCCTGCTACGTGTGTGGCATGTGCACTCTGAGAGGTGGCATTATCGGCCTGAATAACTCTGGAAGTGCCCTGATCAGTAAACTCCTGATGGGTACGTCTGACAGCACCACCATCCCATTCGCCAAGTTTATCATATCCTTCACCGGTCATATTCAATCCGGTGCTTCCGCCGGCCCACAACTGATCAACACGCGTAGTTATCGCTGCCCCGAGATTATCGGTAATGAAATACACCGGCTCGCCATCAACAACATCAATCAATTGTATGATTGTGCCATCAGTCAGTTCCGTGCGAACCGAAATCTGGTGCTGTTGAGCATATGCTTCGGCTCTTTGCTGCATTTGCTTCCATTCCTTTTCTTTGGCTCTGGAAAATTCGAGCAAAGCTTCTTGGTTGGTTGTCAGCTGGCTGTATGCCAGATTGTTAAAATACAAAAGAATGGACAGAAAGAATAGTATTTTTTTCATGAAAGGATAGGATTGATTCGTTTTAAAAACAAATCCCGGAACATTTTGTGCCGGGATTTGCTATCACTATTGATTTATCGCACAATCAGCTTGACTGATTTTTGTTTTCCTTCGGAAGTAATCCGAACGATATACACTCCCTGCGACAGATTCAAGGCACTCTGATAGCTTGTGCCGGGCTGTTGCGCGGTATGCAGCACCTGGCCTGAAGTGTTCAGTAAACTGATGTCGGAAATGATGCTTCCGTTGGCATCAATGCTGAGAATACCATTCAGATAAACCGCTGTGGCCGCGATCCTGTTTCGCTCGCCTAAACCTACAGCGCCCCAGTCTTCAACAAGAATGTTATCTACAAATACCCCAAGGCCGCTGTTGTTGTCGAGCTGAACAGCAAGGAAGATGTGCCCGGTAATTCCTGGAATAATCAATCCTTCTCCGCTAAGCCAGTTGGCATCATTGAAGCTGTTGTTCTCGAATATGGTATTGGTGAACTGATCAGGATCAGCCGCTGTTCCCCATTTTACTTTGATTTTTTCTGGTGTGCTCGGAAGGAAGCTTCTGTACTTGAAGCTCACAAAATACTCCTTGCCTTCTTCAACAGCGATAGGTGGCGAAATGAGCCAGTTGTTGAAGGTTTGGTTCTGTCCGTTGGTGCTGTAGCAACTCAGCGATTTGGAACTGTTAAATCCAATCAGGTTGGTAGAAGTCCACTTAAGCGATGAATTATCGATCGACTGCCAGAATTGCGGCAAGGCCGGAACAACAGCACTTTCGACATCGGTCAGATAGGGGAAGCTGCTGATGGCAGGCATAGTGGAGAACGACCAGATGGTGTTGCAGCTTTCATTGGTTCCTACATTGTTGCGGGGAACTACCTTCAGGTAATAGGTTGTAGCAGGCTGCATGTGATGAACAAATGAATTAACGGCAAAATTGGTTCCATTGTGGATGTTTGTAGGAGTGGAGGTGCCTCCTCCATCAGTCCCGAAATAAACATCATAACTTGTTGCAAACGGAGCCGATTGCCACTCAATTAACTGATTAAGCAAAACATTTGTTCCCTGATTGGCAGGTGTGATCAGTTCTTCTGAGCATTGCGGCACGCCTGTGTATTCATCGATACCACTGATAATTACAGAAAATATCTGGCTTGCGGTCAGAGTGCCTTCGTGATCTACCACGATAGTATAGGTTCCTTCAGCCGGATTTTCGATATACACTTTTTCAACATTGTCCACATAGTTTTTGGTGAGTGTGGTTGCCTGGGCCGAAGGATTATCAGGGTCAAGTCGGTAGGGGTAATACACGGTTCCGTCTTCGTCCACGATTTTCAGGTCGAGGTCATTCTTAATCACCGGGTTACGGGGGTTAAGGCTGGCAGGCGGAATATTGCCCGGAGGGTCAGTCCAGCTGATCGTTACCCAGAAAGGATTTCCACCCGAAACGGTCACTTCTCTTGTCCATTCACCGCCGTTAGCCAGCGTAATTTCATCGATGGAATTTTGTTGCTGATCTTCAAGAATGATATTGGCAGCGCGTTCAGCGTTCACCAAGCCCCAACCGAATTTATAGTCAGGGCCGGGATGTGAACCTGCTTCATCGGCAGAATGAATGGTGAGTCCTTTTAGTGTGCTGGCACGCATTCTTTCGCCATTGTGTGTTTGCTGGTAGAGTTGCTGAAGCAGAGCCAGTGTTCCGGCTGTATTCGGGCTCGACATGCTGGTTCCCGTGTAGAAGGCGTATGATGAATTATTGCTTGCCGTGGATGAATAAACATCTGTTCCCTTTGCTACTACATCAGGTTTGATTCGTCCGTCATCGGCAGGCCCCCATCCACTGGAAGAGTTGATGACTACTGAACCCGGACCGGTGTAGTTAAGCACTTCATAGGCATTACCAACCGAGAGGGTGTTTTTGGATACCGACCAGTCAGCACTGCAGTCAAATCCATCCGTTCCTCCGTCCTTTTCAGGATTTCCATTTTGTCCGGCGTTGGAAGGCCCTTCGCCACGATCATTACCTGCCGAAACCACCATCAGGAAATAAGGAGCATTGTAGGAAATGGCGTCCCATGATCGTGCGCTGTTGTTATAAAAACCAAACATATAATCTTCAGTAGGCGAAATATTTGCGTTCCCCTGCCATTGCCAGGTGCTTCCGTTCCAGTTCCAACCGCGGATGTAGCCCCATGAATGGTTCGATATTTCCATTCCGTTCATGGCTGCAATCGACATTTCAGATTCGGCATTGTTCCAATCGTAGGCCTTGACCTGTCCCTGATAGGCCATGCCTTTCGCATTGCTGTTTACGCCACCTGCGATGATCGTGCCGGCAACGTGGGTAGCATGTGAGGATAATGATGATGCATTGTCGCCTTTAATCACACGGCTTGATCCTTCATTATTGAATTCCTGGTGCGTTGTGCGTACAGCACCTCCATCCCACAAACTTACTTTATCGTAACCCTGCCCAGTTATGTTTACACCAACGCTTCCGCCGGGCCACAGCTGGTTGGCACGGGTGGTTATGGCAGCTCCCAGATTGTGGGTCTTGTAATACATTGGAATACCGTCAACAACGTCAACAAGTTGAATAACTGTGCCATCTTCAAATTCCTGCCACAAAGGCAAATCATGCTCCCTGGCATAAGCTTCGGCACGTTTCTGCATTTGTTTCCATTGTTGTTCGCTTTCGATGGATAATTGCTCCAGATTGGTGACATTGGTGCCCACCTGAGCGAATAAAGATGTGCTGTTTAAGCTGAAAAACAGCGTAATAAGAATAATTCCTGAGACAATCCTCTTCATTTTCTGTTGTGTTGATTATTTAGAATGATTACAAATTTACGAAAAAACTACTTAGCCAACGCGCGATTTTGTTGGTTATTTTTAAGAGTATAGTGGTAATTAACAGACAAACAGGACGATATGTTCAATGGCCTTGATCGTTTTTATTGAACCTGTAATGATTGGATGTTGAACGTTTATCGGACTGCTTTGCATCTTTTTGTCTCCTATCTTTGCACGCTGAACAATCAAGATTATTATGCAACAATCAATAGTTATTTTATGCGGGGGAGGACCTGCGCCGGGAATTAATACGGTAATCAGCACGGTTGCCAAGGTTTTTTTGAAATCAGGTTTTCGGGTAATCGGCTTGCATGGGGGATACAAGAGCCTTTTTGCTGAACAGTCCGAAATGGTAGATTTTGACTTTACTTTTGCCGATGACATACAAAAGCAGGGAGGTTCGGCCCTCAGGATGAGTCGTTATAAACCAAAGGATTCTGAGTTTTCTACGCGTTTTTTTGTGCGGAACAACGTGAAGCTTCTGGTGACGATCGGTGGTGACGACACCGCATCAACAGCCAATCGGATTTCGAAGTTTCTGGCAGAGAACAACATTAAGATTCAGAATCTACATGTACCTAAAACGATCGACAATGACCTGCCTTTGCCTGAAGGCTCACCAACATTTGGTTATTATTCGGCCAAGGATGAAGGTGTGCGTATTGCTCAAACCGTTTATGAGGATGCACGAACCAGTGGCAATTGGTTTGTGGTTTCAGCTATGGGCCGTGAAGCCGGGCATCTTGCTTTCGGTATAGGGGCTGCCTGTCATTATCCAATGATCATCATCCCCGAAATGTTCAATAAAGTTGAAGTTACTTTCGATCGCATCACAAGGCTCATTATATCTTCTATGGTGAAACGTAAACTTTTGGGCATCACCTACGGCGTTGCTATTGTGAGTGAAGGCGTATTTCACTTTATGACAGATGATGAAATTGTTTCTTCCGGTGTTAATTTTACCTTCGATGACCACGGTCATCCCGAACTGGGCAATGTAAGCAAAGCACACATATACAATATGCTGTTGCAACATCGATTGAAACAGATCAACCTGAACATTAAAAGCCGGCCGGTTGAATTGGGTTATGAACTCAGGTGTGTGAAGCCAACTGCGTTTGACCTGATGTACTGTGGTTTGCTGGGTTATGGGGTCAAGCAATTGTTCGACCAGGGCATCACTGGTGCGATGGTTACATCCGATCCGGCCGGCCATAGCGCTCCTTTATACCTCAAGGATGTGGCCGACGAACATGGAAGGGTGAGGCCCCGCCTTGTTGATATGGAAGGCGAAAAGGTAAAAATGGTCTTCGAAAACGGTATGCAGTACCTTACCAAAGAGGACTATGAAGCAGCCGGTATGTACTTGCAGCATCCTGAAGAGTATGAATTCAACAGAATATTGGGCTGGTAAAACTACCTGAGACTGCTTATCATTCAGGTTTGTTCACTATACAAGTTATACTAAAAAACCCCGGAGCGGGAATGCTGCGGGGTTTCTGATTGGCGGGCTGCTTGTGCATTCTTGTGGAATGCTGATTAAAGGAAAAAGGATCGCTTGTTGATGATAGAATACAGACGGAGTGTCTGTGTATTGACTGGTTCGAAAAAATAAACTTTAGAGCCGTTGAGAAAAACTTTGGCCTGAATGTCTTTAACTGATTTCTCAGTCAGACCATACTCTCTAATCTCGTTTAGAGTGTAAATTTCATTGATTCTCATAGTTATATATATATTGGTTGGTCTATTTCATTTTAATCAGATGGCCGTCTTTGGTGCAAATCGGACATAATGAATTGCGAATAATTGTAATATACCCGCAACGTTCACATTTAAAATACTTGTGGTATTTTGGTTGTTTTGCAGAAGGTATAAGTTTAAGGCCAAACATGAATAATGAATTTGATATACACTTCTCAATCTTTGTGCCAAAATCGTGAAGTATGAAAATATGTTTTGTAAATACTTAAATAACAGTACTATAAACTGCTATATCTTGCTTTATTTATGATTGTATACACCATTCATTTCGTGTAAATTCTATACGATATCGGATAATCTTACGATATCGGAGGTTACTAAATTGGGGATACCCAAACAACTTGTGTCATTCATTGTATCCGATATGTTGTATAATTTCGTAATAGTGAAATGGTTATTCTTTGCATACAGATAAAAATTACTCTGAGTACAAAAAGTTGGCATGCTGCATTTTCGTCTGGCGGGTGAATCGTTATTTTTGCACAAAAACTGATTATGGAATTCAGTCATTACAACTACAGCCCGGAGGCATTACAACAGCGTGTTGACCGCATTGTTGTCAGGGACGAGCAGATTTCATTATCCATAGAAACTGTGCGTCTTTTGTTTTCATGTATGGATCTCACAAGTCTGGATGGCACGGATAATGATCTGCGCACAAAGGATTTATGTGCGAAGGCTCTTCAATATAAAGACTCATCTCCCGGTATTTCGGTCTCGGCTGTTTGTCTGTATATGCCTTTTGTTGCCCGGGCAAAACAGTTGCTCGAAGGCTCAGGCATTTCAGTAGCTACCGTTGCCTGCGGATTTCCTTCAGGCCAGATTCCTTTGCATCTGAAGCTTGAAGAAGTAAGGTTTGCTGTTGACGCCGGTGCGGATGAAATTGACATGGTAATCTCAAGAGGTAGCCTGATTGCCGGTGATGAAGATGCTGTTTATCGCGAAGTCAGTATGGTTAAAGAAGCCTGTGGCGGGGCTCATCTTAAGGTTATTCTTGAAACTGGTGAACTGCAGCAGCCTGCATTAATCAGAAAAGCCTCAGAACTGGCACTACTCGGCGGTGCCGACTTTCTGAAAACCTCAACCGGAAAGATATCGCCTGCTGCTACTCCCATGGCAGCAATGGTGATGCTTGATACGATAGCCGAGTATCATGCCGCCACAGGCCGTAAGGTGGGTTTCAAACCTGCCGGCGGCATTGCCCTTCCGCAGGATGCTTATATCTATTACAGACTTGTTGAATCTGCCTTAGGTGCCGCTTGGCTGCAGCCATCGCTATTCCGCATCGGAGCTTCTCGTCTGGCCGAAAATCTTCGTCAAATGATCTCCTGAGATTGGGTTTACCGGGATGCAGTTGACTAAAAACCGAAGCTAATGGTTTTTGTTTATTTTTGCCCAAAACAACCACCTTCTCTATGAATAGATTTTTGTGTCTTCTGACATTTTTAACTGTATTTGCCATGTCGCATGGCCTCATTGCCCAAACCCCCCTTGAAGAAGCTGTTGATTTTCATGTGAAAACAACAGATGGACAAACGATAATTCTTTTTGATAGGCTGGCCGACGGAAACATTGTTGTTATTGATTTCTTTTCTACTTCTTGCGGACCATGCCAGACCTATGCTCCTGCTTTTCAATCCAACTACGAGAAATTTGGTTTCAATGAGCTGAATACTTTTTTTATGGGAATCAACTACAACGATGACAATCACTCAGTAGAGTTCTTCGATAGTATTTTTGGCCTTACCTATCCCAGTGTGAGCGGAACACAGGGGGGTGGCAATATTGTTTTTGAGGCTTTTCAGATAAACTCATGGCCAACGGTTATCGTGATTACACCTGACGGACTTATTCATAATCAATATGTCTGGCCTCCGACCGAGCAGAATGTTACTGATGCCGTTGTTGCTGCAGGCGGGATACTCGTTGGTTTTTCGGATCAATACGGACTCACGGAGAGGGGGATGGATGTTTTTCCGAATCCTGTAAACAGTTCAGACAAAATAACTGTTGTTACTGATTTTCCTGTGTTGCGCTATACCATCAGTCATCTGTCCGGCAAGCAGATTGTAACCTGGGAGGCGCAAACAAAACTTCAGCAGAAATCTTTTTCATTGGCGGCTTTGCAGCTGCATCCTGGCATGTATCTTGTAACTGCATACGATATCAATAACCACGCTGTTACAGCAAAGTTTTTTGTGCATTAAGTATAAGAGATTGACCTTAAATATTTTGTATGAAACCGGCCTTAAGTTTTTTAGTTTTACTATTCACCGCCTTCGTGCTCACACTTGGTAGTTGTCAGCTGGATGAGGAGATTAACATTCCCGGCGGAAATGATGATAACATAACGCGCCTGCTGGGCACATGGGATGTTTTGGATAATGCCCTGAAGCTGAATTATGAAGTTAGGATTGAGCGGGATCCCGCTAACTCATCGCAGGTAATCCTCCGTAATTTTGCCGGTTCAGGTTCTGCTGCCAAGGCATTGGTGGTTGGAAGCTCACTGATTGTTGAGGATCAGGTGGTAGGCAGTAACTGGCTGGTGTCTGGTTCGGGCAGCTACCGTAATTCAAGCAGGATTGACTTCACTTATTCGCTCACGATCAGCGGTCAGGTCGAGCAACGTTCGGCTATCTTTTCGCGCTAGGTTTATTCGGTCTTCCCGGATTCTGCATCCGGATTTTCTTTCTGAGCCGCAGCTTCTGACTTGATTGATTCGATGTCGGCCAGCACCCTGTCATAAATTCTTTCGATCGTTTCTGGGTCTTTGTTATACCAGTTCAGGTTTTCTTCGAACACTTTGAGGGTTACACCATGTTTTTGCAGGATGACCGAAAAAATGGGTTCCTTGAATTCATCAATGGGTTTATTGGTGTTTCGTTTGTAATTGATTCCTGCTTCGGCAAGGCTGATGTCGGTGATCAGTTCTGTCATTTGCGATTCACTGAGAAAAAGTTCAGGGCGCGGATCTTCGGTTGCCTTGCGTGGCTTGCAGGCTTCGAGGCTTACTGCACTGAACAGCAAAACCGAAAATATAGTCAGCCATAATTTGATTCGATGTGCCGTCAATTTGTTTCGGTTTGATTAGGTTTACAAAAAGGAATTAGTTACCAATTTCGGACATAAACTTGATACGCATCAATCTTATTTCTTCTTCTGTGTATTCTGACTCACCAAGTTCGAGCAGTGCTTTTTCGATTGAGTCGGATTCGGCTTCGTGGAAGTACTCGTAGATCTCTTCCTGATGATATTCGTCGACAAAGTCATTTATGTAGTAGCTGATGTCGATTTTTGTTCCGCTGGCCACAATGCTTTCAATTTCTGTAAGCATCTCGTCCATGGATAAGTTTTTGGCATAGGCAATGTCTTCCAGTGGTATTTTCCTGTCAATATTCTGGATGATATACACTTTTAGTCCGGATTTGTTGACAACAGATTTAACCACCATGTCGTTGGGTCTGATGATTTCATTCTCCTCGACATATTGCCTGATAAGTTTCAGGAAGGGTTCGCCGTATTTCTGTGCCTTTCCGGTACCGACTCCAACAATTTGTGTAAGTTCCTCAATAGTAATTGGATATTGTATGGCCATGTCTTCCAGCGAAGGATCCTGGAAAATGACAAAAGGCGGAAGGTTTTCTTTTTTGGAGATTGCCTTACGCAGGTCTTTCAGCATGCTGAAGAGTGTGGTGTCGGTGCCGCTGCCTTTTGGTCCGGCTGCTTTTGCGGCTTCAAAATCTTCGTCATCAGGATTTTCATAATCATGATCCTTAGCCAGCATGATGGTGTAAGGCTTTTTAATGAATTCTTTGCCTTCACGGGTGACCTTCAGAATGCCATAATTTTCGATGTCCTTACTGATGAGTTTGTGGATAAGGGCTTGCCTGATAACAGCGTTCCAATAGCGTTCATCTTCATCTTCACCGGCTCCGAAGAATTCATTTTTATCATGACGGGCGGCTTTGATTTCACCCGACTTTTTACCTGCGAGCAATTCACTGATGTGTTTTGCCTTGAACAGCTGTTTCACACCCAGAATGGCTTCTATCACCAGTTTTATGTCTTCCTGCCCGTCGAATTTTACCTTTGGGTTGAGGCAATTATCGCAGGCGCCGCAATTTTCCTTCTCATAAGTTTCGCCGAAATAATGCAGCAGCAGCTTGTGTCTGCACACCGATGACTCAGCATAAGTAACGGTTTCGTTGAGCAGTTCTTTGGCAATTTCCTGTTCGGCTACCGGCTTGTCTTTGTTAAACTTATCCAGTTTTTGAATGTCGTCATAACTATAGAAGGCTATGCAATTTCCTTCACCGTCGTCGCGTCCGCCCCTGCCAGTTTCCTGATAATATCCCTCGATACTTTTGGGAATGTCGTGGTGGATTACAAACCTGATGTCGGGTTTGTCGATGCCCATTCCAAAGGCGATGGTTGCCACGATAACTTCAACTTCTTCCATCAGGAAATTATCCTGGTTTTGCCTGCGTGTTGCTCCGTCGAGGCCCGCATGGTAGGGCAATGCCCTGATTCCGTTCACCACCAGGGTTTCGGCAATCTCTTCAACCTTTTTGCGGCTCAGACAATAGATGATGCCTGATTTTCCCGGATTATTTTTGATATACTTAATGATATCTTTAACAACATCCTTTGTTTTCGAGCGTACCTCATAATACAGGTTTGGCCTGTCGAATGAGGATTTAAACACCCGTGCATTGGGAATGTCGAGGTTTTTCTGAATGTCCTGCTGTACTTTCACAGTTGCTGTAGCTGTGAGGGCAATTACGGGAAGGTTTTTGCCTACCGCATTAATGATTGGCCGCAGCCTCCGGTATTCGGGCCGGAAGTCATGTCCCCATTCTGAAATGCAATGTGCCTCGTCGATAGCAAAGAAGGATATCTTCAGGTCGCGCAGAAAATCAACGTTTTCATCTTTGGTAAGCGATTCTGGTGCAACATATAATAGTTTGGTTTTTCCCGAGGTGAGATCAGCCTTCACCTGCGTGATCTCTGCCTTTGAGAGCGACGAATTCAGCACATGTGCGATACCTGACTCTGTTCCGAAGTTCCTGATGGAGTCCACCTGATTCTTCATCAGGGCGATCAGCGGTGATACCACAATGGCAGTGCCTTCACTCATGAGTGCCGGCAACTGGTAGCACAATGATTTTCCACCTCCTGTGGGCATCACCACAAAAGTGTCGTTCCTATCCAATATACTCCTTATAATAGCTTCCTGATTGCCCTTAAAATGATCAAATCCGAAAATCTTTTTCAGCAACTCATGCAGACCATATTCATCCTTTTTGGCCATTCAACCCTCCCAGTCGTTATTTTGATATATTTGCAACCCTATAACGGATTATTCGTCCTTTAATTATCGTTTTTTTTTCTGCGCTTTGCGTCAGCTACACAAATATACTAACTAATCATCGGTTGTAAGCAAGATTTTTTTTAAAAATAATGAAAACTGCACAAGAAATTTTGGCTACAGGCATGGAAGTCATTCATAATGAGTGTCATCAGATAGAATTGATGGCTGACCGACTTGGGGATGACTTTGTTGAAGTTGTGCGTCTGTTGCTGCAATGTAAAGGAAATGTGATTGTTACCGGAATCGGAAAGAGTGCCAATATCGGGCAAAAACTGGTGGCCACCTTTAATTCCACAGGCACTCCTTCGGTTTTTATGCATGCCGCCGATGCTATTCACGGCGATTTGGGCATCATCCGTGAGGAAGATGTAATAATATTATTGTCGAAGAGCGGCGAAACTCCCGAAATAAAAGTACTCATACCCCTTTTGCGTGCCCGGGGAAACCGTATGGTTGCCATTGTCGGACAGTTGGATTCATATCTTGCACGCATGGCCGATTTTGTGCTCGACACCACTGTGGATAAAGAGGCCTGCCCCAATAATCTTGCTCCTACCACATCGGCAACTGCCCAGTTGGTCATGGGCGACGCGCTTGCAGTTGCTCTGCTCGAATGCAGGGGTTTTTCGGCAGCCGACTTTGCGCGGTTTCACCCCGGAGGTGCACTCGGTAAAAAAATGTACCTCCGCGTTGAAGACCTGTATCTTAAAAACGAAAAACCAGTTGTAGCTCCTGACGACAACCTGCAAAAAGTAATCATTGAAATTTCGGCCAAACGTCTTGGAGCAGCAGCCGTTCTGGATAAGACATCTTTGTTGGGCATCATTACCGATGGTGACTTGCGTCGTATGCTTATGAACAACGAGCAGACAAGTTTGGTAAAGGCCATTGACATCATGACGGCAAATCCTAAAACAATTGATCATGACCAGCTTGTGGTGGATGCACTCACCATGATGCGTCAGTTCAATATCACACAGTTACCCGTGCTTAAAAACGGTGTGTATGACGGGATGATCCACCTGCATGATATCCTTAAGGAAGGTATTATTTAAAACCCGCTTATTCAATGAACTCAAACAATAAGGTTGAAGCATTCAACAGGTACCGCACAGCCATGAACGAACGTATGATGCAGGCGCCCAACAACAAAATTATAAAGCGTATATACAGCATCGATACACTAACTTATCAGGATGGCGCTTTGTCAGAAAAAACGAAAGAGCTTCTGGGTCTGGTAGCCTCAATGGTGCTCCGTTGCGATGATTGCATCAGTTATCACCTGCAGCAGTGTTATCAGCTTGGAGTGACCACTGAAGAGATTATGGAGGTGTTTGGTGTTGCCAATCTGGTTGGAGGCACCATAGTTATCCCACACACCCGCAGGGCACTGGAATTCTGGGACGAATTGTGCGAATCGGGCAAAACCTGACATCTTCTATCCACGCGAAAACATGAAGAAACAACTACTCCTGATCCTGACTTTTAATCTCCTTCTCACCAGCATATCTTACGCTCAGATGACGAAGATCAGGGGTTTAGTCAAAGATTCACTTACTTCAGAGCCAATACCATTTGCCAATGTGTTTTTCGAAGGCACTACTATTGGGGCTACTTCAGATTTCAACGGCAGGTTTTCCATCGAAAGCCTGCATGCTACCGATACCCTGACGGCAACGTTTATAGGCTTTCACAAGAAGAAAATCCCGGTCAGAAAATACAGGTATCAGGAAATAGAAATTATTCTGAGTCCTGAAGAAGTTACTCTGGAAGAAATAGTCGTTGTTGCCGGCGAAAACCCGGCCGACATTCTGTTTCGTAAGATGATTGCCAACAAGGAACGAAACAACAACCGCGATGTGGATGCCTGGCAGGCAGAGGTGTACAACAAAATTCAGTTTGATGCCAACAATTTCAGCGATCAGTTGAAAGATCGCAGAGTGTTCCGTCAGTTTCAGTTCATCTTCGATTATGTGGATACTTCGGCTGTGAATGGCAAACCTTATCTGCCAATGTTCATTACCGAGGCTGTTTCGGAAGTGTTCTACAGAAAAGAACCTCAGGCAAGGATCGAAAAGATCATTTCGGCGAGAGGTTCGGGTGTTGAGAACCCGAGTATTGCCCAGTTCATGGGAAATCTGTATCAGGATGTAAATATTTATGATAATTATATTTCCCTGTTTGGTAAGAATTTCGTGAGTCCGGCGGCCGGATTCGGGATGAGTTTTTACCGATATTATCTGGTTGACAGTGCAACCATTGATGGTCAGTGGTGCTATAAGCTGATGTATAAACCAAGACGAAAACAGGAACTTACGTTTAATGGCTATTTGTGGCTGCACGATACCACATTTGCCATCAAAGAGGTGGAGATGGTGGCAGCCGAAGATGCTAACCTCAACTTTATTAATGATCTCACCATCAGGCAGCAATACAGCCTCATCGACAACAGGCAATGGATGCTGACGCGTGATTATATGATGGCCGATTTTAATGTGGTGGAAAATACCAGAAAAGTGCCCGGTTTTTTTGGCCAGAGAACCACAACCTACAGAGATTATATATTGAACCAGCCAGTTGATGCTCAGTTTTACAGAAGCCCTGTGGGAGTGATTGTTGCCGACGGGAGTTTGAATTTCAGCGATGAATACTGGGACAGTGTCAGGCCCGAGAAGTTGTCGGAACGGGAATCCAGAATTTATTCAATGATCGATTCGATTGAGAATGTACCGATTTATAAAACTTATGTTGATGTGATTTATATGGTCACGCATGGTTATGCGCCTTCCGGAAAGTTTGAGATCGGGCCGATAGGCAAGATGTACGGATACAATGAGATAGAGGGGCACAGATTCAGGTTTGGCGGACGCACCAGCAATCAATTCAGTCGCAACCTCAGGCTTCATGGCTTTGCAGCTTATGGCATCAAAGATCAGAAACCGAAGTATGGCGGAGGTTTGCTCTATGTGCTTGACAAAAGCCCGCTCCGCTCGACCGGCTTCAATTTCAGAAGCGATACCGAGCAATTAGGAGCTTCGCAAAAGGCTGTTGTCAACGACAATTTTCTGTCGGTACTGGTGCGCAGGCAACCATCCGACAAATTAAACTATGTTGATGAATACTCAGTATTCTATGAGCATGAATGGTTTAACGGCTTAACCAACAAGCTCGAATTCACCCACCGCGAGATAAAACCGGCAGGCACCTTCATCCCTCAGACGCGCAAACCTGATGGTGAGCTTGTCGGGCACAGATCAATAGTCACCAGCGAATTATCCTACAGCCTCAGGTTTGCATTCAGGGAAAGAAGCATCATCCGCGATTTCGACAGAATCAGCTTCGGGACCAAATATCCCGAAGTCAATATACGCTACTCCTATAGTGGCAAAGGCATTCTCGAAAGCGATTGGGAATATCATCGGCTGGAGGCCGGTGTAACACATTGGTTTCATATTGGTCCGATCGGTTGGATGAAGTACACTGTTGAAGCCGGACAATTGTGGGGCAAGCTTCCCTTTCCTTTGCTGATGATTCCTTCAGGAAACGAGACCTTTATCTATGATCAGCAGGCGTATAACCTGATGAATTATTACGAATTTGTTAACGATTCTTATGCAAGCCTGTACCTGACCCATCATTTCGATGGTTTCTTTTTCAACAGGATTCCTCTTTTACGCAAACTCAAGTGGCGTGAGGTTGTGTTTGTCAAGGGTCTGGCAGGCAAACTTTCTGATAAAAACAGACAATTTAACATGTTGCCCGATGTCACCAACAAACTCGATAAACCCTATATGGAGGCAGGTGCGGGGATTGAAAATATTTTTAAAATAGTACGGGTAGATGGTATCTGGAGGCTGAGTCACCGCGACCACAAAGACATCAACAACTTCGCACTGTTTGTTTCGTTACAGTTTTCTTTCTGAACACCGGCCTGCTTTCCTTGATGTTGATGCAATTATGGTATTTTTGCTGCGTTATTGATTCGAAACAGCCAAAAAGGTATGATACTACGCACCGAGAATCTGATTAAAAAATACCGGCAGCGAACGGTGGTCAACCAGGTTTCCGTTCAGGTAAATCAGGGTGAGATTGTGGGATTGCTTGGGCCCAATGGGGCTGGAAAGACCACCACCTTCTATATGATTGTGGGTTTGATCAAACCTTTATCGGGTACGGTTTTTCTGGAACAGACCGACATCACCCACGAACCTATGTACAGGCGCGCACAGAAAGGGATTGGCTACCTGGCACAGGAAGCCTCAGTGTTCAGGCAGATGAGCGTGGAGGACAACATCAGGTCGGTGATGCAGTTTAAAAACATCAGTCGTGAAGATCAGGAACAACGTCTGGAAGCTTTACTGGATGAGTTTGGCCTTTCCCACATCAGAAAAAGCAAGGGGATTCAACTTTCAGGCGGCGAAAGAAGAAGAACCGAAATTGCACGTGCATTAGCTGTTGATCCCAAATTTATCCTGCTTGATGAACCTTTTGCCGGCGTTGACCCCATCGCAGTGGAAGATATACAGAGCATTGTTACCAAGCTGAAAGAAAAGAATATAGGTGTGCTGATCACCGATCACAATGTACACGAAACCCTGTCCATTACCGACAGGGCTTATCTGCTTTTTGAAGGTTCCATCCTTAAAGCAGGCACATCCGAAGAGCTTGCCGATGATGAACATGTTCGTAAGGTGTATCTCGGACAAAATTTTGAACTCAGAAAAAGATAGCTTTTCTTTATCCTCCCGTATTATCTCCTTCTCTGGTGATTTAGCGGTTCTTTGTCTTCTTCCACCATGATAATTTTCAACCGGGCATTTGGTGGAATAAATGGTGTAGGAAAATGTTCAATTGTGATTTCTTCCTGATCCGGTAAATTTTTGTTCGCCAAGCATCAGTAAGCGTTGACCATCTATTTATGATTAGTTGGTAATATCAGAAAGATAAACGATCAACGACAAAAACAAATAAATCAATACAATAAAAGGAATGGCCAGAAACTGAAAAAATACGAGTAAAATCAGGGAAGTGATCAGGAAGATGTATCTGATTTCGTTGCCTTTAAGGCCATATGATTTGAATTTCAATGCAAACAGAGGCAGTTCGGTTACCATCAGTATGGAAAGGATGATGATCGTACCCAGATACAGGTAGGTGTTTGTAAACACCATATAAGTAAGTGATTGGCTTTCGTAGAGTTGTTCCCTGATGAGGGGCAGCGAGGCGACAAGGAGTCCGGCTGCCGGAGTTGGCAGGCCGAGAAAGCTGTCGCTTTGTCTGGTGTCGATATTGAATTTTGCCAGACGGAGGGCTGCAAACAAGGGCAGAATAAAAGCAAAGAGCGGCAATATGTCTATGTCACCTGCCATAAGCGTCATTCTGCCGTGGCTTTGCCTGATCAGTTCCTGAAGCAGGAAGGCCGGAGCCACACCAAACGAAACCACATCGGCCAGCGAATCGAGCTGTGCACCCAACGGAGAATAAGCTTTCAGTGCCCGTGCAGCCAGGCCGTCGAGGAAATCAAAGGCAGCGGCCACAAACACCAGATATGCAGCCAGTAAGCTGTTTCCTTCCATGAGAAAATAAATGGAAAGGCTGCCCGAAAGCAGGTTCATCAGTGTGATGAAATTGGGGATGTGTTTCCGGATGCTCATGTTGGCTTGTATTTAAAGGAATCAAAGATAGTGATTAATGAAGCAGTTTTCATAGGTTATCAGGCAATATTATCTGCTGTTTTTAAATACCGATTTTCACAATCGGCCAGTGCTGGTTTCCCTTGCCGGCAACAAGCCGGAGGAATTATGTAGCTGTGGAACAAATCCTATTATTTTTGCGCCATCATATGAACACATCTGTTTCGGAACTTCCTATTGGTGATTTTTGGTACGATCTGCCCGACGATCGCATTGCCCGTTTTCCGGTTTCCGGACGCGACGGGGCAAAACTGTTAACTTATTGCGGTGGCAATTTGGGTCAGGATCATTTCCTTAACCTGTCTGCTTATCTTTCTGCAGACACCTTGCTGATTGGTAACGAAACCCGGGTGGTGCAGGCCAGGTTTGTATTTCAGAAACCCGGTGGGGCTGTAATTGAATTGTTTTGCCTGTCGCCAGCACAGAACGGAATTGATTTTCAACAGGCATTTGCTACAGTATCTGCAGTCGAATGGCAATGTCTCGTTGGCAATTCAAAGCGATGGAAAGAAGGTGCTTTGGAGGAGGTTGTCCGCTTGGGAGAAACACAGGTACTTTTAAAGGCAGAGCGTATTGCCCGACAAGAGGGAAGCAGCACCATTCGCTTTTCGTGGTGTCCGGCGCATTTTTCTTTTTCAGAGATTATGGAAGCAGCCGGTCAGGTGCCGCTTCCGCCTTACCTGAACAGGCCCGCTGTAGCCAGTGACAAAACTGATTATCAGACCCTTTTTGCGCGCTTCGACGGCTCAGTGGCTGCCCCAACCGCCAGCCTGCATTTCACTGATAGGGTGATGAAATCCCTTCGGCAGAAAGGCATCGATATGTCGCTGCTGACCCTGCACGTGGGAGCAGGGACCTTCAAACCGGTTTCTTCAGATAAGATCGGCGACCACGAGATGCATGCAGAGAACATGATTGTGGGCAAAGAGTTGATCGAACGGTTGCTTCATCAATCCGGAAGTCCCGTCATTCCTGTTGGAACCACAAGCATGCGTGCCCTTGAAAGCCTTTTCTGGATCGGGCAAATGCTTGAGGAAGCAGAAAAGGTTCCCGATGTTTTGCATGTAGCGCAGTGGTATCCTTATCAGGACCGGCCTTCGGAAACAATTTCAACAGAAAAGGCACTCAATAATATTCTGGATTTCATGGATCAGTCGGGCCGCGACCATATCAGGGCGTCCACCAGCCTCATGATTGCTCCGGGCTATACATTCCGGATTTCAACCGGACTGATTACCAATTTTCACCAGCCGGGAAGTACCTTGCTCTTGTTGGTGGCAGCGCTTATCGGACCCAAATGGAAAGATGCCTATAATTATGCTCTCGGACATGATTTCAGGTTTCTGAGCTACGGCGACAGCTGCCTGTTTCTTCCACAGATGACGAAATAACAATTTATTCACACTTCTTTTTTAATTTTGGGAAAAACTTAGCCATGAAAACCAATCGACTATTTTCTGTTTTGTCAATATCTATAGTGTTCATTTTGTTCACTTTATCATGTAGCAAAGTGCCGATCACCGGACGGAAACAACTCAACCTGATTCCCGGCTCCGAGATGATGGCCATGAGTTTTCAGCAGTATGATCAGTTTTTGAAGGAGAATAAACTATCCACAGATGCAAAGAACACTGCCATGGTGAAGAATGTGGGGAGCAAAATTCAGAGGTCAGTAGAGAAATATTTCGCCGAAAAGGGACTATCAGCTCATTTAAAGGGATATAAATGGGAATTTAATCTTGTTGAAAGTCCTGAGGCAAATGCCTGGTGCATGCCTGGAGGCAAGGTGGTGTTCTACACAGGTATTTTACCCATTACCAAAGACGAAACAGGTCTGGCAGTGGTGATGGGGCATGAGATTGCCCATGCTGTAGCCGAACATGGTAACGAACGTATGAGTCAGGGGTTGCTGACGCAGCTTGGCGGCATGGCTCTTGCAGTGGCGATACAGGAGAAACCCGAGCAAACACAGGCATTGTGGATGACGGCCTTTGGTGTTGGCAGTCAGGTAGGGGTAATGCTGCCATTCAGCAGGCTTCACGAAAGTGAGGCCGACAGGCTGGGGCTGATCTTTATGGCCATGGCCGGTTACGACCCCAATCAGGCGGTGGGTTTCTGGGAACGGATGGCAAAGATGAAAGGCGGGCAGGCACCACCTGAATTCCTCAGCACACACCCTTCGGATGCCACACGCATTGCAAAAATTAAGGAATGGCTGCCCGAGGCCATGAAGTATTACAAGAAGAAGTAGCATTTGAAGTTTTTTATTTTGCATTGCTCTGCTTGAGAATCCAATAGCGGAGTGGTTGTTATTGTTTCGTTAAATAGAATAAAACGTACCGGTTTCCCTGAACAATTATTGCTGATTGTAGTTTATTGTAGTTAAAATCATTTATATGAAAAAGCTATTGTTCAGTGTTTTAATTCTGTTGGTATCAATTGGTATTCAGGCGCAAAATCCTCCCATTCAGCTTAGTGCAACAACCAATGCTGATAATGATGTGTTTCTGGAATGGCTGGCACCCATTCAGGGCGAACCAGTAGAACTTGCCTGGACAGACGGCATTAATTTTTCGGCTCTTGGTGTATTTTCTGATCAGCCGTATTTTGTTGCTGCACGTTGGGAGCCGGCCAACTTATTAAATTACAATGGCTTTTCGGTGTATCAGGTGGAGTTTTTTGCCTTCAGTGCTTTGAGCAGCTACACCATTAAAATCTGGAAGGGCCTCAATGCCGACAGTCTGCTCTACGCACAGCCCCTTACCAATGTGGTGAATGAGGCGTGGAATCTGGTCACACTCGACAATCTTATCGGAATCGACAACACCACCGATTTGTGGATAGGTCTCGAGATCAGCCAGCCGGAAGAAGAGTTTCCGATCGGCCTCGATCAGGGGCCTGCGATTGCCGGTTTCGGGGATTTGATCAACATGAATGGCGTTTGGGAAACCCTCTCTTCCTACAGCCTCAACCATAACATCAGCCTGAAAGCATACATTGTGGATCTTTCGGGCGACAAGCAACCACTCTCAAAGCAAAACTACATAGCATCCAAAAATACTGCCGCTCCTGCAACGCTATCCCTTGAAACTGTTGTTTCGGCACCCTCACGTCAGGAAACTCTCAGAAATATTTCGGATACGCCCGATCAATACAACATTTACCGCAATGATGTGCTTGTTGGCACAACGGTCAGTACCATTTACAATGAAGAACAACTTCCTGCCGGTGTGTACACATATGATGTAACGGCAGTTTACGATACTCTGGAGAGTAATCCGGCATCGAAAAGTATAGAAGTTGGTGTTCCGGTGCTTGTCTTAAACCCTGAATCACTGCAAGCACAGCTGGATCCGGATGAAACACTGGATGCCCCGCTGAATATGGGAAACAACAGCTTTTTTGACTTGTTCTGGTCATTGCAGGAAAAACCCGATTATATCGAATTAAGCTCAATGTCGGATACAATAGAGGCGAATGGTTCAATGACGGTTACCCTGACATTTAATGCTGCCGGATTGGAAGCGGGTATCTATCAGGATACGGTTTTTTTTGCCGTGAATAGTTCCATTAACCCGATTAAAGCACTGCCCGTAAACATGACCATTTCCGGCGACGGTCTGCTGAGCTTTGGAATTGATATTCTTGATTTTGGTATGATTCCTGTGAATCAGCAGACAAGCAGGCAGGTGAATGTGTACAACTATGGTGCTGAAACTGTGTACATTTTTTCAACTTATTCCGATGAAATCTATTTCCAGCCCTATTTCACTTCCTATGAGGTGTTTCCGGGCGACAGTTCATCCATCATCGTCAGTTTCCTTGCCAATGACCCGGGTGTGTATGATGCCACTTTATCTGTAGAGGTCTATTCCCAGAATTTTGAAACCTTTGAGATCATGGAATTGCCCATGGTTGCCACGGCCAGTCTGCCGGCGCCATCTTCACTCACTGCTACTGTCAGCAATGATACAGTGCAGCTCAACTGGTTTCCTCCGGGCTTTGCCCCCGGCTTGCTTCAGTTTGGAAGTGGTGAGCCTTTTTCGGCTTTGGGATTCAATGAGACGGGAACGCTGGAGGCAGCACATAAGTTTTCTCCGCTTGAGCTGATGCCCTATGCCGGACAACAGCTGACAGATGTGGGTTTTTATGCATGGGAAGATGTTGCTGCATTTACAATAAAAGTTTATAAAGGAACAAATGCCGAATTGCTGTTGCTTGAGCAATCAGTTAATACGGTAATCCCAATGAGTTGGAACGACATTACCTTAAGCACACCGATACTGATTGACCCTTCGGATTTTCTTTGGATCGGTTATGAGATGGTTCAGACCCAGACTGGTTTTCCGGCCGGATTGGATAGTGGCCCTGCAGTAGAAGGCAGTGGCAACCTCATCAGTCTGGACGGAGGTGAATGGTCCACACTGTCAGATTATGTGTTTAACTTCAACTGGAACATAAGGGGATGGGTTTCAGAGGGTGGTACCCAATCGTTGCTTGGAAGTCAAGCAGGAGTTCCTGTTCCCGAAAGAATAGGCAAGTCAGCATCTGCCGAGCTGGTCAAAACCCCTGTAGAACTGCATACTGACGGGCGTTCACCGCAAAACGAATTACTCGGTTATAATGTGTACCGCGATGGTGCATTGCTCAACGACAGCCTGATCCTTGAGAATATGTATGTTGATGTATTGCAGGTGCTTGGCACTTATACCTACGAAGTAACGGCAGTATATCCGGAGGGCGAAAGTTTCCCGGCCTCGGTAACCGTAGGTGTTGATTCTGCCACTGTGATGCCTCAGGGATGGGAGTTTACACCCACACAATTTGTCCACAACATTCACATTCCTGTTGATGCCTCTGTTCGTTCGGGCGACATGCTCACCGACGGAGATATGATTGGTGTGTTTTACCTCTATGAAGGTCAGGAGTATTGTGCCGGAGCCGTTGTTTACGAAGGCGGCTACATGATGGTGCGTGCCTATGGTGATGATCCGGAGACTTCTGTAAAGGAAGGTTTTACACAGAACGAACCCATTTACTGGAAAATCTATAAGGACGAAACTGCCGAAGACTTCCCGCTGCAGGTGGGGTATAATCCAGATATGCCACAGCACGACGGAACCTTCAGCCATCTTGGCCTGTCGGAGCTTAATTCCATGGAAATGGTGATCACCGGGCTTGAATCATCCGGACAGCGCATCGGTTTATCGGTATTTCCCAACCCATCATCCGGTATGATTACCATCACCGGACTGGAGAATGGAGACGAGATTAATGTACTTGACGCTCAGGGACGAGTAGTGTATGCTGCGGTTGCTGAAGGCTCAGCTGTGTCAACCCGGATACAGAAACCTGGCTTTTATTTGGTGATCACACAACGCTCAGGCAAGATTGCCCAACAGAAGCTGATCGTTTACTAGAAAGAAGTTAATGAACCAATGAGCCCAAACAGAGAGATTTGTTTGGGCTTTTTTACTTCCTGATGTGACATGGGAAGAAAACTTGCTTTTAGAGAAGAGCGAACGGATTGAGGTCTTTTCTGTTGACTTCTGTGGTCAGTTTCGTCCCTACGGGACTTGGGTAAGACTTTCTATACTGCTTTTTACCCACCTTATGTCCCTAACGGGACAGAATGCATGTATTTGAGCAAGGGGAACGGTGGTTTCGGCTCCGCTCAACCACCGGGGAACCACTCCGCTCAACCACCATATATAATGGATCATTTAGTACAGATTCGTTCTGAGAATCAGTTAATCCGGTGGTTGATAAAAAAAAGGTGGTTTCGACTCCGCTCAACCACCGAAGAACTCCGCTCAACCACCATTATAATGAATCATTTAATACAGATTCGTTCTGAGAATCAGTTAATCCGGTGGTTGATAAAAAAAGGTGGTTTCGACTCCGCTCAACCACCATTAAAGTGAATCAGTTAATCCGGTGGTTGAGCGGAGTCGAAACCACCGGAAATGCGGAGTCGAAACCACCGGAAATGCGGAGTCGAAACCACCGGGAATAGGGAACCTAAACCACCGGAGAGCCTTAAAACTTTAATAATTAGGTTTTTAAAGTAGTTATGCCTGGCTGATTTTTAGCGTTTTACCCCCAACCCCTAAAGGGGGGACGCTAAAAATCAGCTTTTACTGAATCGTTCCAACCCTTCTGGCACAAAAAAACCCGCACCTTTCCGGGTGCGGGGTTCTTTATAAGGGCAATGACCTTTATTCTTCTAATTTTTCTGAATTCTTAAAGGCCTGATACACTTTTTTGCCGCCATAGGCTGCGCCCAATGCCAGCAGTATGCCGATGCCGCTGCCGATGGGTGCGCCGCCGCCGGGCTGGTTATCGCCGCTACCATGTCCGCCACCCGGAGGGGGAGGAGGAGCCTGCGCCAAAAGTACTGATGATCCTACAACAAAAGTGATGGTAAGTATGGTTTTTACGAGTTGTGTTTTCATGGTATGAGTCTCCTGTTCTTTAGATTATTGTACGATCACTTTGTCGGTTCTGCTTGTCTGTCCGTCGTTGAGGCGCACCACATATACCCCTGCGGGCAGGCTGAGCGGTGTGCTGCTGAGGCCGGTAGTTTGCAGGCTTTGGCTGTGCACTAAGCGACCTGAAATATCCATAACATCCACCTGCACCTTGCCAGAAGCATTCAGCAGGTAGAGGGTGTTGTTATGCACATAAGCCGAAACAGCCGTTGTCGGGACGGCTTCGTCTACGCCCACAGCACCAAAGTGGAGCAGGAAGCGGTTGGGGTCGTCGCCTGCTTCAGAGATAAATTCATAGGTAAGGCCTTTGGTCAGTTCAAAAGACTGATTGAGTTTCTTGTCAGTAAGTGTAATAACTTCCCCTTCAGGAATATTATCCATGTTTAGTTGAATGGTGAATGCCGATGCACTGTTTTTAACAAATCCCATTTCAAAGGTCTTGTTTGAATAGGATGGAACAGAGTTCAATGACAAGTTTCTGTTTTCAACAGTTGTATAGATTTGGGGAGCGTTACCTGCCATGAATGGAGCATCAAAACTTTCATCAAATCCATCAGTTGCCTCGTCTTTCAATCTTATGATACATTCCTGACTCATATTGTTTTCGGTGTCATTAGCTGTAAGTATAATATAACCTATTGGCGCGGATGATTTTAGCCAGTTCAATGCATTGTGGGTTCTTGCCTGTGTGGGGATGGTAAGAGTGTTAGTGGCATTTGATGCTTTCACCCAAAATCCGTTCGCCGATGGGATAATATTGCTGTAATCATCAGTCACATCTTTGTAACTTGATCCTTGCCAGACCTTTGCATAAGCATTGAAGCCTGTTTTCACCCAGTTTACATTACTCCAATCAATTGCGCTGGCAAAGGGATTGCCCACCAGATGCCATCCTTCACCCTGGCCGGCAGTAAGTGAAAGATTGGTGTGTGTTACATTGCTGTTGTTTAAAGTCCCTTCAAATGCTTTTCCTATCTGGGTTGCCTGATAAGAAATTGAATACCCGCGGCCAATAGCAAAATTGGCACTTCCGTTCCAAGCTTCAAATCCTGCAGCTTTGTAATTCATCCAGGTGTTGGTTGCTTCATTGTATCCATAAAAGTCATACCCATTCCCACCTCCTGTTGTAGTAAAATCAACAATTGGCTGAACTGCAACCGGCGAACTGATCAGATGCCAACCGGAATTGTTGGTTGACCAATCACCGGCAACATACCGCTGGATGGTAACATCGCCTGATACTATGCCGTTGGTGATTAAAGAACCCGTGCCGGTAGCATCTGACTTGATTGTGAAAGTTCCGCTGTTGCTGAATGCACCGGAAACAGTCAATGACTTCCCTACTTCGATTTCAACAGTTCCACCTGCATCAACTGTCAATGAGGCAAAAGTTACATTATCACCATTAATTCTCAAAGTACCACCAGATTGTACTGTTACTGCACTGGATGCAATGCTGCCCTGGAGTTCGAGGGTGCCGGCTTCAATTATGGTAGATCCGGAGTAACTCTTGTTCCCAACAATAACAACTGTTGAATTTTGTTTAATTGCTATGCCACCTGATCCAGAAATGTTACCTTGCAAACTAAGAGTATTTCCATTATTGCCATATATATCGATAAAGTTAGTTCCCATAACAATTTCTTCACTAAATGTTAGGTTTCCATTGGTTGGGATCAATTCTAGTGGATTGTAACCAATTGTTATCGGGAAGCTTATTGTATGGTTAGCTGATGATAAATTTTCGATTTTAGGTTTTGTTCCTCCATTATCGAAAAAAGTATTTGAAACATTACCGGTTATTGTGCGCGAATTACTTGCATTTGAAGTAAAAATAATCTGCCATCGATTTGTCCCAACTCCAGAAAAATCATTCGTCATGGTTAGCTGGTGATTATTATCGAATATAAGTCTTCGGCCTCCTTCATAATTTGGGTTATGATTATCCCAACCTTTAGTTATGTTATACCAATTGTCAGCATTCCAGTTTCCGTTTGCTGCATTATCTTTCCAAGTTGTTTCGTCACCCCAATCCACTATCTCTCTAGAATTCTCTTGTGAAATCAAAAAAAATGGAGTTACGACTAATAATAAAGTGATCAATAATTTTAAGCCTCTCATCTCTTAAGTTTTTTTTGGTTGTTTAATCTCAGTTTTATTTTCCGTCAAAATAATGTAGAATTTTTCTAAATTACAAAAAAATTTAGGGTCTTACTGCACGATAAACCGTTCAACAACTGTTCCTTGCGGTCCGGTGAAATGCAGGACATACACCCCTGAAGGAAGACCATTCAGGCTGATGGACTGGCGCTCGTTTTGCAGCTCAATCGTATTCAGAAGGCTGCCATTTGTGTTGTAAATATTTAACAACCAACCCTCTGCGCCCAAAACCGTCAGTTGGTCCTTAGCCGGATTCGGATAAAACCTGATGCGTTTTGTTGCAGGTATCTCGTCCGTATTGCTCACATCTACGGCAAGTTGTACCGTCAGGGTGAGGTCGTCGCTGAGGCTTCCTTCCACGGTTTTTGTCACATAACCAAATTTTTCAACCGTCAGCGCAAACGATTGCGGAATGGTCAGAAATTCGGCTGTACCCCCGCTGTTGGTCAGGCGGTTACCGGCATCCGAAAGGCTTACGGTGGCAGATGCTATCGGCGCGTTATTGTCCTGCCGGACAACTTGCACCGTTAAGGTGTGGAACGGACGTGGCAGCGGAACAGAGGTAAACACCCTGTAGTCGCCCGGTCCGAAATAGAGGCTGTGTCCGGCTGCGTCGGTAACGGTGATGGATTCGCCGGTGAAATAGTCATACCAGGTTCCTGTTTTGGTGAATCCCGGAGCCATATCGAAGCCCTGCACGCCCATATTCACGGCCATCACCACATCCATGCTGCTGTGCGTGAGCCACATGCGTTTGCCCAGACCACCCAGGTCGTGTATGAAATTGCCAAAACGGAAGGCATCGGTCTTGCGCAGTTGTGCCATAGCCCCAACCACACGGGCCAGTTTTTCGCGGGCAGGCTGGTCGAGGTAGTCCCAGCGGGGCGGCTTGTTTGCCAGGCGGTCGCCACCGAAAAAGATGCTGTAATCATAACCTATTTCCTGAAACTGCCACAGCATCTTCGGGCCGGGAAGACCCATAAAGAGCACTGTGGCCTGTTCCATGTGGTGAAGCGCGGTGAGTGTGTCCTTGATGTTGTAGTCGCCCGAGCCATTGCCCCACGAGAGGTTTTCGAACATCAGCCGTTCCTCATCGTGGTTTTCCATATAGTCAATCAGGTTGGGGTAATTCCAGCCTCTGGAAGCGTAGTAGGCCCAAGAAACATTGCTGTTGTCCTGCCAGCCCATAGCCACCTGTTTGTAGTTTCCGTGCATGCCGCTCCACAGCAGCATACCGCTGTTGGCCAGCACGGTTTCCTCTTCGTTGGCGGCAAAGTGTTCGAGGATCACATAGGCATTCGGGTTCACCGATTTGATGTGGTTGTAATAGTCGGTGAGGATGTTGATGCGGCTCTGGTCATAGGCGCTCCATGCACCGATGTCTTCCCCGCTGTTTTTCTGGGTGAGTCCTTTCGAGAGGTCAATCCTGAAGCCGTCCACCCTGAATTCGGTGAGCCAGTGGTCGAAAACATCCTTGAAAAACTGGCGTGTGTAGGGACTTTCGTGGTTGAAGTCGTAGCCTACGCTGAACGGATGTGTGGCCTGTGGGTTCAGCCAGGGGTTGGAAGCTGAGGGCTGACCATGTTCGCCGGCAGCGGGATCAAAATACATATTCACCAATGGACTTTGGCCAAAAGTATGGTTGGGTACAATATCCAGTATCACAGCTATTCCATGCGCATGGGCTTCATCAATGAAAGTCTTGTAGGCGTTTTCGGTGCCGTAGTATTTGTCGGTGGCGAAGAAGAAATTGGGTGCATAACCCCAGCTTTCGTTGCCGTCGAACTCGATGACTGGCATCAGCTGAATGGCATTCACACCGACGGATTTAAGGTAGCCGATTTTTTCCTTAACCTCATTGATGCTTTTTGTTTCGACGAAATCGCGCACCAGCAGTTCATAGATCAGCAGATCGGACTGGGTTTCGTTCACCGCCGGAGGAACAAAATTGTTACCTGCCAGTTAAAGGGAGCCTGTGCGGTCTGAAACACACTGACCACGCCGATTGTTTTGTCGAAGGGATAGGGTTTCAGGTTGGGATAGGTTGTAGTAGGAATCCATCGGTCGTTCCATGGGTCAAGGATTTTGTGGCTGTACGGGTCGGCAATTTTGAGGGTTCCGTCGATGTAATACTGGTAGGCATATTCCCTGCCCGACTGAAGTCCGGTGAGTGTTACCCAGTAATGTTTCCCGTCGGGCGTACGTTTCATATAGGTGGCGTCATCCGGGAGCCAGTTGCTGTATTCGCCTATGGCGAAGGCAAAGTTTTTCTGTGCCGGTGGGTCATGCAGCACCAGCGTTACGCTGTTGTTGTCAAGATAATTCACTCCGTTTTTCATCCCTTGCGGGAGTTCAGCGATTTCCACAGGACCGCGGAGGTAGATCTGCACCGAATCACGGAACACCCCCGCACCGTCGCCGGCTTCGGCTTTGATCCAGTGTGCGCCTGAGGGAAGTCCCTGTAGCACGAGCGGCCACGATAAAGAGCTTGTGTTTTCATCGGCCAGCAGGGTGCTGTTGAGGAACAGTTTAATATAGGTGTTTTCGAGGGCTTCCACGCACACAGGCAGCACAGTGTTCGGACTTGCCAGAGGCTCACGTCTGTTGGGGCTGATGATTTTTACATTCAGCCGCAGCTCATACACATCCACGAAAATATCGGAACCATCGGCGTTTTTGTGTTCCTGATAGTTGCCTTGCTCATTTTCGAGTTCGCTGCGAAAAACGAAGGCCAGTTTGAGGATGTTTTCAGCAGCCGGAACGCCGTAATATTCGCGAGGATGGGGAATTTCGAGGCTGTAGAGGTTTTCGGAAATCCTGCTGAGTTTGGTTTCGGGGGTGTTTTCGCCCCAGGCGGTTTTCACGTATTTCCAATCGGTATTTCCTGAGCTCAGGTTGGTGATCACACCGGTGTGGGCATACACATCGCCTTCAAAGTCGAACAGTCCGCCATTGCCGAATGCAGCATTGAAGTAAATCGTCACAGCGGTGTTGTCCAGAGGGAAAGCCGGTTCAGAGGTGACGAGGGCTGCACCCTGGCCGCAATCAAACTGCTGGTCAACGATATAGCTGTAGTTCTGGTTGTTGTTGTTATTGACTCGTAATGTCAACAAATCAGGTTCGGCTGAAGGGTCGGCCACTGTCGAACTGAACACATAATACTGTACTTCTGTCTGTGAAGGAAAAGCGGGAATCTGGCCTGAGAAGGTGTTTCCCGAACCAACAAGATTGACTAAAGTTGAAGTTTCCCAGTCATTTGTAGAATATCGGAGAAAGAATTGTTCTTCGGCAGTAGGGTTTGCGGCGAGGTTTGCAGTGATGGTGACATTTTCGCCGGTTCCCACGATCACGGGTTGTTGCGAAACTTCGCTGATGAGGGTCGGTGAAGCCGAAGTTTCCATGAAGATGGCACGGCTGTCGGCATAGCCATTGTCTTCAAAAACAACACTGTACCACTTTCCCTGACTCAGGTTTACGGAGTTGTTGGGATCAGAAGGTGTTCCATATGTAAACGACACAAGTTGGTTGAGCGCCACATTGGCATTGGCGGCCCATTGGTTTCCCCAGACATCGCCGAAGCTGGTGCTCACAAATTTAAACTCCTGTACACCAGTGGTTCCGGAGAACTGAAAGCTTGTCTGCCAGCGTA
>Ga0208244_100462_pt1 | contig 39400 bp, 38 predicted proteins | sample SubbioCR12Aug_5A_FD_184828 | JGI IMG/M metagenome (GOLD analysis project Ga0208244, IMG submission 184828) | Serpentinite rock and fluid subsurface biosphere microbial communities from McLaughlin Reserve, California, USA - CR12Aug_5A (SPAdes) | ecosystem: Environmental > Terrestrial > Deep...
CCAAGTGATTCATCGCTATCCCGTCACAAATGGCAATCGTAGAAAACTCGATCGGTGTCCCGCCGTTCATCCTCACGCCCGCTTTGACTGCTTCGGCGATCTGCCTCAACTGAGTGTGTCCGGGAACTATTTCATTGGCCGAGTTAACAACCCCGATTAGTGGACGCTCCAGCTCGGCGGGATGAAAACCGGACGCCTTGAACAGCGAACGGTGCGGCGCGCGGTCAGCGCCTTTTAAAACCTGGTGACTGCGCATTATAAGCCTCCTCGTCTGTACCCAAAGGGTAGAAGATTCTTTATTATTAAAAGGTTTTATGCAAGCGGTGTCCCTTCGCTCTGGGTCAGCTCCCTGTAAAGATGAATCAACCGCCGGGTGATCGGTCCGGGTTTACCACTGCCGATTAAACGCTGATCAACTTCGATCACCGGAATTACTTCGGCAGCAGTTCCGGTCAGAAAGCATTCATCAGAGACATAAAGATCATGCCGGGTGAAAGGAACCTCCCGTAATGGAATCCCTTCCCTTGCAGCCAGTTCAATGATCGCCTCCCGGGTAATTCCTTCCAGGATTCCTAAATAGGCAGGGGGTGTCAGCAGCTCTCCACGACGATAAATAAAAATATTATCACCGGTCCCTTCACAGATATAGCCCTGGTTGGTTAACATCAGCGCTTCGAGCACACCAGCCCTGTTGGCCTCGATCTTGGCATGAATGTTATTCAGGTAGTTAAGTGACTTGATTTTCGGCTCAAGAGCTTCGGCAATATTCTGGCGGGTAGCCACAGTAATGACATCCAACCCCTTATCGTAAAGCTCCTCAGGGTAAAGCGTGATTTTGTCGGCGATAATAAAAACCTGGGCCTGCTTGCACTTTCGCGGATCCATTCCCAGGTCACCGACTCCCCTGGTCACCACCAGGCGAATATAGGCGTCGCGCAGCTTGTTGGCATTAACCGTATCAACAACCGCGCGGATCATCTCTTCCTGGCTTAAGGGAATTGTCAGCATAATTGAATGGGCTGATTCGTAAAGCCGCCTGATATGTTCCACCAGCCGAAAGACCCTTCCGTTGTAAGCTCTGATCCCTTCAAAGACCCCGTCTCCGTATAGCAAGCCATGATCGAAAACCGAGATTACCGCCTCTTCATCCGGAACTATCCTGCCATTCAGATAAATTAACCTGCCCATCAACCAACACCCCTTTACTTTAGGTATGGAAAAGTATAAAAATACCCCTCGCCCAAAGGGGCGAAGGGATATCCTCCGCGGTACCACCCTTTTTAACTGCTCTCTGTCAGCAAAGAGATAGTGCACTCAGTGATTTTGATAACGGTATCAACCCGGTCCGGTTTACCTAGAAGTTTCAACCGGACGGCTCCGGACCGACTTTCAGTACCTGGCTTTGCCGGTTTGCAGCTGCTCCGACTCTCTGCTAAAAGCTGGTGGCTTACTCCTGTCCTTCCTGGCCGTTGCTTAAAAGATTGCCTATAATTATAGCTTCATAGCCCTTTGGTGTCAACTTAATTCGGCCCTTTTTGGGCAACCTTTTATGGGCACCTGAGTTATGGCCATAAATCTCTTTGCTAAATCGGATAAGCAGAGTGATCATCGTCTCCGGAAAGCAGCTGCTCGTCAACCTGGTAGAGCTTCTCAGACTGCAGCTCGACCGCAGAAGGGTTTTTTAGTTTGGTTTTGTTTACTACTTTGCCGCCCTCGCAACTGCTGTTTAGTTCGAGCGGTGGCAGTTCGCCTCTGCGTCTTTTGAAAAAATCGAGCGCTACGTTGGGGAATATAATATAGGAGAGCAGGTCTTCTTCCTGCTCCATGTATGCTTCAATTTCGCGACGGGCGTCTTCAAGCTGGGGAGCCAACTGATCGGCCGGCCGGCCGCTGATCGGTTCTTCGCCTTTCAGCACTTTTTTCAGCAGTTCAGCGTTAACCTCTCCGGGCGGACGGCCGTATAAACCGCGCAGGTAATTTTTAATTTCCGTCGATACCATTTTGTATCGTTCACCGGTCAACACGTTGACCACAGCCTGGGTGCCTACAATTTGACTGCTGGGTGTAACCAGCGGGGGAAAGCCAAGTTCCTCGCGAACCCTGGGCACCTCTTCGAGAACCTCGCGTAATAGGTGAGTGGCCTTCTGCTCTGCTAACTGTGAGGTAAGGTTCGAAATCATTCCTCCGGGAATCTGGTAACTGAGAACATTAGTATCAACCCCCATCACTTCCCGGGGCACATCGTAACTGCAGCTGATCTCCTTAAAATGATCGCTGACCTGCGAGAGCAGTTGTAAGTCGAGCCCGGTATCGTAGGCAGTGCCTTTCAGCGCAGCCACCAGGCTATCGGTAGCCGGCTGGCTGGCGCCCATCGCCAGGGCAGCATTGGCCGTATCAATTACATCAACCCCTGCCTCAATTGCTTTCAGGTAGGCCATTGATGCCATGCCGCTGGTGTAGTGACAGTGCAGCTGCACCGGAAGTCCCACATCGTCTTTCAGGCGTTTGACCAGGTCGTAAGCATCATAGGGGGCAATCAGGCCGGCCATATCCTTGATACAGATCGAGTCGGCACCCAAAGCTTTTAAATCATGTCCGACCTGCACAAAATAGTCATTACTGTGAAAGGGGCTGATCGTATAGCTGATCGTTCCCTGGGCCTGAGCACCTTCCTGTTTGGTAAAGCGAATAGCTTGCTCCATATTACGCAAGTCATTTAAAGCGTCAAAGATGCGGATTATGTCGATCCCGTTAGCAACTGCCTTTTTAATGAACTCTTCCAGAACATCGTCAGGATAGTGACGGTAGCCGACAATATTCTGGCCGCGCAGCAGCATCTGCAGTTTAGTGGTTTTCAGCCCCTTGCGCAGCTGCCGCAGCCGCTCCCAGGGATCTTCATCGAGAAAACGCATACAGGCATCAAAGGTCGCCCCGCCCCACACTTCAAGGGAATGATAGCCGATCTGATCCATCAGTTCGACCACAGGCAGCATTTCAATCAGCCGCATCCTGGTTGCCAGAAGCGACTGGTGGGCATCGCGCAGAGAAGTGTCGGTGATTCCTACTTTTCTCTTATCAGGCATCTTTCGTACCTCTTTCTTAGTCCTGTTCAGCGTCAAGACCAACCAGGTTAACTACCCGGTCGTTTTCGTCCAACCTGATCAGGGTTACCCCACGGGCATAACGCCCCATCAGCGAAACTTTTTCAATGCGCTGTCGGTTTACGACGCCGTTGGCGGTCACAATAATAAATTCTTCAAAAGATCTAGTCAGCACAATAAATATAGAGAGTGGCCCACTTTGCGGGGTTGTCTTGATCCCGATCATCCCTTTTCCACCTCGGCGGTGCAGGGCAAATTCGCCGGCTGCCACCCTTTTGCCAAATCCGTTCTCAGAAGCGAGCAGTAGCTGGTGTTCCGCGGTTACCAGGTCAGCGCCAACCACCCGGTCCTGCGCGCCAAGAGATACCGCTTTAACACCCCTGGCTGTCCGACCCATCGGTCGCACCTGTCCTTCCGGAAAACGGACAAACAAACCGGCGCTGGTCCCGACAATTACCTCTTTCTTCCCGTCGGTAAGCCTGACGGCGATCAATTCGTCATCCTCCAGCAGGGTAAGGGCGGTCAATCCTGTCTTGCGCGTGTTCTTATAGTCGGTCAGTGGGGTTTTTTTAATCAAACCTTTGGCCGTAACCATCAGCAGGAATCGTTCTTCACTGAACTCGGCGATCGATAATGTGGCCGTAATAAACTCCTTCTCTTCCAAAGGCAACAGGTTCACCAGCGCTGTTCCGCGTGACTGGCGGCCTGACTCGGGAACTTCGTATGTCTGCAGCAGGTACACCTTGCCGCGGTTGCTGAAGCAAAGCAGCTTGTCATGAGTCGAGGCAACGAGGCACTGTTCAACCACATCGTTTTCGCGGGTTTGAATGCCCTTGACGCCCCTTCCCCCCCGGTGCTGGCTGTGGTAAGTGGTTAGCGGCAAGCGCTTGATGTAGCCGCGATCGGTTAAAGTAATGACCACATCTTCCTGTAAGATTAGATCGATCAGCACCGTTTCACCCTCGTCGGCAACAATCTGGGTTCTCCTCCGGTCACCATGTTTATCCTGGATCACCGTTAATTCATCAGCGATGATTTGCAGCACCAGCGATTCACTTTCCAGAACACCCCGTAAATAGGCAATTTTCTCCATCAACTGCTCACGCTCTTCTGCTAACTTGGATATTTCCAACTGGGTAAGACGCTGCAGGCGCATATCTAGAATGGCCTGGGCCTGCTTCTCTGAGAGGGCCAGCAGATCCATTAATCCGGTGCGGGCTGTTTGAACATCTTTGGAGGCCCTGATCAGGGCAATCACTTCGTCCAGGCGATCCAGGGCGGTAAGCAGCCCCTCGACAATATGCATTCGCTCTTCTGCCCGGTTTAAATCAAACTGGGAGCGGCGCCTGATAATCTCTTTCTGATGTTCCAGGTAATAAACCAGGATCTGCTTTAAATTCAGGACCCGTGGCTGACCGTCCACCAGAGCCAACATGATAATGCCGTAAGTTTGCTGGAGAGGTGTAAATTTATAGAGTTGATTGATGATTACCTGCGCCTGAAAATCGCGCTTAACTTCCATTACAACGCGAACCCCGGAACGATCAGACTCATCGCGCAGATCGGTAATGCCCTCAATTTTTCGCTCCTTTACCAGCTCGGCGATCTTTTCCACTAAACGGGCTTTATTCTGCTGATAGGGCACCTCGGTAATAACAATCTGCTCCCGGTTTTTATCCTTCTCCTCAATATGAACCAGACCGCGAATCTTGATAATGCCGCGGCCTGTCTGGTAGGCAGAAATAATCCCCTCGTGGCCGACAATCAGACCGCCGGTGGGAAAATCCGGACCCTGGATATGGCGCATAATATCGCGAACCGAGGCATCCGGGTGATCGATGAGAAATTTGATCGCCTCGATCAGTTCGCTCAGATTGTGCGGAGGGATACTGGTAGCCATCCCGACTGCAATCCCGGAAGACCCGTTGGCCAACAGATTGGGGTAGCGTGAAGGCAAAACGACCGGCTCTTCTAAGCTTTCGTCAAAGTTAGGTCTGAAATCAACCGTTTCTTTTTGCAGGTCAGTCAGCAATTCTCCGGCAATTGAAGAAAGCCGTGCCTCGGTGTAACGCATTGCTGCAGCCGAATCCCCGTCAAGAGAACCGAAGTTACCGTGTCCGTCAACCAGGGGATAGCGTGTAGAAAAAACCTGAGCCATACGCACCAGGGTTTCATAGAGGGCAACATCACCATGGGGATGATATTTACCAAGCACCTCACCGACAATACGGGCAGATTTGCGGTGTGGTTTATCATGCGAGGAACCCATTTCGGACATGGCATACAAAATTCGCCGGTGTACCGGTTTAAGGCCGTCGCGCACATCAGGTAAAGCCCTGCTCACGATGACACTCATGGCATAATCGAGGAATGAAACCTTTACCTCATCATAAATATTAACCGGTACAACACTATCCCTGTTGGCCATATTATCTCCTTTTGAAAAACGCGAAACAAGATCGATTTTCTATCCTTTGAGTTTATCACAAAGAGGCGTTCGGCGAAACAGCATGATCGCCTGCAGGCATTAGCTGCACCGTTTACCAGAATCACATAATCAGCTCTTCTTCTTGCGAGACTGCTTCTTTTCTATCTTTTGTTTTAAGATCTGCTCAATATCTTTTTTTGAACCCGGCACGATTTGCCATGACTCCGCCCGTTTTCTTTTACCACGCATAAAATTGATCGTCAGCACATCCTTCGTCCAACGGTAAGAATCAACCTCCGACCAGGCCCAAAAACCGCGCGCCGTAGAAACACCCTTTTCGCGAAAAGAGGGACGCTCGATTTCCCTGGCGATCACCACCAACAAGAGGACCCCATAAAAGAATAAATAGGTATAAGGTCCCAGCAACATTGGATCTTCGGGGATTTGGTTCTGCAACTCAAAACGCATCAACAAATAAGATGTGCCGGCGAGAATCAGAATTAAAAACAGGGAATCGGCGCTAAAACGACTGAAAAACACCCGGTTTAACTTTAACAAAACCTGTCCCAGCTTCTGGTGACGATAGTAAAGATAACCGACTACGATCAAAAATAGGATAAAGTAAGGAAATACAAACCTCAGCAGCATCATGATCCCTCCAATTTGCCGGGTGTTTGGCGATACTTGTAATAATTAATGAAAGCGACCTTTTTTATTAAACCATGAAAACACCCGGTCGTAAATAACTTATAGTTGCAAGAGTTAACTAACTTTTACCATTCTTAAAGCAAATTTAACAAATTTCTTCAATCTTAAGGAGGACAATAAACTCTGTATATTTGAATAATAGTGATTATGGCTCGATCTAACTGAAAATATTTCATTCTTCGGGAGGTGATCTGCAGGTCATAGTTTAAGTATCGTTTTCCTTAACAATCATTTAAAATGGAGGGTCAAAAATGGAAAAGAAAAGCAAGCTTTACCTATTGTTAGTATTTGTTTTAATCGGCTTTTTTCTAGTGGTTGGGTGCACACCGGACACTGCTGCGCCGGTTGATCCGGGAACTGACGAACCTGCGGCTCCTGCTGTCACCAGAATAAACATGGGATCGGGCTGGGTTACCGGTGCCTATTACCCCCTGGCCGGTGGAATGTCGAGAATTATACACAACAACTCAGATAGTATCTCTCTCACAGTAGAATCATCCGGAGCATCGGCTGTCAATTCAAGAATGATCGGCAGCGGAGACCTTGATATGGCTATTGTTCAGAATGATGTCGCCTACTATGCCTACAACGGCGAAGGAGCTTTTGACAATCCTATAACCAATATCAGGGGCATGTTCATTCTTTACCCCGAGCCTGTACAACTGATTGCCGCCGCCGGTTCGGGAATCGAATCTCCGGCCGACCTGGCAGGCAAGAGGGTTGCTCTTGGGCCACTGGGTAGCGGTGCAGAAGTTAATGCTTTGCAGGTGCTTGAAGCAGCTGGCCTCTCTGAGGATGACCTTGCCATGGCCGAGCGACTTGAAGCACAGGAGGCTGCTGACTATATCAAAGACGGCCGTTTAGATGCTGCCTTTTATACCGTTGCTGTTGGTGCCTCGGTTATAGCCGACCTCGCAGTAATGACTGACATCTATCTTGTTAATATCGAAGGTGATATCGCCGACACCCTGATCAGCACCTATCCTTTCTATGCCAATCTCACCAAAGAAGAAGGCGCTTACACGGGAGTCGAGACGGCTCAGACTGTGTCAATTCTCTCAATGGTTATTTGTCGCGAAGATCTCTCGGAGGACCTTGTATACGAGTTCACTAAGACTATCTTTGAAAACCTTGACGACGTTCAGAGAGCACACTCAGCCGGTAAGTTTGTTACACTTGAATCCGCGCTGGATTGGATGGGCATTCCGCTTCATCCAGGAGCTGAAAAGTACTTTAAAGAGGTAGGATTAATGTAATTGTAATCCGGTCAAACCGGGAGGTACAGGGCATAATTTGCCCTGTACCTTTTTAGAAATGCTGGGGGTGCTTTCAATTTGAGCCTGGAAGAAGCAATAAAAAATCAAGAAGAGATGAGTCTGGATAACCTTTGTGATGAGGGGCAGGTGCGCTGTCCCGAAGGTGTTATGGCCACCGTCATCTTTATCATCGGCATTTTATGGTCACTTTTTCACTTCTACACCGCCGGCACCGGCTTGCTGACTGCCACTCTACAGCGTTCAGCTCACCTCTCGGTGGGGTTGGCGCTCTGTTTTCTATACTATCCTTTTAACAGAAAGGGAGATCAAGCTTATACACGGCTGCCTTTTTACGATATTGTTCTCGCCCTGGCCGGTTTTGCTTCAATATTCTATGTCTTTTATTTCTACCGTGATCTGGCCATGCGGGTCGGGGCTCCGACCAGGGCTGATTTAATTATGGGTGGTCTCGCTATCGTTCTGATCGTTTTGGCCGCCCACCGGGCTTTCGGCTTGGTGCTGCCAATTGTAACCCTGATTTTTTTATCCTACCCATTTCTTGGAGCCTACCTTCCGGGTATAATCGGACACGGCGGTTACAGGCTGGTCAGGGTAATCAACGATCTCTATATAACGAATACGGGGATATTGGGAATCCCGATTGGTATATCTGTTACAGACAAAGGGTTGCTAAATCCTATCCAAACCTCATTTACCGCTTACGGCCCAGGGCTTCCTATGGAGTTTACTGAAGAATACTCAATAGATAACGGGGTCATCACTGTTTACCACCATGAAGAGTCCCGTGATTATCTACGCTTGTGGGTAACCCCCCTAACCGAAGAAACCCTTACCGTTAACAGCAGGGTCTTTCCACTGGGTGAGCTGACTGATACACACCTGCTGCTGACAATTCGCATCGTAAAGTAAGCATTACCCCTGCAAACGGTTCAATTCAGTAGGCGCTTAAATATCTAAATTCTGGACCAGGCGAGCATTGTCCTCGATGAATTTACGCCGCGGCTCCACTTTATCGCCCATCAGGACCCCAAATATGTGATCGGCCTGGATGGCGTCCACCAGCTCAACGCGCTTGATGATCCTGGTTTCCGGATTCATTGTCGTTTCCCACAGCTGATCGGGATTCATCTCTCCTAAACCTTTGTAACGCTGGATCTGCACCCCGCCGTTGCGGGTCCATTCGTTCATCAGCTTCTCCAGCTCTTCCTCCCGGAAAAGGTAGGCTTCCTGTTTGCCTTTTTTCACTTTATATAAAGGCGGCTGGGCAATGTAGATAAAACCGCTATCGATCAGCTGCTGCATGAAGCGGTAGAAAAAGGTCAGCAGTAAAACCCGGATATGCGAGCCATCAACATCAGCGTCAGTCATGATCACTATTTTCTGGTAACGTGTTCTACTGATCTCGAACTCGCTCTCTATGCCGGTTCCTAAAGCAGTGATCAGAGTCCTGATCTCCTCGTTGGCCAGAATTTTATCAAGGCGGGCTTTCTCAACATTGATAATCTTGCCGCGCAGCGGTAAGATGGCCTGAAAACGACGATCCCGCCCCTGTTTAGCTGAACCGCCTGCCGAGTCGCCCTCGACCAGGAAAAGTTCACTTTCCGCTGGATCTTTGGACGTGCAGTCGGCCAGCTTGCCCGGCAGGCTGGAGATCTCAAGGGCATTTTTACGCCTGGTTAGTTCGCGGGCCTTCCGAGCTGCCTCCCTGGCTCTTGATGCCCGGATCGATTTTTCAATAATTCTTCTCGCGATTGCCGGGTTCTGCTCCAGAAAAGCTTCGATCCCCTCATAAGAAATGTTATCCACAACGCTGCGGATCTCACTGTTGCCGAGTTTGGTTTTTGTCTGGCCTTCAAACTGGGCATCCATCAGTTTGACACTAAGCACGGCAGTTAGGCCTTCCCGGATATCCTCACCGGAAAGATTGCTTTCATTATCCTTCAAAATGCTTGTTTTACGGGCGAAATCATTTATCAGGCGGGTCAGTGATACCTTAAACCCGTATTCATGAGTGCCGCCCTCCTGAGTATGAATATTGTTAGCATAGGAGTAGATCACTTCGTTATAGCCGTTGTGATACTGCATAGCAAGCTCAACCTCAAATCCGCCTGCCTTTTTATGGATATAGATTGGTTTGGTCGGAACAGTTTCTTTACCCTGGTTCAGGTATGCCACGTATTGCATAAGACCGCCGTCAAATTTAAATTTTTCTTCCCTGTCGCCGCGCAAGTCTTTAAAAACTATTTTTGTCCCCTTGTTTAGGAAAGCCAGTTCGCGCAGGCGCTGTATAATAACTTCGTTTTCAAAATCGATCTTTTCAAATATTTCCCGGTCGGGGAGAAAGGTAATTTTTGTCCCCGTTTTATTGACACTACCGTGCGCTTTAATCGGTGAGACCTTCTTGCCCCTCGCATAACGCTGGCTGTATATTACACCGTCCCGATACACTTCTACCTCAAGCCACTCCGACAAGGCGTTAACCACTGAAACACCGACGCCATGCAAGCCACCGGCCACCTTGTAACTATCGCTGCCAAACTTACCGCCTGCGTGCAGGGTAGTCAAAACAACCTCAACCGCCGGCTTTTTCTCCTGGGGATGTTTTTCAACCGGAATGCCACGTCCGTCATCGACCACAGAGACACTGCCGTCGGCATTAATGGTCACCTTAATCTGCTTGCAGTAACCGGCTAAAACTTCGTCGATACTGTTATCCACGACTTCGAAAACCAGGTGATGCAAACCGCGGCTTGAAGTTGAGCCGATATACATACTGGGTCTTCGCCTGACTGCTTCAAGACCTTCCAGCACCTGAATATGTTCAGCTTTATAATCATGGTTATTATTTTTATTTTTCTCAGACATAATTCACCCCCGCTATTAGTCGTTACTTTTTTTAATTATAGCATTTCAGGAGCCCGGCGCATTGCCTGCGCAGCCGATTATTTACTTTTTACTGCGTCCGGCCAGAGTCAGCGGAGAAATTGGAGAGCTAAAAACTTCCCGGTCAGTCACAATGATTGATTGGTTGCGTTCTCTGCTTTTTTTAGGTGGCTGCACATTTCTCTCGCGGAATTTCAGATTATTTTCAGATAGCTCACCACAAAATAGATTATAGTTGAAGATACCGATCAGATCCTGTTGGAAAACTATTCGGCTGTTTCCTGTATGTATGTACATACAATATCCTCCACCCTGTTTTACTGATTGACTACTTATAAAAAGATTCTCGACTGATGATCATATCCCTTCATCTTTCATGTCCGGAATCCTCTTCTGCCTGGTCTATTGAAAAAAATATGTCTTTTACCACCGCGGCTCCTGCTTCCCTATTCAACTTAGCAATCAGCTGTGGTTTAAGCATGCTCATGTGATAAGCCCACACCGAATCTTTAACTAGAATTTTTAGTTTGCCCCTGCTGATCGAATCTGCCTTTGTGACCTCACAAAGAGGTGGCCCAACAATTTCCGCCCATTTTTCAACGATCATAAACTGCAGGTAACCCTGCCAAAGATTATATTTTTTTAGCAGCTTTTCAACAACCGGACCCATCTTCTTCATCGCTGATCATTCCTCTGTGAATATTAATTCTCTTGTAGCACGTTGTCAGCTCTGCTGGTAAATGCTCCAGCTCAACTGCCGATGTCAGAAAACACTGGCTGTCGATGCCTGACAAAAAATCAAGCAACTGTTCTTTGCGCTGTCGGTCAAACTCAGAAAAAACATCGTCAAACAAAAGAATCGGCCATGTTCGGTTCTGCTGATAAAGAATTGTGGCCTCGGCCATTTTAAGGGCCAGCGCTGCTGTTCTTTTCTGCCCCTGTGAAGAGTATTTTCTGGAATCTCTTCCGTTTATGATAATAGATAAATCATCCAGATGTGGTCCAACAACAGTTGTCTGCCTTTTAGTTTCCAGTTCTCTTTTTTTAAATAGAGCTTCTCTAAATTGCTGCTCAAGATCTGAACAATTACCAACATCGGCAACTGAACAGATATATTCGAGTGAGAGCTCATCCTGCCCTCCTGTCATACCGGAAAAAAAGGGAGCTGCTTCTGTGGCCAGCAGATTGACTACCTCTTTTCTATACCTGATGACCTTAGAGCCATGCTCTACCAGAGAATCGTTCCACGGCTCAAGAAGCTTATCCATTGCAAGCCTGTTCTTCTTCTCTTTTAACAATCTGTTGCGCTGCAGTAAAACTCTGTGATAGGCGCGCATTTCCATAAAATAAATCTTATTAAGACGCGATGCCTCAAGGTTGATAAAGCGACGGCGGGTGGCAGGTCCTTCCCTGATCAATAAAAGATCATCCGGGCTGAATGCTACAATGGGAAACTGTTGCAGATGATCAAAGCGGGTTTTTCTTTCATTGTCGATAATCACCTTAAGCTGTTTGTCGGTGAAGCTAATCTGAAGAAGCGGTTTAAAGCCGTCCTTGACGAACTGGCCTTTAATATAAAAATAATGTCCGGGAAAACCTGCCAGTTCCAGATCGCGATTAGTTCGGAAAGAGCGCGTGACAGAGAGGAAGAAAACCGCTTCAAGCAGGTTGGTTTTTCCTTGTCCGTTCATACCGCAGATGATGTTTAAGCGAGGGTGAAAATTAATTTGCAGCTCTGTGTAATTACGAAAATTATTTAAAAATAACCTTTCCAGGTAAAACAAACTCTTATGCTCCCGGACGTTCAATTAAATTTTTTAATCGGTAAAGCCAGGTACAGGTAGTCCTGCCTGCCGGGTATTCTAAATATTAACGGACCACCATCGCCATGAAAATCGATACTTAATTTTTCCTCATCAATCTGTTTAATTAAATCTAAAATATAGCGCGAGTTAACAAATAGCTCCAGCAATTCTCCTTCCATCTCCACCGCCAGACTCTCTTCCATGCGACCTTCCTGTCCGCTTGCCTTAATATGCAATTTTTCTTCCCCTATAGCAAAGTAAACAGCCTGATTTTTACCTTCTGCCAATAAATTTGCCCTGGAAACAGTATCTTCCAACAACTTGCTATCAACAATTATTCTAGTTTTATATTGTTTAGGGATGACACCGCTAACATCCGGATATTTTTCTTCCAATAGCCTGGTGGCAAAATAAATATTCCCAAATTCGAAAGATAAAATACTGCTATCAAACTTCAGCTTAACAGGATGTTGACTATCGTCTGCAATACGTAAAAATTCTCTCAGCGTCCTGGCTGGCACCAGCAACCTGAAAACCTTGCCATTCCACCGATCATCATTGGTTTTTTTGACCGCAAGTCGGTAAGTATCGGAAGCAGTAAAAGTTAATACACCACCTTCGAGTGAGATCAGCATGCCGTTAAAAGCAGGTCTGCTTTCTTCGGTTGAGGCAGCAAAGACAACCATGCGCAACATTTTTTTTAGAAGCCCCTGTTCGATCTCTATCGTTTGCCCTAAATTATCTTCCTGTCCAAAAGTAGTTGGAAAGTCTTCCGGATCTGAACCAAATAGGTGAAACTGGGCCTGACCGCCAAGGATTTCAATTCTTTTATTATCCCAGTTAACGTTTATTGTCACCTCTGGTGTAGGAAAATAACGCATAATATCAACAATTTTTGGAGGTAACAATATTTTCCCTTTTTCCGCTCCCTGGTAACTCATTGAAACACGAATAAACATTTCGAGGTTTGTTGCAGCGAGAACCAGTGAACCAGGGTTTACATCAAAGTAGATGTTGTTAATAACCGGCATTGTAGATCGAGTAGGAAGTATTTTTTCAACAATTTCAAGGCATTTTTTAAACGTTGATGAATCAATATTTATTTGCATGATAGCCCTCCTACTCTCTTGCAACTTTCTAAAAACCTTTTTAACAGGTAAAGATTTAAGAATGGTATATTATATATTTAAAGCAGTTATAACAGACCGTGTTTATACTGTGGATAAACAATAAGAAAACTACATTTACACTGACAAACCTCACATCCTTGAGTTAAATTAAAAAATAATACTGTTTAAAAAACACCAACAAGCTGTTTATAAGTGTGATGAAGTTGTTGTTAAGTTAAGCTTCCATAAAATAGTGCAAGTTATACACAAGTAGATCAGGAGTTATCCAGAAGACTGTTCCTGATCATTTCAATACGATTTTTGATGTCATTGTTATTTTTTATCAAAAGGTCGATTTTTTTAAAGGCATGTAAAACAGTTGTGTGATCTTTGCCGCCAAACTCTTCACCAATTTTGGGTAGAGAAAGGTCGGTCAGCATTCGACACAGGTACATAGCAACCTGCCTGGTAAAAGCTATATCCTGAGTTCTCTTCTTCGAAAGAAGGTCTTCCGGGGTAAGGTTAAAACTCTCGGCAGTGTGGCTAATAATTAGGGGAACAGTAATATTTTTTTGTCTGGTGTTGATAATATCCTGGAGGGCTGTTTCAGTCAGCTCGATGGTAACCGGCGACTTAAAAAGTGAAGCATAGGCTACTATTCTGATTAGAGCTCCTTCAAGCTCACGAATGTTGGTGTTTACTTTTCCGGCAATATACTGGATTACCTGGTCAGGCATCTCAACGCCATCGGAGTTTGCTTTTTTCTTTAAAATTGCCGTTCTTGTTTCAAGATCAGGAGGCTGTAGATCGGTTATTAAACCCCATTCGAACCTGGAACGCAAGCGATCTTCCAAAGTCGGAATTTCTTTTGGAGGACGGTCACTTGAAATTATAATTTGCTTGTTATTATCGTGCAGGGCATTGAAAGTATGAAAGAACTCTTCCTGGGTTTGTTCTTTGCCGGCCAAAAACTGAATATCATCAATTAACAAAACATCCATGTAGCGATACTTATTACGAAAATCAAGGGTTTTATTGTCACGGATGGCATTGATAAATTCATTGGTAAATCTTTCAGATGAGAGATAATAGACCCGGTTAAAACCGTGATTAATAAGGGTATACTGGCCAATAGCGTGGAGAAGGTGGGTTTTGCCTAGACCTACACCGCCGTAGATGAAAAGGGGGTTATAAGCCCGGGCCGGACTTTCTGCAACGGCCAGAGATGCAGCGTGAGAGAGACGGTTACATACTCCGACAACAAAAGTACTGAAGGTATAGCGTGGGTTAAAATTAGAAATAATTTTATGGCTGCGTTGGAAAGGTTCTTGTTCGATGTTTTCCAGAGGAGGTATATCCTTTGGATAGTCAAGGACAGCGGCAGATTTCTGAAGGCCGACACTGTCTTCGTCTGACTGAAAATTTGGGGAGATAACAAAACTGACACGGTGGTCGTCTGTGGTTACTTCCTTTAAGGCGTTTACTATTTGCTGACGAAAGCGGGTCTCAAACCATTCCTTTGTAAAATCGTTGGGGACTTCGATTACAAGGCATTGATTATCTATTGACACAGGCCTGGTCAGCTTGAACCAGGTTTCAAAACTCGGTTTGTTGACATCCTTGCTCAACTCTTCAAGAGTAAGTTGCCAAATTTCATTAAGCTGACTGTTCATCAATTACCTCGCAGGAAATATCTAACCCAGGAATGGTTGTTAACAAAAAGAAAGGTTATCAACAAAAGTTGTGGATAAGTGCCATGACAAGTAAATTAAATAAGCATCGTAGGGTACATAATAACAGATCTAGAACATAACTGTAAAGATCAGAATTTGTAAAATATAAGAAATAGAGGCCTGTTTACGAAGGTTTTCTTGACACTTATATTTTTATTACGTATAATTTTTTTACATTATGAACAATTAGTAAAGGGGTCGCCAATGAAGAGAACTTACCAGCCAAAGAAGAGACAAAGAAAAAGAGTACACGGTTTTTTAAAGCGCATGAGCAGCCAGGCCGGAAGGCAGGTTATCAGCAGGAGAAGGAAAAAAATGAGAAAAAGATTAAGCGCATAAAAAATGCCACTGTTGAGGCTTAAAAAAAACTGGGAGTTTAAGCGGGCCTACCGCTACGGCAGGACGGTTGTTTCAAAGAATATCGTCCTTTATTACTGCCCAAACAGAATGGAAATTAATAGGATCGGTTTTTCTATCAGCAAAAAAGTTGGTGGCAGCGTTATCAGAAACAGAATTAAGCGTTTATTTAAAGAAGCGTTGCTTACAATGGAACACAGAATTAAAAAGGGTTATGATTTGATCCTCGTCGCCCGCAAGCCTTCAACAGATCTGAATTATCATGGAGCAGTCAGGGAGTTGACAAACCTGTGCCGGAAAGGGCAGCTATTTTTAAAAGAGCAGTAATCAAGTCGGAGCAATTGGGAACTAAAAGCTGCCTGGCCTTGATTAGCTTTTATCGACGCTTTATTTCCCCGATTAAACCTAAAGTCTGCCGTTTTTATCCATCCTGTTCACAGTATACCTATGATGCCCTGAACAAGCATGGTCTTTTCAGGGGACTGGCGATGGGATTGAAAAGAGTATCCCACTGCCATCCCTTCAACCCGGGAGGATATCACCCTGTAGAATAGGGTACATAATAGGAGGAAAAATGTATGATTGATGCAATAGCTCAAATTTTTGGAGTTGTTATCAGCGCCATTTACCAGTATATCCCCAACTTTGGAATGGCGATTATCATTATGACTGTAATGGTTAAATTGGTGACATTTCCTCTCAACAACAAACAGATTCAGTCTGCTAAAAGGATGCAGGTACTGCAGCCTGAAATGAAAAAGATTCAGCAAAAATATAAGGACGATAAAGAGAAACAAAATCAGGCGATGTCAGAATTCATGCGAGAAAACAACATGAATCCCATGGCCGGCTGTTTACCTCTTCTAGTGCAGTTCCCAATTCTAATCGGGATTTTCCGTTTATTAAGGGAAGCAGATTTATTCCTGGATATGAGCGTCATAAATCCTTTCCTTTTTCAAAAAGCTGAACTGATCGACTTGCTGGCTGTTCCGGATGTGAGCATGGAAAATTTCCTGAGTAATGTCAGTATCTATTATATTTTTCCACTGATTGCCGGGGCAACAACTTATCTTTATTCGCAAATGTCTATGTCGACTGACAGCAGTCAGAAGATGTTGCTATATATGATGCCGATCATGATCACTGTTTTCAGTTTTAGCTTTCCTGTTGGTTTGGTAATCTATTGGATCATGAACAATGTTTTTTCTATCGGGCAGCACAAGCTGATTGTACATCTGGATGCAATCAAGGAGAAAGAAAAAGTGTCGGCGAAAGCTGAATCTGCTGAGCTTAAAAGCAGCGGTGAAAAAGAGACTAAAGAAAAGGAAGCACCAAAGGATAAAGTAGCGGAAAAGAAAGACAAAGCTGATAAAGCGGCGAAACCGCGTGAAAAAAAGGGAAAGGGAAAAAAATGAGCGGATACGAAGCAACTGGGAAAACAGTAAATGAAGCTGTTGAAAAAGCGCTGATCAAGCTGGGAATCCAGAAGGATAATGCCCGGATTGAAATTTTAGATGAACCTTCTTCAGGCATATTGGGATTACTCGGTAACAAAGAAGCCCGGGTAAAAGTGCTTCCAGTGAAAACAGCAGCCCAATATTTGAAGGAATATCTCTCTGAGCTTCTGGATATGATGTCTATTAGAGGCACTGTGTGGATCGATGAAGATGATGAAAAACTCGAAGCAGATATTGCAGGTAACGACGTAGGGGTTCTGATCGGCAGGCGTGGAAGAACTTTAGGCGATCTGCAGTACCTGTTAAATATTATCGTGAGGCGCCAGTTTCCCGGCCTAAACAAAATGGTGGTCATCGATGTGGAACAGTACCGCATCAGGCGGGAAAAGACGCTAACGCAATTGGCCAGGAGTGTCGCTAAAAAAGTCAGTGACGGAGGTTATGAGCAGGCTCTCGAGCCGATGACGCCGCAGGAAAGAAGAATTATTCATCTGGCCCTGCAGGATTATGCGGACGTAACCACTTATAGCTCGGGGCAGGAGCCTTACAGAAAAGTGATTGTGGCTCCGCGCTAAAATGGCACTTTAAGGCCGCCCCAGGGTAGTAGTTGGGGCGGCTTTTATTTTGTCCGAAATAACATCAGTAAGATGGGATTATTATCCAATGAACACTCACGAATATGGCAATGAAACAATTGTGGCAATCAGCACACCTCTCGGTGAAGGCGGGATTGGCATTGTCAGGTTAAGCGGATCAGAGTCATTCCGAACAGTTTTAAAAATATTTAATTGCCGAAAAAGTAATGAACCGGATTATCCGAAACCGCGCTATCTTTATTATGGAACAGTAAAAGATTTAAAGGGCGAAACCGTTGATGAAGTACTGGTTTCCTTTATGCCTGCCCCTTTTACCTACACCCGTGAAGATCTGGTTGAAATTAATTGCCACAGTGGTATCTTTAACCTGCGCACCATATTGAAGATCATACTAACCATGGGCATCAGGCTTGCTGAACCGGGTGAATTTACTAAAAGGGCATTTTTAAACGGGCGCATCGATCTAAGCCAGGCGGAGGCGGTCATTAGTCTAATCCGCGCTCGTTCAGAAGAAGCAGCGAAGGCCTCTCTGCGGACCTTGCAGGGGAAGCTGGCCGAAACAGTTAATGAGGTCAGGGAAAGGATCATTGCCATCAGGGCTCCGATTGAGGCGGAAATTGATTACCCTGAAGAATTCATGGACGAGCCTCCTGGTAAGAAAGAAACTCGGAAAGAACTACAGTCAATTAAAAGCAATCTGGAGTTGCTCTTAAATGGTGTTGCCAGGAGCAGAGCATACCAAGAGGGAGTTGCTGTCGCAATAATCGGCAAGCCAAATGTCGGCAAATCTTCACTGCTAAACAGACTCTTAGGAGAGCAACGGGCAATAGTGCATGAACTTCCGGGTACCACCCGCGATCTGCTGGAAGGGCGCCTAATGCTCGGAGGATACCCGCTGCGGTTAATTGATACAGCAGGAATCCAGGGATCAGATGATCCCGTTGAGCAGGAAGGTATTAGAAGGGCAGTATCGATTGCTGCCGAGGTCCAACTTATTTTACTGGTCATCGATGGATCTTTGCCATTTGACAGGGATATTATCAAGCAGCTTCCCCTAATCAGCAGAGAACAGAGAGTGATAGTAATAATAAACAAAAGTGATTTGCCGCAAATTGTTTCTGCGGATGAAGTGAAGGCAAGTATTGGGGCAGCGGCGGCAGTTTCGGTCTCTGCTCTAACAGGATCAGGTATTTCTTTACTGGAACAAACGGTGGCAGATGAATTGGATCAGCATTTTGGAGATATTAGTGATAGTCCAATGCTGATCACTATACGTCAGGAAGAGATTCTGAATGAAGCTTTATCAGGGATCCGGCAAGCTGAGGCGGCGCTGCTTTCTGAACCGATTGAGATTATCAGCTTGAACTTGCAACACGTCTGGTCAATTTTAGGACAAATCACTGGCGATACAGCAGGCGATGATCTCCTGGATAAGATTTTCAGTGATTTTTGTTTAGGCAAGTAACTGGAAAGCTGTAGGTGTAAAAGGTGGAAAGCGAAGTCAAACCGCATTTAGTACTTAGTGAGTCACTTAAGAGCCTCGGATTAGTCTTGGATGACCGGAAACAGATGCTGCTATTAGATTATTGCGGGCTCTTGTTAGAAGGCCTCAGTAAACAACGCCTCACGGGAGAAGATAACCTAGAGGATCTGATTAGGCGCCAAATTTACGATTGCCTCTTTCCAATAACGAAAATAGCATTTGAAAATGGCAGTCGCATCGTTGATTTGGGAAGCGGGGGGGGGGTTGCCGGGTATTCCGCTGGCTATCTGTTTGCCGGAATGCAGGGTATATCTTCTTGAGGCCAACCAGAAGAAGGCCTCTTTTCTGGATGATACAGTCCATTCGCTTGAGTTAAAAAATGTTGAAGTTTTAAGGGAAAGAGCAGAATATTACGGGCGGGATGTTGCTTGCCGGGAACGATTCAATTACGTTCTGAGCAAAGCTGTTGCTAAAGCGGCAGTGCTGGCAGAGCTTGCACTGCCGCTCTTGTTGCCCGGAGGGAAGGCCGTCTTTTATAAAGGGCCGCGCGGAGAGCAGGAGATGTTGGAGGCAGCTAAAGCGCTCACATTATGTGGGGGCAGACTGATTAGCCAATTTGGCTACGCATTACCAACGGGTGAAAGTAGAACAATTTTTCTGGTGGAAAAAAATGCGGTTACACCCGCTCAATACCCGCGCTCTGTTGGTAAACCGGGGCGCCGGCCACTTTAATATTAGCATTAACTAAGTTGCGGAACTGTTTTTCCGGACTGATTGAAGGAAAGCAGGCCCGCTTGTCAAATTAGAGTTTAGTATCCTATCCCAAATAAGGTGATGGTGTAATGACAGAAGAATGGATGGATCAATTTTCACTTCAGGAAAATGAACCGACTACCGAAAATGTTCTTGCCATCGATCTGGCCCGGATCAGACCAAACCCTTTTCAGCCCCGTCAGGAAATGGCAGAGGAGAAGATTAACGAGCTGGCCCAGTCAATAAAATCATGCGGACTGATTCAGCCGATCGTAGTCCGGAGAGCCGGCGATGGTTATCAGCTTGTCGTGGGCGAGCGAAGATATTTAGCCTGCCGCAAACTGGGTTGGAAAAAAATAGCCGCTTCTGTAAAGACCCTTTCTGATAACGCTATGGCAGCAATTGCCTTAATTGAGAACCTTCAGCGCGAAAACCTTAATTACATTGAAGAGGCCGTGGGCTATACCAACCTGATGAAAAACTTTAACCTCACCCAGGAGCAGTTGGCTCAACGCTTAGGTAAAAGCCAGTCTACAATCGCCAATAAAATCAGGCTGCTCAAGCTCAGCGATAATGTCAGGGCAAGGCTGCTAAGAAACGGGCTCACAGAACGTCACGCCCGGGCTCTGCTCAGGCTTGATGCTGAAGAAGCACAACTAAAAATGCTCCATGAAATAACCGAAAGAGGACTTACAGTAAGCCAGGCCGAGAAACGCATTGATCGTATTCAGGAAACCAGGGGAGAGCGAAAAGCGAAAAGTCGGACCAAGCCGGTTATCCGTGATATGAGGATTGTCTTAAACACGATCAGGGAAGCAGTGGCCGTAATGAAGAGCTCAGGCCTCTATCCGGAGGTAGACGAAACCGTTGAACATGATTATATTGAGGTAACGATACGTCTGACGAAAGAGATGATTGAAACGAGAAAAAACCGCGAGTTGAACTCCGGCAGATGATTGATTCTGAAGGCAAGGAGAGATGAAATGGGACGTGTAATAGCAATCGCCAACCAGAAGGGCGGGGTGGGCAAAACCACAACAGCAGTTAATCTCAGTGCTTCCCTGGCAGCTGGTGGTTCGAAGGTCCTGCTGATCGACACAGATCCTCAGGGTAACTCAACAAGCGGCCTTGGATTCAATAAAAATGAAGAAAAGAAATGTATTTATAATGTATTAATTGATGATCTACTGGTAACGGAAGTAATACGGGTTTCAAAGTGGCCAGGCCTGTTTGTTGTGCCGGCCACTATCCAGCTTGCCGGGGCAGAAATTGAGCTGGTGGAAATGGACACGCGGGAGGGTCGAATGAAAAAAGCCCTGGGACCGATTCGCAGCGAATACGACTTTATCATTATTGACTGTCCGCCATCGCTCGGCCTTCTTACCCTCAATGCCCTTACGGCAGCTGACGGCATTCTGATTCCAATCCAGTGCGAGTACTATGCACTGGAAGGTTTGGGACAGCTGATGAACACAATTGCCCTGGTTCGCAAACATTTAAATAAACATTTACGTATTGAAGGGGTGCTGCTGACGATGTATGACAGTCGCACTAACCTCTCTGAACAGGTAGCCGCTGAAGTGCGCAATTACTTTAAGCAGTATGTATTTAACACTGTTATTCCGAGGAATGTTAGGTTAAGCGAGGCGCCCAGTTACGGAAAACATATCCTCGAATATGATCCTCGCAGCAGAGGGGCAGAGCTACACCTTGATTTGGCCCGGGAGGTGCTGGCAAGATGAGCGATAAAAGACGGCTGGGAAAAGGGTTAGGCGCCCTGATTCCTGATGCTTTTGAAAATGATCCCGATCTAGAAAAAAGTGAAATAGCTCTCGAAAAAATCAGGCCGAATCCTTATCAGCCGAGAGAAAATTTTGACCAGGAAAAGCTGGATGAGTTGGCCCATTCAATTAGGGAACACGGAGTGCTGCAGGCAGTTGTAGTGTGTCCGGCCGACAACGACGGTGATTACTACCTGGTGGCCGGAGAACGTCGGTGCCGGGCGGCCAAATTGGCCGGTTTGAAAAGTATCCCGGCGGTTGTTAGAAGTTATGACAATAAAGAGATGCTTGAGATTGCTTTGATTGAAAACCTCCAACGAGAAGATTTAAATCCCGTGGAAGAGGCTGCTGCCTATCGTCAACTGATGAAGGATTATAACTACACTCAGGAAGAACTGGCAAAGAGACTGGGCAAAAGCCGCCCGGCAATCGCCAATAGCGTCAGACTCTTAGCCCTTCCCGAAAAAATACTTGACCTGATAGGGCGGGGAAAAATTACTGTGGGGCAAGCGAGGCCCTTGCTTGCTATCTCAGACCGGGCAAAGCAGGAAGAATACGCTCAAAAAATTGTTGATGAAGGTCTGACGGCCAGGGATGCCGAAAAGCTGTCGGAAAGAACAGAGAAGAAAAGCAAGGCCGGCCTCGATCATGATCGGGAAAAGGCAGAGGATCCGCTTACGCTTGAGCTACAGCTACAGATTCAGCGCCGCTTAGGAACAAAGGTGAAAATCAAGCCGGCAAAGAGTGGAGGCACGATCGAGATCCATTATTACGGGGAGGAAGATTTGGAAAGGTTAATTGCCAAACTGCTACCCGAAGGACTTTAAATATTGTTTCACATGAAACATTTTATTGCGTCCCCCTTGTTTCACGTGAAACATTTTTGCTTTTACGATCGTAAAAAGTTGCCCCTTTGTTGGCCCCGGGGAAACTGTGTTATAATCGACAAGGTGTTTCAGGATTTGCTGCTTTAGCAATTTTGTCCGATTTAAAAAGGATTGTTGGTGTATGTCTGCAAATAATAAGCGAAGCTTTACGATATTGGTTATTCCGCATTCAGAAGAGTCGACATACTCTGCTCGGCTTCCCCTTTTTGCTGTACAGGTAGCTGTCACTTTCCTTGTTCTGGCTGTAGCCGGTCTCTGCTTGCTGGTATTTTCTTATTTCAGGGTTTTAGCGGACGCCCGTGAGGTCTACGCCTTAAGAGAGATGAACCGGGCTCAGCAGGAGGAGATAAGCACCCTGGCAGCGGAGACACAGAGAATGATGGAGCAGGTAAAGGCAATCGATGAACTGGTAGTGTTTGTAACTGAAAAGCTTGATCTTGACGTCGAAGAGATTTTAAACGAGGTTGAATCAAATGCAGTAGAGGGTTTTGGTTACTACAACGGCGGTTCTGCAGTTTATGGTTCTCGCACAGATAATCTTTACAGGGGGGGATCGGAAGCAGACGGCGTCCTGGGGCGGGCTTCTCAAAATATAATCATCCTACAAAGCCTGGTGCCGGAACGCTCAGAAACACTTGAGATAGTCAATGAATACGTTGTTCAGGCTGATGCTAAACCTTCAATCTGGCCGGCGCGGGGCCGGATAGCCTCCGGTTTTGGGATGCGTAAAATTCCTTATGCGAGCGGTTTTCAATTTCATACCGGGGTTGATATTATCGGAGCTTACGGATCGACCATCTGGGCTTCTGCTGCCGGAAAAGTTGTGTTTGCCGGTTACCGAGGCAGCTATGGTCATACTGTTATAATTGATCACGGGTATGGCTATGAGACGATCTATGCCCATCTCTCCGGTTTTGCTGTTGATGCAGGCGATCTGGTCGAGCGTGGGCAGACTGTCGGGTATGTGGGGGCTTCCGGAAGAACAACGGGAACACACTTGCATTATGAGGTGCTCCATAACGGTTCGCCGGTTAATCCTGTCAATTATATGCAGTAGAAATCATTACAAGCATTTCAATCAGGAGGGATATGAATGTTTAAAAAAGATAACTTGGAGACACCACCAGACAAAGTGAACACCCTGATCGGCAAAGATACCTTTTTAAAAGGATCACTGGAAAGTAAAGGCTCAATTCGCATCGATGGTAAGGTGGAAGGTCAGGTAGATAATAAAGGGGACTTCTTTGTTGGTGAAAGCGGCGTAGTAGCAGCAGATCTCAAGGCGCGTAATGTTACTATTGCCGGTCAATTTGAGGGCACGATTGATGCCGGAGGAAGGCTTGAGCTCAAAAGAACAGCTGTGGCCAAAGGCACCTTTAAGGCGAGCGCTCTACATGTTGAAGATGGAGCTGTCCTGGATGGAAATATGGATATGAAAACCGGCGCGGTGGCCAACTTGCTTCAATCCGGAAAAGATAAAAGCGTTGAACAGCCGAAACCGCAAATCTGATCAGTTATTTTAGCTGCTGCTTTGCTGCTGATCGGCTCTAATTGACTGGCTATATTTAACGGAAATGAGGGATCATGATGTTAATCATTCTGTTAGGCCCTCCGGGTGCCGGCAAAGGCACCCAGGCGGAAAGAATCGTCAAAAAAAGGCAGCTTGCCTATATAGCCACTGGAGATATTCTCAGAAATGCGGTCAAGGCTGAGACAGCGCTGGGGCGCAAGGCAAAGCAGTACATGGATCAGGGGCAGCTTGTTCCTGACGAACTGGTTGTTGAGATTGTTAAAGAGCGGCTAACTGATCCTGATTGCGCCAAAGGGGCGCTGCTGGATGGTTTTCCGAGAACGGTAAACCAGGCGGTCTTTCTGGAACAGGTTTTGCCGAATGTTGGCTTTGGTATCGATCGGGTCCTTTCGATTGAGGTGGCTGAAAAAGAACTGATTGAAAGGTTGACCGGCAGAAGGGTTTGCTCAGACTGCGGGGCCAGTTATCATCTCAAGTTCAAGCCGCCCCAGGTTCGCAACGTTTGCGATCAATGTGGCGGAGATCTATTTCAGCGGGATGACGATTCCCTGGAAACGGTAGAAGAAAGGCTGCAGGTATATAAAAGCCAGACAGAGCCTTTGGTGAAATTTTACCTCGACAAAAATCTTCTGGACCGCATCGACGGCAACCTTGATATTGATCAGGTTTTTGAACAGATAGACGACATACTCGAAAGAATTTAGGTCTTGGTGTAAATAGATGGATGATTTTGTTGTAGGCCAGAGAGTGCAGATGAAAAAAGGCCATCCCTGCGGTGCTAACAGCTGGATCATCATTAGGGTTGGAATGGATTTTCGTCTGAAGTGTGATAATTGCGGGCGCAGTGTATTGATCCCCCGTTCCCGCTTTATGCGCAGGATTAAAGCAGTTCTCGATCCGGAACGACAGCAGCAAGATAAAAACTAAAGGGGTGCAAGATGGGTTGGAGTTGTGGTCTGGTCGGCTTGCCGAATGCCGGGAAATCAACTCTCTTTAAAGCGATTACTGCCCACCATGTTACTATTGCCAGTTATCCATTTTCTACTGTTGACCCGAACAAGGCGGTTGTTTCACCTGAAGATCCACGTCTTATCTCGCTCTCTGTTGTTTGTGATTCTAAGATAGTTACTCCGGCAACGATCGAAATCATTGATGTTGCCGGCCTGGTCAAAGGAGCCTACAGAGGCGAGGGTTTAGGTAACCAGTTTCTTGGGCATCTTCGCAATGTGGATCTGTTAATTCATGTAGTGGCTGCTTACGATCGTGAGCAGCTCACCCATGAGAGCCCAGCTGAAAAAATCAAAACTATAAACATCGAATTAGCCCTTGCCGATCTTGAGACGATCAAGAGGCGCAGGGAAAAAACAGAGCCGAAGTTGAAAAGCGATGCTCAAAGCGCACGTTTTGAGTTGGATCTGCTCGATAAAATCGAAAGCTACCTTAACGAAGGTTTACCTTTGCGAGATTCAACATTCAGCCCTGACGAGATTAGTTTCCTTGATTCGTTGTCACTGTTGACCTATAAAAAGATGCTTTACGTTTATAATCATGATGAAAAATACACCAGCGAAGATGTTGCTGCCCTCTTTGGTGATCAGCCCTATCTGGCCCTTTGCGGGAGGTTGGAGGCTGAACTGATTGATTTGCCACCCGGAGAGAGATCGCAGTACATGGAAGCTTTCGGGATCAACGAAAGCATGGTTGCCAAGCTTTTGCAGCGGTGCTTTCAGTTATTGCAGCTGCTTACTTTTTACACGGTAAAAGGCGATGAAGCAAAGGCCTGGGTGATACCCCGGGGAACAAGGGCTTCAAAAGCAGCCGGAAAGATTCATACAGACATGGAAAAAGGTTTTATTAATACAGAAGTTATTACCTGGGAGCTTTTAAAAGCCACGGGGTCTTTGAAAGCGCTGCGTGACCGGGGACTAAGTCGAACTGAAGGTAAAGAATATCTGGTACAGGACGGTGATGTGCTTTTCATCCGTTTTCGTGCCTGATTATCCGACTCTTTCCCTGCAAAGTTAAAGCGGCGGACCAGAGCTTGCTTCAGGCTTATGGATATGCTATTATGTTCCAGGAAATTCCCTGCTCCTTACCAATAAGGGGCCATTAGTCCAGAGGGAGGTGAAAAAGATGGGTCTTTATGAGATTATGGTGATCATTCGCCCGGATGTTGAAGCGAATGAGCAGGAAGAAGCAGTAAGCGGCTTAACTGCAGTAATTGATAAGCAGGGCGGCACTGTTTCAACCGTTCTTGATTGGCGCAAGCGAAAGTTAGCCTACGAAATCAACAAACTCCGCGAAGGTCATTACTACTTGGTCTACTTCAGTGGCGATGGTTCTATCATCCCCGAGCTCGAACATTACTTCAGGGTAACGGATGCGATTATCCGTTACATGATTGTATCAGTTGAGGAGAAGGATTTTGAAGCTGCTGCTGAAAAAGCTGCCGCTGAGGCCGCGGCTGTTGATGTGCTTCAGGAAGAAGATACTGTCGCAGCAGAAACCGAAGCTCCTGCCGCAGACACTGATGCTGAAACCGAAGCTGAAGCCGACGCAAAAGATGAAGCTGAAGAAGAGAATGCAACCGAAACTACCGCTGCAGAGGAAGTCAAGGCAGAAGATGTCCCGGCAGAGGCTACACAAGCGGAAGCTGAGGCAAAAACAGAAGAAGAGAAGCCTGAAGCTTAGTTTTGAAGGGACGGTGTCATTAATGCTAAACCAGGTTGTTCTAATCGGTCGTTTAACACGCGATCCCGAGTTGCGTTACACACCCGGTAACGGGGTGCCGGTTGCTACCTTTACCCTTGCCGTTGACCGCCCATTTGCCAACCAGCAGGGAGAAAGAGAAGCCGATTTTGTTAATATTGTAACCTGGCGCAAGCTGGCCGAGAACTGTGCCAATTATCTGCAAAAGGGTAGTCTAGCGGCTGTAACCGGGCGCTTGCAGATTCGGTCATACGAAGATAGCCAGGGTATAAAGCGCAAAGTAGCTGAAGTTGTGGCTGACAATGTTAGATTTTTAGACCGCGGTGGCCGTTCTTCCGAAGAAGCAAAGAACAGCGATGATGACGGCCCCAATGTTGATGATATTAATATCAGTGAGGACGATGTTCCCTTTTAGTGGAAGGAGGGTTTCACTTGAGACGCGATCGAGGGCGAAAGCCTAAAAGAAAAATATGCAGCTATTGTGTTGATAAAATAGAAAATGTTGATTACAAGCAATATGAGAAGCTAAAACGTTTTGTCACGGAAAGAAGCAAAGTGCTTCCCCGTCGTATTTCCGGCAACTGTGCAAGGCACCAGCGACAGCTGACCAAAGCAATTAAAAGAGCTAGAATTATGGCGTTGATGCCTTTCTCTTCCGAGTAAAAACCGGAGAAAACAAAGAGCTATTACTGAGTCAAAGAGATGGGGTGCCTGGCCGAAAAACCGGGCCCCCCTTTTTTATGCAGGATAGCAAGCTTCAAACAGCGAATTATATTTATGCGTTCGAACCAAGCGAAGGGAGCGTTTTCAATGAAAGTTATCCTCAAGCAGGATGTTGTCAACCTCGGCAAGCGTGGTGAATTAAAGGATGTGGCCCCGGGTTACGCCCGTAATCATTTATTGCCAAGGGGGTTTGCTGTTGAAGCTACAGCTCAACGCCTTAAAGAATGGCAGCAGCAAAAAGCAAAGCTAGAAGCAGAAAACAGAGAGCAGGAAGAGGTGGCCAGGCAGCATGCTGATCAGCTGGCCCGGCAGAAACTGATCTTTACAATGCCGGCCGGCGAGGGTGGTCGTCTCTTTGGATCAGTAACCCCGGGAGATATCGCCGGGAAGTTAAAAGAAAATGGGTTTGAGATAGAAAAAAAACGCGTCGAGCTTGAAGAACCGATCAAACTGGTCGGTAGTTTTAAAGCATATGTCCGCCTTTACCCCGGGATCAGGGCAGAGCTAAATATCCTGGTTGAAAAAGAAGCTTAGCGATCCTAAGGAGGCAGAATGGCTGTGGTTGTAATCAGTGACCGGGTTCCACCGCAAAGCAAGGAAGCAGAACAATCAGTTCTCGGTTCGATGATTATTGATCGCGAGGCAATTTTTGCTGCTGCCGAACTGCTGGTAGAAAGTGATTTTTACAGCACTGCTCATCAAAGAATCTTTGCTGCGATCGTCGCTCTGAGCGAAAAAGGTGAACCCGTTGATACCATTACCCTTACAGCCGAGCTTCAGAAGAATAAAAGCTTGGAAGAGATAGGCGGCAGCGCCTACCTGGTGGTGTTAGCCAACGCCGTTCCTACTGCAGCCAACATGCAGTATCATGCACAAATAGTCCGGGAGAAAGCAATCTTACGCTCGCTGATTCAGGCTGCAACCGGGATCGTAACCCGCAGTTTTGACTCTCCTCACAATGTGGATGAGTTTCTGGATGAAGCGGAACAGCTGATTTTTGAAATCGGCAGCCGTGGCAAATACCAGGGTTTTGCCTCCCTGAAAGAGGTTTTGGTTCAGGCCTTTGATCGGATAGAAAAATTATACGATGAAAAGAAAGGCGTAACCGGACTTTCCACCGGTTTTGTCGACCTGAACCGCATTACGTCGGGGCTCCAGGGCTCAGATTTAATCATTATAGCCGCCCGCCCCAGTATGGGAAAAACCACTTTGGCCCTCAATATGACTCAGCAGATTGCGGTGAGAGAAAAAAAACCGACGGCTTTTTTCAGCATGGAAATGTCAAAAGAACAGCTGGCTCAGCGACTGCTCTGCGCCGAGGCGCAGATCGATGCCCAGAACATGCGCAGGGGGAATCTTTCCCAGGATGAATGGTCGAAACTGACCCGGGCAGTGGGGCCTCTGAGTGAGTCTCCCCTTTACATCGATGACAGCGCTACTCTCTCGGTGATGGAGGTGCGGGCCAAGTCCCGCCGCTTGAAGGCGGAAAAAGGTCTTGATGCAATTTTTGTTGATTACCTGCAGTTAATGCGTGGGTTTAGCCGCTCGGAAAACCGGCAACAGGAACTATCTGAGATTTCAAGAGCGCTGAAAGCACTTGCCAAGGAGCTCAGCATACCGGTGGTAGCTCTATCGCAGTTGAGCAGGGCGGTGGAGAAGCGAAACGATAGGCGGCCGATCCTAAGCGACCTGATGGAATCCGGCGGAATTGAAGCAAATGCCGATTTGGTTATGTTCATCTACCGGGATTCCTACTATGATAAAAACTCTGATAAAGGAAACCTGGCGGAGATTAACATTGCCAAGCAGCGGAACGGTCCTACGGGTCAGGTTGAACTTTACTTTATTGATCGCTATACCAAGTTTGCCAATAAGGCCAGCGAAACGCTGCGCGAAGAAGGTTGAACATGAATATCAGCTCCCGCAAGTATGATGTGATTATAGTCGGTGCCGGTCCGGCCGGAATTTTTGCCGCCCTTGAGCTGACCGCAAACAGCGAGGCCAAAGTATTAATCGTTGAACAGGGTGCTCCGCTGGCGAAAAGAAAATGTATAACCCAGGGTGAGTATGGACGCTGTTTACGCTGCAACCCATGCGCGATCACCAGTGGCTGGGGTGGAGCCGGCGCTTTCAGTGACGGCAAACTTACCTTAACTCCCTCTTTCGGGGGTATGCTCAACGAGTTTATCGATCAGGATCTGGTAGAAAAACTGATCGATGAAGTCGACCGGGTCTATCTCTCCTACGGTGCATCGGAAAAGGTTTTCGGTACTGATCTTGAAGCGGTTAAAGATATGGAACGCCGGGCTGCCGCTGCTGGTTTGAACCTGATTCCGGCAAAAATAAGGCACCTGGGTACCGAAAATTGCTTCCGCGTCCTGGAGAAGATGCACAACGTGCTCAACGGCCGGGTCGACATCATGACCCAAACAACAGTTGCAGAAATTCTGGTCAGGGACGGATTATTAAGCGGGGTTAAGCTGGAAGGCGGGGATCATCTTGAAGCCGACTATGTGATCTGCGGACCGGGACGTGTCGGGGCGGAATGGATGCACCGTGAGTCAATCCGCCTGGGCTTAAAAGGGATGAATAACCCGGTAGACATCGGGGTCAGGATTGAAGTGCCTGCTGTCATCATGGAAAACATAACCAGTCAAATTTATGAGTCTAAACTGATCTATTTCACCAGCCAGTTTGATGATCGGATCCGTACTTTTTGCATGAACCCTTACGGGGTGGTGGTAACCGAAAACAGTGACGGTCTTGTTACTGTTAACGGTCACAGCTTTGCCGAGACCCGAACCAACAACACCAATTTTGCTCTCCTGGTCAGTAAATCTTTTACTGAACCGTTCAATGAGCCGATTCGCTATGGTCGCTACATTGCGAGCCTGGCCAATATGCTTGGTGACGGGGTCATCGTCCAGCGCCTTGGCGACCTGCTGATGGGCAGGCGCTCGACAGAGGAGAGGATCCGCCGTGGTCTGGTGCGCCCAACGCTCAAAGAGGCAACGCCAGGGGATCTGAGCCTGGTTTTACCCTATCGATATTTGTTGGCTATAGTGGAGATGCTTGAAGCCCTGGATAAAATGGCTCCCGGAATCCACTCAAGGCATACCCTGTTATACGGTGTGGAGGTAAAGTTTTACTCTTACCGGCTAAGCCTGACTGCTAAACTGGAAACAGAGATTAAGAACCTGTTCGCAGTCGGCGACGGAGCAGGAATTACCCGTGGTCTAATCCAGGCTTCAGCCACCGGTGTCCTGGCTGCCAGGGAAATTCTGTCCCGCTTGCCCCGCTAGTCCTTAAATGTTATAATATCTCTGCTTAACGGATCGCTTCATCGGCAATGCCGTTTTTTTTTGTTAAGCTGCAGTGCCGGATCAGGTGGATCCACATTAAATAAATATGCAGGATTGACCAGAGCATCACAACAGAGGAAGGATTTTCATAAATGAGAAAATGGTCTGTCCACAGGGTGCCTGCAGGTAAAAAGCCCAAAAATAAAAAATCTTTATCTTTTAATAGTATCGGCAAGCTACAAATCAGCAGATTTCGCTCCAGGAAGCTCAGCAGGCTTTCTTTTATAGCGCTGGCAGTCTGCATGCTTGTTTTGTCACTTGGCCTGCACGATTACCTTGGCAACTACGTGTATGTTGTAATGGTAAACGAACGGGAAGTCGGCGTTGTAAAAAGCGCAGCTGAGGTTGGGCAGTTTATTGCTCACCTAACCGACCGCTGCGGCGATCTTTACGGTATGACTATGGAACCGGCTGCGGAAGTGCTGCTGATTAAAGAATTCAGACCTGGCGTTAAGCCTACCTCCCAGGAAGTACAGGCGACAATCAGGCAGCAGCTTACCTTTCAAACAGAGGCTTACGTGATAACAGTAGATGGTGAGCCCTTTGTTGCCGTGCGCAGCGAGGACGATCTGGATCTTGTTCTGAGTAAGTTAACAAGCGTATACACCTCCAATGGCTATGGAACAAGAACTATTGCGACTAAGATCAATCAAGAACTGGCTGTTGAGCCGGGCTTAGCCGATCCTGAAGCAATTTTGGACCCGAATCAAGTGGTAAGTCTGCTCACCGGCATCGACCTGCAAGCTGAACAGCGGTTGGCGCTTCTATCTCCCTCGCTTGACCTTATTGTGCAAGGCAATGGTTATGCCCCGGGCTATTATGAGTTGCCTTTTTCAATCATTTATTTATCCGAAGAACCAGAAGGAAAATCTGATCTTCCGGTGATCAACGATAAAGATATCAGCGTAACGACGGTTGAGGAAGTGGTAATCAGGGAAGGGATCCCTTTCGAGGTCGATTACCTTTATGACGATCAACTCTGGGTGGTTCAAAGGGAGATAACCGTTGAGGGAGAAGAAGGTCTCAAAGAGATTGTTTATCACATAACACGAGAGAATGCCGTCGAGTTGGATCGGATTAAGATCCGGGAAACGATTATTAACGAGCCGGTAACCCAAGTGGAGACCGTTGGAACAGCGAAAGTTCCCGCTGTGGGAACCGGCCGCTTTATCTGGCCGGTAGAAGGCGGTGGAGAGATAACCCCTGGCCGAGGCTTCAGTTCCTGGCACACAGGAATTGATATTCATGCTGATACGGGCACGAATATCCTGGCTGCTGACAGTGGCGTTGTCTGGTTTTCCGGATATGGCGGATCCCAGGGCAACTACCTGATTTTGTACCATGGATCCTTTTGGACTCTTTACCTGCATAACAGTCAAAACCTGGTTAAAGAAGGCGATGCTGTTCAGCAGGGCGACGTAATTGCCAAGGCTGGTTCAACAGGACGTTCCTCCGGTCCGCATCTGCATTTTGAAGTACGCTTGGACGACGGCACCGGCGAGTGGCTAACTTATTACCAGCATACTCCGATTGATCCACTGCAATTCTTCACTCCATAAAAGAGTTTATTAGACGTAAGAAGCACTTCCCTCTTCATAGGGAAGGGCTTCTTACGCGCTTCAGGAGCTAAAAGGGTTTTCTGGGTGGATCGCGAAACATTAAACAAGCTTCATCCGCTAAGTGATTACCTTATATAACTACGGAAAAATATCTTCCGGGGTGAACGATTATTTGAAAAAAATATTGGTTGTTGATGATGAAAAGCCGATTGTTGAAATCCTTCAGTACAATCTTGAAAAGGAAGGTTATCTGGTTAATACCGCTTTTGACGGTGAAGAGGCTCTGCGTATGGTTGAGGAAGAGAACCCGGACCTGATTGTCTTAGATATTATGCTGCCGAAGAAAGATGGTTTTACGGTATGCCGTGAAATTCGCGCATCCCGGAACATCCCGATTATAATGCTTACCGCAAAAGAGCTGGAGACCGACAAGGTGCTGGGGTTAGAGCTGGGTGCGGATGATTATGTCACTAAGCCATTCAGCGCCAGGGAGATAACGGCTCGGGTCAGGGCAATTCTGAGGCGCAGCGACCCTGGCCCCAGTAGCTCACAACCAGAGCAGGGGAAGTTAAGCATTGGTCCGATTACGGTGGATCGTGATCGGGTTCAGGTATACTGCCAGGGGCAGCCTGTTGAACTCACTTTGCGGGAATATAACCTGCTGCTGTTCCTGATGGCAAGGCCCGGTTTCGTTTTCAGCCGGGAGCAGCTCTTAGACCAGGTTTGGGGATACGAATATGTTGGCGAAGAGCGGACCGTTGACGTGACTATCCGCCGCCTAAGGGAAAAGATGGAGATTAACCCGGCAAAACCGGAAATTATTCACACAAAAAGGGGTGTCGGTTATTATTTCAAGTGGAGGTAAAATATTCAACAGCCTCCAGTGGAAAATTATTTTTGTCTTTCTGATGCTCATTCTCTTTTCACTGCAGCTGATCAGTGTTTATCTTGTCCAGTCACTGGAGCAGTATTATTTAAGAAACTTTAAAGAAGGTCTTGAAAACCAGGCCCGTCTGCTTTCAGTCTTCATGCAGCCGACCCTTGGCGATGGTCAGGGCTGGGCGGAAGATACCGTTCGTCTGGCCCGCGAGTTCAGAGATCTTTATACCATGGAGATCATCATTCTCGATAGCTACGCTAATATTGTCGGAACATCCGGCAGCCAGGGACTGATCGGCCGCCGCCTGATCAGGGATGAGATTACCAGGGCATTGGCTGGTCATACCAGTGATGTGGTCCGCTTTGATCCGTCCAGCCAGGAAAGACGATACTATCTGGCTTACCCGGTGACCAGCGGGCAAAGCACCATTGGTGTTATCTACCTGAGAGGTTCGCTACAAGCTGTGGATAATACCCTCAATGAAGTGAAAACCATCTTGCTGACCGGGGTCCTGGTGGCCCTCCTGATTTGCTTTGTCTTGGGTGTTATTCTTACCAGAACGATCACTGCACCGATCAAAGAAGTTACGGATCAGGCCAACTACATGGCCGACGGCGATTTTTCCCGTAAAATTATAGTGCAAACCGCAGACGAGATTGGTCGGCTTGGTGAAACATTTAATTATCTGGCTGAACAGCTTAGCCAGACAATCGATGAGATTTCTTCTGAAAAAAGCAAAGTTGAAGCGATCATCTACAATATGACAGATGGGATCATTGCTCTCGACGGAAAAGGGCATGTCATTCAGATCAATCCATCAGCCCGCAATCTGGTCCGAATTATGGGGTTAACGGTTCCGGCTCTGGGGCGATCGGGTTTTCACCTCCTGCGTAACCTGATCGGGCAGGACGCTGTAAGACATTTTATACGGGATCAGGAGCCGTATATGGCTGAGCTGGCCGGCCCGGCCGAAAGCTACACAGTAGAGATAAAGATAGCCCCATTTAAGATCGAAAAGGGCAAGCTGAATGGGACTTTAATCGTGATTCACGATGTTACACGGGAGAAAGAATTGGCCCGTCTGCAGGAAGAGTTTGTTGCTGACGTTTCCCACGAATTGAGAACACCGCTTTCAACTGTAAAAAGTTATGTTGAAACTCTGTTGGATGGTGCGGCGGATGATCCGCAAGTGCGCACTCGTTTCTTAAGGGTTCTGTCTGCCGAAACGGACCGGATGGTGGCTATGGTGAAAGACCTGCTCACGTTGTCACAAATGGATGCGGGTCGGGTCTACTGGCAAAAGTCCGTAATCAACTTAAAAGATCTGGCGCAGGAAGCGGTGGATAACCTTAAACACAAGCAGGGGAAAGAACTGCCGGCAATCAGCATTGCGCCGGATTTTAATGATTACCCGGTTTATGTCGATCGTGACAAGGTGATGCGTGTTTTTTCAAACCTTTTAATAAATGCCGTTAAATATACAGGCATCGATGGCCAGATCAAGATCAGCGCTAAGGTCGATGCAGAGAAAGTCAAGGTGCGCATAGCAGACACCGGCACAGGAATTCCCGAACAGGAGCTGCCAAGGATCTTTGAACGGTTCTACCGGGTTGAAAAAACAAGAAGCAGGGATTTTGGCGGCACAGGACTTGGGCTCTCCATCGCCCGCAAAGTGGTCGAAGGTCACGGAGGAAATATATGGATTGAAAGTGTGCCCGGTATTGGTACATCAGTCTATTTCACCCTGCCCGGAGTTGATGAAGGAGCAGTAATCACTTTATGAAAGAAACCTTAAAAAGCTTGATACTTATAGCCTTGGTCGGCACGAGCCTGCTATTGACCTACCAGCTTTGGTACGGGCAGCAACCGGTTGAACTGACGGCGGAAGAAGATATCTACGAAAGGATCGTTATTGAGCAGCCCCGTCCACCGGAGCAAATTATCTTTCCCGAAACGATTGCGACAAAGGCGGAAAATGGCTTCTATATTTTCAGGGAAGGCGAACAGCTCTATTACCGGCTGTGGGAAAAAATCCTGGGGCTGACGAACAGCGCTTTTGAGGAAGAAATCCCAGGCGCTGTTGATCTTCCTGAAGGGACGCCTTTGCTTCTTAGTTGCTACCTGAACCCCTTTTTACCAGTTGGCAGCGATCAGTCACTCCTGCCTATTCTTCCGGAAGGTGAACTGGTTAGACTTGACCTTGTAAGCTGGAATGAGTCTTACTGGGTTCGGCTCTTTACAGCTGCCGATGAAGTATTCGCTGAAGCTGAACTTACTGCCGCGCAGACCGCGGCTTTAAAAGAGCTGATTGTTCTTGCGGCAGAGGAAGAGCGAGCTATCTATAAGCTTCTTGACAGTAATGCCGCCACAGCAGCGGTAGGTGAAAATCTTACAGTAGCGGGAGCATTCTTTCTGCCACAGCAGGAAATATCCCTGGCCAGGTACCCGGTTAAGGCGGAAACAATCGATCGGGAACAACTATTAAAAACATTTTTTGTTGACTACAGTTTGGCCCGCACGATCGAGGAGAAAGACGGGGCGGTTATCTACACTGACGGGGAAAGGGGCTTGCGCCTGACTGCTGCCGGTTTTGAGTATTCATACCCGCGCCTCGAGGAAGGTGAAGCAAACCAAACGGTCGCGGAAGCTCTAAATAGCAGCGGTACGCTGATCAGTTTTCATGGAGGTTGGCCGTCCGGCTTAAGGCTGGAGAAGGTTGCACATTCCCGCCTGGGGCGCTCTGTTACCTACAGTGCCCAGTGGAGAATGTATTACCGCGGATATCCCCTCTATGCAGCGAAGCCGACCAGGATTGTCTTTAACGATCGGGGCTTGATCCACTTCAGCCGTTTAATTTATAATATCCAGGCTGTCGATCAGGACCAGGCGGAACTGCGGGTATCAGCTGCCTGGCAGGAAGCCCTGAAAATTGCTGTTGATCTTTTCCGCCAGGGCTCAGAAGAGCAGCCTGCGGAGTTGAAACTGGAAGCCTTTAATCTTGGATATGCCGTTGTAGCCGGAGTTAATGAATTATGGGCGGAGCCAATATGGCACATTCAGATAAACGACCGGCGGATCCTATTGCGTGTTGACAACCTTTTACAGTTCAAGGCGGAGGATTTACAATGAATCTTGGCCGGGCTAAGCTAATTCTGATCGTCGCTTTTGCCGCTCTTAATCTTTTTTTGGGCTATCATCTGTTCTGGCCGGATTTTGGCCGCCTGACCAGGGTGGCTGTATCGGCAGAAGAGCTGCGCCTGACTGAACAGATGCTCGCTGAAAACAACTATAACCTAGAGGCGCCGATTAACAGGGCAGTTCAAAGCATCGATTTTTTGTCGGTCTCGCAGTCGCTGGCTGTCCAGCGCTCTGTCTTGCTCCACTTTTTAAGAGAAGGCGCCAGCATTAATCAGGCTGAAGATGCGAACTACTACTATATAGAAGGTGAAACAGCGGTGATTCATGCCAGCGGCCTGATCACCATACTCTATAATCCACCGGTTGTGATCGGCGAGAACCTTTACGGCATGGAGCCGCGCGAGATCAGAAATGCGGTAGATGCATTTCTGGCTGAAAAGCAATTGAACTTTGACGGGTTAAACTTTGATTACTTAGAAAGAGACGAAGCTTCTACAATTGTTGTATACTATAACCAGATTATCAATGAAGCTCCCGTTTTTTCCGGTCAGTTGAAAGTAAAAATAATTGATGACAGAATCCAGTCGGTTGATCTTTATTGGCTGGAGCCAGTTGAAAGAATACCAATTCGTGAAATAAGGGTTATCTCGGCAGCGGAAGCCCTGAGCAATTTAGTTTATGAGTTGGGTCCGGCGCCGGAACAACAGGTGATCACCAAGGTTGAATTGGGTTATTATAGTGGAGACTATGATGCGGAGAAATGGGAGATTCCGCCCGTATGGCGTATTCTGATCAACGGGCAACACTATTATATCAACGCTTTTACCGGTAATAAGGAACAGGAAATTGTTATTCCGGAGCAGCTGCAGTAACCGGCAAAAAATGGAAAACCATTTATTCAGAAGCAGCTGACGCAGCAGGAGGTACTAATGGATCGATTAATCATCAAAGGTAATACTGTACTTTCAGGTAGAGTTAAAATAAGCGGTTCAAAAAATGCTGCTGTGGCTGTTCTTCCGGCAGCGATCCTCTCGCCCGAGATGGTTTGCCTGGAGAATCTCCCCGATATCACAGATGTGCGTACCCTGATAGCCATTCTTGACTATCTGGGAGTCAAGATTCGCCGCAGGGGAAGAAATGCCGTTGAGCTTACGACATCTAATCTTTCCGGGGTTGCTCCTCCCTACGATTTGGTCAAAAAGATGCGTGCCTCTTACTATTTTATGGGTTCGCTTTTGGGCCGTTTCGGTCGGGCGGAGGTGCCGATCCCCGGGGGCTGCGATCTTGGCCCGCGGCCAATAGATCAACATCTTAAAGGCTTCTCAGCGCTCGGAGCAAAAATAAATATCGAGCATGGGATGATTACCCTCACAGCCGATAAACTGGTAGGTGCGCGAATCTACTTTGATGTTGTCTCTATCGGAGCGACCATTAATCTGATGCTGGCCGCGGCGACAGCTGAAGGTAAAACAATTTTGGAAAACGTGGCCAAAGAACCGGAAATTGTAGATGTAGCCAACTTTCTAAATGCCATGGGCGCATCAATCAAGGGTGCCGGAACAGATGTAATCCGTATTGAAGGAGTAAAGAAATTATCCGGTGCCAGGCATACGATTATTCCTGATCGAATCGAAGCAGGAACTTTCATGTTCGCAGCAGCCGCCTCCAGAGGTGAGGTTACCGTTGATGAAGTGATTCCAAAGCACTTAGAGGCGATCACCGCAAAGTTAAGGGAAACCGGGGCAGAGGTCCTCGTGGAGCCGGAAAGCATTACTGTAAATGGGAAAGGGGAATTAAAGCCATCTGATTTAAAAACTTTCCCTTACCCGGGTTTTCCAACTGACCTGCAGCCGCCGGCCATGGTTTTGCTATCCGTCGCTAAAGGCTTAAGCGTGATCACGGAAAATGTTTTTGACGGCCGTTACAACCATGTTGGGGAGCTAGTAAGGATGGGCGCCCGGATCAAGGTTGAGGGACGCACCGCCTTAATAGAAGGAGGATATGCGCTTACCGGGGCCCCGGTCAGCGCTCCGGACCTGCGTTCCGGAGCTGCTCTGATGATCGCCGCTCTGATCGCTGACGGAGAAAGCAAGATCAGCGAAGTTGAGCATATCGATCGCGGCTACGAGCTTTTTGAAGAGAAGCTGATGCAGCTTGGCGCCACGATTTGCAGAGCTAAGGCAGACGAATCAGAACAGCTTGCCGGGGGATCAGAATAAAGGATAATTTGCCTCATGCAGGGTCGCTTTACGGACGGCTGCAATTGGTATAAACTGTATTTAAGGAGGGAAGCTCCATGGACAGAGAATATAAAGGCAACAACTACGAACGAAAAGGCGGGTTTTGGACCTTTCTAGGTTATTTATCTTTTGCAGTGTTAGGCCTTCTCCTTGGCGCTGCTTTGATTTACTCGCTTTTTACTTTTTACCTGGTTTCGGAGGCAGAAGTAGTAGCGCTGCCGTCTGAGGAGAGTATTGATGCGGCCTCACCGCCCCTTTCCGGTGAAGCGGGACCGGGCCTGGTAACAGTGGTTGAGCAGGTGATGCCGGCAGTTGTCGGTGTGAACAAGCATGTATCGCTAACCGGCGATCTGATGAGAGTCATGGAGGAGATTGAGTCCGGATCCGGCGTGATCATTTCAGCAGACGGACTGATCGTTACCAACCACCATGTTATAGAAGGGGCTGATCGGATTTCAGTTGTAATTCCCGGCAAGGGGCGTTACGACGCAGAGCTGGTCGGTCAGGATTCCCTGACCGATTTGGCGGTGTTGAAGATTGGTGAGTATGATTTGAAGCATGTGGTTTTTGGGGATTCTTCTCAAACCAGGGTTGGTGAAACAGTTTTGGCTTTCGGAAACCCCCTCGGCTATTTTCAACAGTCTGTAACTGCCGGAATTATCAGCGCAGTGAAAAGGCAAGTCAGAGTTCCGGGCAGCGATTACGCTTACACTTTTCTCCAGACTGATGCTTTGGTCAATCCAGGCAATAGTGGCGGGCCGCTTGTTAATGTCAAAGGTGAAACAATTGGTATCAACACGGCCAAGATCTCCCTGGTCGGGGTGGAAGGAATCGGTCTTTCGATTCCCAGCAACACGGTACAGCGGGTGGTAAAGGATATCGTTGGAGAGGGTAAAGTCA
>Ga0208244_100463_pt1 | contig 39247 bp, 35 predicted proteins | sample SubbioCR12Aug_5A_FD_184828 | JGI IMG/M metagenome (GOLD analysis project Ga0208244, IMG submission 184828) | Serpentinite rock and fluid subsurface biosphere microbial communities from McLaughlin Reserve, California, USA - CR12Aug_5A (SPAdes) | ecosystem: Environmental > Terrestrial > Deep...
CAGCGCCCACAGCAACAGCGCCCACAGCGGCAGCGCCCGCGCCGCTGCAACCCGTCAAGCCCAAGCCGCAAGTTCCCGCCCAGGTCGTTGTCGCCCCGCCCACGCCCGCCCCCAAGCCGCCGGCGGCAACCGTCACCCCGCCTCAGCCGGCCATCGCCGCCTTGGCCCCCATTCCTGCGCCCGCAGCGCCGCGCAAGATCGCCATCGTCGCCCTGGGCGAGCCCACCTACCGGGACTTTTGGGAGGGCGAGCGGCGCGCCACCCTCAGCGCAAAAATCGCCGGCCTCTACCGCGAGGCCTTGCGCCAGTCGGCTTCAGGCCGCGTCGAACTGAGCATCGACAGCGACAGCGCGCGCGACCTGCGCGGGCTGGACAAGGCGCTGCGCGAAACCCCCGGCCTGTGCGACACCTTGCGCAGCGAGGCCGTGTTCGTCGCCCGGGTCGAGGAGCCGCAATCCATCTCCCGCGTGGAAAGCGCCTACTGGCCCGAACTGCGCCTCACCGCCATCGCCTGCAACAGCGGCAAGCAAACCAGCGCGCACGCCAACCTGTCGCCAATGCGGGAAGACCGCTTCCCCTTCGAGAGGCAGATGGCCGAATCCATGGAAAAGTTTGCGCGGGAAAACCGCCACCTGCTGCAGTGAGATTCAACCCGGGGTGTTCGTAAACCTGTCTTGCCGGATTTGACCGTCATGCCGGAATGACGGCCTTAGCGGGAATCGTGGGCGAATACGAATTGACGGGCTATCCCGGAATCCCGCCCGCAGGTTCGCGATAAGGATCGACCTTGCCTGGATCGCATTTTGAAAAGGATGCCGAAATGAAAGTGTTTGTCAGTTGGTCCGGATCAGTCAGCCACGACGTAGCTAAGGCCATCAAGGAATGGTTGCCCAATGTCATCCAGGCGGTGGATGTTTTCCTGTCTTCCGAAGATATTGCCAAGGGCAGCGTGTGGTTTCACGAACTGGGCACGGTGCTCGATGAATCCGGATTCGGAATCCTGTGCCTCACCCGCGACAACATCGCCGCCCCGTGGATCCTCTACGAAGCAGGCGCGCTCGGCAAGCGCTTCGGGCATACCCGGGTGGCCCCCTTGTTGATCAACCTCAGGTCGTCGGACTTGTCCGGTCCGCTTTCCCATTTCAATGCCACCCTGATCGACAAGGAGGAAATTTCAAAACTGGTCGTGTCGATCAATGTCGAGCTTGGAACAGAAAAGCTCACCGACAAACAGCTCGAAAAAGCTTTCGAGACATGGTGGCCCGATCTCGAGAAGACGCTGAAAAATGCTGCAAGCCAGGCCATAACTGGCGTGCCACGGTATTCCTACGACATCTTTCTTTCCACCCCGATGGCCGCTTTTGCCGACGACGCCAGCTATCAGAGCGCGCGCGCCGAATTCAAGAAAGTCTTTGATTCCCTGAAGCAGGACTGCGGGCTTTCCGTTTACTGGGCGGCGGAAAACATCGAGCGCATGTCGGACTTCGACACCCTCGACGTATCCGTGCTGGACGACCTGAAAGGGCTCCAGGAGAGCCACTGCTTTGTTCTGATCTACCCGCAGAAAATCCCCACCAGCGCACTGTTTGAAGCAGGCTACGCCCTGGCGTTAAACCGCTTCTCACATTATTTCGTTCGCAATCGCGACGACCTTCCTTTCCTCATGCGAGAACTGGCCGGCTCGAATCCGAACGTGCGCATTCATACCGCACAGGACTGGAAGGACTACGACGACCTGGCGGAAAAAATGCGCAAATACCAGAGCAAATGGTTCTGCGGATAGGCGCAGCAGGGGCGTGCGCGCTCACGCATTCGCAGCCGCAAACAACCGCGCCAGCAACGGCCGCAGCGCCTGGCCGCTGTCCTCCACCCGGAACAGGTGCAGCACCGGCGCGGCCAGATCGCGGTTGGGCGAAGCCGCCGACAGCTTGCCCCACGCCGCGTGCAGCAGCGGCTCCAGATCCTGGGTGCGGGTGGAGCCGTCCGCCAGCAGCACCACGCGATCCAGCGGCACCTCGTCCAGCAGCAGGCCAAGCTCGAACTCGCAGCCGCGATTGGCCTTGCTGAATCCGCGCAAATCCATCAGCACCACCGCACTGCTCTGCGCCAGCGCGTGCACCGTGGCGCGCCAGGTGTTGTCGTGGCAGAAAAACTCATTGATGCGATAGCGGCCGTCCGGGTCGCGCGTCTCGTCCAGATGGCCAATCCGGCTTTGCAGTTCGGCCGCGCTGACGACAAAGCCCTGACGCAGCTTGCCGCTCCAGAACATCATCAATTCATCCGGCTCCAGCAGCGCAGTGGCCAGGTCGGTGCCGCCGATCATGTTGATCGGCCCCGCATGGCGCCAGGTTTGCCCCACCTGGTCGACCAGCGTGCGTGCGCGTGTTGCATGGCCGAACACCCGCAACAACAGCATCGACTGCGGCGTGCCCAGCTGATCGGCCAGGCCAAACCGCCGCATGCCCAGACCGAGCGCCAGCTTGTAGCCGGCGAACGCCAGCAGGAACAACCCGCTCGCGGCCCCCGAGCTCCCCATCTGAAACAGGATTTGCAGCGCGCTGACCAGCAGCCACCAGCTGTCCAGCGTAAACATCTGGTCGCTGGCCAGCCTGGCCTGGTAGCGCCGCGCCGCGCGCCGCAACAGCAGCCAGGCCAGCGCACCGCATGCCAGCACCATGCCCCACAGCACATAGTGCCTGGACTCCAACAGCGCCACGCTTTGGGTCGTCAGAATCGCGCAGCCCACAAACTGGAAGCCCAGCAGATACGCCCCCACCAGCACGATCGAAACGAACAGCGTCGTCAGCCCCACCGAGCGCCACGCGCGGTTGGCCAGCAGCGCGATCACCACCGTGGGCGGCCCCATCACAATCGCCCACAACACGAACAGTTCGCCAAAGCCGGGCCGCTCACGCAAGCCGAACGACTCGGCGATGATCTCCAATGCCAGCAATAAAGTGAAATACGCCCCCACCAGCAGCCCCTGCTGCCTGCGGGTGGCGGTGGCTGTCATCATCAGCACCGCAACCACCGGCCACGCGAACACCGTCCACACCGCCAGCGACCGGAAAAGCCTGAACTCGAGATCGTTGAGCCAGAACATGATCGCCGTCGCCAGCGTGGCATGAACCAGCCCGGCCAGCGCATAAGCCAGGCTCAGGCGCCGCATCGATCGAATGCTCGCCAGCAGATTTGGGGGCAGGGGCGGCGCCAGCGGTTGCGACTGCGAAACCTCCACAATCTGCAGCGGCTGCGTCGGGGGCGAAGCGGCGGGCACCGCCGGCACCGGGGCCTCTTCCCCCGCCGCCGCACGCATCGCCCGCCCAACTGCCCGGCGGTACAAGAACAAGGTCAGCAGCGTCAGCAACACCGCCAGCGGAATCGCGCCGAGCAAAATCGACAACGCGGCACCATCCCATGCAATCGCGCATTCCGGAGCAAGTTCCATCGTGACCTCCCTGTCCTGGGGCATTAAAAACCAGCTTAATGCAGACTTTGCGTTGCACAAGGAATTTACGGTTGCGACCGTCATGTTGTGCAAGGGGGGATGGCTGGCATGTCTGCGATGCGACAACCGTCCGCGCCTTCGTGCACAAGCTGGATGATGCGGCGGGGAAGATCTGACGCTGTATTTCTGGTACGGCCAACCACAGGATGTGCGAAGATTCGGCGTAATAAGAAACGCGCTAATCAAAAAAAGCTCCCCGAAGTTCCTTGGGACGCAAGATGCTCGAAAGTGCAGTGATAGCGTTTGATAATCAGAAAAACCCAAGGCGCACAGATGGAAGACTTCAGCACCTACAACCCGCGTAGAAACAAGGCCGTGGATCCAATGCTAAAAGCCGTCATTGGCGTTTTAGTGGTTGCAGCAGGCGTCTATATCGGGAACATTCTTTACACCAAATACATGATCCACCAGGTCGGCCAGGCAATGCAGCAGGCCACGACCGGATTTCAGGCCGATATGCAGGCACAGGCCGAGCGGGCGCGGCAGCATCAGCTTGCCGTCGAGCGCGAGCGCACTCGGCAAAAGCAGATGGAACTGGATTACAAGCGCCAACAGATGGACAGACAGGCTGCACAGCTGGAGGCCGAACGCCTCAAGGAAGCGGCCTGGAAGCAGTACTACAAACAGCCCGAGAAATGCGAAAACGCCACCAAGCACGAGGTCATGGTGGAGTGCGGCAATCTCTATGTAAGAGAGAAGCGTAAATTCGAGCAAATCTGGCTGGAAAAACAAGCTAGGCTCCAGGCGCAATGATCAGGCTGCGGAAACGAAGTCTCACTGGGCAGCAGCACTCAAGAAACAATCCAAGGGATGCCTGATGGCGAAAGCAACAAAAAAGAAGGGCGGTGACTCCACTGCCAACATCGGATTCGAGGCCAAGCTCTGGCTCGCTGCCGACAAGCTGCGCAACAACATGGATGCGGCCGAATACAAGCACGTCGTGCTCGGCCTCATCTTCATCAAATACATCTCCGACGCATTCGAGGAAATGCGCGCCAGGCTGGTCGAGGGCAAGGGCGACTACGAAGGCGCCGACCCCGAGGATGCCGACGAATACCGCGCCGAGAACGTCTTCTGGGTGCCGAAGGAAGCGCGCTGGTCGCAGCTCCAGGCGGCGGCCAAGCAGCCCACCATCGGCAAGGTGGTGGACGACGCCATGGTCGCGCTCGAACGCGACAACCCGCGCCTCAAGGGCGTGCTGCCAAAGGACTACGCCCGCCCTGCGCTCGACAAGCACCGCCTCGGCGAACTGATCGACCTCATCGGCACCATCGCGCTCATTGCCGACGCGACAGAGGGTGATGATGGCAAATCGCATCGCTCGGTCGACCTGCTCGGCCGCGTCTACGAATACTTCCTCACCCGCTTCGCCAGCGCCGAAGGCAAGAACGGCGGCCAGTTCTACACCCCCAGTTGTGTCGTCCGCGTCATCGTCGAAATGCTCGCCCCCTACAAGGGCCGCGTCTACGACCCCGCCTGCGGCTCCGGCGGCATGTTCGTGCAGTCCGAAAAATTCGTCCTCGAACACGGCGGGCGCATCGGCGACCTCAGCATCTATGGCCAGGAAAGCAACGCCACCACCCGCCGGCTCGCTATCATGAACCTCGCCATTCGCGGCATCGAAGCCGACTTCGGCCCCGAACAGGCCGACACCTTCCGGCGCGACCTGCACAAGGACCTCAAGGCCCAGTTCGTCATCGCCAACCCGCCCTTCAACGACTCCGACTGGCACCGCGTGGATGACGACGTGCGCTGGGAATACGGCGTGCCGCCCAAGGGCAACGCCAACTTCGCCTGGGTGCAGCACTTCATCCACCACCTCGCGCCCGACGGCTACGCCGGCTTCGTGCTGGCCAACGGCAGCATGTCCTCCAACCAGTCCGGCGAAGGCGACATCCGCAAAGCCATCATCGAGGCCGACCTCGTGGACTGCATGGTCGCGCTGCCCGGCCAGCTTTTCTACAGCACGCAGATTCCGGTTTGCCTGTGGTTCCTCGCCAAGAACAAGAACGACGGCAAACGCCGCGACCGCCGCAAACAGACCCTCTTCATCGACGCCCGCAAACTCGGCACGCTGATCGACCGCGTGCATCGCGAACTGACCGATGCCGACATCGCCAAAATCACCAGCACCTACCATGCCTGGCGTGGCGACCCTCCGGCCGTTCGCCCTGCGCCTGTCGAATGGCAAACACGCTACGCCGACATCCCCGGCTTCTGTAAATCCACCACCACATCCGAAATCGCCGCGCACGGTTACGTGCTTACGCCCGGCCGTTACGTCGGTGCCGAAGAAGTCGAGGACGATGGCGAGCCATTTGAGAAAAAGATGGCGCGGCTTGTAGCGATACTGGGAACGCAATTCGAGGAATCAGCAAAGTTGGAAAGGACAATTCGCAAAACCATCGCGGAGCTTGGCTATGGAAGTTGAGGAGCGCCCATTCTCGGAACTCCTTTCTGATGTCATCGATAATCGGGGAAAGACGTGTCCGACTGCGGAGACAGGCATTCCTCTCATCGCAACCAACTGCATCCGAAATGAACTGCTCTACCCGACCTACGACAAAGTTCGGTTTGTCTCACAAGAGACATACAGCAACTGGTTTCGGGGGCACCCCAAGCCGGGCGACATAATCTTCGTCAACAAGGCGACTCCGGGTCGTGTGTGCTTGGTACCTGACCCAGTAGATTTCTGCATTGCTCAGGACATGGTTGCAGTTCGCGCCAATCCGAAGCAGGTCTATCCGAATTACCTGTTCGCCGTGCTGCGATCACCGGCTGTGCAGGAGAAAATTGGACAGATGCACGTCGGCACGCTCATTCCACATTTCAAAAAAGGCGATTTCGACAAACTCCTGCTGCCAATCCCAGGACGCAAAGCGCAAGAGTTCATTGGGGACGCTTATTTCGCGCTCTCTGCAAAGATTGACGTAAACCGGAGGTTGAACGCGACGCTGGAGGCGATGGCGCGGGCGCTGTTCCAGAGCTGGTTCGTCGATTTCGACCCCGTCCGCGCCAAACTCGATGGCCGCCAACCCGCCGGCCTCGACGCAGCCACCGCCGCGCTCTTCCCCGAGCACTTGGAGGAGACTGCCCTCGGCCACACACCGAAAGGCTGGGAAGTGCGCAGCCTCGACAAGATTGCCCACTACCTGAACGGCCTCGCCCTCCAGAAGTATCCACCCGGCGATGGTCCCACGCTTCCGGTCATCAAGATTGCCCAGCTCCGGAAGGGTGACTCTGTCGGAGCCGACCGCTGCAACGCCCACCTGCCACCGGCCTACATCGTCCAGGACGGTGACGTACTCTTCTCATGGTCAGGTAGCCTCGAAGTCGAACTCTGGTGCGGCGGTCCCGGTGCGCTGAACCAGCACCTTTTCAAAGTCACCTCACCCGAGTTCCCGAAGTGGTTCTACTACCTCTGGACGCTTTACCATCTCGACGAGTTCCGCCTCATCGCCGCCGACAAAGCCACCACGATGGGCCACATCCAGCGCGGCCACCTTACCGTCGCGAAAGTCCTCATTCCACCGCGCCAGCTGCTCGACGCGATGACCTGCACCATGTCGGCGCTCATCGACCAAATCATCGCGAACCGCATCCAATCCCGCACTCTCGCCACTCTACGCGACGCGCTCCTGCCCAAGCTTCTCTCCGGAGAGGTAAACCTTTAGTACGCAACTGTCTGTTTGTTAGCTTGATCCATCAACACAATGAGGCTGAGATGACGAGAGCAAATGGGGTAAAGAACCAAACGAATAAAAGGATGGCGACGTTTGCTGAGTATCAGAAAATGGTTGAGAGAACCGATGAGCGAAAGCAACGCACTATCGCTTTAATGGGGCTCGTTGGCGAAATCGGTGACTTGCACAGCATGATGAAAAAGCTGTTGCTGCAAAAGGATAATCCATCGTTTCGTAATGAACTGCGCGAGGAGTTTGGTGACGTTTTATGGTACCTGACCAGCCTTGCTTCACTGTATAGGATTCCCTTGCAGGAAATAGCGGAAGCCAATGCCGAAAAGGCCGAATCACTCTATTCCACAGGCAGCATTATTGTATTTGATGAGGGATCACCTTCGGACGAACGATTGCCTCGAAAATTCACCGTGAATTTCTATGAGAAACCTCTTGAACGAGGTGTGCACGTAAAAATTTCGATTAACGACATCGTCGTTGGGGATGCTCTCACAGACAACGCACACGAAAATGATGGCTATCGATACCACGACGTTTTTCACTTGGCCTATGCCGCGGTGCTGGGCTGGTCCCCGGTGATACGCGCTTTACTCAAGTGCAAGCGCAAATCAGATTCAAAAATCGACGAAGTGGAAGACGGTGCGCGAGCAGCGATCATTGAGGAAGCCATTTCCATATTGGTATTCAATCAATCTGAAGAACGAAGTTTGTACGCGGATGCATCGTCAGTTGATATCAGTCTACTGAAAACAATAAGGCGCATGGTTGCTGGCTTGGAAGTCAAGGCTTGTACGGCCAAGCAGTGGAAGAGCGCAATCATCCAGGGTTACGCCGTTTTTGCGGAATTGAAGCGCAATGGGGGTGGCGATGTGCTCGTCGATCTTGACCGCCAGATGCTGCAGTATCAGCAGACAGTCACTAGGGGGATACGCTAATGAGCGTCCAGACGGTAGAGCAGGCGACCTCGCTAGATGCTTGGCGCGCTGGTGTAGGAATGTTACTAAGTGCTGGTGGGGAATTGAGCAATCTGATCACGACCATTCATAGCCCATGCACGACTGAAACCTCCTGGTTTGTTGATCGATCTCCACACAGGTTTTCTAACAAGGGTGACGACATCAGGGACGTCGCAAACACCATCTTTCCAGAAAAGTTGGCCATACGAGCATCAGACCGTATGAGCCTCTATGCCATGTACCTACAGCGTCACGACCGAACGCACCGCTGGAAGCGAGGGAGACATGCCTGGGGCACTTACTTTGAACGACTCATACGATTCCCGCCGTCTGGGGTTAACCAACTCGAACGCGTCATCGAAAAATTGCAAACTTGGCCCGTGCGGAACACAACTGGCCTTGTTTTCCATTTATCCACGCCGACTGTGGATGCACCACGCACGCGAGGTGGGCCATGCTGGCACTATGGCGAGTTGCTATGGAACGCTGACGGCTCGATTGACCTTGTGGCGGTGTATCGAAACCACGATTTTTACAATAAGGTGTTAGGAAATTTCATTGGGCTGGGCCGACTGTTGCAATTCATCTGTGACCAGTCAGGAAAGCAACCCGGAAAACTGATTTGCCATTCCGTTCACGCCTACCATGACGGTAGTGTCCATGCATTGAGAGCAATGGCTACGTAACATATGAAAAACGATACAGAAGCAAAATTCTTGGAATTGGTGGAACGCGTTCAGGCATGTCGTAAATGCCCGCGAATGAATGAGAGTGCGCGCGTGTTAGGTTTGGGGTGTGGCCCCTTAAGCGCAAGCGTGGTTTTCATCGGGGAGGCTCCGGGTAGGCTTGGTGCGGACGGATCGCACCTACCATTTCACGGTGACAAATCAGGCCATAACTTTGAATCGCTCATTGAACAGGTAGGTATCAGTAGATATCAGGTCTTTGTAACCAATGCTGTTCTCTGTAATCCAAAGGACGAGACTGGAAATAACGCTACGCCATCATCGACTGAAATCTCAAACTGTGCCCCGTTCCTGCGGGAGCAACTAGAGATACTAAACCCTGACATCGTAGTTAGCCTTGGCGCAGTGGCGTTGAAGGCGTGCTCTCTGATTGCCCCACATAAGTTGACGCTTAAGGCAGCAGTCCGAACAAGCAATGATTGGTTTGGCAAAAAACTCATCCCGATATACCACCCCGGCCAGCGGGCGATGGTGCACAGAAGCTTTGCTAACCAACTTGCGGATTACCAGTTCATTGCTGAATCCGCGCATAGAACAGGTCGCAGAAAGAAGCGCCCGACTGAGTTAGCTACAGGTCGCAGCGCCAATGGGGGAAAACTGGCAAATGTCACAAGGCGGATCCTTGAACAACAGCCAAGTGGGCTGAGCTACTTCGCTCTGCACAAGTTGTACTTCCTTGCAGAGGTCGCACACATGGAAGCGGCTGGTGAACGGCTGACGAACGCTTACGTTATCCGGCAAAAAGATGGCCCTTATTGCGTCGACTTACATCTGGCGAAACTGCCAGCGATGATCCCAGGGATTTTGGTAGATCGGGATGCGGATGGGGTACGGCTCAGACTCGATCCGCAACGCTGCTTCAATATTAATGAGGCGACATCAGAACTAACAGAAACTGAGGCAAAGTCGATTGATCAGACAGTTCACCGTTATGGGCCGATGTCAGATGCTGAATTAAAGCGCGTCACTTATTTGAGCACGCCAATGCGTACGCTGTTGCGAAAAGAAAAGAACCTCCGCGTAAACCTGTTCAATGCGGCTGTGCTGCCGTACAAAGAAAAAGGTGTTTAACAGAGCCCACAACAGCCTGACTCCAGACTTGACTAACACTTGACTTATCGCATGGCCTATCAGCCCCAATTCACTATTACGTCCAGCTTGCTTTTTCAGGTGAAAGCCATTGCCGTAGCGGCAACTATTAAGCGCCACTTAATAGTTCAAAACGGGAAGGCATGAAGCCATGAGCGAACCCAACCAGTTCCTTCTTTACACCGCGCCGGGCGGGGCGGTGATACGCCCTTATCTGGAGGCGCTTGCATGATCGATATTCAAACCGTCGCCGATCTGGCATTGCTGCGTGAGTCTGTGGACATGGAGTGCAAGCTGGCTGCGGGCCGCGATGGGAACGGCGCGTTGCCGGAGGATTTCTGGCCCACTTATAGTGCGTTCGCCAATACACAGGGTGGAGTCGTGGTGTTGGGCGTGCGAGAGAAGCAGCTCCAGTTTTTTGTAGAAGGTATTGCGAACGTTGCCAAGGTACGCAAGGAGTTGTTCGACGCACTCAATAACCGACAGAAGGTCAGTACCAATCTGCTTAGCGACGCGTCTGTGCGCGAACTTGACCTCGAAGGCCGGACAATACTCGTCATCGATATCCCCCGTGCTACGCGCAAGCAGCGGCCTATTCACCTGACGACCAACCCACTTTCGGGCCATACCTACCGCAGGCTCAACGATGGCGACCGTCCATTGCCTGATGAAGAAGTGAAACGGATGCTCGCGGAGCAGGTCGAGGATAGCCGTGATGATCGCATCCTGCGCGGCTATGGTTTCGATGACCTGAACCTTGAGACGTTTCGTGCTTATCGACAGGTGTTCGCAAATCGTGATCCTGGGCATCCGTGGAATGCCCACGATGACCATGAGTTTCTCCGCCAGATTGGCGGCTGGCGGCGAGACCGTGAAACGGGAGGGAGTGGACTGACGATGGCAGGCCTGCTGATGTTTGGCCAGATGGTGGCGATACAGGAAGAGCTGCCCAACTACATGCTCGACTATCAGGAACGCCCGGAGGCGAAGACCGAAAAGCGCTGGATCGACCGGCTGACCTTGGACGGCAAGTGGTCTGGCAACCTGTATGACTTTTACCGTAAGGTGTACTTGAAGCTGACGGCGGATTTGAAGGTGCCCTTCAGACTTGAAAAAGGCGAGCGAAAAGATGAGACGCCGGTGCATGAGGCGCTGCGTGAGGCGCTGGCCAATGTGATCGTCCATGCGGATTACTCCGACCGCGCCTCTGTACTAGTGGTGAAGCGACCCGACATGTTCGGTTTCCGTAATCCTGGCCTGATGCGTATCCCGGTAGAGGTGGCACTCCAGGGGGGGGAGCCGGACTGCCGCAACCGGACGCTGCATAAAATGTTTCGCTTTGTGGGTGTAGGCGAGCAGGCGGGTACGGGAATCCCGAAGATTTTGCATGGCTGGCAGTCCCAACACTGGAGCCCGCCAAAACTCTACGATACCCCCGAGCCTTACAACCAGACTTTGCTGGAACTGCGAATGATCGACCTGTTCCCCGAACAGGTGATGGCTGGCTTGAAGGCGAGATTCGGGACGCGCTTCGACGGGCTTACTTATATTGAACGGGTGGCTTTGGCTTTGGCTGCCAGCGAAGGCACGGTGAACCACGCCAGATTACGGACTGTGACCACCGAGCACCCGGGTGATCTATCCAAGACACTTCAGCACCTGACGCAGGGCGGAATGCTGGAATCCACCGGTGGGCGCGGCGCCATTTACCACTTGCCCGGCGAGGCAATCCCCACGCCGGATGACGTTTTCGGGCCTGCTCCCCTAATTTCGGTCGCCAGCTCCCCGAATTTGGATACGAGCTCCCCGAATTTGGGCGAGAAGAGAGATGCCGATGGTTGCTTGATCGCTGACCAACTACCGTTGCCGGTTATCGATGACCTAAATACGCTTTCATGGGTTTTGCGCGGACGCCTAGAGACAATTGCCGCTGAACCTAGATCAAAGGGCAAGGTTGACCGGGAAGTGCTTACTGCTGTCGTGTTGCAGTTATGTGCCCATCAGTTTGTCACGCTTCGCTGCCTTGCCTCACTCGTAAACCGGAAACCCGAGACTTTGCGCGATCAATACCTCACAAAGCTTGTGCGCGAAAGAAAGCTGACACTAGCCTTCCCTACGATTCCAACTCACGAACGACAGGCCTACTGCACGTCGTCTGCGCTCTAGGCATGGCTTTTTATTAGATGCAAACGTCCGAGTTTTCGGTGTTCAGAGCAACCAATTGATTTGAATGATGTTTCTCTTTTAGACGTAAATCGCCAATGCCAACACTAAACGAATCCATCGTCGAAGATGCCGCCCTGAGCTGGTTCGGGGAACTGGGCTATGCCATCGGCCACGGGCCGCACCTGGCGCCTGGCGAACCGGCGGCGGAGCGGGATTCGTTCGGCGACGTGGTGTTGGCGGGCCGACTACGCGAGGCGATCTGGCGGCTGAACCCGGCCATTCCGGAAGAAGCGCGCGAGGATGCGCTGCGCAAGGTGCTGCGCGTCGGCACGCCTTCGCCCACACAGACCAACCGCAACTTCCACGCCATGCTGCGCGACGGGGTGCCGGTGGAATACCCGCGCGCGGACGGCAGCATTGCGGGCGATCATGCGCGGCTGCTGGATTTTGACGATGCCACGGCCAACGACTGGCTGGCGGTGAACCAGTTCACGGTGATCGAAGGCCAGCACAACCGGCGGCCGGACATTGTGGTTTTCGTCAACGGTTTGCCGCTGGCGGTGATCGAACTGAAGAACGCGGCGGATGAGGACGCGACGATCTGGTCGGCGTTCAACCAGCTGCAAACCTACAAGCAGCAGATTGGCAGCCTGTTTCACTACAACGAGGTGCTGGTGGTGTCCGACGGCACCAATGCACGCATCGGCTCGCTGACGGCCAACCAGGAATGGTTCAAGGTGTGGCGCACAATCAACGGTGAGGGCGATGCGCCGAAGACTGCGCTGGAGCTGGACGTGCTGGTGCGCGGGGTGTTCGAGCCGAGCCGCTTTCTCGATCTGCTCCAGCATTTCATCGTGTTCGAGGAAGACACGGACAGCGACCGCCTGCACAAGATCATCGCGGGCTATCACCAGTTCCATGCGGTGAACGCGGCCGTGGAGGAAACGGTGCGCGCGAGCGGCATGGCGGATGAAGGCCTGCTGCGGCAGGACCTCGGCGCCTACTGGGCAGGCAGGATGCACGGCGGCAAGCCGGGCGACCGCCGCGCGGGGGTGGTGTGGCACACGCAGGGTTCGGGCAAGAGCTTTTCCATGCTGTTCTATGCCGCGCGCGTGGTGCGCCATCCGGCGATGAAGAACCCGACGCTGGTGGTGCTGACCGACCGCAACGATCTGGACGACCAGCTTTTCGGGCAGTTCCAGCGCTGCCACGAGCTGTTGCGCCAGATGCCGGTGCAGGCCGATTCGGTGGAGAACCTGCGCACGCTGCTCAAGGTGGCCAGCGGCGGGGTGGTCTTCACCACCATCCAGAAGTTTTCGCCGGAGACGAAGGGCGAGCGCATGGCGCTGCTCTCCGACCGCCAGAATATCGTGGTGATCGCCGACGAAGCCCACCGCAGCCAGTACGACCTGATCGATGGCCTGGCGCGCAACCTGCGCGATGCGCTGCCGAATGCGTCCTTCATCGGCTTTACCGGCACGCCCATCGAGAAGAACGACGCCAACACGCGGGCGATTTTCGGCGACTACATCAGCATTTACGATATCCAGCGTGCCGTGGCGGATAAGGCAACGGTGCCGATCTACTACGAGAGCCGCATCGCCAAGCTGGCGCTGAACCAGGCCGCGCTGCCGCAGATCGACCTGGACTTCGACGAGATCACCGAGGGCGAGGAAGAAGACAAGAAGCAGAAGCTCAAATCCAAATGGGCGGCGTTGGAGGCGCTGGTGGGCGACCCCAAGCGCATCGCGCTCGTGGCCGCAGACCTGGTGCAGCACTACGAGCGCCGGCTCGAAGCGATGGATGGCAAGGCGATGGTGGTATGCATGAGCCGCCGCATCTGCGTGGACCTCTACAAGGCCATCATCAAGCTGCGTCCCGATTGGGCCAGCGCCCGGGACGACGACATCGAGGCGGAGAAGAAGCAGGCGTGCGTGGTGAAGATCGTGATGACCGGCAGCGCCGACGATGGCCCGGACTGGCAGCCGCACATCCGCAACAAGCCGCGCCGCCGCGATCTGGCGACCCGCTTCAAGGACAGCCGCGACCCGTTCCGCATCGTCATCGTGCGTGATATGTGGCTGACCGGATTCGACGCGCCGTGCCTGCACACGATGTATGCCGACAAGCCGATGCACGGCCACGGCCTGATGCAGGCCATCGCGCGGGTGAACCGCGTGTTCCGCGACAAGCCCGGCGGCCTGGTGGTGGATTACCTGGGCCTTGCCGACCAGCTGAAACACGCGCTCGCCACCTACACCGACAGCGGCGGCCAGGGCAGCCCGAGCATCGATACCGCCCAGGCCATCGCGCTGATGCAGGAAAAGCACGAGGTCGCCTGCGCAATCATGCACGGCTTCAACTGGGACAAGTGGACAACCGGCACGCCCGCCGAGCGCCTTGGCCTGATCCCGGCCGGGCAGGAGCACGTGTTGCAGCAGGAAGACGGCAAGCAACGCTTCGTGCAGGTGGTGACCGACCTCTCACGCGCCTTTGCGCTTTGTGCGGCCACGGATGAGGCCGTCGAACTGCGCGACGACATCGCTTTCTTCCAGGCGATCAAGGCGCAGCTCGCGAAAACTTCCGGCAGGCAACGCCCGCCGGAAGAACTGGATCACGCCATCCGCCAGCTCGTGTCTACGGCGATCATGGCCGACGAAGGCATCATCGATGTGTTCACCGCTGCCGGATTGAAGAAGCCGGACATCAGCATTCTCTCGGACCAGTTCCTGGCCGAAGTGCGCGGCCTGAAGCACAAGAACGTCGCCGCCGAGTTGCTGGCGAAGTTGCTCAAGGACGAGATCAAATCGCGTTCTGTGCGCAACCTCGTTCAGGGCCGCGCCTTTTCCGAGATGCTGAAAAACACGCTCAATGCGTATCACAACCGAGCCATTGCCACGCAGGAAGTGATTGAAGAGCTGATCAAGCTGGCCAAGGAAATGGATGCGGCAACCAAGCGTGGTCAGGATCTCGGCCTGAACGAAGATGAGGTGGCGTTCTACGAGGCGCTCGCGGAGAACGAAAGCGCCGTGCAGGCGATGGGTAACGACGAGCTGAAAGTGATTGCCGCCGAGCTCGTGACCCAGGTTCGCAAGAGCGTGACCATCGACTGGGCTGTAAGAGAAAGTGCACGCGCTCGAATCAAGGTGATGGTGAAGCGCATCCTGAAAAAGCATGGTTTCCCGCCTGACTTGCAGGACGAGGCAACCAAGACTGTACTGGCACAGGCGGAGTTGCTGTCGGCGATGTGGGCGACGGCGTGAGCGTGGAAGTGTGTTGGGAATTTATAACTTGACCTGTTAGGAGTGAGCCTTGGCCCGTCGCAACAAAAATAATGCTTTTGATGGTCTGGTGGAAATCACAGCCAAGTTGCCCTGGTGGGTGGGTTTACTGTTGGCTGTTGTTTCTTATGTGGTTCTGCATGGCATTGCTGCCACCTGGGTGACGGCACCCATGCAGCCGGGTTCTATGGGTCAGGTCGCGATCCAAACCCTGTTCAAGACCTTTGCCATGATCGGCCAGTATCTGTTGCCGTTCATTTTCCTGCTTGGCGCGCTCATGTCGGCTTTTGGCCGCACCAAGCGCCAGGCATTGCATGCGCAGGTGGCGGGCAGCCCGGACCGGGGTGCGCTCAACGATATGAGCTGGCAGCAGTTCGAGGCCTTGGTGGGCGAAGCTTTCCGGCGCAAGGGCTATTCGGTGACCGAGACCGGTGGCGGTGGCGCCGATGGCGGAATCGATCTGACATTGAAGAAGGAAGGCGAGACCTTCCTGGTGCAGTGCAAGCAGTGGAAGGCCATCAAGGTGGGCGTGACCACGGTGCGCGAACTCTATGGGGTGATGGCAGCGGAAGGCGCTACCGGCGGGTTTGTGGTGACGTCCGGCGTGTTTACCGATGATGCCCGTGCGTTTGCCGTGGGCCGCAACATCGAGCTGATGGATGGCAAGGCGCTGCATGCGCTGATACGCGGGGTGAGTGTGCCTGACAAGGCAGCTCCAGCATCCCAGATTTACGTGACGACAGGCGTGCCTTTCTGCCCGGTTTGCCAAAGCAGGATGGCGAAGCGCACAGCCAAGCGCGGCGCAAATGCGGGAAATGAATTCTGGGGCTGCTCGCATTACCCCGACTGCAAGGGCACACGGCCAGCCTGAAAGCATTTGCGTTACGGTTCGCCCCCTCTCCACAGCCCCTTTTTCGCGGCCTGGAGAAGGGAAGAGGAATTGTGCGTTTGCCTCAAGGCAAGCTAGATCAAAGCATTGAACAATAAGGTCTGATTCCCTGTACGCCGTGCCTGATCCCTACGCCAGAATCTTCCTGCTGAGCCATATGCGCGCCTTCACCAGTCTGGCGGGGCATATTCTCGGCTCGCACCCGCAGATCAATGGCTACTACGAAATGCATCTCAGCTATGAGGATGCCTCCGCGCTGGACAGGCAGCTGGAGGGGTTCCGGCAGGGCGATGTGATCAAGGCAGACAGCCGTCAACAGTGCGCATGAAATGCCAACACATTTCCGGATCGTTTCTTGTGGCCAAAACACTCATAAGTGTTTGAATGAAAGCGTTTTTGCGCGTTGGTGTTTTCTGGGTGGCTTGTTAGAATGGACTTATTAACACCCGCCAAGGCTAGTTGTTTCAGCCTGACTCCAAACCGGCGGGCCAATTCTTGGGGGGGGAAGCGTGAAGACAACAGCCACTATCAACAGGAAAGTCGCCAAGGCCGTGCAAACCTCCATGCGGATCGAAGGCTGCAAGCCTGCTGCATCCGCGAAGACAAAGGCGCAGGCAAAAGCGCTGATGGAACAGCAGCGTGTCCAAGTATCAGTTCCAGGAAAGTGACATCTACCTTCCTGGCACGGATATCCCCAGGAACCGCCTGGGAATAACCGAAGCCGACCTGCTGCACGAAATCGAAGCGACCCTGCTGCAACAGGCCTATCAGATTTTCATCGCCGAACTGCAACCCGCCACCCGCTTCGACGAGGCCTATTTCAAGTCCCTGCATCAGCGCACCTGGGCAAGTCTGTACGACTGGGCAGGCGAATACCGCAGCGTGGATATGAGCAAGGGCGGCTCGCTGTTCTGCCGAGCCGGGTTTCTGGTAAAGGAATCCCAGCGCCTGTTTCAGCAACTGGAACAGGAGGACTATCTCAAACAGGCCGCCGACTGGCCGAAGGAGAAGTTTGCCGAACGCATGGCGCACTACCAGTGCGAGCTCATCGCCCTGCACCCGTTTTATGAACTGAACGGACGCATCACACGTCTGTTCTTCGACCTCATCGCCATCAACAACGGTTACGGCCCCGTCGACTACAGCCAGACCCTCGGTGAAGCGGTGGACGAAACCAACGCCTATATCCAGGCTTCCATCGCCTGTGTCCGTGCCGCAGACAACAGCATGCTGCGGCAAATCATCCTCGATGGCCTGAACAAAGCGGAGGCGCCGTAAGTATCCCGCCGACAATTCGCTGTGCGCTGTGACTGACCCCTACGCCCGAATCTTCCTGCTGAGCCACATGCGCGCCTTCACCAGTCTGGCGGGGCATATTCTCGGCTCGCACCCGCAGATCAATGGCTACTACGAAATGCATATCAGCTATGAGGATGCCTCCGCGCTGGACAGGCAACTGGAGGGGTTCCGGCAGGGCGATGTGCTCAAGCCAAACAGCCGCTATCTGTTCGACAAGCTGCTGCACAACGACTATGTGCTGAAGCCCGAGCGGCTGGGCCCGGCCGATCTCAAGATCCTGGTTTCCCTGGCGGAGCCGGAGCGCACGATCAGGAGCATTGTGCATCTGTTTCGGCAGAAGCCGGACCCGGACCTTTACGCCTCGCCGGTGGAGGCGGCCAACTACTATGTGGCGCGGGTGAAGGCGCTTGCCGACTTTTGCCGCACGGCCGATCGGGGCTATTACTACTTCGATGCGGAGCTGCTGCAAGCCGCGCCGGAGCGGTTGCTGTCCAGGCTATCGGGCTGGCTCGAACTGGATTCGCCGTTGAGCGAGCGGTACCAGACTTTCAGCCAGACGGGGAAGGCGGGCCGGGGGGATTCGTCGGAGCGGATTCATGGCGGGCGCATCGACCGGACGCGGGTGGATTACTCGCACATTGTGATTCCGGAGGAGGCGCTGAGGGCGGCGCAGGAGGCGTATCGGGAATGCCGGGAGCTGATGATTGCCGGGGCGGCGGATTCGGTGACGCTTTAAGACAACCGGAACAAGTCCACATTTGTCATTCCGGCGTACGCCGGAATCCAGCCCAATCAAGCATCTGGACCCCGGCGTCCGCCGGGGTGACGAGGTAGAGGTTGCGACGGTGCGAAAATCGCGGCGAGGGCGCCGCTCCTACGAGAGAGCATGGCGCGAAGGCAACTTCTCTCTCGGCGGAGCGCGGGACTGTTTAGAACACCAACTGGTACCTCACCCCCGCGCCTTGCCCCAGGCGCTGCAGGAAGCCCTGATCGGTCAGCGTCTTCAGGGCGTACTGCACGGTCCGGCGCGGCAGTTGGGTCGCGCTCACGATGTCGTTCACCTGCAAGCGTTGCTCCGGTCGCGATTTGAAGCTTTGCAGCACGGCCGACGCGGTTTCCGACAGTTTTTGCAGGCGCACATAACGTGCGCGGGTGTGCTCCACGTCGCGCAATGCGTCTTCCAGCATTTTCAGGAAGTACCAGGCCAGCGGTTCGTAGCGGTAGCGTGTCGGGTCGGCCTGAAACGTGCCTTGCGACACTTCATGCAGCACTGCGTAGTACTTTGCGCGGTTCTGCTCGATGCGCCGGTCCAGCGCGACATAGGGCATGACTGCGGCCAGCGGCTCATCGTCCGATTGCAACAGCGCCAGGAGAAACAGCGCGCGTCCGATGCGCCCATTCCCATCCTGGAAGGGGTGAATCGCCAGAAACCGGAACACGAATTCCGTTGCCGCCAGCAGCGGCCAGGGCGATTCGTGCCGGTTGGCGTTGTACCACGCCACCAGGTCGGCCATCGCGGTTTCGGTGGCGACGCCGGGTGCGGCCGGGTCGAGCACGGTGCGCACTTCGCCCGTGGCGTGGTTTTTGGAAATCACGCGGTTGGGCGCGGTTTTGTACCCGCCGGCATAGGGCGAGGCCTGCGGATAAAACTTGAGCAAGTCATGATGCAGGCCGCGTATCACCATCTCGGTGAGCGGAATGAAATCCCGCGCCTGCGCGTAGATCGTCGACAGCACCTCGCGGCAGCCAACCACCTCTTCCACGCTGCGCTCGCGATCCTTGGAAAGTTTGTCGAGGATGAAATCCTTGTGCTGCTCGAAGGCCGTGGTGCGCCCATCGACCGAGAGCGTGGTGTCCACCCATTCCACCTCGGCATCAGTGAGCAGTGCGTTTTCGATCCGCGTGGAGGCGCCCACATTGCTGATCAGGGCGCAGCGATTCAGATAGTGTGCTTCGCCGGCCGACAGCGAACCCAGCCCGGAGGCGGCATTCACCACCTCGGCTTGCAGCTTTTTGAGGGCTTTTTCGAGCTTTACGCCTGGTTCAAAGGACAGCATGGGTGCCAGTAAGCTGTTGTTGGATAGGGGATTCTCAGATAATGCGCAATATTGCGCAACTGTTATCTGAATATGCTTGCGCGATGTTGCGCATTGTGGCGTGGGCGCCGCATCTTGAGCGTGGAGAGGGGGATTCGCTGGCGCTGTGAGGGCGGGCCGTTCCACAAGTCCAGAGAACCCCGGCATCGTCACCCCGGCATCGTCACCCCGGCATCGTCACCCCGGCATCGTCACCCCGGCATCGTCACCCCGGCATCGTCACCCCAGCATCGTCACCCCAGCATCGTCACCCCAGCATCGTCACCCCAGCATCGTCACCCCGGCGTACGCCGGGGTCCAGCCGCTTTTATTTGACTGGATTCCGGCGTCCGCCGGAATGACGATGAAGGGTGGCTAAGATTTCCCTACTTCGCCCTCAGAACAAACCATCCCACGCATCGCGCTCGGCGCGGTATTCCATCAGGGCTTTTACGATCTGCCGCTTGCGCTCGGCACGGTGCCCGGCGGACTGGATCTGGCGCCAGGCCAGGGCGTGCTCGCCAAAATTACGATCGATGTTGTCGATAAAGGCGCGCACCTGCCGCAGCGCATGGGCAAGGCCGGGCGCCTGCTCGCTGGCATGCAGCCACCAATGGCCGGCGTTGAAGACGAGGTCGTTCAGCTGCCGGTTCTTTTCAACAATCGCGTCGTGCTTCTGCTGGTACAGCGACAGCAGTTCGGCTTCTTTCTGCGCGACGACGGCTTCGATCGCGTCCTGCGCAAAGGGCCGGGTCACGTCGGCCTGTTTGACCAGCGCTTCGGTGGAAAACAGCATCAGGTCGCCGAAGAACTGGCGCTCGAATTCGTTGGAGACATCCACGCGGGCCTCGTCCGCTTCCACGCCGGGGCGGAAGTCGTCGCCGGGGCCGGCCTCGGTGGTGCGCCGGTGCAGGTTGGGCATGTTGAAGGAGGCGAAGCGGTGGCCGATCTCGGCGGCGATCAGCCGCCCGGCGGTGGGGCCGGACATGCGCAGGCGCAGGTGGCCGAAGGGGATGACGTATTTCAGCCCGGCGTAGTTGACGATGTAGTTGCCGGGATACACGGTGCGGGCGGGGGCAAGCGGGGTGTAGCCGCTGCCGTAGGCGAACCCGGTCTTGCGCGTGAGGTGCTCGCCGAAGAAGAAGGCGTTGAGCCGCTGGGCGAAGTCGTTCAGGCAGGCGACGTGGTCGTGTGCACCTGCAAGCCGGCAGGCATAGGGGAAGGTCGCCGGCTGGTTCTCAAATCCAAACAGCTTCGCCATGTCGTGATAGGCGGCGTCGCCCACCGGATGCGTGGGCAGGTCGTGAAACTGGCAGGCTTCGTCGGCGGGCAGGGCGGCCAGGCGGGTGAAGAAGGCAATCACGTCGTCCAGAAAATTCGCCGCCATCACCGCCGGTGACACCGGCGGGTCGCCCACCATCTTGCCGGTGAGCATGAGGGTGTCGGTGGTGCGGAAGATCTTGTCGATGGCGTGGAAGTAGTTCAGCGCGTAGACGGCTTCTTCGCCGGACACGGTCTGCCGGTTCACGCACAGCGACTGGTCGCTGTCGATCAGGTAATACAGCGTGTTGCGCGTGTCTTCGGTGAGCTGCAGGCACTTCAGGTAGCTGAGGTTGCGGTTGGCGGCCTGGCCTTTGAGATAGAAGCGGTCACGCGGCTGGGTGGTGAGCAGCGTGCCCAGCCGTTCGCGCTGCTGCGGGGGCAGCGCGTGCAGCAGGTCGTATTGCTCGGCGAGGCCGAAGTGGACCACCTGCAGGCCTTTGTTGCGGTATTCCTCGACCAGTTCGATATGCCGGCGGATGTTGGCTTCGTCGCGGCTGTCCTCGCTGACGACGACCTGGATCTTGTCCCACACCCCGGATGCGTGGCCGCCGTAGTCGAACAGGGTGCAGACCTGGTAGATGCTTTCCAGGCAGGCGCGCAGATGCGGCGGGCGATCGGCGATGGGGATGCTGAGGATGAAGTGGTGGCGGCCGTCGCGGACTTGACCCTGCTTGCAGCGCTGGGCAATCAGCGCCTCCTGCTCGCGGAACAGCGCCTGGTAGGTCGCCAGCAGCGGGTGGAAATCCGCCACGCCGGACCACAGGGCTTTTTCCAGCAGGGGGGTGCACTGTTCGTAGAGGTCGATCAGCGCATCGAGCGCGTTCGCGTCAGGCGCTGCGGAAAGGCGTTGCAGGGGCACGCCCAGATCGGCCAGGCCGGGGACGACGGATGCGTAGCGCGCGATGCAATCCTGCAGAGCCGGGGTGGCGGGTGCCAGGGCGGGAGACGACGTAAAGCGGGGGTGGCGTTGTGGGTGCGGTCGGTTCATTGGCACTGGGGCGGCGCATGCGCGGGCCCGCTGCGAGGCAGAGGCGTAATAGTACCTGCCTGGGCGTCAAATCCGGGTGGATAGGTAAGCTTTGAACAAGTCGTCACCCCGGCGAAAGCCGGGGTCCAGATGCTTGATTTAACTGGACATACGATCTTTCACGGGCTTTAGCCCGTAGAAAGTCGAAGTCCCCTTGTGGGGTTCCGGCTTTGGCCGGAATGACAAATGTGGACTTGTTCAGGGTTTCCTTAGGTATCCCGCTGGCTCGGCTGGCCGCCACCGCGGCAAGCACCTCATGGATCGACGTTCCGGCCGATGTCCGGGCTGCGGGCAAAGTCCAGGCCCTCGCTTGCGAGGTCGGGTTGCAGCAGTGCGGTCGATAGCGTGTCCTGGCCCAGGCGGGTGAGTCGGGCCTTGCGGGTCTTGGCGGTCTCGTGAGGCGGCGCGAGTCGGATATCCACGCTCCGGCCAAGTGCAGCTGCGGCGCTGGCAAGTGTAGTCAGCGTCAATCCGGGGTCGTTCTCATCGAGCAGGCGGTTGAGTGCTGCCCGGCTGGTGTGCATACGCGCGGCAAGCTGGGCTTTGGTCAGTTGCTGGGCTTTCATTGCCTCGGCGATCTGCCAGGCGATGACGCGCTTCAGGGCGACGGCGGTCACCTCTTCCAGCATGGCTTCCTCTTGCAGGAAGTCGTCAAAGCGGCTGCCGATGTTTTGCTTGCCCATGATTTATTTGCCTCTCAGTTGCTTCAGGCGATCTTTGCTGTTTGAACGTATCAATATTGATACGTTTGCACAAGGGAGGTCTTGTAGGAGCGGCGCCCTCGCCGCGATTGACGCACGTAATCGCGGCGAGGGCGCCGCTCCTACGATTTCGGCCGAGAGTGAGCTACTTACCCCCTCAACCGCACCCGCTTCTCCACCGTCAGCACTTCGCCTGCCGCATCCACCACCGCATACAGCCTGGGTTGCGGACGGCTGGTCCAGGTCGGGCCGGGGGCTGGGCTGTCGAGGTACACCACCCGCGCGCCGTCGAACTGCCTTTCAACCTGGCCGTGGGCGAGCAGGTCGTTGAGGGCGTCGATGGAAATCCCGCGCTGCTTCATGCGGCTGTAGGCGAAGGGGCTGATTTTTCCGAGTTTCATCATGAGGGTTCTCCTGTGCCTGCGCGGGCGGGATGCCATCGCGCAGTGGCGTTTTTCGGATTCGGTATCTATACTGTGTTTGCATACACTGTACATGCATACAGTATTTGGAGGAAGCCCCATGCAAGATTTAACCAGCCGCCAGGAAGAAATCCTGAATCTGATCCGCGAGTGGATCGAAACCACCGGCCTGCCGCCGACGCGCGTGGAAATCGCGCAGCACTTCGGCTTCAGTTCGCCCAACGCCGCCGAGCAGCATTTGAAGGTGCTGGCGAAGAAGGGCGTGCTGGATCTGGTGCCGGGGATGTCGCGCGGCATCCGGCTGAAGGGTGGCGGCGGGCTGCCGCTGGTGGGCCGGGTGGCCGCCGGCAGCCCGATCCTGGCGCAGGAAAACGTCGAGCGGCATTACCAGCTCGACGCCGCGATGTTTTCGCCGCGCGCGGACTACCTGCTCAAGGTGCACGGCATGAGCATGAAGGACGCCGGCATCCTGGACGGCGACCTGCTCGCGGTGCATCGCAGCGCCGAGGCGAAGGCCGGGCAGGTGGTGGTGGCGCGGATCGGCGACGAGGTCACGGTGAAGCGCTTCCAGCAGCGCGGCCACACCGTGCGCCTGCTGCCGGAAAACCCCGACTTCGAGCCCATCGTCGTCGACCTCAAGCGCCAGGAGCTGGTGATCGAAGGTATCGCGGTGGGGGTGATCCGCAGCGGCAGGGCTTTATAGCGCATCCATACAACGGCAGTTTGGATTGGGAGGCATCACGATGAGCACTGGACTGGGTGAAGTTGTTCTGTACCGGGCGGCCGACGGCGGGCCGGCGCTGGATGTGCGGTTGGAACGGGAGTCGGTGTGGCTCAACCAAAGGCAAATGGCTGAGCTATTCGACAAGGACACGGATACTGTCGGCTTGCACATTCGTAATGTGTTCAAGGAAGGTGAACTGGAGCCGGGATCAACTACCGAGGAATCCTCGGTAGTTCAAAACGAGGGCGGCCGGCAGGTACGGCGCAAGGTGAACTTCTACAACCTTGACGTCATCATTTCCGTCGGCTACCGCGTCAAATCCCTGCGCGGTACCCAGTTCCGCATCTGGGCCACCAACGTGCTGCGCCAGCATCTGGTGCAGGGCTACACCGTGCACGCGCAGCGGCTGAAGGAACTCAACCAGGCGGTGCGTCTGGTTGCCGACGTGGCGCATCGCCGCACGCTGAGCGGCGATGAGGCGACCGCGCTGCTAGAAGTGGTGGCGGACTATGCCTACGCGCTGGAGGTGCTGGACGACTACGACCACCAGCGGGTGCGCCTGGGCGAGGTGTCGGCCGGCCCGGTGGCGGCGCTGGATCTGGACGAGGCGCGCCAGGTGATCGTCCGCATGGGCGAGCGCTTCGGCGCCACGGGTTTGTTCGGCCGGGAGAAAGACGAGGGGCTGGCAGGTTCGCTGGCGGCGGTGATGCAGAGCTTCGGCGGGCAGGAGATGTATCCCAGCTTGGAAGAAAAGGCGGCGCACCTGCTGTATTTCCTGGTCAAGAACCACCACTTCGTCGACGGCAACAAGCGCATCGCGGCGGCGCTGTTCCTGTGGTTTTTGCAAAAGAACCTCGCGCTCTACCGCGCCGATGGCGGCAAGCGCATCGCCGACAACGCGCTGGTGGCGATGACGCTGCTGATCGCCGAGAGCCGGCCGGACGAGAAGGACGTGCTGACGCGGGTGGTGGTGAACCTGATCAACCAGAGAAACCCCTGAGCGAAGCCGATGCGTTTTGCACAGCGGGGTGTTTTCGCCTCACTTCAGCGCGTCGGGCACGAACGCTAGGGAAACACTGGTTAATTCGATATGGCTGTCATTGCGAGCGAAGCGCGGCAATCCAACGCATTGATTAAGCTGGCATTCTGGATTGCCGCGTCGCTACGCTCCTCGCAAAGACGGATTAATCAGCGTCTCCCTGGAAGCTTGCCTGGGTGTGTTGAAAACCATACCTTTACAGACACACTATGCGGTGCTTAAATCAGTGCTTATTTAGGTACAGGAGGCTGCCATGAACGTCGTTCCCGCCCAGGAAATCAAGCGTCGCGGCATCGCTGCCGTGGATGAAGCCTTGGCCCAAGGCCCGGTGCACATCATCAAGAACAACCGCCCGCAATATGTCGTGCTGACTGAAGAGCGCTACAGGGAGTTGATCGAGTCTCAGGAAGAAGCGGCGCTGGCCCGTATCAAGGCCTCGCTGGAGGATGCCAAGGCAGGTCGGGTCACCCGCCACGACAGCGTCGAAGCGCTGATGCAGCATCTGGACAACGAACCGGCGGCATGAGTTGGACGCTGACCACTACGGCTTTTTTCGACCGTCGCGTTCGCAAGTTCCTGACCAGGCATCCTGATCTACGGCCCCGCTTCGTTGAAACCATGGCGCAACTGCGCGCCGATCCCTTCGAACCCAGCCTGCGCCTGCACCCCCTGACCGGCAAACTCCAGGGCATGCAGGCCGTCAGCCTCACCTACAGCGACCGCATCACCCTGACCGTGCGGGTGACCGAAAACGAAATCCTTCTTCTCGATATCGGCAGCCATGACGAGGTGTACGGGTGAACGGCGCAGGGTGGATTAATCCCCGTAACCGCAGTCGCTTCTCCACCGTCAACACTACGCCTGCAGCATCCACTCAATCGACAGAACGCGTGGCCGACGGCGCGCATCGTTTGGGCGCGATAATCGCGCTCAGGCCAAAATTTCACCTATCCGAATAGATCAGGAATCCGTATGCATGTAACGCTTTTCGCCAGCACCGAAGGTCGGATGCTGGGCATCGGTCTCGCGCTGACCGGCCTGATGCTGCTGGCGTTCGGGATCGGCTGGCACCTGTTTCCGGACAGCGTGCTGACCTACGCGGCCATGACCGGGCTGAACCTGGTCATCGGCCGGGCCGCCGGGATGTCGTTCGGCTATGCAAGCGGTCTGGGGCATGCCCAGGTGGTTCCGCTCAACATGCTGGTCGAGACGATCCAGGTGCTGGTGGTGTACCCGTTGTTTGCGCTGAGCTGGCGGCAGCTGATCCGGGTGCCGAGGCTGCAGCCCTTGGTTAAGCGCATGCACCATAGCGCCGAGTCGCGGGAGGGGGCGGTGCGAAAATTCGGCGCCATCGGCCTGTTTGTTTTCGTGCTGGTTCCGTTCTGGATGACCGGCCCGGTGGTGGGGGCGATCATCGGATTTCTGATCGGCCTGCGCCCCTGGGTGAATCTGGTTGTGGTGCTGGTGTCGACCTATGCCGCCATCGGCGTGTGGGGGCTGCTGTTGAACGAGCTCAACGTCTGGGCGGCCACGGTCAATCGCTTTGCACCTTTCGCGTTGGTCATCGCGATCGCGCTCATCGCTGCCGCGATGCATTTGCTGGGCCGGCATCGTGAGCGTGCCGCGCAAAACCAGCACGACTGATTCCGCAGCCTTGCCTGCTGCCCGGACGTGCCCGGCGGGAGCAGCAGGCGGCTTGAAAGCATGGGCTTTGCCTCGCCTGGATTGTGCTTCAGTATGATCGTTACTTATGACCCGCTTCGCCGCCATTGACTTCGAAACCGCCAACAACGCTCGCGACAGCGCGTGCGCGGTGGGGGTGGTGATCGTCGAGCACGACCGCATCGTCGATCGTTTGCATGCGCTGATTCGCCCGCCGTCGCGCGAATTCTTGTTCACCCATATTCACGGCTTGTCGTGGCAGGACGTGAAGGGCGCGCAGTCCTTCGATGCGGTGTGGGCGGGCTTGGCGCGCGAACTGGCGGGGGTGGCGTTTCTGGCGGCGCACAACGCGCCGTTCGACAAGGGCGTGCTGGGCGCCTGCTGTGGGACGTATGGGCTTGCGGCGCCGCAACTGCCTTTTGTGTGCACGGTGAAGCTGGCGCGGGCGCAGTGGAATCTTCATCCGACCCGGCTGCCCGATGTGTGCCGCCATCTGGGCATCGACCTGCGGCATCACCAGGCGGATTCGGATGCCGAGGCGTGTGCGCGGATCGTGATGGCCGCGCAGGCGGGCGGGTGGCGCCATGAATCCTGAGGCGGTCGCATCCAGCCTGCCCGCGTCGCCCGGCTATCGGAGTCGGCTTTTTTTGCACAAGCGTGGCCAGCCATGCGCGAGGTTGCCGCGCCTTTCCCGCTGCACCCGGCGTCCGCATGCGTGACACGCTTTTTTCCCGCGCCGAAGGCCGCTTGCTCGGGCTCGGCCTGGCGCTCACCGCCCTGATGCTGCTGGCGTTCGCGATCGGCGGGTTCTGGTTTCCGGACAGCGTGCTGACCTATGCGGGGATGACCGGGCTGAACCTGGTGGTGGGCCGGGCAGCCGGGATGTCGTTCGGCTATGCGAGCGGTCTGGGGCATGCCCAGGTGATTCCGCTCAACATCCTGGTGGAGACGATCAAGGTGCTGGTGCTGTATCCGCTGTTCGTGCTGAGCTGGCGGCAGCTGATCCGGGTGCCCCGCTTGCAGTCCTTTGTCGAACGCATGCACCACGCCGCCGAGTTGCGCGGGGGCGTGGTGCGTGAGTTTGGCATTGCCGGCCTGTTCGTTTTTGTGCTGGCCCCGTTGTGGATGACCGGCCCGGTGGTGGGAGCGATCATCGGTTTCATGGTGGGCTTGCGCGACCGGGTGATTCTGGCAGTGGTGCTGGGCGGGACCTATCTGGCCATAGGGGTGTGGGGGGTGCTGCTGAACGAGCTCAACGACTGGGCGGAATCGGTCAACCGTTTTGCGCCGTATGCCTTGGTGCTGGCGATGGTGTTGATCGCGCTGGCGCTGCATGGCTTGGGCCGGCTTCGTGAGCGGCCGGCGCGCGGTGGGGGGGATTGAGCCGGGGCAGGCTCGCTTACAAAAACCGGTCGAGCACGAACACGCCGATCATGGTGAAGGCGAGGGCGATTTTGAGCAGGGCGCCGAACACCAGGCCGACGGTGGCGCCGATGCCGGCATGCGTCGCGGCCCGCACCGAGGCGCGGGTGGTGAGCTCGGCGATGACGGCGCCGATGAAGGGGCCGAGCAGCAGGCCCGGCAGGCCGAAGAACAATCCGACCACAGCGCCGACCGCGGCCCCGACGACGGCGCGGGGCGAGGCGCCGAACTTTTTGGCGCCCAGCGCGCTGGCCAGGAAGTCGACGCCATAGCTGATGAGCGCCAGCACGCCCAGCAGGGTCAGGGTGATCCATCCCACGTAGACGAAGTCGTCGGCCCAGGCCAGCAGCACCAGCCCGGCGTACACGAGCGGGATGCCGGGCAGGGCGGGCAGGATGAGGCCGGCAAAGCCGAGGGCGATGAGAAGGGCGGCCAGCAGCCAGAGCAGAATCTGGGTTTCCATGCGGTGGGTTTCCAAGGCGATGCGCCATTATAGGGGGAGGGCCGGAGGCTGAATCGCGCCCTGGCGCCATGCCGTATCAAGCGCACCCCCGCCTGATCAGGGCGCCGTCCCCGACCGCTGCCGGGGTGATGAATTGTCGAGGGTCTGCCTGGCCCGGCTGGGCCGCCAAGCTTCATAATGCGAGGTTCGATTCGATACTGGTTTTTGTCATGCGCGTTTTTGCTGTTTTTCTGCTGGTTTCCCTGCTTGCGGCCTGCGCCACGCCGCCCCCGCCGCCGCCCGCTCCTCCGGTCGCGGTGCCCAAGCCGCCGATCAAGATCGCGCTGGTGCTGGGCGGCGGCGCGGCGCGGGGGTTTGCCCACATCGGGGTGATCAAGGCGCTGGAGGCGCAGGGCATCGTTCCGGACATCGTGGTGGGCACCAGCGCGGGCTCGGTGGTGGGCGCGCTCTATGCGTCGGGCATGAGCGGATTCGATCTGCAGAAGCTGGCGCTGGGGATGGAGGAGGACATGCTGGCGGACTGGACCATGCCCAACCGCGGCGTGCTGAAGGGTGCGGCGCTACAGGATTTCATCAACCAGAAGGTGAAAAGCCAGCCCATCCAGAAGCTGCCCAAGCCGCTGGGCGTGGTGGCCACCGATCTGCTCAGCGGCGAGATGGTGCTGTTCCGGTCGGGCAGCACGGGCATCGCGGTGCGCGCGTCGAGCGCGGTGCCGGGGGTGTTCCAGCCGGTGGAAATCAACGGCCGCGACTATGTGGACGGCGGCCTGACTTCGCCGGTGCCGGCGCAGTCGGCGCGCAGCATGGGAGCGGACTTCGTCATCGCGGTGGACATTTCCAACGTCGGCCGCCGCGACAAGCTTACCGGCACGCTGGACGTGCTGCTGCAAACCTTCGCCATCATGGGCCACACCCTCAGCACCCACGAACTGAAAGACGCCGACGTGGTGATCCGCCCGAAGACTGCGGCCGTCAGCAGCACCAGTTTCGAAGACCGCCACCTGGCGATTCTGGAAGGTGAAAAAGCCGCCGCCGCGATCATGCCGGAACTGAAAGCCAGGCTGCAGAAGTCGCGGGCGCGCTGACGGGCGGCAGGGATCGTTCGGGGTTAAACGCCTACCGCCTCGGCACACGCCGGCCCATCGTTGCGCGGGTTGTTGAGCGCGCGGCTGACCGGCCATTCGGTGAGCCCGTCTTCGGGGGCGGGGGCCAGCAGCTGTTTCAGGCTGGCGACGTCGTGGTTGTCAGGATCCAGCCAGCGGGCGTAGTCCGCAGGCGCGAGGATGACGGGCATGCGGTCGTGCAGCGGCTGCATGAAGCGGTTGGCGCCGGTGACGATGATCGTGCAGCTCAGCACTTCCCCTTGCGGGCCTTTCCAGATGTCCCACAGTCCGGCCATGGCAAACGGCGCGCCGTCGCTGCGGCCAATGTGATGGGGAATCTTGATGCCGCCTTCCGCGTGCCATTCGTAAAAGCCGTCTGCCGGAATGATGCAGCGGTGGCGCTTGAAGGGTGCACGAAAGCTGGGTTTGGTGTCGACGGTTTCGGCGCGCGCGTTGATGGTGGAATAGCCGCTGTCGGCCGACTGGGCCCAGGACGGAATCAGGCCCCAATGCGCCAGGACGAGATGCCGCCCGCCGGCGTCGGCGCGGATGATGGGGATGTCCTGGCTGGGGGCGATGTTGTAGCGCGGCGCCAGCTCGGGCATGTCGGCCAGGTCGAAGGCGGCTTTGAGGGCGCGGGGATTTTTCAGGGCAAAACGGCCGCACATGGCGGGCTCCTTCGGTCATTGTCAGCGCAGGCTTCGCTATCCCAGAATACCGGCTTTTCGGTATGCAGCATGGGGAGCACCCTGAAGTGTGGGCTCATCTAAAATTAGGTGGTTTTGCGCAGCTTGCGTGGCGTGGCAGCGGGTCTAGATTAAATAGATGGTTCGAGGTGTTCAGAGGGAGCCGAGCATGAAGCTGTGGCACGTTGTAGGGGTGGCGATGATGGGCGTGATGGGAAGCGGACTGGCGCAGGAATTCGGCACGATCAAGCTGCCGCCGCCGGAGACGGCAGGCGGCATGCCCTTGATGCAGGCACTCAAGGCGCGGCAGTCGTCGCGTGAATTCAGCAGCCAGCCGTTGCCGCCGCAGCAGTTGTCGAATCTGCTGTGGGCGGCTAGTGGGGAGAACCGTCCGGACACGGGCAAGCGCACCGCGCCGTCGGCTCGCGACTGGCGCGAGATCGATGTGCACGTGATAACGGCCGACGGCGCATATCGTTACGATGCGGCGGGCCATGCTCTGATCAAGGTGGCGGACGGCGATATCCGTCATCTGGCCGGGGTGCAGGACTTCGTCGCCACCGCGCCGCTGAATCTGGTGTACGTGGCCAATTTCGACCGCATGAGCGGCGCCAGCGCCGAGGACAAGGCGCTGTACAGCGCCACCGACACCGGTTTCATCGCCCAGAATGTATACCTGTATGGCGCCTCGGCCGGCCTCGCCGTGGTGGTGCGCGGCCTGGTGGACCGCGAAGCGCTGGGCGCCGCCCTGGGGCTGGGCAAACACCAGCGCATCATCCTCGCGCAAACCGTGGGCTATCCGGCCGGCGGCCGCTAGCCCCCCTGATGCCCAAATACATCAAGCTGCTTCTCGCCTGCCTGGTTTGCCTGGCCGTGGCGGGCGGGGTGATCTGGCTGGTTCAGAGGTTGTCTGCATGAGTTCGGCGCCGCTTGAACCTGCGCAGGCTGACGAGGCTGGCCTGCGCGAACTGACCACGCGCTTTCCCCATTCCGGCCGCATCGAGGCCATTTACATCCGACCGCAGCGCCGCGGCGAGGTGGTCGCGGTGGAGTCGCTCATGGCAATGGCCGGGGTGGGGCTGGAAGGCGATCACTACGCGCAGCCATCGCGTAGCCGGGTGGACGGCGGCAAGCGACAGGTGACGCTGATCCAGGCCGAGCATCTGCCGGTGCTGGCGGCGCTGACGGGACGGCCGGTCGACGCGTCGCAGCTGCGGCGCAATCTGGTGGTGTCGGGTCTGAACCTGTTGGCGGCGCATGCGCTGTTTCGCGACCGCCCGCTGGTGCTGCGCATCGGCGATGCGGTGGTGCTGGAGCTGACCGGGCATTGCGATCCCTGCTCGCGCATGGAGGCGGTGCTGGGGCCGGGCGGCTTCAACGCGATGCGCGGTCACGGTGGCATGAATGCACGCATTCTCGCCGGCGGCCTGGTTCGAACGGGGGATGCTGTGCGCTGTGGCTTGGCTCAGGCTTAGGCGCCGGGCTATTATCGAAACCTATGTTTGATCCCGATCCCTGCGGGCACCTGGGTGTCAGGCAGGGAATACGGAAAACCGACGAAAGGAATGCGGACCATTGCGCGGCCGCTGCTGCTTGCAGCGGCCCCGGCACATGACCGGTTTTCCCCTGGTGATACAGGCATGAACCTCGAACGACGCAGCGCTACTTTTTCAATCACCTTTCTTGCGACCGTCAGGGGCCTCCTGGCCGCGTTTGCGCTTGCGTGGGCGCCGCTCACCGTGGCCGACGCGCCGCACAATGCATCGGCCCCGGTGCGTGGCAGCGCGGACATGGCGCGCTGGATTACACAGATGAAGGCCGATCCGCGCGGGCCTTTCGACGGCATCTACTGGTTCTGCAAGGACGGTTCGGTGCTGCCGCCCCAGCCGTATGCCTGTAGCGCACGGGGCGGTGGGATTCAGCATGGCCGGTGGAGCGAACGTACCCGCATGTTGCGCGACGCCGGTTTTTGGGTGGGCAATGTGCTGGCTGCCACCGACCCTCAAGTGCTGGTTGCCGCGCCCGGGCAATCCGAATTGAAAGCCATCCTGCTGGAACGCTATCTGGTGGCGGAAGACAACGGCTGGATCCTGCGCCGGGCGCGCTACTATCGCGGCGCCTTCCAGGTGGAGGACGAGACCGCCGCCGCGGAAGCCATTCTTGCCGGTCTTGCAAACTTTCAGCAGGCGGAAAGGGATTTCCTGCTGCTGCGACAGGCGGCTCTGCTGTTGCCTTCGCTGCGCGATGGCGTGACGGTGACGCGGGTACACGAGTTGTCCTCCAGCCTCGCCACGCTGGATGCCGGTTTTGTGCCGCTGCGCAACAAGCTCCACAGCCAGCCGGATGCGGCGGATGCCGCGCGGGTGCGCGACTATGCCCGCATGCAGGGACGCATCGAGCCCGAGTACGAAATGCTCGCGCAGGCGCTCGACGCGTTGTTTGCACTGCGCGATCTGAGCGAACCCCTGCGCGCGTTGGCGGAGAAGCTCGGCAGCCATTCTTTCGCGGGCCAGTTGCGGCAGTGGGATCGGGAACTGGCCCGCCCCCTTTCACCGGAACAGCGTTTTGCCACCAGCACGGCGCTGCTGGCGCAGTTGCGCGATGCCTGGCCGGAATTGCCGCCAGCGCTGCGCGTGCAGGCGGTGAAGCTGAGTCTGGAGGCGGAGGCCGTGGCCTTTGCCACCGGCCTGAAGCTGCTTGAAGGCCTGCCCGGGGGCAGCCCGGCGGAGCGCCTGAGCCTGCTCGGCAATGCCGCGGACGCGCTCTACGGGGTGGGCCTGCTCACGCCCCGCGAGCATCGCTCGGCGCAGCAGGCGCTTGGCCATCTGACGGCGCCCAGCTTGCCGCTGGAACGCTATCGCGCGGAACTCAATTACCTGGCGCGGGTGCCGGCCTGGGCCGGGCGTGAACTCGCTTTCCATTTTGGCGAAACCGTGAGCGGGCTCGCCCGCATCGAGCCGCTGGCGAACGCGTTCGTGCCCGGCCGACTGCGAGCCAGTCCACTGCTGGTGTATTCGGCGGTTCTGGACGGTCTGCTGGCCGAGGCCAACCATCTCGCCGGAATCGAGCATGAGCTTTTCGGCCAGACGGTGGGGTCGGGGCTGCGCGCGCTGAATCCGGGACTGGCTGGCGGCATCCTGCGACTGGAGGCGTCCGATCCCCAAGCGGACGGCATTTATCTGCTGCCCGAAACGACCGAGCGCCTGCCGCCGGTGGCGGGCATCCTCACGCTGGATGCAGGCAATAGCTTGTCCCATGTGCAGTTGCTCGCCAGCAACCTCGGCATCCCCAACGTGGTGGTGGATGCTTCGCTGGTGCCGCGCCTGCGAGCGATGGCGGGGCGGCGGGTGGTGATGGCGGTGAGCCCGGGCGGGCGCGTGCTGATCGCCGAGGATGGCCCGCGCTGGGCAGAGGTTTTTGGCAAGCAGGCGCAGGCGCCGGCGCGCATCCAGCCGGATCTCGCCAAGCTGGATCTGGATCGTCGCGACCCCATCCCGCTCGTCGCGCTGCGTGCGCGCGACGCCGGGCGCATCGCCGGACCGAAGGCGGCCAAGCTTGGCGAGCTGAAGCACCACTATCCGGAGGAAGTGGCCGATGGACTGGTGATTCCCTTTGGCGCCTTCCGTGCGTTTCTGGAACAGCCCATGCCGGGAACGGGCCTGAGCGCCTATGCGTGGATGCGCAGCGAGTACCGGCGTATTGACGGCCTCCCACCCCCGCAGCGGGAAGCTGCGAGCCGAACACTGCGCGAAAAGCTGCGCACCTGGATCGGGACGACCGATCCGGGGAGGGGCTTCCGCGAGGTGCTGGGGCAGGCGATGCAGGCGCGCTTCGGCGCGGACGGCAGTTATGCCGTTTATGTGCGCAGCGATACCAATGTGGAGGATCTTCCGGGATTCAGCGGCGCCGGGCTCAACCTCACCGTACCCAATGTGGTCGGGCTCGAGCGGGTGGTGGAGGCGATTCTGCGGGTATGGGCTTCGCCTTTTGAAGAGCGCGCCTTTGCCTGGCGGCAGATGCGCATGGAGGCCCCCGAGCACGTTTACGTGTCGGTTTTGCTGCAGCGCGCGGTGCCGGTGGACAAGTCGGGGGTGATGGTGACGCAGGATCTGGAAAGTGGCAGCATCGACGCGTATACGGTGGCGGCGAACGAGGGGGTGGGCGGGGCGGTTTCCGGGCAGGCTGCGGAAGAATGGCTTATCGGTGCTGAAGCAGGAAAGGTGCGACTGCTGGCCGAGGCCAGCGCTGCCACCCGGCGCGTGCTGGGTGGCAGCGGCGGTCTCGAGAAGCTGCCGGTTATGGGGGGGGCGGTGCTGGCGCCGGCCGAGATCGAGCAGCTGCGGCAACTTGGGAAGGCGCTGCCGGGCCGCTTTCCGCAACGTGACCAAGCGGGGCAGATTGTCCCGGCGGATGTCGAGTTCGGCTTTGTGGCGGGTCGCCTTGCACTGTTCCAGATCCGCCCGTATCTGCAAAGCCAGGCGGCCCGCCGCGATCGGTTCTTGCTGGAACTGGACGCGCCGCTGCGCGCGCAACCAGAGCAGGTGATTCACCTGCGAAAGGGAAATTGATGCGCTGCTGTTTGTTGATGTTGGGACTGTTGCCCGGTTTGGTCATGGCCTATCCACTGGATGGCGAGCCCTACACCGGCATCGCCCGGCTGGAGGGCTACCGGCTGGCACAGGAGGGCACGGTCCGTGGCACGCAGCAGCCACCGGGGGCGAAGCTGGGGCTGGACCAGGTGGATCTGCGGCTTGCCGGTGCCGATATCGTCGTGCCGCCGCCTGACCCGGAGTTCAGCCAGCAGGTGGCGGACCTGATGGGTGCCGACGATGTTTACTATTCGGTGGCCGTGCTGGATCTCACGGACCCGGAGCGACCGGTCTACGCCGAGCACCAGGCCGACGCCCGCTTCAATCCGGGCAGCGTGGGCAAGGTGCTGGTGGCCACCGCGCTGTTCCAGCTGCTCGCCGATCTTTACCCCGACGACATCGCCGCGCGCGAACGGGTGCTACGGACTACACGCGTGGTGGCCGATGGTTTCATCGTGAACGACAGCCACGACGTCCCCTTCTGGGACGGCAGGCGTCTGTCCTATCGACCCCTGCGCCAGGGGGATGCGGCGAATCTCTGGACTTACCTCGACTGGATGATGTCGGCGAGTTCAAACGCCGCGGGTTCCATGGTCATGCGCGAAATGCTGCTGCTGGCCCATTTCGGCAAGCGTTATCCGGTGGACGAGAAACAGAGCGCCGCCTTCTTCCGAGACACCCCGAAGTCGAAGCTGTCGGCGCTGCTGGGGCGCGTGATGCGGGGGGGGGTTGAACGCAACGGCCTCGACCCGAAGGTGCTGCAGCAGGGGAGTTTGTTCACCCGCGCGGGCAAGGCCCGGGTGCCGGGTGATTCCAGCCGGGCGACGCCGCGGGAACTGATGCGCTGGCTGCTTGCGCTGGAGGAAGGACGAATCGTGGATGTCTGGTCGAGTCGGGAAATCAAGCGCCTGCTTTATGTGACGCAGATGCGCATTCGCTATGCGTCGTCTCCTGCGCTTGCCGATGCGGCGGTGTATTTCAAGTCGGGGTCACTCTACCGCTGCCAGCCGGAGCCGGACTTCGTCTGCGAGAAATACCAGGGCAATGTGGAGAATCTGCTGAACTCGGTGGCGATTGTGGAGCAGCCGGCGGTGGCGCCCCAGCTGCATTACCTGGTGGTGATCAGTTCGAACAAGCTCAGGCAGAACTCGGCGCTTGCCCACCAGACCCTGGGCACTCGCCTGCAGCGATTACTTGAAAAGCGCCACCGTGCTGCGCGGGGCGGTGTCGAACACAGCCTCGTCCATCCTGACAATCAGGTTGGACATCCACTCGCCGCCCCGGGGATCTTCGGCCAGGGCCACGGCGATATAGCGGCGGCCATCGCGCTCGACGATGGCGCTGTCGGCATGCCAGTTACGCCAGCTCCCCGACTTGCGGTAGACGACTGAAGTGGGACGTTCGGTTTCCAGGCCCTTGACGAATTTGTGATGGATGCCGGGTTCGCCGAGGATGGATTTCATCTCGGTGGCGAGGGCAGGGGACACAAGGCGTCCGGTTTCCAGCAGGTAATAGAAGCGGGCGACCTGCAGCGCGGTGGCGCCGTGCGACAGGTTGTGCAGGGGGTCGCGCAGGGTCTCACCGCCTTTGCCGTAGGGTCGGCCGACCCAGAGGCCGCCGTTGTGCGCGGGATCGTAGAGACGATAGCGCGGGGATTGCAGCTGGCTGGCCAGGTAGCGCATCCCCACGCGCTCCAGCATTTCGCTGGCGGCGCTGTTGGAGGACACGCGGATCATGCGGGTGAGGGTGTCGCGGGTGGCTGTGTCGAGCTGCATGTTGCCGGCTTCGATGCGGGAGAAGGCGCCGAAAAGAATGGCGATCTTGGGCAGGCTCGCCGCATAGACCATGTTGTTGGGATTGACGGCGGCGAATCGGGGGTGTTCGGGATCGGTGATGTCTGCAAGCGCCACCGACAGGTGCTGGGTGCGCACGGCGTCGCTGAGACCGAGGCCTTCCAGTTTGCGCTCCAGCTGGGACTGCAGGCGAGGATCGAAGGAGTGTTCGAGTTCCGGGTAGGGCTGACCGGCGTGAGCGGAAGCCCACAAGAAGGTCAGCGCAAAAGCTGGGATGAGTTTTCTTAAGGACAAACCTGGCCTCCTGAGGTAGGGTTGAATGGTGGCGAACAGGTCGCTGCGGAACTCCAACCCCCTCATGAAGGCTCGAAACCGCCAGGTATCGAGAAGGCAAGCGTCTGATATGTCTGACAATCTACAGAGAAGTTCAAAACTTCCCGGTTTTTTGCAGGGTCCGCTCCTGCGATCGTTCGTGTTCTCGCTGGACTTTTTCCTCATCATCACCGCCCTCTACCAGCTGAAGCCGGCCACCCGCTCGTTGCTGATCGAGGCGCTCGGTGCCGACTCTCTGCCCTATGTGTGGATCGGCTCGGCGATTGCCCTGCTGATCACGATCGCAGTCTACCGAAAAATGTTAATTCATTTTGGCCGGGTGCGGGTAGTCCTGGCGAGTTGCCTGTTTTTTGCCGGCGCCCTGGTCGTCTTCAGGCTGCTGGCCACCACGCAGGCGGCCTGGGTGGCGGTGGCCTTCTACATTTTTGTCGATATCTTCGGCGTCGTGCTGGCGGAGCAGTTCTGGAGTCTGGCGGACGGCACCTACCGCTCGCAGGAGGGGCGGCGCTGGTATGGCTTCGTCGGCACCGGCGGCCTGCTGGGTGGCGTCGCTGGCGGCCTGCTGGCGGCGGCCCTGATCCACTACACGCCCTTGCAGACCCCCGACCTGATGCTGGTGGCGGCTGCTTTGGTCGGCCTCATATTCGCACTGACCTGGGCAATGGACCGCTGGGGACTGCTCGAACGAACAGGGGAGACTGAGCCGCATCATCCTGTGGTGGCGATGCATGCGGGCGGCTGGCGCCTCATCGCCGGCAGCCGCTATCTGATGCTCATCGCCGGTGCGCTGCTGCTGGCCCAGGCGATTTCCCCGCTGGTGGAATACCAATTCCTGCACATCATCGAAGCGACCTACCCTGAGCGGGAGGAACGCACCGCCGCGCTTTCACTCTTCTTCAGCATCATGGGCGGGGTGTCGGTCGCGGTGAACCTGGTGCTCACGCCGCTCATCCTCAATTACATGGGGGTGCTCTCCGGGCTGCTGGTCCAGCCGCTGGCGCTGGCGCTCTCGACGGGCGGGTTCATGCTGCATCCGACCCTGATCCCGGCGGCCATCATGAAAATATGCGATCGCGGCCTGTCCTACTCCATCAATCGCGCCGCCAAGGAACTGCTCTACATCCCGGTGGAACCGATGGTGATGTACCAGGCCAAGGCCTGGATCGACATGTTCGGCTATCGCCTGTTCAAGGCCCTGGGCGCACTGATCATCATCGGGGTCAGCCAATGGGCCCTGGCCGGCAATGGCGTGGTGAACCTCGGCTGGATCGTCCTGATCGGTTGCGGTCTCTGGGCCTGGATGCTGGTGACGCTGAACCGGGAATACCAGATGCTGACCTGCCAGGAAAATTACGATCCTGGCGCCTGCGAATCCGCGAAAGCCGGCAGTTGAACCTCGCCATGAGGTAAGCGCTTTGGCGACACCGCTTTCCCATCTGGCCGTGCCATTGGCGCTGACCGTGGCGCTGGGCGCCGACACGGTACCGCCTGGGTTGATGGTGGTGGCGCTGGCCTTTGCCGTGCTGCCCGACCTCGACGCGCTGGGCCTGTGGCTGGGAATCCCCTACGAACATTCTTTCGGCCATCGCGGCTTCACGCATTCGCTGCCGGTTGCGGTCACGCTGGCGGGTGCGGGTGCGCTCTTTGCGCCGGCACTGGGCGCCGAGCCGTTGACTGCATTCGGCGTGTTGTTGCTCAGTGCGGCGTCGCATGGCCTGATCGACGCAATGACCAACGGCGGGCTGGGCATCGCGTTCTTCAGTCCGTTTTCAAAGCGGCGCAGCTTCCTGCCGTGGCAGGTGATCGAGGTGTCGCCGCTGCGCCCTTCGGCGCTTTTCTCGCGTCATGGCCTGCGGGTGCTGCGCTCGGAGATACGCTGGGTGTGGGGCCCATGCGGAGTGCTGGCGCTGCTGGGGATGGCCTTACGGGAACTGCTTGGCCGCTAAAACAGTCAGGCATGCATGCCGACTATGCCAACCAGGCGAGACACCTTTCGCGGTCCGCCCGAGATCAATCCGGTTTTCTTGCGTTTCCGAATTCGCCCCGAATAAGACCTGGATTTTTCCCGCTACAACCATTGAAAGTGCCGGTCCTGAGCGGGCCAGCTTGAATTGGAGAATAACCCGCCTTGTATCTTGTTTCCCGTGGTGGTTAAGCTTCCACCACACGAGGTGGAGTGAGCTTGTGACCCTCCTGAAGGGTAAACCTTGATCTGTAGATAAAGCCCTCCGCCTCACCTTCCGCCGGACACCA